>Ga0315282_10016058_pt1 | contig 10978 bp, 12 predicted proteins | sample YL17G07_20_MG_FD_203693 | JGI IMG/M metagenome (GOLD analysis project Ga0315282, IMG submission 203693) | Sediment microbial communities from Yellowstone Lake, YNP, Wyoming, USA - YL17G07_20 | ecosystem: Environmental > Aquatic > Freshwater > Lake > Sediment | place: USA: Wyoming | collected...
GCTCCCTCTCCCTCGGGAGACTGTGTCGTAATGGAAGAAGGACGCCGTCATTCCCGCGGAAGCGGGAATCCAGGGATATGCATAAAGTGGCATTAGATGCATTGCAAGATTTTTTTGCAATGATTCCAACCTGTCTGGAAGCCCGCTCCCCGCTTTCGCAAAGACAGGCTTCGCGGGCATGATGAATTATGACACAATCTCCGACGGGATAGGGTTAGGGTGAAGGTGAAGAGGGTAAAGAACTGCTTGACTCCTTCCGCCCAATTTGATAAATTCCTTCCAAAACTTAGACCATTCTTTCACGTCTTTACCCATCAACCCATAGCCTTTGAACCCTTGAGGGTTATCAGGGGGGGTATATGGTTTGGAAATTAAAGCAGACCCCGTTTCTTCGATAGAGGAATGGGGTTTTTGTTTAGGGGAACTTGAAATACAGGTGGAATAATGGCAGGGAACGAATTGAAAGACAAATCGCTTGAATCCTGGATTTGGGATGCGGCTTGTTCTATCCGCGGCGCCAAGGACGCGCCGAAGTACAAGGAGTTTATCCTCCCGCTCATCTTCACCAAGCGCCTCTGCGATGTCTTTGATGATGAGCTGAACCGCATCGCCAAGGAGGTTGGCTCCCGGGCCAGGGCGTTCAAGTTAGTGAAAGCCGACTGGAAGCAGGCCAAGGCCAGCGGGCAGACCCCAATGGTGCGCTTTTACCTGCCGTTGGTTCCTTCCAGCCATGACGAACCCGTCTGGTCCGTTATCCGCAAGCTCTCGGTCAAAATCGGCGAGCAGCTTACCACCCACCTGCGGGCCATTGCAGACGAGAATCCCCTCCTCAAGGGAATTATCGACCGGGTGGACTTTAACGCAACCACCCATGGCGTGCGCGACTTAGCCGACGACCGCCTTTCCAACCTCATCGAGCGAATCAGTGAAAAACGCCTCGGCCTCGGCGACGTGGAGCCGGACATCATCGGCCGCTCCTACGAATACCTCATCCGCAAGTTCGCCGAAGGAAGCATCTCCAGTGCGGGCGAATTCTATACCCCAAAAGAGGTCGGCTTCGTCATGGCCCGCGTCCTCGACCCCGAACCGGGCATGACCGTCCACGACCCCTGCTGCGGCTCCGCCGGCCTGCTCATCAAGTGCCAGCTCGTACTGGAGGAAAAGATGAGCCTGCGCTCGCGGAGAACCTATGCTCCGCTCCAGCTGTACGGCCAGGAATACGTCCCGGAGACCTGGGCCATGGCCAACATGAACATGATCATCCATGATATGCAGGGCCAGATTGAGATCGGCGATAGCTTCAAGAACCCCAAGTTCCGCAAGGGCAACCGGCTGCAGACCTTCAACCGGGTTATCGCCAATCCCATGTGGAACCAGGACTGGTTCACCGAGAAGGACTATGACGCCGACGAGCTGGACCGCTTTCCCAAGGGCGCGGGATTTCCAGGCCGCAAGGCCGATTGGGGCTGGGTGCAGGTGATGCTCGCCAGCCTCAACGATAAGGGACGGGCGGCCATCGTGCTGGACACCGGCGCCGCCTCACGCGGCTCCGGCAATGCCAACACAAATAAGGAAAAAGATGTGCGCCGCTGGTTCGTGGAAAAAGACCTGATTGATGGCGTGATTTACCTGCCGGAGAACCTGTTCTACAATACCACCGCACCCGGTATCATCCTTTTCCTCAACAGAGCCAAACCCAAAGCCCGGCAGGGAAAGCTCTTTCTCCTCAACGCCAGCCGTGAATTCGCCAAGGGCGACCCGAAGAACTACCTCCCGGACGACGCCATCCTCCGTATCGCCGACACCTTCAAGGCCTGGCGCGAGGATCAGAAATACAGCAGAATCGTCCCCTGCGAGGAGATAGCCAAGAATGACTTCAACATCTCCCCAAGCCGATATATCCACACTGGCGAAGCAGACGAATACCGACCGATTGCGGAGATTGTGGAGGAGTTGAACGCTTTGGAGAAAGAGGCAAAAGCCACCGATGCCGCGCTTACGGCTATTCTGAAGAGGATAGGCGTATGACCGGAAAGGCTACCCCGGCAGAAAAGCCATGGATGTTGACAACATTGTCAGGAAGTATTACTATTTAATTACGTAATGCTTATAGGAAAGGTAAGGTGAAATCGAATGACGACCGCAGCGGTAAAAATTACGCGGAAGGGACAGGTGACAATTCCGAAGAAAATTCGGGAAAAACTGAAGGCCAACGCTGTCTATTTCGAAGTGGAGGATGACATGGTCATGGTAAAACCGGTGAGGGACGCAGCCGGTTCTCTCCGGGAATACGCCAAGAATGTCAAGCCGGGCGTCTCTATGAAGCAGATGAAAGACAGGGCATGGGAAGTTGCGGTCCGTGAAAAAACCGGTAAGAAGTCTACCTGACACCAACATCATCGTCCGGTACCTGGTCGGGGACGATCCCGCCTTATCCGCGAAGGCGAAGGAATTCTTTGAGAAGGTGAAAAACGGCGACGTCAAGGCCGTTATCCTCGAAAGCGTCATTGCCGAATGCATCTACATCCTTACGAAGATTTATCGGGTACCCAGGGAGAGGGCAGCCGGAAGTCTCATCGATATGCTGCGCTATAAGGGGATCGCAAATGACGACCAGCAGGAACTCATCCGGGCGTTGTCCTTGTTCTCGGAACAAGGCCTTGAGATTGTTGACTGTATTTTATTCGCCAAGGCCGCAGCTGTCGGGGGCCACCTGTTCACCTTCGATGCGGACCTGAACAAACTCGCGACACGGAGGGCATAGAGGGGGTCAAATCTTTATTAATGACAAAAAACGAAAAGAAACATTTGTGGACGGGGAATATATGTTGTCAATATGAAAGAATTGACCCCATTTCGCCCCGACCCCATTTCGCCCCCTGATTTCTCATGGGTTATGGCCGATGTGAAAATTGCTTCAATGGCGTCTTATACGGGTCGGAGACAGGTGTTCCGCATTTTATGCGGATCAATATAAACAATGTTAGCCTTCAGCACAATGAAAATAGGCAGTCCCAGAATCGGCGGTGCGGCTGCACCCCTCACGGCGAGACGGTAAATGGAAAACGGAAAGGAGTCACACAATGGGAGACAAAGGCGGGAAAAAGGATAAGAACAAGGGTCAGAAACAGAAGATAAGCAAACAGGAGCAAAAGGCAAAAAAGAAGCAGGATAAGCAACAGAAAAGCACTCCGTGAGAGCAGCAGAGGAATCGGTGTCAGGTCTTGACTTGTGACATTTGAATACTTGCGGGCATGAGATGATACATAAACACTGGTCAACCTCGTGGTACAGTAAGGAAAAGAAAACACGTGTCAATTGTCAAGACCTGACACCCTTTGCATTTTCTTTAAACAAAACATCGCAGCAACATAAAATATAATGTTGTGATGTCAATAATGCCAGCGTGGTTTGGAGTGCGCTATGAAGAAAATAGATCTACACATTCACACGATCGCAACCATCCGTGATAGGGACTTTACCTTCTGCATGGACACTCTGAAAAGATATGTAACAGAGGCTAATCTGGATGCTATAGCGATAACCAATCACGACATATTTGATGCGGAGCAATTCAGGACGATAAATGAATCGTTGCCAATTACCGTATTCCCTGGAATTGAGATAAACCTGGATAATGGCCATATATTACTGATTAGCGACGGATCAAACGTTGAAGACTTCGAATCCAAGTCCAATGACGTCTCACAGAGAATATCTCAGATCGGTGACAGCATTACCTTAGATGAGCTGGAAGATATTTATGGTAACCTACATAACTACTTGATCATCCCCCATTATGACAAAAACCCATCCATTCGGGGCCAAACACTAGAGGATCTTTTGTCCTATGTGACAGCGGGTGAAGTCGATAGTGCTAAAAAATTTATCCGCGTCATAAAGGATGAAATAAAGCTAACCCCCGTTCTATTTAGTGATGCCAGGATGAGCGATGGGCTATCTAGACTGCCTATAAGACAGACTTTCTTGGACTGTGGCGAGTTGACTTTCAGTGCCATCAGGGCATGCTTAGGCGACAAAGGCAAGGTTTCTTTGTCAGAGGATGAAGGAAACTCCCTATTTCAGATTTTTGATGACGGACAAAGGATGTCTACCGGGTTGAATGTCCTCCTTGGTTATCGATCAACCGGTAAAACGTATACTTTGGATAAGATAAATGATGTATTTGAAGGGGTAAAATATATCGAACAGTTTTCCTTGGTTCAACGAGACGAGGCAGCATACGAGCGTGAGTTTAAAAACGAAGTTCAAAGGAAACGCAGTAGGTTCGTTGATGGTTATCTATCCCCGTTCAAGGCTGTCTTAGATGATGTCATGAATGTTGACCTTGAAGGTAACGAACGGAGTGTTGAGAATTATATTTCGACACTACTTAAGTCGGCAGAAGAAGCAGATAGGCGCGACGCTTATTCAAAGGTTGCCCTCTTTAATGAGACGGCATTTCCCATTAGAGATGACAAAGTTTTAAAAGATCTCATAGCATCTGTTCGTCAGGTTATAGAGAACATTGAATACAAGGAGATAATCGAGAAGCACATTGATATACTGTCTCTGAAAAAGCTTGCGTGTGAACTAATTGAATTGCTATGGAGTAAGGCACTGGAAAACAAGAAAAGGCAGTTTCTCAATGGGTTAATTAAAGATATAAAAGAGAGTCTAAAAATGCGCACATCCGCCATTCAGGTTGATGATGTTGATTTATATCGAATAAGCATGGAAACCAGGAAGGTGGGACGATTCTCGGATATCGTGAACAGCCTGCGAAAAGAGTCTGTAATATTTGAGGAGAACATTCAGGGATTCCGTGTTATAGCCAGCAAAGGCCCATTCACCAAAGCTGGAGAGATTCTATCTGCAAGTGGAGTAAAAACAACATTTAGGAACGCATTGAAAGAATACGGAGATCCCTACCGGTATCTACAAGCCTTGATCTCCGATGGCAACTTAGTCCGATCAGAATTATACAAGCTGTTTGCTAAAATTGAATACAAAATTTTAAATCGTGATGGTTTTGAAGTTTCAGGAGGAGAACGGTCGGAATTCCGGTTGCTACAGGAAATCAAAGATGCCCAAAACTATGATATCTTACTTATTGATGAGCCAGAGTCCTCATTCGACAATATGTTTCTAAAGAGTGACGTAAATCAGATTATAAGGGAAATATCAAAATTTATGCCTGTAGTTGTGGTTACGCACAATAACACGGTTGATGCCTCTATCGGGGCGGATTACCTGCTCTATGCCAGCAAGGAGGTAGAGAGCGGGAAGGTGACTTATAGGATCTATTCTGGGTATCCAACGGATAAGACTCTAAAGTCCATCGACGGACGATCTATCAAGAGTCATAAAATCATACTGAATTCACTTGAGGCTGGCAGAGAACCCTATGAAAGCAGGAGGCGCGGATATGAAGCTATTGAAGATTGATAATAACCTTGGTCATTTCCTTGATAAGTCTGGTGAGTTCCAGCCGATTGATAGGATCACTAAAGAGGATCTTTTAAGTCTTGTAGATTTGACACTTAACGAGGATGTGGAGTTTGATGAATATGATGAGGAGAAAATCAGAAACCAGGCTCATCAGATCATTTACAAGAGTATACACGAGAAACTTCGAAGCCTCAGAGACAGGAAACAAGAGTTCATAGATGAATCCGAGAGATTATATCTCACGGAGTATGAGAGATATAAAGACGAAACATCACAACAATCGGCTTAACTGCGGACTTGCTAAAAGCGCTTCCGAGCTTTTAGCAAGCCGGTTAGCCAACCGTTGGGTGGCAGGGAACGGGGAGAGGACAGAAACCGATGATCAGAGGAACGATTGTAGTAACAATCCTTGTAGCCGGTCTATTGATAGCTGGATTATCACAGGCATCGAGCGCAGTCATAGAAACCCAGCACCTCATCGTAAGCGATGCCACCGGCAAATTGTCGAATGATCAACTGAAAAGCTTGGCCGATCAAGCGCAAGCAATGTTGGAGCGCATTCTTGCATTCTGGTCTGCCGATTCCGGAATAGACCGATTCGGAAAGATACGGATCGTTTTCGATGTACCACGCAGGGATGTCTATTCTAGTGTCTTTTACTGGGACAAAAAGGATGGTGAACGTATACGCATCGTTCAAGTCTTCAAATCTGAAGGATCGCCTCAAATGATGGCGCACAAGCTTACAAGCGCGGTATTTCCCCAAAAGGATAAATTGATTCGCAACATGATGGGTATTCTTACAGAAGCGCAAGTCGGGAATCCGTTAACCTTTCCTATGTGTGGATTCAGCAGTAACGAATGGGTATTGGCTCTTCTGGAAACGAAATCATACATCCCCCTAAACGAATTGGGACCTGATCATGAGTCATGGGGCATGAAGGACGCCGGGGGAGGCAAACTTTTGATTCTTGATAAAGCAAAACAACACAAGGCATATGCCGAAACGGGGTCTTTCGGAAACTATTTGTTTAAGACTTATGGAATCAACAAGATAAAGCGGCTACAACGACTCTCCCAGGAGAAGGATAGGCCATGGCAGGACGTGTTCGGAATCAGTCTGCAGGAACTTGAGGCCAATTGGCTGAAGCATCTGAGGACGAATGGAGAAACAAGAGAGGAAAATGTGTCGATAGTATTAAAGTTGTTTGAAAGAAACCCCGGCACAGCCTGCTCGGAGGCGCAGAAGCTTGCACCCAGGAAACAGTAGACAACCAAGGCGGTATGATTCAATTACTTACTGTGTTTTCCGCCCAACCTATCACTCTGACCCCTGATGTCAATAGTGGACACGAATACCCCTCATATGAGTTTCTTATCTGGACGGGATATTATCTGGATCAATATAAAACACTCTCCTAAAGGAGTGATGCTCTTGTATTCCTTTGAAAATGAAAGACTTATGGGCAGTTTATCAGGTTATTTAGAGGCATCTTATATTGCAGATACAGCTATGCTTGGATTTTTATACGGAACTATATAATCAATAGTTCGATGGACAGTGCTTGCTGGGGAGGAACCTTTGAACCCGATGCCCGATTGGCTGGTTCTGGCACTTCTCGGTGTCGGGACCGCGCTGAACTTGTTCGGTCTCTACTGCGGCTGGAGGGCGTTCGTCGCGGCGTGGGACACGTACGGAGAAGGAAACCTCTGGCCATGGCTTGCCGCTGCCGTTGCTCGGGCCAGGTCGGTATTGAGGCGTCTGACGTTTCGCGGGCAGCGTGATGCTCACGCGCTGTCTGTGTCCGGCGCTGCAATGTCGACGTCGTCCGCGTCCGTGCGAGTCACGGCGAGGATGGGTTTCCCGGATGAGGCGTCCGATGCGGAACGCATCGCCTCGCTCGTGCGGGCCGTGAGAGGGATCTACGACGAACTCGCAGAGGACCGGTCCATCGCCAACAGGCGGGACATGGAGGTCTCGCAGCGCTTGAGCGAGCTTTCAACGATGATTGGCGACGAGAGCCGCCGCTTGGAGGGCCTGTCCAAGGAGATTGCCTCCGGCGACGTGAGGCTCCAGTTGGTGGGTCTCATGGCGATTGGCCTGGGCACGGTCCTGATGGCCATACCAGGGATCTGGCAGACCCTGGCTTCCGCTTTCTAGGGTGAGTGGTGGGTTCACTCAGCTGTCGATGCCATCGAACAAACGTATTGAGCGGACAGCGATCGCGCTTCGGGATATGAGCGACACCTCTGCCGCTCATACGCAAGACGTTAAAGCACATGAATCACCAAGAACTCAGCGCAGCAAGAAGTAGGACAGACGCCAAGCTCAGATATGCTGCGGTTCATCTCGACGAGCTTCGAAGGATCGAACGCCGAGGCGATGAGTTCGAGCGTGCACATCAGGAATCCTTCTTGTTTCATCTGCACGGGACGCGAGACGCGTTTTTACAAGAACTCAACGTCTATTACGGGTTCGGTCTTCCGCTCAATGAAGTTAAACGATGGAAGATAGAGAAGACGCTGAAAGATACGGGAAAGACGTCGCGCGCGTTAGACCACTTGGTGAATATAGAGTCAGATCCAGACAATTGGATTAATTGTGCAAAGGAAATGCGCGATCATTCCACGCACAGGCACAGTGTGCCTCGACTCTCCCATGTCGGTGGCGAAAGACATGGTGAGGTATTTCTATTGGACACTCGCAGTGGGAAGCCAGTGGAGAAGGATTACCTGAAACTGTTCGAGACTTGGCTGGTATCAATGACAGAGCTGATTAGCGAACTGAGAAAACTTGTATAAACCTGCTCAATTAGCCAGTCAAGAAGCGCGTAGAAATCGCGCGCCGCTTACCGGCATCGTTAGAAGCTCTTTTAAAGGGGAAAAGAGATGATAGTTGTGAGACACGAGAAAGCAGAAGATATTTCCCCAGTCAGTAAGATCAATTTAATTGTTTTGGAACTATATAATCAATAGTTCGGCGTTGAACTGAACACAGGTTGCAAAACATGTCAACAATAGATTACATTTTTGGCTTAATCTTATTCTACATACTCTACTCAGTCGTCAGCGGTTATTTGCACCGTAGGAGACAGAGACGTCTCGTCGTAGAGTTGGCCCCGAAATTAGACTCACTCATACACCGAATAGACGAAATTCCCATCGGTACAGTGTCTAAAGAATTCCGCGAGACAAAGGAACTTTTTTACAATTCCCTTGCCACGCTGAAGGGAACAGATAATTCCACCATCAACAGATGCCCTAAATGCCACGACACACTTTCCTTAAAGACTACGTTATCTTACGGTAAAATCTTTGGATGTCCCAACTACCCTAGGTGCCGTCATTTGGTCAAGGTTGTGGATTTAGACTGCCATGTCTTTGATCATCTAAGGGTTGAGTAGGCAGGTCAGTATATATCATGACACCAGACGAATTTCAGAGGCGACTTCAAGAATTTGAGGAGAAAGTCTCATCTCTAGAACGTCTACATACTGAAATCATTGGGTTGAAGCAAAGTGCAGAAACCATACTTAGAAGGAATGAAAACAATACAAAGGCCATTATTGATGAATTCCTCAGAATGAGGCGTAGCGAATTTCACGCCGAACAAAGAAAATTAACCGAGCAACATGACAATGTAAGAAAGGAAATTAGCGAGCAGAGACAAGTTGTTGAACAGGATAGAGCTTTCCTATCTTCTCTTCGGGATCAGGATCGTTTTGCAATCGAGAACTCATTTAGGGAGAAATCAAAAGGATTCCCTTGGCTAGCGAAAGCATTCTCTGACTATCTTGCTCTTAGAGATCAACAGATTGCTGACTATCTTGAACAGAAAAAGCACCCAGCATTCCAAGCGGCCGAAGCAGTACGAACGCTTAAAACAGAGAAAAGGGAACTCCAGGAAAAATATAATATCGTCTCTTACATACTTGAATATTACGAGGTACTTTTTCCTTGGCTTATTGAGTTCCGCGGGGAAGACCTTGATGATCTGGTACGACAAACGGCGGAAAGTGTCCGAGCAGCAAGAGAGACCGCACCAGATAGTGATCCGGCCAGAGTGTGGCTGACAGAAGCAGAATATAATACACTTTCCAAAACGGTAAAATACCAACTGGCATTGGACCGATACTGGAGCAAGAAAAAAAGACCTTGGGAACTAGGGCGAGACTATGAAAGGTACATAGGCTATTTGTATGAGAAGGATGGATATCAAGTCTACTACCAAGGCATAATCAAAGGCTTTGAGGACTTTGGTAGGGACTTGATATGCAAGAAAGATGGTTTAGTCGAGATCGTTCAGTGCAAATTCTGGTCTCAAAGGAAGACCATTCATGAAAAGCATATAAATCAGTTATTCGGGACCACCGTCGAATACTGGATAAAGAACCTAGAAGGACACTGTGATCAGCTTGAATTTTTTCCAACATTCATAAAATCTGAGAGAATCATCCCGTGTTTCGTCACGTCTACCAATCTGTCTAGTACTGCAAGGGAGTTCGCACGCGCCCTAGGAGTCAAACTGAAAGAGAATCTCCACTTGGAACGATACCCCTCAATAAAATGCAATGTGTCGCGATCGACAAATGAGAAGATCTATCATTTGCCCTTTGACCAACAGTACGATAACACCGTTGTTGAACAAGAGCGTAATGAATGCTATGTTGCAACGGTCTCAGAGGCGGAACATCTTGGGTTCAGACGTGCTCAACGCTGGATAGGAAAGTTACAGGATGAAAAAAATATTGCCGAACAAACGAATGTGCTAGATAAGAAATAGCAACACTTTTTTTGCTGGTGATTCAGGTCGTTAATACAGAGAAAAGGGAGATGATTCAGTGATTGTCATAGTCCCGCACATCATCAACGCTGTCGCATTTATCCTGTTCTTTGTAACGCAATCGAGTCACAAAGCACTGCCAGAATCGTTCAATATACGTGCTTAGTTGCTCTGCGTGGCCTTCCTATACATGCATCATTTCGCAGACGGTATGCAGAATACAACACGGAAACTGCAATTTTTTTAGCGAATGAAAATTTGAATAAAAATTTTTCTTCTGTCTCCTGAATTCTGTCTTCTGGGTTCCGTTTTTTCATTACCATATCTTGTATTTCTTCTCCTCATCCCCACATCCTATTGATTGATGTTTTTTTAGGGGGAAATTTTTTCAAAAACCCTTATTTTTTGCTTGACAAGGAAAGATAGAGAGGATATTTTGCCACTTAGTGGGATAAAGTGGAATAAAGTGGTTTGAGGAGTATGTTTAGGGGAAATTTCGAGCATACAATAGATGCTAAGGGAAGGGTGAGTCTCCCTGTCCGTTATCGGGAGATTCTTTCCACCCAGTTTGACGGGAGGCTGGTAATAACGCATTTTGACAGCTGCCTGCTCGCTTTCCCTTATCAGGAGTGGTTAGCCTTTGAAGATAAATTGAGCAGTGTATCTGCTGTGGACGAACAGGTTCAATTATTCAAACGGTATTTTATCGCAGGTGCATATGAATGTTCTCTCGACAAACTGGGAA
>Ga0315282_10016059_pt1 | contig 10977 bp, 7 predicted proteins | sample YL17G07_20_MG_FD_203693 | JGI IMG/M metagenome (GOLD analysis project Ga0315282, IMG submission 203693) | Sediment microbial communities from Yellowstone Lake, YNP, Wyoming, USA - YL17G07_20 | ecosystem: Environmental > Aquatic > Freshwater > Lake > Sediment | place: USA: Wyoming | collected...
CCGGGGCGATCACATCGTTGCCAGCCTCGATGGTAAGAAGGTGCTGGATGGCCATGACACCAAAATCGCGTCCGGCTGTCTCGGGCTTCAGCACCATAAAGGCATGAAGATCGAATTCCGCCGCATCAGCATCAAACCGCTTCCGTAGCAGGCAATGGGGGAACAGTACGACTTGGTTTGCGGGGATCATTCCCTCCGTCATTCGGGGAGCGGAGGTGACCAGCGGAGTGCGACTTACTCCGGTCATTGGGGTTGAGAGCCAATACTAACGGTGGCGCATGTCCGGCTGAACCGCCCGCGCTTCTGTTGCGGTGCGGCACCGAACACTATAGAATCCGACTTTCGTTTTTGTCAGGAGGGGACAGCTTGTCGAGGCTCTTGTTTTCGTTCTTCGTTTTGCTGCTGGCGTGGCGTCCCTGCTTTTCGCAAACCGTGCTCAGCCTGGACGATTGCCTGCGGCTGGCCACGGGCGCCAAGTCGCAGGTGGACGTCGCGCGCCAGCAATTGGCGGCCACCGGGCAGGGCGTGCGCCAGGCGGCGGCGGACTTTTTCCCGCAGGCGCGCCTGCTCAACGCCTACAACTACAACAGCCCGCTGCAGGGGACGCAGGACCAGTTCAGCTTCGTGGCGGCGAACGGCATCCGCGAATACGTATCGCAGTTCACCGTCGCGCAGGAATTCGACGTCTCGGGACGGCTGCGGGCGGAACTGGACCGCGCCAAGGCCGAACGGCAGGCGGGGACGGTGCGGGTGCGGCTGGCCGAACGCGACCTGAGGCTGGCGGTGAAGCGCGCCTACTACGAGGTCCTGCGCGACCAGCATCAACTGAAAGCCTTGCAGGAGGTGCTGCTGGAAGCGGAGGCCTTCGGGAAGCGCGCCGCGGCGCTCGAAAAGGGCGGCGAGGTGGGGCGGCTGGACGTGGCCCGGGCGCGCGTGCAGGTAGCCGCCGCCGAGCAGGCCGTGCAAACGGCGGCGCTCGAACTGCGCCGCGCCGAGCACGAACTGCTTTCCTTCTGGACTACCGACATGGAGTCGCGTCCCACTCTGGACGACCTGTTCGCGAAGCCACTGCCGGCGCCCGAGGATCAAGCCGGGGCGGCTTCCGCGGCCGGTCGGCCGGAACTGGGCTTGTTCGACGCCGCGCGCCTGGGCTTCAAAGCCGAGGCCCGGAAAGCGCGCGCCAACCTGCTACCGCAGCCCTCGGTGGTGCTGCAATACGGCATTGATTCGCTGCGCTGGACCGGACACGACCGCGGCTACGCCGCCTTCATGAACCTCACTGTCCCCGTGTTCGACTGGGGCAAAGCGTTGGCCGCCCAGAAGCAGGCCAACCTGCAGGCCGACCAGGTGGATACCCAGCGGGCCATCGCCGAGCGCGGCTTCGCCCGCGAACTGGCCGATGCCCGCGCGGCCTTGCGGACCCAATTCGACCAGGTCTCCACGGCGGAACAGGAAGTCAAGAATGCGGCCGAATCGCTCCGCCTGGCCAAGTTGCGGTACGAGGCCGGGGAGGGCAGCGCGCTGGAAGTGGTGGACAGCCAGAGCGCGCTGGCCCGGGCGCAGGTCAATTACTTCACCGCCATTCGCGATTACTTCGCTGCCAGGGCGGAAATGGAGGTAGCTACAGGGCGATGAGAACCTATCTGGTCTTCATTGGTGTTTTGATGCTTTTATGGGGGGCGATGGGCTGCGGGCGCCAGGAATCCACAGAAGCGAAGCCGGTGGTCGAGGTGACTACGGCGGCCGCCGAGGAACGCGACTGGCAGGCGTCTGTTTCGGGTCCGGCGCTGCTTCACCCGCGCCAGCAGGCCTCGATCAGCGCCAGGATCGCGGCGCCGATTCAGGAACTGCGCGTCACCAAGGGCGATGCGGTGCGCAAGGGACAGGTGCTGGCCGTGCTGGTGAACCGCGACCTGGAGAATGCGCGCAACGAGGCCAAATTGGCCGCGGAGCAAGCCCAGACGGAGTTCGAGAAATTGTCGGGCAGCACGCTGCCGGGCGATCTGCAGCGCAGCCAAGCGCAGGTGGCTGCCACCCAGGCCGCGCTGAACACGGCGCTGAAGATATACGGCCGCCGGGAAGCGTTGCTGAAGGAAGGCGCTATCCCGCAGCGCGAAGTGCTGGTCAGCCAGGCCGAACTGGCATCGGCAAAGAGCAACTTCGATGTGGCCCGCAAGAGCCTCGAGCTGCTTCAAAAGCAATCGAGCGAAAGGGACCTGGCGCTGGCCAGGAACCGCGTGGAACAAGCCAAGGCGCGCTTCCAGCAGGCCGAGGCGCAACTGGCTTTCACCGTCCTCACCAGCCCGTTTGACGGCGTGGTGACGGACCAATTCCTCTATCCCGGCGATCTGGCCAAGCCGGAAGCGCCGGTCTTCGTCGTCATGGACATCGGTACCAGCATTGCCCGGGCGCAGATTCCGGCTTCGGCGGCCAACGACCTCCAGGCCGGTCAGAAAGCGCAATTCATCGGAAAAGACACCGGACCGGCGGCGGTCTGGGGGACGGTGAAGATGGTAAACCGGGCCATTGATCGCGCCAGCCGCACACTGGAAGTCTGGGCTGAGTTCACCTCACCCGGCAGGCAATTGCGTCCGGGGGCCTTTGGAACGCTGGAGATCTTCACCGGCAAACCGGCCAAGCGGGTGGTGATTCCCGTGCAGGCGGTCATGTTCGAAGAAGGCTCCCGCAAGGGAACGGCCATGGTCGTGGACGCCCACAGTATCGCTCACGCCCGCAAAGTCGAGACCGGCATCGCGCGCGATGGATTGCTGGAGATCGTTCAAGGGCTGAAAGCCGGCGAGCAGGTGGTGGTCGAGGGGGTTTACGGATTGCCGGACAATGGCGAGGTGAAGCGCAAATGAGCAGCCGCTTTGCAATCTTCGTCCAGGCACATGGCCGGGCGCTGGTGTTTATCGCAGCTACGTTCGCGACGGCGGGCCTCGTATTCACCTTCCAGCTCCCGATTTCGCTCTTCCCCCAGACAGATTTTCCGCGCGTGGTGATCCTGGTCGATAACGGCATTGCGCCGCCCGATCAGCAACTGGTTACCGTGACCCGGCCGATTGAGCAGGCCATCCGCATCGTGCCGGGCATCACCACCATCCGTTCGGTGACCGCTCGCGGCTCGAGCGAGATCAGCGTGTTCTTCCGCTGGGATGTGGACATCCTTCACGCCCTGCACCTGGTGCAGGGGCGCATGTCGCAGATCATGCCCAGCCTCCCGCGCGGCGCGCGCTTCTACGTCAACCGGCTGACCTTCGCGGTGTTCCCCATGATCGGCTTCAGCATCACCTCGCCGAAGCGCTCGACGGCGGAAATGTGGGAGTTTGCGTATTACAACATCGCGCCCCGGCTCTACCGCCTGCCCGGAGTCGCCGAGACGAGGATTGTCGGCGGACGGCCGCGCGAATTTCACGTGGTCGTCGATCCGGAGAAGTTGAACGGGTACGGCTTCCCGCTCACCAAGGTGGTGGAGGCGATTCGCCGCAACAACCTGATCGCTCCGGCCGGCATGGTGCAGGAGAATTACCACCTCTATCTCACCACGGTCACCGGACTAATGACCGAGAAGGAGGAGATCGCCAACACGGTGCTGGACATGGTGAAGGGAACGCCCATACGGATCAAAGACCTGGCTAGCGTCGAGGACGGCGAGCAGCCGATCTACAACATTGTTACGGCCAACGGGCGTCCGGCCGTACTGGTGAATGTGCTGCAGCAGCCGGATGGCAACGCGGTCGAGATCGCCGACGCGGTCAACCAGGAACTGCGAAGCTTGAAGAAAGAGCTGCCGCCCGACATCGAGATGGCGCCCTTCTACGACCAGTCGCTTCTGGTGCGTGACTCCATAGCCAGCGTGCGCGACAGCATCCTGCTCGGCTTGGCGCTCTGCATCCTGGTAATGCTCGGCTTTCTCAAGGACTGGCGCACCACGCTGGTGGCTGCGGTGGTAATTCCGATCGCCGTGCTGATCGCGGTCGTCATCATGAAGCTGTTCCACATGAGCTTCAACCTGATGACCCTGGGCGGGATCGCGGTCTCGATCGGCGTGGTGATCGACGACGCCATCGTGATGGTGGAGAACATCCTGGTCCACCTCTCGCTCGGCCAAAAGCCTCGGGAGGCGGCGCGCAGCGCGGTGACCGAGTTGACTCCCGCCCTGATTGGCTCGACGCTGACCCCGATCGTGGTGTTTGTGCCGCTGGTGTTCCTGGGGGGCCTCACCGCCGTGTTTTTCCGCGCCTTGGCGTTGACGCTGGTGGCGGCGTTGGCTGCCTCGCTCTTCCTGGCACTGGCGTTTACCCCGGTGCTGGCTGGTGTGCTTTTGAAAGCCCGTCGCCTGGTGGTAACCGCCAGCGCGGAAGAAGGGGCGAGCGCCATGGATCGGGTGCACGCCGCCGAGCAGGCGGGCGAGGGGCGCATTTTCCGGGCGTTGGCGCGCAAGTACGCAACGGCGCTGCACTGGTGCCTCGCTCATCCACGGTTGGTTATTGTTGCCTCGGTGGCCATTGCCTTGGGCTCGGTGCTGCTTTACTACAATATTGGCAGCGGGTTCTTGCCCGAACTCGATGAGGGCGCCTTCGTCCTCGATTACCGCATGCCTGCCGGCACCTCGCTGGAAGAGACCGACCGGGTGCTCAAGCACATTCAGAAGTTTATCGGCGAAACGCCCGAGATCGAAAGCTACTCCCGCCGGACGGGTGCCCGTCTGGCGCTGGCCATCGCCGAGCCGAACACCGGCGATTTCCTGGTCAAGCTGAAACCGCGGCGGGACCGGACCACCGAGGAAGTGACCGACGAACTACGCGAGAAGATCGTCCGGTCCGAGCCGGCCATCGAAGTCGAGTTCGCTCATATCCTCGAAGACCTGATCGGAGACCTCAGTTGGGCTCCGCAGCCCATCCAAATCGAGGTGTTCAACGAGGACCCGCGGATCAGCAAGGAGGTGGCCAGGAAGGTCTCGGAATGGCTGCCCAAGGTAAAGGGCGTGGTTGACGTCGTGAACCAGGACATCACCATCGGCCCCACTGTTCAGTTCCGCGTGGACAAGGAGAAGGCGCAGCGCGCGGGATTCACCGTGGATGATATCGCGCAGATCGCCAGCGCCATCGTGGATGGCGAAGTGGCGTCCAACGTGATCAAGGGCGAAAAGCAGATTGGCATTCGCGTGCGATACCCGCTCGAATACCGCCGCACGACCGAGAGACTGAAGACCCTGCTGATTACTTCCCCCACCGGTGTCACTCTGCCGCTCGCCAGCGTGGCCGACGCCGAAGTGGAAGAGGGGCAAACGGAGATCCGCCGCGACAACCTGCGCCCGGTGGTGGCCGTGACCGCGCGGCTCTCTGGCCGCGACTTGGGTGGCGCGGTGGACGAAATCCGCAGCCGCCTGCCGCGCGAAGTCCGTATCCCGTTTGGCACCGATATCGAGTACGGCGGGATGTACCAGGTGCAGCGGGAATCGTTTTTGGGTCTGCTGGAGGTGTTGCTGACGTCGGTGCTGCTGATCTTCATCATTCTGATGCTCGAGTTCCGCTCCTTCTCGCACCCGATCGCCATCCTGGTGGCCACCGTGCTTTGCTCTTTCGGCGCACTGCTGGCGTTACGGATCACGGGCGCCACTTTCAACATTTCCTCATTCATGGGCACCATCATGGTGGTTGGCCTGGTCATCAAGAACGGCATCCTGATGCTGGATTCCGAGCAACACTTCAGTGGCTTAGGCATGCCGCTGAAGGATGCGATTTTTGAGGCCGGCCGCCGCCGGCTGCGGCCCATCCTGATGACGGCGCTGGCTACCATTGCCGGCATGCTGCCGCTGGCACTGGCCATCGGACAGGGGTCACAGGTGTTGCGTCCGCTGGCCATCGCGGTGATCGGCGGCGTCGCCGTTTCCATGGTCCTTTCGCTGCTGGTGACCCCAGTGCTGTTCTGCTTGCTAAGGGAGAAGGGACTCTAGCCCCATGTTTGCGAGCCGGCCCGCGAAGGCGGGTACGCCATCCAAACCAAGGAGGAAAATCTGACGGTGGTGGTGTCCGGCTGAACCGCTCGCTCGGCGGCGGTGCGACTGGACGCCCGGCGGCGGAGATTATAGGATGGTAGTTTCCGCTGCTCACCGCGCGCCCCGCTGTGGGCCGCGAGGCATGACACCGAAGGAGAAACGATGGCACAGGACCCCGCCAAGCTCTGGCAAGCCAAGAACCTGGGAAGCGGCGCCTTCGCTATTTCGAAACCCAAGCGGAAGGCAAGCAAGCTGCGCGCCAGTCGCGTGAAGAATAAGCGGCGAGGCCGGTAATCAGGTTTCAGGTGCCAGGTTTCAGATTGGGTCACCCTGGCACCTGGCGCCTGTTCACGCGGCCAGTGTGTTGCGCCCCGTGGGGCGCTTCAGCGCCGACGTAATCACCCAGCACAGGTCTTGTGCGCTCCTGGATTTTCGGTTTCTGGCCTTAGAATGGGGCGATGATTCTCCTGGCTGTCGATATCGGCGGAACCAACCACAGCGCGGCCCTGGTGGGCGAAGACGGCGCGGTCATCGAGAAAGAGCGCCGGCCCACCGACCGGGCGGGCGGGCGCCGCTGGATGCTGCGGCAACTGGAAGCCACCTGCCGGTGCTTGATCGAGAAGGCCCCGGAGCGGCCGGCGGCCTGCGGCATCGGATTCGGCGGCCCGGTCGATTTTCCCAAGCAGGTCATTCAGCGTTCCATGCACGTGGGGGGATGGTCGGGTTTCCGCCTGGCCCACCACATGGGGGCCGTGCTCGGCCTGCCCTGCGTGATGGACAACGACGCCAACACCGCGGCGCTGGGCGAATACGCTTACGGGGCGGGACGGGGCTCGCGGTCGATGGCCTGCCTCACCGTCAGCACCGGTGTGGGCGGGGGGTTGGTGCTGAACGGCGAGATGTACCGCGGCCCGCGCAGTTTTGCGGGCGAATTCGGCCATACGCCGCTGGTTCCCGGCGGGCCGCCCTGCGCCTGCGGCTCGCGCGGCTGCGTCGAGTCGGTCTGCTCCGGCGATGCCCTGGGCAAGGCGGCCCGGCTGGAAGCGCGCCGCCGGCCCCGCGCCTGGAGCGCGGTGCTGCGGCAGGCCGGCGGTCTGCGGGCCATCGAAGCGAAGAGCGTGTTTGACGCCGCCCGGCGCGGCCACCCGGCGGCCCGCGCTTTGGTCCTGCGATACTGCGACGATTTCGGGCGCGGCCTGGCCGGATTGATCGCCTTGCTCGACCTCGACTGCGTGGTGTTGGGAGGCGGCGTCAGCATGGCCGGCAACACCCTGTTCGCCCCCTTGTGCCGCGCCATCGCCCGGCACATGCCGCCTTTCCTGCCTCGCGCCTGGCGCTGCCTGCCCGCCGCCTTGGGACCCAACTACGTGCTCTGCGGCGCCGCTCAGCTCGCGCTGCGATATACTTCAGACCTGAGACTTGAGACCTGAGACCTGAGACCGCAGACTGAAGTGCTAGGTTTGTAGTGCGACTCGGGTGTGAGGCTTGAAGTTCTCAGGTTTCAAGTCCCAGGTCTCAGGTCTAAAAAGGGGGACGGGGTGAAGGCCTTTCTTGAAAACTACCGGGGCGAGTTGTCGGCGGTCCTGCACACCATCGACCTGGCCAAAATCAGCGAGTTCATCCAAATCCTGGAACGCGCCCGGGAGGAGGGCCGCGGCATTTTCGTATTCGGCAACGGAGGCAGCGCGGCAACCGCGTCGCACCTGGCCGTGGACATGGTGAAGGGAGCGTCTTACGGGCGCCGGAAACGCTTCCGGATCATGGCCCTCACAGACCAGGTGCCCACCATTACGGCCTACGCCAACGACGTCGGTTATGAGGTCGTGTTCGAGCAGCACCTCCGCAATTTTGCCCGGCCCGGCGATGTGGTTGTGGCCATCAGCGCCAGCGGCAACTCCCCGAACGTGCTTCGGGCCGTGGAATACGCGAACTCGATCGGCTGCACGACCATCGGCCTGACCGGGTTCGACGGCGGGCAACTGGCGCGCCTGGCCAGCCACGCGCTGGTGGTTCCCTCCTCGCACATGGGCCGGGTCGAGGACGGCCACATGTTCGTCTGCCACCTGATCTGCTACTACTTCATGGAAACCGATAAAGCCGATTCCGCCTGAGAAAGAACCGGGAATCAACACAAAGACTCGAAGACACAAAGGCACGAAGAATTCTTCTGTGTGTCTTTGTGCCTTCGTGCCTTTGTGATTCGATCAGACTGCCGGGATTCTGAAGTCGTCGTTGGTGTCGGCGATCCAGCGGGCCAGCAGGTCGCGGTGCTCGCCGAGCACGGCCGCGCCGGGGCGCCCTGCCAGGTTGCAGACCTCGCCGGGATCGAACTGCAGATCGAATAACTGCTCCGGCCGCCGGCCGCCGTTGAAGACGATGTACTTGTACCGGGCGGTGCGCAGCATGCGCCCCTGCCGCTGCTTTTCGCCGTATTCGGAAAGCTCGGAAACGACGAAGCGGCGGTCCAGCGTTTTCCCTTCGATGGCGGGCCGCAGGCTGCGCCCGCGCATCAACCGGGGCGGGGCCACGCCGGCGTAGTCGCAGAGCGTGGGCAGCAGGTCCAGGCCCGAGACCAGCGTACGATGATCCCACGCGCCGCGCTGCCTGATTCCCGGCCCGGCGATGACGAACGGCACTTTGACCGGCTCCTCCCAGAAACCCAGCTTCTGCGCCCAGCGATGCCGGCCCTGTCCCTCGCCGTGGTCGGCGGTGAAGACCACCAGCGTGTTTTCCCACTGGCCGCTTTTTCGCAGCGCATCCAGCACGCGCCCCACCTGCCGGTCGACGTCCTCCACCAGCCGGTAGTAGGAGTGCAGGTAGAAGCGCATGTCGTCACGGGTCCATTCCGACATGATGCCGACGGCGTTCGAGCCCAGGCTGTAATCGGCCGTGCGGTGATACTGCGTGTATTCCGGCTCGTCGGGATCGGCGCCCATGTTGCCGGGGGCCGGCGGGTAGGCGGCCAACTCCGGGTAGGAGGAGCGGCTGCCCTTGTGCTCGCGGATCCACTCGCAGATGTCGTGGGGGTTGATGAACGAGGCCACCAGCAGGAACGGCTCCTTCTGCTTGGAGAGGAACTCGACGCAGGCCTCGGCCGCCCGCGGGTCATTCGCGGCTCCCGGCCTTCCTCCGCTTTCGGCTTTTCCGGCCGATTTCCGGAACAACTGCTCGAACCCGATGACGTCGTTGCCGGGCAGATGCCACTTGCCGGCGTAGGCTGCCCGGTAGCCGGCCTTGCTGAAAAGCTGGCCGAGCGTAGGGATTCCCTCGGCGATGCCGATGCCGTTATTGCGCACCCCGGTCTCGTGCGGCATGCGGCTGGTCCACAGGCTGCTGCGGGAGGGCGAGCACAGCGGGTAGGTGCAATACGATTCGCTGAAGCTGAGGCCGGCGGCGGCGATCGAATCCGCGGCCGGCGTTCGCAGCCAGGGGTTGCCGGCGGCCGACATGGCGTTGTTGGATTGCTGGTCGGTCATCAGCACCAGCACGTTTGGCCGCCGGGTCTGCGCCAACGCGGGCCCAGCCAGCGCGGCCAGCCCCGCCGTTCCGAGGAATTCTCTTCGGTTCTGCATGGCGCAATTTCACCACCAAGACACGTAGACACCAAGGACAAAATATAAAACAAACCGCGAACGGACACGGATGAGCACGGGGGGGCCGGTCCCGCAAGGCGGGACCAGCGCTCCATAGGCGGCGGTTTATGGAGCGCTGGCGTCCCGCCGGCCCCTGGTCGGGCCTGCATTTCGCCGCTCAAAAAGCAGCGAATGGTACGACCGCTACACGGATAGCCCGGCGGGGATCTCATCCGGGAGGACTTTTTTTGCGCAACTTGGGGAAAACCGCCGGGTTACGATTACCAAGGCCCGGTTCTTATTCTCCCAAGCCCCTCACGCCTCCTAAGAGGACCGGGCCGTCTTTTTTTCCCCTGCTTTCCGAAGCGCCGGTTTTCTCCCGATCGGTTCGATTACTCGTGCCATTCGCAGTATGGCGGAGCCCATGAATTTCCAGGGCTTAGCTGTAGGCTGCAGGCTGCAGGCTGTAGGCTGAAGGCTGTAGGCTGAGAGGTCCTTACCTTCAGCCCACAGCCTACAGCCGATTATTGCCGGGTGCTGACCTTGTCGGCCGTGGGGAAATCGACCGGCACTTTCTGCGTCACCTTGCCGGTGGCGGCCCATTCGGCCCCGCGCTGCAGCGTGGCAATGAACCCCACGCAACTGATGGCTTCCGGACCGTGGCCGAGCATGGTGTGGAAGACGCGGCCCTTGCCGTAGGTAATGGTCAGCAGGAGCGGCTCGTGCTCGCCGATGCCGCCGGTGGCCGGATCCGCGTAGCCGGTGGCCAGCACCGTCATGTTCTTGCCGGGTCCCCGCATCTTGTCGTACAGCTCGTCGGTGACGTGCATCCATTCTTCCGGCAGGCCGCGGGTGATCGGGTGGCCGGCGTTGCGGATGGTCACCTTGAAGGGATGGGCTTTGCCGTGGTGCCCGCCCGGCCCGGGCGCTTCGTCGGCCGCCAGCATGCCATCGTGCCAGTGGAAATACGGGCCGTCCTTCTCGTTGCGCCCTTCCCAGCCGCCCAGTCCGATCATCTCGTTGTATTCCTTCCAGTTGCGGAACGGGTTATCGGAGGCGTGGTAGACGATGAAGCCGCCGCCATTGCGGACGAAGGCCTCGAACGCCTGTTTCGTTTCTTCCGGCCAATCGACGCCGTTGTAATTGGAGAGCACCAGCCTGTAGGCGGCGAAATCGGGCTTGAAGCCGCTCATGTCCCCGCCCTTGGGCGGCGAGGTGGCCACGTCCACGCTGAACAGCCCCGTCTCCTCCAGCATCTTCTTCAGCAGCGGCGTGGTGGATTTCCAATCGTGGTTGTTCTGCCCGTCGATGATGAGCGCCTTGATCTTCGGCGCCGCGCCCGCGGAGCAGGCCAGCAGCAGGACCAGCGCCACGGCAGCAAGCAAGTTTGTCCGCTTCATAAGG
>Ga0315282_10016060_pt1 | contig 10977 bp, 9 predicted proteins | sample YL17G07_20_MG_FD_203693 | JGI IMG/M metagenome (GOLD analysis project Ga0315282, IMG submission 203693) | Sediment microbial communities from Yellowstone Lake, YNP, Wyoming, USA - YL17G07_20 | ecosystem: Environmental > Aquatic > Freshwater > Lake > Sediment | place: USA: Wyoming | collected...
CAGGGGGGTTATGGGGATTTCAGGCGATGAGGCGAAGATGAGCCATCTAGATGAAGCCATCATCAAGGGCCACTTGATACAGGAGGAGGAACACGCCATAATGATATCAGCAAAGGCCGCTGATCAACTTCACGTCTCTCCTGGGGATAAAGTGGAGTTCATCTGGAACACAAGCCCGGGCACAACCAGTGGCATATCTCTGACCGAGACCTTCATGGTTGCGGGCGTATTGGATGACCGGATTTTCGAACAGATAAACGATCTGGACGGCCAGCCTATAAGGCCTTTCATCCTGATTAATCATGAGAGGACCTACCTGAGTGCGGATAGCGTGGCTATCTTTGGCTGGAAGGAGCTCTTGGATCTCAACATCGGTAGTTTGACCAGGATAAATGCGCAAACGAAGAATGATAGCGATATCATACCCCTTGCCATCCAATTGGCCGGGAAGTGGCGTTGGTTTGTTTATACCTCTGTCGACAACAATGTCCAGCTCTTCTATTATAAGAGGGATCCTAAGCTCTCCGGCGGAACTGAAATACCGCTGCTCCTCGTCCTCGTGGGATTGAACGTTTTAGCTTGCACTCTGAACGCGGTCTACGAGAGGAGGAAGGAGATAGCGACTCTCTCACTCGTTGGCCTCAATCCATCGCAGATAAGCTACATGTTCCTTGCGGAGGCCGGACTGGTTGCCTTCGTAGGAGGCGTGATCGGATATCTCCTTGGCCTTGGAGGCCCGAGGGCATTGCTCAGCCTCGGAGGTCCGGGATTCCTCACTGAGAAGGTCTCGTGGACCTGGAGCGTTGCCGTCATATTGATGGCGGTGACGGTATCGATTTCGGCATCCGTAATTCCAGCTCTTAAGGCCTCAACCATTGCGACACCCAAGCTCCCCCTCAGGTGGAAATTGGAATACCTTCCAGCGTCGAAGGACACGTGGATGTTACACATCCCACAGTTGGTGTCTCAGGCAGAGCTCGGGCGCTTCTTCAGGTTCATCGATGGCAAGTTCGATGAGATGCAGCTCCTCCGTACCATACCCGAGAAGATGGAGAAAATGGACCTGGTCGATGAATCGGATAATGAAAAGGACGTGAAGAAGCTGATCTTCGCGCATAGCTTCGCACAGGAGGGTTCAAGGGCCTTCAGGACCGAGAACGAACTAGTTGCGACAAGGAGCAGGGGATCCTCGACTTATGCGCTGGATCTGTCCATAAGAATAGCAATGCTCTACAACTATGAGCCCATGGAGGTCGTTAGAAAAGCTGCCTCGGCCGTACGAAAGCTCATGCTAAAATGGGCAGCAGCGCCTTCAGCTGAGAGATGGGGGCAGGAAGAGGAGTTGGTAAAGGTCGAGGGCGTAAGCATTACCTCTGGTGAGAAGAAGATCCTCAGGAGGATCAGCTTCAATGTCAACAGAGGGGAGGTAATGGGCTTGGCTGGTGAAGGGAGGAGGGCACTGATGCTGGCGATAGCGGGCCTACTCAGGCCATATGAGGGCTCTATTCAGTTAAAGGGTATTGATACATTCAGCAGAAGGGATGAGGCAAAGAAGCTGATGGGGATCTACCTCCAGGATATGGATTTCCCCGAGGAACAATCGCCTAGGAAGGCCCTGAGCTTCCTGACCAAGCTCGAGGGAAGACAAGACGAAGTGAAAGCCGTGGACGACATACTCGAGAGATGTGGCCTCAAGCAACATGCGGATACGATGGTGTCAGATTTGAGTCACGAATCTAGGAGGAGATTGATGATCGCTCAGACCCTCATAAACAAGCCTTCTCTCCTGCTCCTCGAGGATCCATTAACAGGTCTGAAGGAAGATGAGGCGAAGGGCGTTGAAGCGCTACTAAGGGAACTGAACCATTGGGAAGGCATAACTATGGTCTGCTCCGGGAAAGGAGCCCATGAACTTGGATTCTGCGATAGGACCGGTGGCCTGAAGGGAGGATCGTTTGAGATGATCGCCGACAGTAGAGGTGTAAAGGTTGAGTGAGACGCTGGCCATTGCCGGAAATGAGATGCGGCTCTTGCTGCCCAGTTGGAGATGGAACATCGTGATGGTGCTGGCGTTCGTCTGCGTCCTAGCAGGGACCTTTCAGGCTTATACCAACTTTCAGGACCAGGTCGTATCCTATGGGAAGGGAGAGGGGCCTCAGCCCACCTCCTTGGCCGCCTTTGCTTCGGGGATTTGGCTCGCTGCGAGCGCCGGATTGCCAATCTTGGCCGTGTTCTCGGGATTTGATTCCATAATTCGTGAGAGGAAGACGGGGGGGATGCAGCTCCTGCTCGCTAGGTCCACCTCAAGGATTTCAATCGTCGTGGGCAAATTCATCGGTGGGTTCGTTTCTACTTCTATTATATCGTTGTCCGCAATTCTTGTGGCATCTGGCCTTACAGTTGCATTGGTTGGGCCATTCAGCTCAGAGGAGATATTAAGGATCATGGCTTTCTCAGCTGTGCTCCTCCTTTATGTCTCGGTGTGGGTAGCCATCAGCGTACTCTTCTCGACTTTGGCCAATAGTGGCATGAGCTCTGCTCTGGCCTCACTGCTCCTTCTGGTCTTCTTTGGAGGGTGGTCGATCACATCATCAGTGCTGTCCAGTGTGCTGGCCCCTATTCCCCAATTCTGGGCCGCAGGGAGCACCTGGTATGGGGCATTCTCAGGGCTGAAAGCTAGGGTTGATCAGTATGTAAACTGGTTCTCGCCATCGGCCGTCTTCGCCGCTGGAGGGGGAGCGATCCTCAACCCGGGTGTCGATGTACCACCATTCGTAGCTCAGACAAGGCCGCCGATCTTCCCAATCGACATAATACAGACCCTGACGATAAACTGGCCGTGCATTTCGACGATGACGGCGATGTTGATAATAACATTGATAATCTCGTACGTTATATTGAGGACGATGGGTATTGAACTCGAAAGGGGAAAGGTGTAGTAGGTTGGGCGTGACGAAGGTTTCCGCAATAGTTCTGATTTTCGCGCTCTCCGCCATCATCCAGATCAATCCTCAGAGGGCATACGGCCTTACCAACGGAAGGGCGTCCGTCACGGGCGTGGTGGCTAAACCCGGCCAGAACGTAACGTTCGAGATACTACTTAACTACACGGCTTCACAGCCCGTCTCCTCCATAACGTACTCCTTGGAAGCTCAAGGCCTCCCTGAAGGATGGATCCCAAGGTTTTACTATGGTGGACAGGAGATCACGTCTTTGACGATAGCAAACTTTAACCCGAGTGTTCCCCCACCAATCGTCGATCTCAAGATAGAGATCCCTAAGAATGAGACTCCGGGGCACTACTCCTTCACGTTCCTCGCCATGGGCAAGGAGCTGCAGACCGAAGACTTGCTGCTGGGGCTCACGATCGATGTCGAGGCATTGAGGAGGGAGATCAAGCTCTCGACAGAATTTCCGGATGTCACCGTCGAGTTGGGGGGCACGGCGAAATTCACGATTGTCCTGGATAACATCGGGGAGACCGATGAGCTAGCAAACCTGACCGCCGAGTTGCCGGAGGGCTGGGGCTTAACCTTCACGGGTAAACCGGGAGGCATATTCGGGGTAGCCGTTCCTCAGGGACAATCGACGATCATCGATGTGGAGGCCAAGCCTCCTGAGGGAGTGGCACCCGGTGTGTATGATATAAAGATCAGAGCGAAATCAGCAGATCAAGTAGCGAACTCGATGCTTCAGCTGAAGGTCGCAGTGATCAAAGTTGGGATTGCGGAGAGGACTATCTCGACCCTTTACCCTGAGATAGACGTTGAGGGCGTGATTAACGTATTCTTCCCCATTACGATAAGGAACCTGGGGACGAGCAGCCTAACTTATCGCCTTTCACAGCTCTCGGTTCCACCTGGATGGATTGTGTCGTTCAGGACTACGCCCGACACAACAGCGTCCTCGGTATCGAGCATATACTTGGTTGGAGGGGACTCGGCGATCCTGTACTTGGAAGCGGAGCCGCCGGCAACAGTTACAATAGGAACATACGCATTCACGATTCGGGTGACATCCGAGGAGGGATCGAGCCAGGATCTGACGGTCACGGCGAAGTTAATTGGCTCCTATGAGGTTACAATGGAACTCGACAGCCTCTACCGTCAGATAAGGGCCGGCGAGACATCGACCACAATGGCCAGGGTGACGAATACTGGTGCAAGCAAGCTCATGAATGTAAGCCTTGAGGTCTCAGCTCCTTCGGATTGGGAGGTCACAAAGACGCCGAACTACATCGATACGCTGAACCCGGGAGACTTTACGACGATCACACTGTTTCTCAAGGCACCCAGCACTGCGGACATCGGAGATTACCTAATCGGGGTGAGGACCACAAGTGACAGAGCAAAGTCCACGCAGATTCTGCTGAGGGTCAATGTCCAGTCCCCATCGTTGTCCCTGTGGATAATCGGGATAGCTTCGATAGCCATCGCAGTAATTGCAGTCGTACTTGTCTACTTGAAATTCGGTAGAAAGCGGTAAGAAGTTCTCTACTGGAGCTTCATCTGGCACATCTGTCAGACTACAGACCAGCTCGAAAATATGATACCATATATTCTACCAGAGGAAGCACGCGCCGGGAGAGGGACTTCCGCCAAAGGTTCGAACCCCCGCGACCCTTTCGGGTCACAGGCTTACTAGCGTCATAAGGCTCAAGGCCTACGCCCATATTAGGACTGCGCTTTAATCCGCTCAGCAATCCCGGCAAACGTTTCTTGTTAATGAGTGGCTTTAAACTCTTTTGCATTTAATCCTTTATTGTGCTCACCATAAGATGGAACGAGAGCTTCCTAATCCCTGAGATGACCAATCACTGCTAATGGTCTCCCTCACATGAACATGGGGATGAGGCACATCTCGGGCAAGCGTTGTTGTATTTCAGCGTCACTGCCTTCTCGAGATCGACCCCAAGGATATTGGAGAGCGATGCGAGCCAAGCCAGAACGTCGGCTAGTTCCTCGGTGATCGCCTCTTCGGATTTTATGGCAATGGCTTCCTTGAGCTCTTCAACCTCCTCGCTAAGCCTGTATAGGGTGCCCTGTGCGCCTCTCCTGTAATCCCTTTCATAGTATCCTTCTCATCATCAGCTGGAACTCCGAGACGTTCAATGACGAATACCTTCGGAAACGTCATCCCCGCAAATTGGACAAGTGAGATTCCTCCGAACTTCCAGAAGATCGAATGTCATGTCTTCGCCATTGAATATCAGGACCTTTCCCACAAGCAGTGTTCCTATTCCAGTGATTATCTTCAGTACCTCCATGGCCTCCAACATCGCAAATAATCCCGGCGTGACGCCTACAACTGGGAATCTCTTGACATCGGGAGGTGATTGGGGAATTATGCATCTGAGACAAGGGCCATTTCTTGGGATGATCGTAGTGACTTGGCCGAAGAAGCCCTGTACGCCCGCATGCACTAATGGGATTCCTCGTCTCACGCATTCCTCATTAGCGATGAAGCGAACGGGCCAATTATCCGTCCCATCAACCACTACATGCGAGCCCCTCAGAAGATCTCGGACACTCTCTTTAGTGATCTCTGAGGTGATGGCTTCAACCTCGATCTCCGGGTTCAGAGCTTCGAGCTTCTCCTTTGCAGCTATGGCTTTCGGTCGACCTACATCCTTCTGCCAACCCAACAACTGCCGGTTCAAATTGCTCAATTCATACTTGTCCCTGTCTATTATGACGAGGTGGCCTACGCCGGCAGCAGCCAGATACATTGAGACGGGAGATCCAAGGCCGCCAGCACCAATCACCACAATTTTGGAGCGCTTCAGTTTAAATTGTCCCTCTATCCCCCATCCTGGTATCATGAGCTGTCTGTCATAGCGGAGCATCTCTGAGTTTGAAAGGGACTTTTCCAAGATCTATCTGCGTCTTTCGACCTACAAAGGGGCTTATTTCCTCTTTCCCGCTGCACTATATGTTGGAACTCCATCGACTTCCTTAAGAAGGGGCTCTGCCATCTAGTCCAGAGATGTAAAGCTGCTCAATGCCCTCACTATAAGTTAGCATGACAAAGACGACCGCGTACACCACAAGGACGAATATGTCTGGCATGGCGGTCATGCTCTATTGTCAGGTTGGCATGGTTTACACATTTGAACCTTGATGTGATATATGGGAGCTTAAGTACTCCTATGAAAGGATCTGTCGGTGTTATGGATGAGAAAAGAAACGATGATCTTCGCCGCGATCGCGGCAGCATTGCTAGTACCCGCCTTCCTACCCGCTGCAATGGCCGAACCCTCTGATATCACCTCACGGATAAACAACCTTATCGATAGTATCTTCTCGACAATCGAGAACATAACGGGCCACTTTGCCCAGAGAGCCCTGAGTGCTGGCATCTTCATAGCCAGAGCCCTATACATGGCACTCATAATATTGGGAGTCGTTCTAAAGTATACGGGAATAAGTTCCTATGCTGGAAAGAATATGATAGTCGGCGGGTTGGTGCTCGCATTGCTCTCGGAGATCGTAGCCAGTGGTATGTAGCTGAAGCGGAAAGGTCCACTGGGCTTTGACTCCTTCGCCTAGTCGTGTCCCTACCTTTCTCACGGTTTCAGCATGACCTTAATCGCGTTCTCCGCTCGATGGGATACTTCGAAGGCTTCCTCGAACCTATCCAGTGGAAAGGTATGCGTGATGATCGGGTCTACATTCACGACGCCCCTTTCGATGTAATCGATGGCCAGCGGATAGGAGTACGGCCCTAGATGTGAGCCTAAAATGTCCAGCTCCTTCCTATCACCTATTATCGACCAGTCCGCTGTTGTAGGCTGCCCATGGACGCTGAACTCAACGAATCTACCGAGTTTTCTTATCATCTGCAGGCCTTGGGTAACTCCGCTCGTGCTCGCTGATGCCTCTATGTAGACATCACAACCATAGTCCTGGGTCATCTCTAGAACTCTTCTGACGGCATCTTCCCTTGCAACGTTCAATGTTCTTGTGGCGCCCAGCTTCTCGGCTAAACGTAGGCGATTGTCCTTTATGTCAAGTGCTACCAACTCAACTGGGTTCTTCAGTTTGGCAACCTGAAGCATGCAGAGGCCCAGTGGTCCCATTCCGGCGATTACGACGAACTCCCCGAGCTCAATCCTTGCTCTCTGAACGGCGTGGATCGCGCACGAGAGGGGTTCGATGAATGCTGCCCTCTGATCCGGCATATGGTTCGGAACCTTATGGACTATCGCTCTTGAAGGATACTTCATATATTCCGCAAATCCTCCATCGTCTATGCCGCCCTGAAAGCCGAAGATGTCGTGCACCTGGCACATCCAATACTTGCCAGTCCTACAGTATCTGCACTCCCAGCAAGGCACTATTTGCTCCGCAACCGATTTGTCCCCTATCTTGAGTCCAGTCCTCTCTGCAGCTCCAGGACCGAGCTCAACTACCTCCCCAACGAACTCATGGCCAGGTGTGACGGGTGGTTTGACATAAGGCCTTGGACCGCCCCAAAGGATCTCAGCCCCCTCGTAGCACTTGATATCGCTCCCACATATGCCGCTGGCACCGACTCTCACGACGACCTCCCCATCGCTAGCTTTGGGCACCGGTTTTTCCTCTAAAACATACTTCCTCGGTGCATAGCAGACTACGGCTTTCATTCTCTCAGTCGAGCTAAACTCGATCACCACCTTTTATATGTTTGAGCATTGATATTTAATGTTGAAGCCGACCACACAAGTTCCGATCACCGGATCCATTGATGAGAACTTCAGGATCCTCTTAACCGACGTATCGCCTTCCATCGATGGTTCAGCGAAGACGCTATCCTCTATGTGTTTTATGCTCATGAGCTCTGGGAATGGCCTCGGTAGATATGTAAGGCGCATCTCCTCCCTGCCCTTACGATCCCTCGGAAGCTTGTCACGGTACACCACAAAGTTATCCCAGAGGAATAAAGCGTTGCTCCTCGACTTCCTCAACTCAGCGGCCTTCCCCTCGTCGTAGATTTCCTCTCCAACGACCTCGCCATCACACAGCATTCGCATGTGAGGCTCATGAGGATATATGAACTCAGAGCTATTGATCACGATCACTATCGATGCATCCCTTTTGAGGGCCTCTCTGACCCCCATATTGCACGATCTGCACATTCCCAAGATAACCTTCTCCTCGGACTTGGCTTCAGCTGAGAGCAATTGTTCCCTCTCATCTTCTTCCAACTCCTTGGCCAAGAGTACTCCCCTTGTCCTCATTAGAAAACTCAGCGCATTTGCGATTACTTCTTTCCTCTCGCCATTCTCTTCGTTCTGCCTCATCTTCACGCGAGATGCTTGACAGAGAGGAGTTATATAAGAAATCCCCGTTGTGCATAGAGGTAGGTTTATTATTCTGGTTGAGACCATAGAGTCCAGATAAACTTGAGTGTGAAGGTTGAAGTCATTGAATCGAAGGCCACGGTTTCGAATAAGCCGCTCATCCTTGAGGGCTTCCCGGACACGGGCCTTGTTGGCATGATTGCCACATCTCACCTCGTGAACTCACTCAACTTCGAACAGGTGGGACATATAGAGTCCACATATTTTCCGCCAATGATCACTGTGCACGAGGGCGAGATGTATGAGCCCGTTGGCATCTTCTACAGGAACAACGTCTATGTCGTGACCTCGGAGCTCCCCATACCAATGTCGGGAGTATATCCCATAATTCGTGAATTGGTTAAATGGATGAAGAGCAAGGATCCTGCCATGATCCTCTCGCTTGGTGGCATTCCCGAACCTGAGAGGATAAAGCTCGACGATCCAACCGTCTTCGCGATCCCAAATGGAGAGGAAGCAGCTGAAGTGCTCAAAAATTTGAAAGGACCCGAGATGCTTAAGGAAGGATTCCTAGTCGGGCCAAAGGCCATGTTGCTCAAAGAATCCAAGAGGATAGGCGCTCCAGCGCTGGGCCTATTCTCCCAAGCATACTACAAGTACCCCGACCCGGGGGCAGCGGCTAAGATACTAACTGTTCTCTCAGTCTTTGAGGGCACGAAGGTGGATGTAACCCCTCTCATAGAATCCGCCGAGCAGCTACGCGTTCAATATAGGGATATCATGAGGAGAACCGAGGAGGAGATGAGCAATATGGAGAAGTCAAGGGAGATGGAGGTTCCTGGTCTGCTTGTCTAGGAGGTATGGCGATTGCGTGACGACGAATTCACCGATGAGGTCCAGAGACTTGAGAAAAGGATGAAGAGAATGTCCGAGGAAGTCACAAGGAGGATTAAGGAGTTCGAGTCTTCGAGCGGTATCCTTGAGCCACTCTCTGAAGTATCGGAGAGGGCCGAGGAGGTAGTGGTCTCCGTCGATATGCCAGGGGTGAGCAAGGAGGACGTCGTACTGCAGGCGACGGAGAGCAGGATCTACGTGGACGCGGAATGCAAAAAGGGCATCTGTTTGAGGGGTACGAGGGGCCACAATAGGGTCTTTAAGCGATATAGAAAGGCCATCTCGCTGCCCTCACTGGTCGATCCGGACAAGGCAAAGGCAAGCGTTAGGCACGGTGTCCTTGAGATAAGGTTGCCGAAGAGGAAGGGCGGGGTTAAGATACAGATAGATTGATCAAGGCACACTAAGGGTCCGAACAGCTACATGGCCCAGTGCGTCGACCTCATCTTGCATCATTCCCCATCGAAAGGGCTAAAGTAAACATCAGTCTTTAGTTTTTACTGCATCATCTAGGGTCTTCGCGCCACCAGAAGGCAAAGTGTTTATCTATGCGCTAGAGTTGCCAATTGCCAACAACAGAAGCGATTGTCTTTGGCCAGATTCGGCTACAGCATAGTGGGCCTGGATGAGACGAAGGCCGTGAAGGCAAGCCTTAGAGAGGTCAACATCTCTCCCAAGAAGGCTAGGGAGCTGGTCAAGGGCATGGTAGGCATGCACATCCCTCAGGCGAGGGAATACTTGGAAGGGGTGATCGGGATGAAAACCGCCATCCCCTTCAGGAGATACAATAAGGAGGTTGGCCATCACAGGGGCCAACAGGGCTTTGCAGCGGGCGGCCACCCAATCAAGTCCGCGAAGTTCGTGCTGAAGTTGCTTGACCAACTGGAGGCGAATGCCGATTTCAAGGGCTTGGACGCTGAAAGGTTGAGGATCATCCATGCATCCGCCCAGAGGGGCAGGAAGATACCAAAGTTCATACCAAGGGCCATGGGCCGATCCTCTCCGTACATGAGGGAATTAACTCATGTAGAGGTCGTCGCAGAGGAGAGGTAGTCAGATTGCTCAGAAGGAAGATCCTCCAAGAATCAAAGCTCAGGGCAGCTCTCGATGAGTTCCTAAGGACTCAACTCAAGGAAGCCGGCTATAGCAGCATGAGGTTGGTGAAGACGCCCATCGGAACGCAGGTATCGGTCTACGTCAATCGACCGGGTTTGGTCATCGGAACTGGTGGGAGGAATATCAGAGACTTGAGCAAAATGCTTGAGGAACGCTTCGGGCTCTCAGATCCCCAAGTTGCGGTAGTCGAGATAGAGGTTCCCGAACTAGATGCGAAGGTGATGGCCGCGAAGATAGCAGATGCGCTGGAGAAGGGAGTTCGATACCGAAGGGCCGCAACATGGGCTTTGGGAAGGATAATGGCCGCAGGTGCCATTGGTGTACAGATCGTGATAAGGGGGAAGCTCACCTCGGACAGATCCAGGTTCGAGAAATTCACGGGGGGTTATGTTCCCTCGTCGGGAGAGCCGGCTCTGAAGCAAGTTAAGACCGCGGTTGTCAATGTCTTGCTGAAACAGGGCCTTATAGGAGTGAGGGTCAAGATTCTCCCTCCTGGAGCGCATTTCCCCGATGAGATGAAGATTAAGGAGGGTGCTAAGCCACCTGCCGGGTCCCTGAAAGAGGAGGCTGTTGCCATAAAACCGGAGGAGGAAGTGAAGGCGGAGTCAAAGGCTGAGGAAGTGAAGGCGGAGTCAAAGGCTGAGGAAGTGAAGGCGGAGTCAAAGGCTGAGGAAGTGAAGGCGGAG
>Ga0315282_10016061_pt1 | contig 10976 bp, 14 predicted proteins | sample YL17G07_20_MG_FD_203693 | JGI IMG/M metagenome (GOLD analysis project Ga0315282, IMG submission 203693) | Sediment microbial communities from Yellowstone Lake, YNP, Wyoming, USA - YL17G07_20 | ecosystem: Environmental > Aquatic > Freshwater > Lake > Sediment | place: USA: Wyoming | collected...
GGTGTACGGTGTAACGGTTCAGAAGATGGTTCCTCAAGGGAAGGAGATGATCGTTGGAATGCACCGCGATGTCACTTTTGGCCCCTTAATCATGTTCGGACTTGGGGGGATCTTTGTCAACTTCCTTCGCGACGTCTCCTTCCGGTTAGCTCCACTGACTAGAAAAGACGCGGAGGAGATGATCGGTGAAACTAAAGCTTATTCGCTCTTGAGAGGAGTGAGAGGAGAGGAAAAATCCGACATAGACTCGATAACCGACACTTTATTGAGGGTGTCAAAGTTAGTAACGGACTTCGACGAGATAAACGAGCTGGACATCAATCCTCTCTTTGTTTATAAAGACGGAAGCGGATGCTTAGCTTTAGATATAAAAATCACAATAAGGTAGAGCGGTGAAAAATGTCTAAGATACCCAACCTGTATGTTTGCTCGACGGTCAGCTTCAGTGGCAAGACCGCTATTTGCCTTGGACTTGCCTTAAAGTTCAAGGAAGAAGGCTACGAAGTGGGCTATTTTAAGCCTGTAGGCTGGGAGATGGCAAGGGACGCGGATGGAGTGGGTTTCGACGAGGACGCACAGCTTATGAGTCATGTCTTAAACTTGGAAGCCCCGCTCAATTCCATTTCCCCTGTGATCTTTCACAACAGGTTTCTTGAAGAATTCTTGAAACATAAGCCGGTCCACTACGAGAAAAGAATCCTTGAGGCCTACGCAGAATGCTCAAAGAGCAAAGACATAATGATCATCGAGGGGCCTAACACTCTGGGCTGCGGCGCATGCCTAAATATCGACCCAGTAACGGTGTCGAAGAAGATAGATTCTAACGTTTTGCTCGTTTCAAAGATCGTGAATGACGACACGATCTGTCAAATAGTCAGAGATTATTACTGCATCAAAAGAGACGGAGCGAAATTCGCTGGTTCCATCCTCAACGATATCCCTAAAATCACGTTTGAACGGGTGAGAGGCCTCTCCATTCCAACCTTAGAGAAGAACGGCGTAAACGTATTAGGAATAGTTCCGGAAAACATTGCCCTCAGAGCTCCGACCGTAAGAGAGATACATGAGAGGATCGGTGGAGAGATCATAGCCGGTAAGGAGAATCTGGATAACCTTGTCGAAGATTTCCTGATCGGAGCCATGACGCCGGAGAGCGCATTAACATACTTCAGGAGATCGGTGAATAAAGCCGTCATAACGGGAGGCGATAGGTCCGACATCCAGTTGGCTGCTCTGCAGACGAACACCTCTGCTCTGATATTGACGGGAAACCTGTATCCGGATGTCCGAGTGCTTGCCAGGGCTGAACATCAAGGCGTGCCTGTTCTTCTCGTACCTTATGACACATACACTACGGTTTCGAAGACGAACGAGGTTTCCGGAAGGATAAAGTATAACGACGAGAAGAAGATCAAGTTAGCCAAAAGGGTAGTCGAAGAGCACGTGAAATGGAAAGAGGTTCTAAAGTCTTTAGCAGTTTAAGTCGATGCACCTAAAAAAGATCACGAGGCCCGCAAGACATCGAGGCGTCTAAAGGCATTCCCGAAGCGCTGTCCCCAATATCCTTTATCGTTTCATTACAGCTTCTGGCATATTTACATGGCCGTTGAGAGAAAATGCGATCCCGATAAGCCCAGAAACGTAGCCACATAAAGAGGGTTTGAAAGACCCAGTAGCTTTTCTTCATCATTCAAACTAAACCGAGCGCAATCAATCGACTGTTCGATTACTATCGACGTTCTGGGAGTTTTGAGTATAAGCCGTCAGATGTCCTATACACGGCAAGCCTTCCCACGGTCTGCCAAGCTTCACCTTCCTTGTGACGAACCTGAATGGTGAATACTTCTGCCGAAGGGTCTGTTTTCCCTTGCCAAATAGCTAATGTTATGTAATCTCCGTTTGGAAGTATCGACGAGAATCGCGCCTTGGGCTGAGATCTCTCAGACAACTGATTCACTCCACCTTGAAGACATCTGCGAACTAGGAATTTGGCCTAGTCAACGCGAAAAGAATCGGAACATGCGATTTAAATGTTTTTAGAGGTGCATTTCTTGATCCAGCTCATTGTCCTAAGTTATTGCGTCAGAAGAACATCTTAAAGAATAATTCATTAGATGTTGTTACATATTATAGAGTCGCAAGTGTTAGAGGTCGGAATTCTTGACAACATTAACCTTCTACGGTGGAGTTAATGAGGTGGGTGGAAACAAGGTTCTCCTCAAAGACAGAGACACAAGGATATTCCTCGACTTTGGTTTGTCATTTGCGATGAGAAGCCAGTACTATTCTGTTCCCTTCTTATCGCCTACCGATGAAAGAGGTCTACAGCAAGATAAGCCAAATCATTAAACAGACCTCAGGGTTATTTTTAGCGGACTTTGCTTGGGGAGACATTGATAGACTGAACTCATTTTACAGGGCAGCTAGACAAAACAATAGATTGCTAGCCGTCACGATGAAACAAGCACACTTGATAGATAATCTGAGCAAAGATCCCAATCTACGTGTCCCAGATCTGGCAAAGAAGGACACCTTAATCTTTCGTAAAGCCAAAAAGAGATACTTCGGCTGGGAGCAAGAAGTGTTGAAGCGAGGAAGAGTCGTCGATTCCTCCCAAATTGCGAAGATGTAAGATAAAGTGGTTCTAGTTACATCTTTTTACGATTTGAAGGAACTAATAGACATTAAGCCTGCCTTTGGAAGCTGCTACATTCTGTCTGCGTCTGAGCCATTTAACGAAGAGATGGAGATGGACTTTGACAAGCTGATCAACTGGCTGGAACACTACGGTCTCCCTCAACATCACACCCATGTCTCCGGTCACGTCATGCCACTTACACTGAAGGATCTGTTGGAGAGAATTCATCCAAAATGCATAATCCCAATACACGGGAACCATGTAGAACTATTCAAGAGATTCGTTAGAGGATTAGATAGCAGAGTCTTGACGGTTGAAAGAGATAAAGAGTATGAGCTGACAACTTCTTAATTTCCTAAAACTCTAGATAAGTCGAAGCCACGGATCTTCTACCTAGTTGCCTGAATTTCTTCCTCCGTCGGGAAAGCCGCGTCTTCTACCTTTATTAACTGCCCATATCTGCCAACGTTCAGCCTGAGCTGTCCTCTAGAAGTGGTAGTGATAAAGCCGTTCTTGACATCTATAACGTCGCCAACTCGGACCGATCGGACCCGTTCCTCCCACAGATTCAATACTGTAATTCCCGTAGAGTCCCCTACCTCTGCCTCCTGTAAACTCTTCACAAACCCGTCTCTAGAAGTCACTGTTGTTGGTTCTGACAGACCGATGACGCGAACTCTCAAATCGACGCGTTTCATCGCAGGCCTAATTTCCCTAACCTTCATCTGATTCTACAATCCCCAGATGAGCATATATAAAATTTGGTAAAAACTGCTTAAAACTGTTTTCAACGCAGTCCGTATGAAAGAATGAACCTGCCAAGATCTCCTAAAAATGCTAAGAAGAACGCCTAAAACTGAAAGACTTTTGTCAGAAAAGCATGGCTTTGCCATCGATAATCATATCGGTTACTTTTCTTATTCCATTTAGCTGCTCGTCAAGTATGCCAGAAACATCATTTGAAATCTGCTTTAAAGTAACACCCTTATCTAGAATGAGTTGAACGTGTGCCATCGCAGGCTCATCTATAGGCATACTGATCTTACTTAGAATCTTCACATAGACTTCCTTTATCCCTTTAACTTCATTATACATCTTCTCTGCTGTCAGCTTTGCGAGCAAGTTGTAGAGCTTACCTACGTGGTTTACCGGATTCTTGCCAGCCGTAGCCTCCAGCGACATGGGTCTAAAAGGCGTGATTAGGCCGTTGACGCGGTTTCCTCGTCCCGTATTTCCGTCGTCGCCCTGTTCGGCTGAGGTACCAGTAACCGTCAAGTAGAAGGAGCCTGTCTTAGGGTTGTCTGCAGCATTTACGTAGATTTCAACAGGTTTGCCTGTTGTCTTCGTCGCGAGGTCCGCGATTCTGTTCTTTATCTCCTCTTTAACGTTTAGATAGTGATCTTTATCTGGTGTGAGGCCGCTTACAATGGCGGCCGCGACCGTTAATCTTATGTTCTTATCCTTACGAAGGCCCATGACCTTAATGTCTTCGCCAACTTCGGGTAACACTTTCTTTAGCTTAGGTGAATTTAGGTACTGTTCAGTTTCAAAAACAAGCCTTTCCAATTGACTTAAGGGTGCAAAACCTACCCCGAATGAACTGTCGTTCGCTAAGGGCATAATAGTATCCCGGTTGAAGACGTTTATCAGGTCGGATGAGCCCTGTTTGATCATACATTTTATGACAACGTGCTTATCTATGTCCAAGAAGCGAAAACTTTCCCTAAGGAAGACTCGTATAGCGTCGGTCGAGACCGTGTCGATCGGAACAGTCGTTGACTTCTTGCCGTCAAAAACTTCCGTAACGGCACGGCCTGCAACGATTACGTTTATGGGCTCAATGATCTTTCCTCCTCCGAAAACAGGGTGGGCTTTACCCCCCACAACTAAGCCTTTGTCAACATTATAGTGCAACACTGTACCGAATTTTTCCCTGTAGAATAGGCATAAAGCGCGTGAGACCGCTTCCGCCGATCCGTCAGAAATATAGTCTGGGTGGCCTTTTCCTTTCCGCTCAACGATCTCCACCTCGCGTTCTTCTATGGGCTTCTGGAAAGCTTTCTCAACCGAAATCGTTCTTCTCAAAGAAACACCGTGTAAGAGCTTGAACTAGAACAAATTCGATATAAGCCTTTGCATATATTTTGCTATGAAAATTACTTTAAGTAATTGGCTTATTCACTTCTCGATGCAGATGTATATGACGTTGTTGCCGCGGATGAAGATAGTCCCGTAACTGGCCACTTGCTTGTCTTCAAAAAACTCAGTTGTACCTTCCATGATAATATTCATGAAGTCGTCACATTGAACCATGCGACCTTTGAACCTGTTTCCAGTCTTTAGCTTGACGGTCACATTGTTGTTAATGTTCCTTATCATCACGTTTCTAGGTCTTTTGCTTGGCTCCAAGTCTTCTTTTCTCCTTAGCCATTTGGCTAGATGGGGTTCCATATAAAAACCTTTTTTAAAAAAGAGTTTTGTCGAATTTTGGCTTTTTGCAAGCCGTGTAGCAAATACTAGGTTGAAAAACCCCGCCAAAAAGATCGATCTAGTGCGCTCCTTTTTTGCATATTAAGATGTAGTCTTTCAAGTAATCGTAATCCATTAATTCTAAGAGCCTTAGGTTGGAAACCTTGACCAGATCGGTAAGCTCGATCTCCGTGTACTTCTTCTTTAAACAGGAAATAGCCAGCCATGACCCATGTTTAGCCACTCGGATAAGTTCCTCTACGGTTCTAGTTGGCTCTGGAACGTTCTGAAGTAGTGTAAAAGCAAAGACGTTATCGAAAGCGTCTCCTTTGAGCGGAAGGTGGTCTGCGTCACCGCAGATAAAAAAGACATTATGAAGAGCTTTGCACCTATCTCCCGCCTTCTTCAGTATCGCTTTCGAAAAGTCGATGGCTACCACATATAAAGCTGATCCTGCGAGTCTTTCCGCGAGCATACCAGTGCCACAACCCGCATCCAAAACGGCGCCTCTTTTGGCCGTATTAATCCTACTTAAGACCGCATCATACTTTTTTAGTTGTTCCTCGCGGTAGCGTAGGTCGTAATTCTTCGCCGTCAGATCGTATTCCTTCATGATGCTTCGTTTTGTTTGCCAAAGGTCCTTAACCATCTTGAAGAAACCTCATAAGACATAATAGATGACGACTATTACCGTGATATCGAGATTTGCCTTCTCAATTTGCAACGAGGAATAACATTGTTTCTATGCATAAGCACTTATATAACCCCTAATGGAGGCGGTTGAGTGCAACGTAGTTTAGAACGCGTTACTGTCATAGAAAAGCCTATGCTAGAACAAGCCGAGGCCGTAATAAAGAAAAGCACTTCAGAACACAGAGGCCTCCTGATCGTAGGACTCTGCGAAGTAAGTTACAGGGGTAGAGCCAGCTCGAAACTAGAGGCGGGCGATCGAATAATTGTCGTAAAGGAAGATGGCGCTACACTTGTACATAGGCCAACGGACTATTCGCCTGTGAATTGGCAGCCACCGGGATGTCTGCTTGAAACTAGACTGCAAAAAGACGGCCTTCTGTTGACGGCGGTTCGACGTAGGCCGCGGGAGGCTCTTCGAATCCTCTTCAGACAAATATATTCAATAAGCGTTCTGAACCTTGTTGACAGAGGCGATTTCTCTCTTTTCGCAAGCGAGGAAGAGATGAGGGATGCCATCAAAGCTGACCCGAATCTCGTAGAAGATGGTCTGCGGATCATCAGCATAGAGAAAAAAGTTGAACCAGGATTTGTGGACCTATATGGAATAGACGGCCAGAGAAGACTGGTGTTGATAGAAATAAAGAGGAAGACCGCGGGAAAGGATGCGGTACTACAACTAGCGAAATACTTGGAAACAATCAGGTCTTCAACCAATCGAGATGCTAGAGGCATACTCGTAGCGCCAGATATTGCCAAAGGGGCTCAAGCCTTAATAGCAACATTGAAACTGGAGTTCAAGCCGTTAAGTCCCAGAAGATGCGCTGAAGTTCTCAGCAGAACGAAAACGGCAAGTATTTTAGATTACCTAAGATAATGTCTAACAGCTAAGAAGGGTCTCAAGGTGAAGGAGGAAGAGGGGAGAAAAAGGTACAAGGAGGTTGAAGATCTTCCGGGTGTTGGTCCAGCCACGACTGAGAAACTTAAGGCCATGGGCTTCAGCACCGTTGAGTCGCTCGCCATCGCAACGATTCGGGAACTTGTGGCAACTGGGATTGGTGAAAAACAAGCTGCAAAGATGATTAACGAAGCGAGAGACTCGATCACGTTAACCTTTCTACGTGCCGATGAGCTGTTGAAGATGAGGGAAAACGTAGCGCGCCTGACTACTGGGAGCAAAGCTATGGACGAGCTACTCGGCGGCGGACTTGAGACGCAGACGATAACGGAGTTCTACGGGGAATATGGGTCGGGTAAGTCGCAAGTATGCCATCAACTCTGCGTCAACGTACAGTTGCCAGTCGATCGGGGAGGTCTTGAAGCCAGCGCCCTGTATATAGACACTGAGAACACCTTAAGGCCCGAGAGAATTGTCCAGATGGCGACGCATCTTGGTCTAGACCCTCAGAAAACCGTTCGAAACATAATATACGCGGAGGCCTATAACTCGGATCATCAGATACTCCTCTTGGAGAAAGCGGATGCAAAGATTAAAGAGAATAACATCAGGCTGATCATCGTCGACTCGCTTACGGGCCATTTCCGGAGCGAGTATCTGGGCAGGGAGACACTGGCGGAAAGACAGCAAAAGATCAATAAACACATGCATCGACTCATAAGACTCGCCCAAGCTTTCAATGCCGTGGCTGTTGTGACAAACCAAGTTATGGCTAAACCGGATGCATTCTTTGGAGAAAAGGTCGAGGCTGTTGGCGGACACATCGTAGGCCATACAAGTCACACCCGGATCTTTCTCAGGAAGGCTTCGGGAGGCCGCGTCAGAATCGGGCGACTCGTGTCCAGCCCGTATCTGCCTGAGGGCGAAAGAGTCTTCAAGATCACGGAGGACGGTGTAGAAGACATTTCTGAAGGTGAATGAAATCCTGAAAGGCGAGATCACGCCTTCTATTCAATCAGTCCTCATCGAATTGTTGAATTAGGGTCGGATTGGCGGAAGAACGCCTGCACAAGTTCAAGAAGTTGTAGCTTGTATTAGCTCATCTAAAGGTTTTTTGAATCCGCAGTTAAATAGGAAGCGGATGCAGAAGAGTGTTGAGGATTCCCCATAGAGTAATCCAAGTCAAGAAATATGCGCCTATGCCTATAGTGTACAGCCTTGTAGAGCTGATTGTTTCATCTATTCCTAAGATGTAGCGGTAGAGAACGTAAGAGCCAAAGTACAGTGCAATCCCAAAGACTAGACCGTATATTTCGGTTAAGTTTAGAATGGTACAAAGCACAGCTGCTGCAACGCCTAGTAGAAACTTTGTCCAATAGACGGTGTCAGCGGGCGTTCGCATCAACTTTCTTAGTGAAGAGATCGGCTAGGCCTCCAGAGCTGTTTTTCTTATATTAACGGATCAACGTTACTTTTTATAACTTTGCTTTATCGCTAGGAAGAGAGATCTTGAAAAGGAGGACACGGACTTCTCAAACCGCGGTCTAGAGTACTTATAAAGCTTTTAAATAGGAAAGCAGCAAGAATTAGCTTAAAAGGGAGAATGTTCGATGGGACAGATTCAGCCAAGAGATGGAAAGACTTTCTTTATCCTAGGAAGCATAGGATCAATGTTGATGAGTATCGCTTCCATCTTTATGGTGATCTATGGTTTCTACATGGTCTTCTTCGGAAGCGTGCCTTTCATGTATATCTTAGCCATAGTCAGCTCAATTGTCTTTGTGGTTGGCGTCTGCTTTGAGGGCCTTGGACACTACGGGTTTTACAGAACTTATGGTGCACCTATGGGAATCGTCGGCTACATCTTCTCGATACTGATTCTGATTTATCTATTCATTTGCACGATTCTGCCAACGGTTCAGCCAACCGTATACGGCGACTATATGTGGTTCTACACCTATTACACGCCCGCGATCATATTCTACGTCGGAGGGCTAGTGCTCCTAGGGATTATGGAGATCATGTTCGGAATGACCCTGATATTCCTGCGAAACGAGACGGGTATGCCAGAGCTCTGTCTAGCGAACGGGATTATCTTGATAACGACGGGAAGCTTCATAGCGTCCTACTATGGCTCCATAATAGGATTTGTCCTATTGTTTATCGGTGGAGTCATCAACACGGTGATCTTCCTAAGGGCGAGAGTTTGAATCTCCCTTTTTGCGCCTGAAAGCATCTTTCAGGCTGATACGTGGCTTACAGCCATTCGTCTCCACGTGTCTTAGCCTATCTCTGCCTCTAGCCGATAGATGCCCGTTAGCCATAGGTACGATCGTAAAAGATTGACTATGAGTGAAGGGATACAGAAAGCGAAGGCTACAGCTTCTTCGAATCTCAGCCTATTGGGTGGCCTTCGAACAACTGTGAAATGAAGCTAGGGATAAACTTATTTTTTACTTTAGATTCAGGTCTTTCAAGGTGCCAAATATGGGTTTTGGGGAAGACAGGTTCAGAAGAAAGAAACGCTGGTCTATTTTCGATGAAGTAGATAGAATGTTCGAAGACATGTTCAAAGAGACCTTTGAGAGTCTACCCGAGGAACTGTACAAAGAGCGGAAGCTTCCTGACGGAAGTATCGTTAGGACATTTGGACCAGTGGTATACGACTATTCCATGACCATGGGGCCAAATGGAAAGCCTGTGATCAGAGAGTTCGGCAACCTTAAACCTTCATGTTTGGGTCTACCGGTGACTGAGGAACAGCGAGAGCCTCTGGTAGACACCATGGTAGGAGATCAAATTGTTCAGGTGATAGCAGAGATACCGGGTGTGGAGAAGACCGATATTGATCTTCACGCAACCGAGGATGCCTTAACGATCTCCGTGGACACAGAGAAGCGGAAGTACTACAAGGAGGTTCAACTGCCGGAAAAGGTTGATCCGGATAGCGCCACAGCAACTTACAAGAACGGAGTCCTCGAAGTCTCCTTGAAGAAACTGGAGGAAAGGAAGCCCACAGGGAAGAAGATTGGTATAGAATAAGCTTCCTCCCTCATTCCTGCAAAATTATGTACGCCATATTTCAGTTAATCTTCATAAAGAGCTAAAGCAATGTATTGATGATGAAGATGGCGGCAGGCAAGTTCCAACACCTTATGATTCGGGAAATCTTCGAAGAACCAAGAGTCATCCGAGATACGCTGGGCTTCTGTGAAAGAAGACTTAGAAACGTCATGGAGGAAATTAAGCCAAGCCGGTTTGGCATGATCTATATTACTGGAAGTGGAACCAGTTATCACGCGGGTCTCGCTGGACAGTACGCTTTATCCTCATTAGCAGGCCTCGCAACAAGTCTGATTCCAGCCTCAGAGTTTCCTGCATGGATTCCCCCTTCAGCAAAGGACTTTCTCCTAATCGCTTTTTCTCAGTCTGGTGAGAGTAGCGACATATTGGCGGCTACAGAAGCCGCGGTCGATAAAGGAGCAGAAGTCTTAGCAGTGACAAATACCCAGGATAGTTCACTCGCAAAAACCGCCAAGTTTGCGCTGATAACACAGGCCGGAGAGGAACAGGCGGTTACAGCCACGAAGACCTATGTTGCGCAACTTGCAGCCATCTATCAGCTTTCCGTCGAACTTGGCGAAGGACTGAAAAAGATTTTGCAGATCGATCTAACTAAGCTAAGAAGTTCACTCGAAAAAGCGGCCAACTTTGTGGAAGAGACTTTGAAAACCCAAAATAGCGTTGTAAGGGAGATTGCGGACAAGTATAGGAAAAATAGTTTCTTCTTCTTGTTAGGTAGTGGCCCAAACTATGCGACGGCCCTCGAGGGGGCGCTTAAACTTAAGGAAAGCTGCAACGTTTTTGCTGAGGGTTACGCATCTAGGGAGTTTCTGCACGGACCTATGCAGTTGGTTAATGAGAAGACGCCTATGTTTTTTATCGTTTCCCCGGGCGATAGCGTTGAAGAATGGGCGACCCTCATGAATCGTTTCAGAAAGTTTGGGGCCCCGGTTATATCGATCGCTTGTGAGGATGAGGAGATCGTTGAGAGTTCAACCGATTCAATTTTCATTCCAAAAGGATTGCCGCCTGTCTTCTCCCCAATGCTTTATGTAGTGCCTTTGCAACTATTCTCATACTACTCTTCGATCGCTCGGGGATTGAACCCGGATAGGCCTGAAAAGCTTTCCAAAGTGGTGAGGTAGAGGTGAAGGTCAAATCCATTCTGTTCGACATTAACGATACCCTTTACGATGCTTCACTTCAGATACAGAACGC
>Ga0315282_10016062_pt1 | contig 10976 bp, 8 predicted proteins | sample YL17G07_20_MG_FD_203693 | JGI IMG/M metagenome (GOLD analysis project Ga0315282, IMG submission 203693) | Sediment microbial communities from Yellowstone Lake, YNP, Wyoming, USA - YL17G07_20 | ecosystem: Environmental > Aquatic > Freshwater > Lake > Sediment | place: USA: Wyoming | collected...
ACTCTTGCCACTTCCCCTTCTCTCAACCGGATGGCGATATCTCCTCCATTATCTACGATAATTTTTGTTCCCCCTCGGCTGAAAATAAAATCAGCAACCACATCAGAGGCTGTTCCTGCAACAGCAGCAAGAGGAGTTAAATCTGGCTCTTCCATCTTCTTTGTTGCTTCGATCATTCTTTGAACGACATCGGGAAAGGTTTCTTCGATTTCCAATTCCTTTGATCTCTTTTTCATTATAGGAAGAAATTTTGCTAAGTTTTCAAGAACCCGCATCGCCAGATGAGCCCCCTCTATCGCCAATGGTACAAGAGGTTTTCCATTCTCAAAGGCACTAATGAATATCCGCATGGGACCATAGTCCACGAGAACGGTTCCGTTGTGGAGGGTTTGAACATGGGTATTGGTGGTGTCATTCCTGCGAAGGCAGGAATCTAAATGATTATCTTTATTTCTGGATTCCCGCTTCCGCGGGAATGACAGAATTGAAGGATTAGTTCTCATGGGGTTCTTATTTCCCTCAAAACATCTTTTAGTTTTCGGATCTTCTCTTGATGGCCACCTATTTTTAAATATTCCTTTAACCTCATCGTATATTCGAGAGGAACAACCGTTGCTGGAGTGGGAACATAGGTAAAAGCTCTAACCATCACCTTCTCAACATCCACTAAGAAAGTGATCCCTCCGCCTGGAAGGATATAGGCTGGCGCTCCACCCACGGTCAGCTTTGCCCGATTTTGATGAATGGCTTGGTTGAGTTTAACAGGTATCTTCGTAACCCCTGCTCTTGCGCTTCCACCAGAACCACCTATAAAAACCGCTGAAACTCTTGATGGCTGACCGTTGAAGGCGATCATATCCACCGCCATTTCCGCTTTTGGAGTCAATTCAATCCGTGTAAACTTTCCATCCTTTCCCAGACAAAACATGGCTGCCCTTTCTGCTGTTGTCTCGGTGATCAGGATGGTCATACCAGGTTTTGCAATCTTTGGATCGAACCCTTCAATGATCTCAAGGGGGTCTTCAATGGGTGTACCCCCCCAACCCCGACCATGCTCTCCAAAATATCTGCCAGGAGTAGATTGCCTTGCCTTCAACCGTATCCCACTATATTTTGCACCCAGTTCTTTTCCTGCAGCATGCTCTGTAAATTGCCCGATCAGGTGGGCATCTAGGACGATCACTTCATCCGCTGCATCTAAAAAATACCTACCGAAAAGACCCATTGAGGCACTGCCACAACCCACTTTCATCCTCTTCCCTGTCTCCCCATCAATCATAGGAGCCTTACCTACCTGGAGAACCAAATCAGCTCCATCCTCTACTTTAAGATGAACCTCTCTTCGATTGGCAATGTCCACAATGAGTTTCGCCACAGCCATCCCATCTTTCCCAGTTAAGAGGTTGACTCCTCCTAAGGAAAGAATTTTAGAACCATATTCTTCTGTGCAGAGATGTCCCACCTTCTTTTTTCCTATCAGGACAGTCGCACCTTCGTTGCCCATATGGAGATCTGTATCTACTTTCACTTTGATGCCACTGTAGCTCAATGGCGCCTCGGTAACGACTGTGACCACATCGATCCCTTTCATCCGAGATTGAACAATATACGGGGCGGGTTTGGTGTCCGGGCAAGTGGTCCCAGCTCCAATGCCAGTGATCAATGGTCTTCGAATAACTTCTTCATGATCTTCACCAACGATCTCCTTGACATCTTCGTAACGCTGAAGTGGGATGTTACGGACAAGCTCTCCATCCCAATTGACAAATCGTTGGCAAGCTCCTGTATTACCAACTTTGATAGTGCAGTTGATCGGGCATGATATACATTGAACGCCTCCCACTCTCGGTTCTGGCGAAGGTCCGATGGCCTCCTTGGGGCAAACTTTAGTGCAGGCCTCACAATCCACGCAGATTTCAGAGATAGAGGCTTTCTCCTCAGGCGCCATAGAAATGGCCCCAAGGGGGCATACATCAATACACAAGCCACATCCAATACAAGTTTCCCAATCAACAATCATGGTTCAATTCCTTCTCTGATTGTCATTCCTGCGGAAGCAGGAATCTATAATCCTTGACATCAATCATTCCTGGATTCCCGCATCCGCGGGAATGACAGGGTTGAGAATGGCTTGTCATTCCTGCGGAAGCAGGAACCTATATCAGCTCAGAATAAAGATCTCTCCATTCAGGATTATTCTTCTCAATAAGCTCTATTTTCCAAGCTCTCTTCCATTTCTTCAGGTGCTTTTCTCTTGCAATGGCGCTGTTAATATCCTCCGTTGTTTCATAATAAACTAAATGATGAACTTTATAATTTTGAGTAAAACCACTAATCAAATTATTTTTATGTTCATAAACCCTCTTAATCAGATTTGAAGTGACGCCCACATACAATGTCCCATTTCTTTTACTTGCTAACAGATAGACGTAATATTGACGGCTACCCATTGTATTACTATATACTTCTGGATTCCCGCTTCTGCGGGAATGACAAAAAACTTGGTTCCCGCTGGAGTTTACCCCTGAGAAAACAGGGGCGGGAATGACACAGTGACTACTTCCTATTTCCTATTTCGCGGTTACTATCTTTCCATTCGGTGGCGGAGTATTTCTACTCACTCCAATCTTCATTACACCATCAATCATCACTCCTGCAATTCCTGGGATGTCACCTGCTTCAATTGCAGAGAGGGCATCTTTGCCAACTGATCCCATGGGCGCATCCATAATCACCAGATCGGCTTCCTTTCCAACCTCAACCACTCCTCTGTTCAACTTATAAACTTTTGCCGTATTGCCGGTGGCCATGGCAATGGCTTCTTCTGCCTTCGCATCGCAGAGGGAAGCTAAAAAGTTAATCACCCTCAGAATACCGAGAGGGATCACACCTGTCCCAGAGGGAGCATCATTACCAATGATGATTCTAGGGTATGCCTTTAACTCTTTCACGATCTTCATCACATCCACAATCATCTTTGAGTTTCCACAGTGGACGATCTCTAAAGTAAGAGATGTTTTCCGAATCAATTTTTCTGCCTCCTTAATAGAGATAGCTGTGGGACCCCCATTAATATGGGAGACGATATCTGGATCTGCAGCGATCACATCATCAGCAGGAACAGTTGTACTTCCAGGGATGGAAGTTCCTCCAGTATGCATCATCACAACCATTCCATATTTCTTTGCCCATTTAACCATAGGGGCTGCATCCTTTGGGCTCTTCACTCCTCCCAAGCCAATCTCCCCTACTACCTTAACGCCTTCTTTGGCCAACTCCTCAAAATCTTTCTCCTGCAAACCAGGCTCAAGAATAAGGCCTCCCCCCAATACTTTCACGCCTGCAGGCCTGGCACTTGCAAATGATTTGGCAGCAAGGATGGCCAGAGCCTTTGTACCTGCAACATCCTTCGGTCTTCCAGCAAGATGAACCTCCCCTGCTGAGATAAGGGTTGTGACTCCCCCGTGAAGTGAGGATTCAATGAAGTCCAACATTTTCTGCCTGGGTGTAAAATCTCCGAGAACGGGATGGCAATGGGAATCAATGAGCCCGGGGGTGATGGTCATTCCCCCAATATCCATCACCTGATCTACTCCTTTGGTATCAAGGCTCTTCTCCCTGCCAACCTTTTGAATCAACCCTCCCTCTATCATGAGGGTGTCGGCATTCAAAAGAGGATTAGAAATATTTCCTGAAACCAAGGTGCCGATATTTTTAATCATCAGTTTAGGCATTTTTGAACCTCCATTTAAATTTCAATCCCCAAATTCAAAAAACCAAATAATCACCAATAACCAAATTCCAATCATTAAAAACTCTACAATGAAAAATCTGAGCTTGGATATTGGTTATTGTTAATTGGAATTTATTTGGTTATTGGTGCTTGATGTTTGGAATTTATATCCATACCTCTTTGTACCGTTTCCAACACTCGTTCTAAGTTTGCTGGTAGATGATAAATTCTCTGCCCAATGGCATCTGCAATCGCATTCAAAATCGCAGGAGCAGACGGGATGAGGGCTGGTTCTCCAACTCCTTTCGCTCCAAAGGGACCTGTCGGCTCCTCCCCTTCAACAAGTATGGGAATCACTTCTGGAACGTCCTTCGATGTCGGGATGAAGTAATTGACAAAAGAGGTTGTCTCACCCGAAACGAATTCCTCCATCAATGCAAATCCCGTCCCCATGGCTACACCACCCATGATTTGGCCGATCACATTTTTAGGATGGATGGCCTTCCCGATATCGTGACTGGCGATCACCCGATTGACCTTCACCTTTCCCGTTTCTGTATCCACCTCTACTTCAGCTAAATGAGTTGCAAAGGCATACGTGCCATAAGGAGCCCCTTGCCCAGTTTCAGGATCGAGCCGGGTTGTCTCTGGATCAAAGTTCCCTTCTCCCCTCAATATCCTTCCACATTTTTTAGCCACTTCTTTTATAGAAATGGAGGCTGAAGGATTCGACTTCTGTTTGATCTCTCCATCTTCGAAGTAAAGGTCTTTCCCATCGACTCCTAAAATTCGACTCGCTTCTTTAATTGCTTCCTCTTTTAAATTTTTAACGGCATTGAGAATGGCATTTCCAGAAATATAAGTCTGGCGACTCGCTGAGGTAGCCCCTGCATCAGTGGTCACAGCTGTATCTGCACGAATCAGACGAATCTCTTTTAAAGGAACCCCTATCGCTTCAGAGGCAATCTGGAGAAGGACGGTATCAGAACCCTGCCCGATATCCGCTACCCCTGTCAATAGTCGAATCTCTCCATTTAGATCAATCTCCATCTGGGCGGTCGAAGGGTTGGCAATCCCTGTATTACCAATCCCATACCACATCGAACCAACTCCAATTCCTTTCTTGATGAATGGTTTTTCCGAATCGTTTTTGGAGATGGCAGAACGATCCCTCCATTCTTTCACTTTTCTAAGCGTCTCCCCTATTCCAACACTGGCCATCAAGGTTTGACCGGTCGCTGTCTCAGAACCTACGCGAAGAGAATTTTTAAGGCGAATTTCAATGGGGTCCATCTTCAGGGCTTGGGCAAGAAGATCCATCTGAGATTCGTGAGCAAAAGCCATTTGAGGAACTCCAAACCCCCGCATCGCACCAGACCATGAGTTGTTGGTATAGGCCATCCGGCTCCTCACCTTCACATTGGGAACTTGGTAGGGCCCAGTGGCATGAACAGCAGATCGGACGGCTACGGTAGATCCATAAGAGGCATAGGCGCCAGTATCTCCCAGGATGTCCACCTCCACGGCTGTGAGCGTTCCATCTTTCTTCACACCGCTTTTATATCGAATCTTTAAGGGATGGCGCTTGGAGGTAACTTGAAAAACTTCCTCCCGCGAGTAAACAATTTTCACTGGTTTTTTCAGATGAAAAACAGCCAGAGCTAATAAGCACTGGACAGTGATATCCAATCTTCCCCCAAATCCTCCTCCGGTTGCACATTGGATGATCCTTACCTGTTCCAATGGCAAGGAGAGAACAGAGGCTACCTCTTTCTGATCGTAATGGACATTTTGAGTCGGGCAGACGACTGTGATTCTTCCTTCTTCATCCAGGTAGGAAATCCCGGCATCGGGTTCTAAATAGGCGTGGTCAACCCATGTGGTCGTGTAGGTTTCTTCAATGGTCACTTCTGCCTCTTTAAATCCTCTCTGGCTATCCCCTTTAATCACATGAAATTCTAGGAGCAAGTTTCCTTTTTCGTGAATCAAAGGCGCATGCGGTTGAAGGGCTTCTTCTGGATGGGTAATGGAAGGAAGATCTTCATAGACCACCGCCAGCTTTTTTGAAGCCTCTTCCGCAACCTCTTCTGTTTTAGCAGCCACCAACGCAACTGGATCGCCGACGTACCTCACGCGATCTGAAGCCAGAATGGGTTGATCTTTATTAATTGTCCCAACCAAATTCTTTCCAGGAATATCTTTCGATGTGAAGATCTTCTCCACGCCTGGAACCCTGAGAGCTTCATCTATTTCGATTCTCAGAATTTTGGCATGAGGTTTTGGACTGCGAATGACTTTGAGGTAAAGGGGATCGCTAATAGGTAAATCTGCTCCATACTTCGCTTCCCCCAGGGTTTTTTCCAGAACATCCACCTTTGGAATCTCAATTCCAACCTGTCTCATTTTTATTATTCCAGCGCCTTTTTTACGGCCCTCATGAACAAAGCCTCTACCACTGGTTTTTTATAAGAGGTCGATGTCCGAATACCGCTTCGCTGGATCATTGCCTCAGAAACCTTGAGGGAAGCTTTTTGTAAAGACCTTCGATCAGGCAACTTTCCTTTTAAAAAGGTCTCTGCCTCTGACATCCTTTGAGGGGTCGGAGTTACAGATCCCACAGCGATGCGAACATCTTCTATTTTGTTTTTTCCAATCTGAAGGATGATGGCCACATTCATCCTGGCTATCGCCATAGCATCCCTTCTGGCCAGCCGGACAAAACTGCTTTTGGTTTCAGAAGGAAGTTTTTGAAATGTAATTTGAACCAGAAGTTCATGGGGTTTTAAGTTGGTTTCATAGGGACCTTTAAAAAGTTGAGAGAGTGGCACTTCCTTTTCTCCCCCCCGGGACACTACCCTTCCCATGGCATTCAAGACCATCAGAGGAGGAATGGTATCTGCTGCCGGAGAGGCATTGACAATATTCCCTCCGATTGTCCCGAGATTTCTGATCTGTGGAGAACCAATTTCGGATGCGGCATCAGATAATATCTTTCCATATTTCTTCACCAGGGGAGAGGAAGCAATTTCAGAATGGGTGACTGCCGCACCAATAGAAACTGCTCCATTCTTTTCTCCAATCTTCCGGAGTTCTTCTATTCTTGTGATGTCAATGATGGACTGAGGGGTATAATCTCCACTCCGAAGGCCAATCACCAGATCTGTTCCTCCAGCAATGATCTTTGCTTTTCCTTCAGCCTGCCATAGAAGCTCAATTGCTTCTTCGATCGTATTCGGAGTTTTATAATCAAAAGTTGAAATCATAGCGAAAATGCCAAATGACAAAGTTCAAATTTCAAATCAAATCCAAAGCTCAAATATCAAAATTCCCTGATTTGAACTTTGACATTCATTTGACATTTGGATTTTGAACTTTGACATTTATTCCTTTAGGGCTTCAATCGCTTCGATGATTTGATGATAACCTGTGCATCGGCAGAGGTGACCTGAGGTCGCTTCTTTGATTTCCTCTCTGGTGGGATTTGAATTTTTCTCCAATAACGCTTTAGAGGACATCAATATCCCTGGGGTGCAAAAACCGCATTGGATCGCCCCGTGGTCAATAAATGATTTTTGCAAAGGGTGAAGGGACTCTCGACTTCCAAGGCCCTCTATGGTCTCAACCTTTCTCCCTTCCACTTTTGGCGCTAAGACCAAACAGGCATTAACAGGCATGCCATCCAATAATACGGTGCAGGCTCCACACTCGCCGATCCCACAACCCTCTTTCGTGCCGGTGAGACCGAACTTCTCTCGAAGAAGCCGTAGAAGAGTCCAGTGAACGGGCACATCAACTTGAACAGATTTACTATTCAACACAAATTTGATTGCTATATCCATATTGAGCCGATATTTAAATTCCAAGCTCCAAATCACAAATCACAAATAAATTCCAATTTTCCAAATTCCAAACAAATTTGTTTGGGTCATTTGGACATGGGTGTTTGGAAATGATTTGGAATTTGTCATTTGAAATTTCTTATTTCTTGGCATATTTCATGGCAAAGCCGTCATCCAGACTCTTGGCCACTCCATGAAATGAAGAATGCCAACGGCTGATGATCACCTTCTTGTCGGTATAGAAATCAATTGCCTCATTGGCCCGTCCTCGAATATCACCAAACATGGAGATCTTCTTTCCTCCCACAGGAAAGTAGGCAATGGGAGCAGGCGTGCCAATATTGATTCCCACCTGGCCCACATGGACAAGGCGAGCAAATTCTCGCGCCCAACCACCGTTTTCTGTGTAGAGATTCGCGGTGTGACCATAAGGACTTCGATTGATGACTTCCACCCCCTCAGCAAGGTCCTTCACTTTCTTAAGACATCGAACTGGACCAAAGACCTCTTCCTGAAAGATGCGCATCTCGGGCTCAGCCTCAAAAACCGTTGGGGCGAGGAAGTAACCTTTTGGATACTTTTCAACCTTGGGATTTCTCCCGTCAAGAATCAGCTTTGCCCCATCTTGGATTCCACGATCCACTTCCTTAAGAATCTTATCCAGGGCATCCCTTGAGACAACGGGCCCCAGAGTCACGCCTTTATCCATGCCATAACCCAAAACCAGTTTCTTGGAGAGCTCAATGAATTTTTGTTTCACTTTGTCATAAATTTTTTCCACAGCCAACACATTCGATACGGCGAAGCACCGCTCCCCTACATGGCCAAAACAGGAATCGACCACATTCTGCATCACTTCATCGATCACTGCGTCCTCGGCAATCAGGACATGGTTCTTTGCGCCTCCCTGACACTGAGCCCTCTTGTCATGATTGATCGCCGTCTTATAGACATGCTCTCCTACTTTTGAGGAACCCACAAATGTCACCCCCACAGTGCCAGGATGAGTAATCAGAGCATCTCCCACACCGCTACCAGAACCGTGCAAAAGATTGATCACTCCCTTGGGAAAACCACATTCCTCAGCAATCTCGATGATCCGTGTAATCGTCATTGGACAGAGACGGCTTGATTTGATGATGGCTGTATCTCCAGCGGCAACGCCCCATACGAAATAGAGGGCAATCATGGCAGGGAAATTGAAAGGCGGAAGAAATACGAAAGGTCCGAGGGGCTCCCGGATGTACAGGGTATCGACACCCGTTCCAACGTCTTCTGCATGGCTCCCCTTCATGAGTTCCGGACCTGCGCAGGCATGCTCAACATACTCCATCGCCCTTGTGATTTCACCAATGGCATCCGGTAAAGTTTTGCCATTTTCGTTCACAATCAATTCAGCCACCTCAGCCTGATGCTTCTGAAGTTTCTCATGAAAATCAAATAAAAGTTTTGCTCGCCTAGGAGGAGGGGTTGTTCTCCAACTCCAGAACGCCTCTTGAGCTGCCTTGACTGTCCAGTCGATTTCTTCTTTGGTTGTTTCTGGGCAAAGGGCAATGACTTCATCCTTGGCCGGGTTTTTTACTTCCAGCCATTGATTTGTTTTCGATTCCACCCATTGTCCATTGATGTAATTTTTCATCTTCTTTACTTCCATCTCCGATCCTTTCTACTTTTTGTCATTCTTGCAAAAGCAGGAACCCGTATTCCTGATATAGTTCCCTGCTTTCGCAGGGACAAGCCTGGATTCCCGTTTGCACGGGAATGACAGAATTGTATTTCAAACTACCTCCCCATCATTGAGGGCAGAAAGAGACAAATCTCCGGGAAAAATGTGATGATGATGACAACTGCTACCATGGCTATAAGAAAAGGCACAGCACCCCGGAAAATCGTTTGCATGGGAACATCTTTTACGACTCCGGCAAGGGTATAGACGTTTAGCCCCACCGGCGGCGTGATCAGTCCTGCCTCCATCATGATCACACAGATAACCCCAAACCAAATTGGATCAAAACCTAATGCTTTAATAACAGGAAAGATGACTGGCATGGTAAGGACCATCATCGATATCGCATCTAAGAAACAGCCGAGAATCAAATAAATAATGATAATGATGGATAGGATCACATATCGAGAGACCTGAAGCGCGGCCATCCAGGAAGATACAGCTGTAGGAATGGTTGAAAGGGCAAGAAAATAACTGAAGACATTCGCCCCTGCCACAAGAAAAAGAACCAAAACTGAAATCCGAACTGCTTCCAGAAGAGAAGCAGAAAGGTTCTTCAGGGTTATTTTTTTCTTCAACAGAGCAATGACAAAAAGAGCTGTGGCACCGATCGCACCAGCCTCTGTTGGATTGATAAAGCCGAGATAGATTCCACCCATGACAATGAAAAATACGAGCAATGTCTCCCACACCCCTGAAAAGGCTAAGAGCTTCTCCTTGAAACTCACCTCCCCAGGAGTCGCTGGAGCCAAGCTCGGATCCATCTTTACTTCAACGACGATGATCACCATAAAGGCCAAGGATAGAAGAATGCCAGGGAAGATCCCCGAGATCAGAAGTTTTCCAATTGATTGTTCTGTGAGCATTCCATAGACCACAAAACCCAGAGAAGGTGGGATAAGAAAACTGAGTGTACCGCCTGCAGCCACAACGCCAACAGCTAATTTCGGAGCATAATTGAATCGTCTCATCTCTGGAATGGCAACTGTTCCCATCGCTGCTGCAGCAGCCACAGAGGAACCGCTTAAAGCAGCAAAAAAAGCACAGGCAGCAACGGTGGCAATACCCAAACCTCCAGGTAATTTCCTGAACCACTTATCAAACGTTTCATAGAGCTCTCTGGTGATTCCGGCATTTCCAGCAAATCCTCCCATAAGGATAAAGAGAGGGATGATGGTATAGGGATAATGGGCAGCGGTTTCATAGACTGTTTTAGCCACAACGGGCAATGCCGCATTCACGGAGGTCAAATAACTAATGCCAAGAAATCCTACAAACATCATCACAAAGGCAATGGGCATGCCGAGAAACAATAAGAAAACGAGTAGAGCACTGCCCAGTATCCCAGCTGTGATCGGGTTCACCCTTCTCTCCTTTTCAGTTTTCCTATTGAGTTTACGAGGTCAATCAGAAGTTCCAGCCAAAGAAGGAAACCTCCTACGGCAACGAGGAGTCTGAATGGATATTGAGGGATTCTCAACATGTCTGAAACAGTCCGCTCTCTGATCCCCTCTAACCAACCTTGCCATATAACGATCGCAATGATGAATAGACTGAGTATCGTAGTAATAATCTCGCAGACAATTCGAACACGGGGAGATAACCGGGAGGTAACAAAGTCAACCCCCACATGTCCCTTCACCTGCTGGGTGTAGGCAGCACCCAGCAGGATGAAAGT
>Ga0315282_10016063_pt1 | contig 10976 bp, 11 predicted proteins | sample YL17G07_20_MG_FD_203693 | JGI IMG/M metagenome (GOLD analysis project Ga0315282, IMG submission 203693) | Sediment microbial communities from Yellowstone Lake, YNP, Wyoming, USA - YL17G07_20 | ecosystem: Environmental > Aquatic > Freshwater > Lake > Sediment | place: USA: Wyoming | collected...
TACGATCCTCCGCTTTCCACTGCCGAGATCTATCCGTGATAGATCAAGCTTTCCCACCCACGGATGTTTGTGTTTTTCTGCCATGTACATGAAAAGCCTCTTCACTTTGACAAATCGGCATACTTCGAGAAGCTTTTGGACGTTCTCGGGCCTGAGCGTAACAAGGCTCTCCATGATGAGAAGCGACTCCTCGAAGCTTACCTTCTCCGGGACGAGGTAGAGCATCTCCATGACCGCCCGCTCAGGCGAGGACATCCGAATGGAGAACTCCCTCTCCTTCCATTCGGAGAATCCTTCATGGCTGTTTCCGGGGAAAAGACTCGTCCGGGTCACTACAAGGCTAAGATCCAATCGTTCTCCTAAAAACCAAGCGGGCAGGATCACCTTAGGTTGAGCGTAAAGAAAGAGGGTTCTTGTCTCCTCAGGAACGTAGTGACCGTAACCCTTGAGTTCAAGGGCCGTCTTCCCTCCTGCGTGAACTTCAAGCTCAAGCTGGGATTGAACTGCGTATAAGGCTCCGGGCCACTCGACCCGATCTTCAGGGAGGATGTAAGCCCCTTGGCCAAAAGATTTAATCCAGCCGCTACGGCGATATTTCGTCAGAAGGTCGTAAGTAAACCCTTGCCGCTTCAGGTAAGAAGCCGTTGCAACGGTTCCCCGGGGCCACTTACGGATGAGCTGGTTTATTTTTGTTGTTTTTTCATTACCCATGGTACTTAAATAACCATATTTTTAAACCAAAGTCAAGTGGGAAGTTTATAAAATACGAAATTCCATTACCAGAAGGCAAGAAATGACCATTTTTTTAAACCGTAGGGAAGGGCCTCCCTTTCCCTTGTCGGGCCCATTATCATCGTTCCTAAAGAGCCAAAAAGAATCGTCATTCCGGTTGGGGCATAGGGGACAGCGCATAGCGTAACTGCATCTCATCGATCCAGAGCAATCGCTATGCGTCACCCGTTCGACCGCGCGAAGCCGTTCGGCTGATCTCACGGCCGAAGCCCCACCTTTCAAGATGGGGTAAAAAGCGCGGCTCAGGGTTAACTTCCGGGGAAGCATAATATCAATTGCGGAATTCGGAATGCGGATTGCAGAATTGTCAATTTGCTCTCGGCCAGGCCATTGAGATTAGTAGAAGGAGGGGGGCTATAGAAGGACCCGAAAGCCATGTTAAACAAATAGAGAAGGCAAGGCCAATCAAATCAGCATTTAAATGACGCCTAAAGAAGAAAGCCTTTTGAGTTCCTCATCTGACAGACCCAATTCTCCCTGATAGATCTGGACATTATCTTCACCAATGAGAGGGGCTCGTTTCCATCGACATGAAGAAGAACGGCTAAATTTATAAGGAGAACCAGGATAGGAAACCGATGTTTTTAGTTCCGGATGTTCCACATCAGTGAAAAACTCTCTTGCTTTAAGCTGGAGGTTATTTGGTACCTCTTTTGGAGATAAGATCGGTGCCCAGGGAAAACGCATGAGTTGACCCAACTCAAAAAGTTCTTGGGCAGAATGCGTCTGTGTCCACCGTTGCAATATGTCCATGACATGGTCAATGTTCCTTAGACGATATTCTTCATCTTTCCACTTGTCATTCATCAAATCCTCTGCCATACCTTCGCTTGCAATCCATTCAACCAGAGTTTCCCATTGCGTAGAAATGGTCAAATGAATGTGGCCGTCTTTACAGGGGAGGATGAAGGAGGAGTGATTCCAGGATAGATTTCCCTGCCTTTTTGGGATAATCCGATCATAAAAATAGCGCACCATGACATGGTCCAAAGTAGAAGCCACTGACTCTTGAAGTGAGATATCGATATGGTCTCCCCTTCCAGTCTGAGTTCGTTTCCTAATGGCTAAGAGAATGCCAATCGCAGCAAAAAGAGAAGCAGTGTAATAGGATTGTTCCCCAAAGGCTTTAAGAGGAGGAGTTGAAGGAGAACCGCTGACATACATCTGGCCTCCAAATGCAGAGGCCACAAGGTCGCACGACTGATACTGACTTCGAGGACCATTTTCTCCAAAGCCGGTCACTGAGACCAATATCAATTTTGGGTTTTTCCCACTTAATATGTCGAAGCCTAAACCGATCTCTTTAAGGTATCCTGGACGAAAGGTCTCTACAATAATATCCGTCTTTTTTAGCAATTTAAAAAAAAGGACCTTCCCTTCATCATGTTCTAAATTAAGGGTTAACCCCATTTTATTCGTGTTGTTATAATAGAAAAAAAGACTCCTTTCTGGATGTGGAAAACCTCCCACAAATGGCCCTATCTGACGAGATGGGTCACCACCCGGCCTTTCTATCTTAATTACCCGGGCCCCTAAATCTGCTAAAAGTTTAGAACAAAAGCTGGCCTTCTCGTCCGCCAAATCCAGAACCTGTACCCCCTTCAGAAGACCACCTTTTTCATCTTTCAATTCCAATTCACAGCTCCAAAAATTCAGACAAACTTCTTCAAGATTTCCTCGTACTCTTCCACAAGTCTCCGAACCACCATGGCAGCAGGAATGATCTCCCTTATCAAGCCGACTAAAAGTTCGGCATTAGCTAACCAAAGCATACCTCCCTGAATAATGGGATGTTCGATTCCTAGCAGATCACAAATACGCGTTCTCTTCATGAAAGGGTTTTAAGTCCGCCCATCTTTTTAAGATTTAGCCGACTTTGTACCTCCCATCCTGTTCAGCAAAATGGCTTTATTAAGATGAGCCTTTTCGTATTGAGGATTAAGTTTGATGGCCCTATCATAATTATTCAATGCTTCAATAAATCTTCCCTTTTTAAAAAATTCGTTGCCAAGGCTATGGTAAATGTCAGCAACCAACTCTCTATCCCCCCATCTTATCCTCGACGGATTGGCAAGATGTCCTTTGAAATCAAATCCATCCGTCAGAATATTCTCAACATCGATCAGGAATCCCTCCGTTTTAACAAGAGTGAGCACATGAGGCCCTATTCCAAGGGCATTTTCCAAATAGAGTGCCTCTGCTTCGATGCCAATTCTTCGGAGAAGACAGTTGTAAAGTAACGTTAAGCCAAGACAGTTCCCGACGGTTTGATGCTCTTCGCTCAACTGCGCATCTGCAACCTCACCTAACCGGAAGGGACCGTGTGATTTATATCGGGTTGGTTTCTCTATCCACAGCCAAGTGAAAAGCGATCTTGCCTTGGCCACTGGATCAGTCGTGGGTGTTACCTGCAGGATGAATTGTTGGTGTAATTGATCAAGCTTTGCCGAATAGACAACGATCTTTCTTTTTTCCCTAATACCCGAAGCGAGGAGAGCCTCCTTTTCTAAATTGAAAGCTCTCTTCTTAATAGTGATTCTCCTTTGATTCGATTTAATTTTAAGGAAAAGGCCGATACTGTTAAATCCCATTATAAAATAATCTCAAACGACTTCAAACTTCTCGCCTGCACCCTCTAAAATAAGATTATCATTGGGGTCTAAAATCCTCACTGGGTTTAATCTCTGTTGACCTAATGTAGTCTCTTTAACACATCTTTACAATGATCTTAGAATTGTCATTCCCGCCCCGTATCAAGTACGGGGTAAACTCCAGCGGGAATCCAGGTTGCCTCCGGCCCAGAAGGGCCTCCCTCCGGGGTAGAACCCCCTCTGGGGTGGAACCTGGCCCAGAGGGAAAAGACTGGATTCCGGATCAAGTCCGGAATGACCATTCTGTAAAGTCGTTTCTGAGACAGTACACTAGATGCATTGCTATATTTCTTCTCCCAATAGAATTTAAGGATTCACGTTTAACGAATAAACTCTCCTTTGTTTCTGCGTCTCCCTTCGAATGACTCCCTCTTCTTCAAGGTATTTTAGATGAGCAATCGTCTCCCCAATGGCAAACCATTTTTGCAAAACAGGGAACAGATCCCAAGAATCATAGATAATATCCCAGCTCATCTGCGATGCTACCCGAAAAGCATTCTTATGTCCTTTTCCTAAAATAGAAATAATCTCATCAAACCTCTTCTCGTGATGATGTTTCAATTCCTGTATCCTCTCCCTACAATTCCTGAAAATGGACCGATGACCAGGCAATACAAGCTCAATATCGAGTCCATAGACCTTCTCTAAGCTTGCCAGATATTCCTTTAATGGATTCCACCCATCAGACCATAATTGAATGCCGGGAGTGATATCATTAAGAATATGATCTCCAGCCACCAAGATCTTCTTGCTGGGTTCGTAAAGACACATATGACCCCAACTATGTCCTGGTGTTTCAACACACCTGAATGCATAGTCCCCAATGCTTATTGTGTCGCCTTCTTTCAAGATATGAAAAACCAGGTTCTCTTTTGATCTGAATTTAAAACCCGGATGGCTATTACCGACCGCTTCAATCTCCTTTTCAGGGTAACCGTTCAAACGAGCAAAGCTAACAAAATCATCCCAGAGAAAACCTGCTTTAAGCCGATCAGCATCTGGCTGGTTGAAGTATATCTCAGAGGTATCTGTCATAAGGTTCGAGACGAGGCCAAGATGATCTGGGTGTAAATGAGTAATAAAAAAGTCCGTTTTCCTCAAATCGACCCCAAGTTCCTTCAAACCAATCTGCATTGCATCCATACACTCCTCTTGGTTCAACCCTGTATCAATAATCAAATTTCGCTCCGAGTTCTTTATCACATAAGAGTTGACCGCTTTCAGGGGACTTTGGGGAAGAGGGATTTCGATTCTGTATAGATTTATTATAATTTCTTCAATCATTCATTCTCTCCTAAAATTTATAATATTTCATAAGGGGTTCTGAGACTTCTTCCTCCAAAATAAGACTGGACCCAATGGAGATTTATCAGGAAAATGGTCTTCAAATCAAAGGAGCCTTCGATTTTTGACGAGGAAATCATCAAAGAGGGTGGGGAAAAGTTTTATCCCTCTCCACCTGATAATGGAAAAATATTTCGATGGCCAGCCATTGATGCGAGTCCGGAAGCAAGTTTTTTTTCCAAGTCTAGGCCTTCCGTGAGGCTTAGATCCAATCCCCTCGTCACCGCTTGTTTGGCATTTCTTACCGCCATTGGATGATACGATGCGATCTTTCCGGCCATTTCCTCGGCAGTCTGGAAAAGTTTATCCTTTGGCACTACCCCGTTGACGAGTCCAATACGATAGGCCTCCTCCGAACTGACCCAACGGTTTGTAAGAAGCAATTCTAAGGCTTTGGCCCGTCCAACAATACGGGGGAAAGTCTGAGTGCCTCCTGCAGCCGGTAGGATACCCAATCCAACCTCAGGTAATCCAAAACGAGCATCCTCCGAAGCTATTCTAATGTCACAGCATAGGGCTATTTCAATTCCTGAACCTAAAACATATCCATGGACAGCAGCGATGAGAGGTTGAGGAATTCTTAAAAAAAGGCCCCACACATCGCGTGTAAAGCGCACCTTACGGGCAACCACGGGAGTAGGTGCACTGAGAAATTCACTTAAGTCTGCCCCCGCACAGAAAGCCTTTTCTCCTGCCCCTTTGAAAATGGCAACTCTCACCTCAGAATCATCTTTGATGGCACTCAGAACTTGATAGAGATCATCTCGCATCTGGATATTATATACGTTTAAAGCTTGAGGCCGATTAAGAGTGACATAAGCAATGTTGCCGCTCTTTTCATAAATCAGCGTCTTAAAGCTGCTCACTGAAACCTCATCTTCCTTCAAATTTAGGAGTTCTCTTTTCGCGAAAGGCGTTAATGCCCTCTGTACGATCCCTGGTCGTATGTAATAAGAGGTAGAGATCAGCCTCCAGGCGCAATCCTTGCTCCAGAGTCACATCCATCCCTTTATATATCGCTTCCTTAGCGTACCTCAAAGCGATCGGCCCTTTGGAAGCCATCTCTTTTGCCATATCCATTGCAACCGTTATCAGCTCTCCGGGAGGAACAATCTTGTTAACCAGGCCAATCCGATACGCCTCTTGCGCCTCTATCATCTCTCCGGTGAGAATCATTTCCAGGGCTTTACCTCTCCCCACCAGGCGTGGTAACCTTTGGGTCCCTCCATCCCGAGGAATAAGGCCTGTCTTAATATGAGGTAATCCAAAACGAGATGTCACCATGGCGATTCTTATGTCACAGGCTAACGCCAGCTCTAAACCGTGACCCATAGCATCCCCATTGATCGCTGCAATAACCGGTGGGTCAAGTTTGGCAATCAGTTCAGGAACAGACAAAAACCCTACGCTTGATTCTCTATCGACGCTTAAAACTCCTCCACTTAATTCCATTTCCATTCCAAGTGGAAAAGGCCCGCCTCCAGCCCCGGTGAGAATGACCACCCGTATCTCATCATCCGATGTGATTGTCGAGCAGACGTCAGAAAGTTCATCGGCGAGACGAGTATATTTTTCTAAATCGTTCACAGGGCCAATAACATGGAGGGTCCCAACATAGTCTTTTCTTTCAAATTTGACAGTCCTGTAAAACATAATTTTTCTCTTTCGAACTCTTATTCTTGGGCGACACCCGATCAAATGCACCCTTTTAGTTCAAACCGATAACCTCCCCTCCCCATTTCAATAGTCAGACCCTTCAAAGCAATCTTGTGTAGCCAAAACCTTTAAATTTCATCAACAAGAATGAATCAAGTCTTCCCCTTAGCAAATTTCATCTGATCCAATAATTTGCGAAGAGCTATTCGATGTTCTTCCGTTTTCATGGACTTAAGAAAGATGGCCACTTCATGATGCATGACCCTCTCTAAAGTGGATTCCATGCCATGGCGCAAGGCCTCTTTTGAATTTTTTATAGCCAAAGGTGGCAAGGAGGCAATCTGTCTAGCCATCTTTTTGGCCTCAGCCATTAATTGTTTGTGTGGAAAAACCTTGTTAACCACCCCAATTTCCAATGCCTCATAAGCATCAAAGGGCCTGGCGGTAAAAGTCAGTTCTGCGGCCTTGCCATATCCAATGAGTCTCGGCATAAAATAGGTGCTGCCAAATTCTGGAGTCACTCCTATACGAACAAAGGCACAGCTAAATTTGGCCTTTTCAGAGGCCAGACGAATATCACAGGTGAGCGTTACAGTGAACCCAAAACCATAGGCCGCACCATTGATAGCTGCAATGATGGGCTTAGGGTACTGTATGAAAGCCCTTTGCAGACCGAGTGATTCGAATCCTGATTTCCTTTTTTGATCTTTACGGCGCTCTTGAGCCTTAATAAACCTGTCCAGATCAGCACCTGCACAGAAACCCGGACCCCGGCCGGTGAGGATCATCACTCGGATGTTATCATCCTTTTCCGTTCTTTTAAGAGCATCGATCAGCTCACTCTTCATTGATTCATTAAGGGCATTGAGTACCTTAGGTCTATTCAAGTAGAGAAAGGCAATTCCTTCATCTTTGATCAATTCAATATCTTGATATTCCATTGTCCATTTTCTCCTTTAGGACGCGCAGAAAAAAGGTCCTCTCCCTTCCCGGTTTCTTCAGGTACTCATACTGATCATTGCAATTTAGAACCTGTTCTTTTATCTTTTGATCCAAAGAAACTAATCGTCATCAATCCGACGAAGGTAAGGGTTTAGGTTCTTGGACTTCCATTTCCTTATCACAGCATACAACCGCACCTTCACCCGCCTTCGTACAAAGGATCTCCGTGCCACAGACCGGGCAACGATATCTTTTCCCAAGTTGACTCATGGCTTCCCTCCAAAAGGCTACTTCTTCAATTCCATGGGTTGACCACAGCAGCAGATCGTCCCATTTCCACCTCGGGTAACAATAAACTCCGCACCACACTTCTTACAGACATATCTCTTGCCCACTTGATTCGCCATCTTCCCTCTCCCTTACCTGTTCTGATGTCAAAAATTAAGGCACCCCGTACTGCTCCCGAAGCTTTTTTCTTAAAACCTTACCCATGGCACTACGAGGTAAAGCATCAATAAACACCACGGACCTTGGCCGTTTAAACCCAGCCAATTTCGACCGACAATGCTCGATCATTTCCTCTGAAGTTGCAACTTCCCCTTTCTTTAGAACCACCAAAGCTCGAGGTTCTTGCCCCCATTCCGGATCTGAAATCCCGATGACCGCTGCCTCTTCAACCTTCGGATGAGAACGAAGCACCTCCTCCACTTCCTCCGGAGAGATATTCTCACCTCCTCGGATGATCATGTCATCTGCGCGACCGGCCAGGTAAACATATCCCTCCTCATCCATCCATCCCATATCTCCCGTGCGCAACCACCCATCAGGAGTCATGACCTGTGAAGTCTTCTGTTCATCCTTCCAATAACCTGTCATCACACGAGGACCCCTTGCTAAAATCTCTCCCACTTCTAAAAGGGGTAAAGCCTTTCCTTCCTCATCAACAATCTTCACCTCCACATCAGGCAAAGGCTTACCAATCGAAGAAGTCAGTCTTTTTAGTTTTTTCGCTTTCGCCTCCTCTGTCCCTTCAATCACATGATCCTCAGGCCCTAAAGTGGTGATGGTGGAGGCTGTCTCTGTCTGACCGAAGGCATTGATAAATCTCGCCCAGGGCATCACCTTGATCGCCTTACTGATCACCTCAAAGGGCATGGCAGCCGCACCATAAGTGATGACCTTCAGACTCGTTAGGTTATATTTACTAAAGTCAAGATCATCAATGACCCTTTTCAGCATCGTCGGAACCAGCATGGCCCGGGTCGCCTGTTCTCGCTCAATCGTCTCCATCCACTCCTTGACCTCAAACTGCCTCATTAAGACCAGGGTCCGACCCCCATAGATAGCGGCCAGCATCGCCTGTATCCCAGCCACATGATAAAGAGGAACCGTGAGCAAGTTCCTCTCCTCTATCTCCGGACTTGCAGGGTCCACATTATCAAGGACATAGCTCACAAAGGCATTGTGTCTCAGCGGCACCCCTTTCGGCCGTCCTGTGGTGCCTGAAGTATACATGAGGATCGTAATGTCCTCGTCTCCAATTTGACAGAAGTACTCATCCGATGAGGCAGCACGGAGCAGATCTTCAAAAGAGAGCTTTGTTCCACTCTCTATGGCAATACACTCCTTCACCGTCTGAAGTTGAGGCAGAATCGTATTGACAAGATCTAAATATCTTGCTCCCACAAAGAGGACTTTCACCTCAGCATTACCAATCATATAGGCTAACTCTTCCGCCTGCGACCTAAAGTTTAGAGGTACAAAGATCGCACCGATCTTGGCCGAAGCATAGTAGATCTCAATATACTGACTACAGTTGACATGGAGGATGCCAATCCGATCCCCCTTTTCTACCCCCATTTTTACTAAACCATTGACCAATTGATTGACCCGCTCATTGAGTTGGGCATACGTCCACCTCTTCCCCTCAAACACCATGCAATCCCTCTCAGGGCAGATCGCATTGGCAATGCTTAGAAAATCGGTTGTGTTCATGCTCTACCTTCCCCTCTTCTCCTCATCCAAGCCCTGGCTAAGCCTTCTTTCTAATGCAAACGCATTAAATTATTTTACCCCCCACCCTCACCCTCCCCCTCAAGGTAGGGGTGATGTCATTTTATTTATTCCTTTTGTATTAATTCCAAGCCCATGGAAACCCTTCGTATAGCGGTAATTGAATATTGTACCCAGATTTTTTTGTCAAGCATTTTCTTCGTCCATCCTTCGCCTACTATCCACCTCCTTCGAAATTTCATAATAAATCGAATTCCCAAAAAGACGAGCTCTGATCTTCCTCTCTTTAACCAAAGGCTCGATATATTTCTCCAGTTCTTTCTCTGGAATTCCCATTCCTTTTGAGAGGTCGGTTAACGATAAGGGTCTCCGTCTCAGAATCCTTAGAGTCTCTTCTGCCAGATTACTTTCTGTAGGAGGGAGAAGGTGGCGATCAAACTCCGAGATGATCGTTGCTTTTTCTCCGAAGAAAGCCTGAATTTCCTCCATCTCTTTCTGGCTCAACGGTTTCACCCAATCCTCTGAGGGAGGACGAACGACCGTATTGAGGTGAATGAGATCAGGCTGAACTCGCTCTACAACCTCCTTCATTCTCCGAAGTTCTCCTGGTGTATCATTGACTTCTTTGCAAAAAAGGACCTCCAGCCAAATCTGCCCTTTATAAACTTTTCTAAACTCAACCATCCCTTCGATTATCTTTTCGGCAGAAATTTCCGGGTGTGGCCGATTGATTCTCATAAAGACTTCGGATGAGACAGCGTCCAGGGAAGGGAGGACGACATCCGCTCCAAGCAAATCTTCCCGGACTTCCCTTTCGTAGAGGAGAGAACCATTGGTGATAACAGCAACGGGTATGGAAGATAAGGTTTTGATTTCTTCAATGACCGAGTGGATTTTGGAATGGAGGGTGGGTTCTCCTGAGCCGGCAAGAGAAAAATGATCGATGGGGGAGAACTCTTCTTTGACAAAGAGTTCTACTTCTTCAAGAACTTCCTTTACAGGAACATACTCTTTTCTGAGAAGCGTCTTCTTTGTGGTCTTCCCAATCTGGCAGTAGATGCAATTGTAGGTACAGATCTTGTGAGGAACGAGATCGATTCCAAGGGATCTTCCCAACCTTCTTGAAGGAACTGGACCATAAAGATGATTAAATTGTTTCATCTCAGATAATCGTACCATGTTCAATTAAATTCCAATAACCCATTCCAAAACAAACAAAATAATTTTAAATGATCTTAATGTCAAATTCCACTTTTGGTCATTTGAAATCGGAATTTATTTGGTTATTGGTGCTTGAGGCTTGAAATTTGATTAAATGGCCAATGATTTGAACTTGGAAGTGATCGTATCATTTAACAGAAGTATGATGAATGATCAAATATCATGCAGGCTTATCCACCAAATTTCTTTAGTTTAAGTCCATTGGCCAACATTAAAGGGATGACATCCATGGCCCGAAACCTACCCAACTGTCCTCTCTGACATTGCCTTTCTGTGAAGCGTCGGATGCCGTCCGTCGGGCCTCTGGAGACTGATGGATACTTCTCACCGCTATTATTGAAGTTCTCTTTACCCTCC
>Ga0315282_10016064_pt1 | contig 10976 bp, 7 predicted proteins | sample YL17G07_20_MG_FD_203693 | JGI IMG/M metagenome (GOLD analysis project Ga0315282, IMG submission 203693) | Sediment microbial communities from Yellowstone Lake, YNP, Wyoming, USA - YL17G07_20 | ecosystem: Environmental > Aquatic > Freshwater > Lake > Sediment | place: USA: Wyoming | collected...
GCAGACATGGCAGGCTTTCGACGAGGGATAGAAACGGTCCACGTAGAACACGCGCACGCCGCGCTGCGCCGCTTTGTACTCGCACATCTGAGCGAACATGCTCCAGCCGCTGTCGGCTATGCCCTGAGCGAGCGAGTGGTTCTTGAGCATCCCTGCCACGTTCAGGTCCTCGAAGCGGATCAGCCCATACTCGCTCGTGAGCCGGTGCGAGAGCCTGTGCAGGAAGTCGGCCCGCTTTCGGGTGACGCGCTCATACTGGCGGGCGAGAAGCAGGCGTGCCTTCTCGCGGTTGCTGCTCCCCTTCCTGCGCCGCGACAGCTGCCGGTGCAGGCGCCTGAGCCGCCGCTCGGCCCTTTGCAGGAAGCGGGGGGACTCGATCTTCTCCCCGGTCGAGAGCGTGGCGAAATGGGTGAGGCCAAGGTCAACGCCGACCGCCGGCTTCGGGCTCGGCTTTGCCTCAAGCTCCAGCTCGCACTGGACGGACACGTAATATTCACCGCTCTTGGTTCTCGAAACGGTGATGTGCTTCGGCGTCCCTTCCAGAGGGCGGTGGAAGACAGCCTTCACCCAACCGACCTTGGGCAGGCGGATGCGGTCGCCCTCGAACTTGAAGTCTTGGGGATAGCGGATGGACTGCTTATCCCGCCTGCTCTTGAAATGCGGGTACCCTGCCCGCCCGGCGAAGAAGTTCTCAAAGGCGGTGCACAAGTCCCGGAGCTTGGCCTGGAGAACCTGGGCGTCCGCTTTTTCGAGCCACTCGTAGCCCGGCTGCTTCTTGAGTTGGGTGAGCATCTTGGAGAGGGCGCAGTAGCCAGGGCTCTTGCCGTAGGCAGCGTAGTGGGCTTTCCTGGTCGCCAGGGCCCAGTTGTAGACGAAGCGGGCATGGCCAAACTGGAGACGCAAGGCGGCCTGTTGCTCCTGCGTCGGATACAGCCGGTACTTGAAGCCCCGATACGCCAACTAGACGCCCTTCTGGCTCATGATGTACTGCTGCACCGCTTCCAGGGTGACAGCGCCGACGCTGGCGATGAACTTGCTCCGCGTCCAGAGAGTAGGCAGCCGCTTCCTCAGCCAGGGGAACTCCTCGCGCAGCACCTGGCTCGTGAAGCCCTTGATCTTGGCGACGACGGAGTAGATGCCGATGCGCGGGTCAACGTCCAGGAGCAGGTGCACGTGGTCCGGCATCACTTCCATGTCCATGACGCTGTAGCCATACTCGGCCTGCTTTTCAAGCAAGAGCGCCTTGAGGCGGTCGGCAATGGCATCGGTGAGGACGGAGCGGCGGTACTTGGGGCAGAAGATGACGTGATACTGGCAGCTGTAGACGATGTTTTGATCGCTGTGGTACGGCTTCTCTGCCTGTTCAAGCTTCACAATGCTAGTATACCAAAATCAGAAGATGCACGCAACCTTGCCGAGCGGGCTGAAGCGGATGAAGCCCTTATATCCCAGGGCCGAGGCACCTGGGTTTTACGGGCTAAATCGCTAAGTGCCGGTGCAGACATCGCCACTGTGGCCGGCTTGGCTGGGCACGCGAACATGCAGACAACGGCCCGCTACGATCGGCGCGGCGACGAAGCCAAGCGCAGGGCGGTGCAACTGCTGCACCTGCCCTACAGGGGACGGGCGGGCACTTAGCATAGAACACGCTCCACGGGCCGATAAGGGCCCTGAGTAACACACCAAGGAGGGTGACCAATGCGACAGCGCTTGTTAATAGCAATGTTTGGCTTTGCCATTGCCCTGGCTATCGTTGCCACTGCCTACGCCTATGCGAGACGAGACAGAGGTCGGCAAAAAGGCCGGCGGCTGCTCTCCCTGTTGCTACGATAGCCGGACCCGGGGCAACGTTTGTTGGCCCGGCCTATGGCCAGGGGTAGCTTGCGAGGGGTGGGAAGTCTGGGCAGTACCAGAGGCGACCCAAGTACAGGGCCTGGTCGCCGAAGGCCAGTTTCGTGACTGGCAGGGAACGGAAGCCATCGCCGGTTGGCGCCTTGGGCACTAGTGGCGTCCAGAGTATGACGCCTTGCCCCGCCTGCCTATTGCCGGCGCTGCCATAACCGCGCGATAATAGAGGCAATTAAACGACCATGCGGGCCCCAAATGGCGGTCAACCTGAGGGCCCGCAAGGTCACGGGACACAATAGATGCTACAAAAGTATAGCGGCCTGTATTGCAGGCCGCAAGCGCCCTGGAAGCAACCTAATACCGGCACCGCGAAACCCACAATTGCTGCCGACCCTCGGTCGGCGGCCAACGTGGGTTTTTTGTTACCCGCCGCCGGCAACCGCTACTACTCTGGACAGGAGGCGCCTAACAATGCTCGCTCTAGACGATTAGCAGCTAGCTATCCCTGTCGCAACGAAACTGCCACCAAGCCTAGCGCAGAAGCTCGACCGGCTGGACCCGTGATAGCCGGACTAGAAGCCAGATGCTGCGGATCTCAACACACAATCTTCAGGAGGGTTTTTCATGACGAGCCAAGAAAAAGCAACGCCTCGGGCGAGCACCCGAGGCGAAGCGGCGGACACAACGGCTGTAGTTGACACTCTACAGCCTGAGTCTACTACAAATGTCAACCCCGCCGCAACGGCCCCCCAGGATCAAGCGGCTGCTTTCCTGCATGCCGTTTACGGTGAGGGCGCCCCAGGGTGGCTGACCATCTACACGCTGCCTAATAGAGTTACTGCGTGGGTACAGGCCACCGACCTAGACCACGCGGCTACTCTGGCTCTAAACGCTAGCAAGGGCGGCCAGAATGTATATGTTGGCGTCGGCCTACAGCGTGAGCGGCTACACTCGGGCCGTGGTACAGCTGCCACCGTCGGTGCTCTGGTAGCGCTCTGGGCCGACGTGGACATTGCCGGGCCCGGCCACACCGATGGCAACTATCCCCCAGACGAGGCGGCAGCGCTTGCAGTGGTAGCTGAGTTTCCACTGCCGCCAACGGTGATTGTCCACTCGGGACACGGCTTACAACCCTGGTGGCTGTTTCGTGAAGCTTGGACGTTGGACACCGACACAGAGCGAGCCCAGGCAGCCGAGCTGGCGCGTCGCTGGCTAGCAACATTGCAGCGCGTGGCTGCCCGCCATGGTTGGCGCCTGGACGCGACCGCTGACCTAGCCCGGGTGTTACGGCTGCCGGGCACCACCAACTGGAAGCTGCCTGAAGCGCCGGCACCGGTGCGGTTGCTACAGTTGCACAACGACACACGCTACACGCGTGACGACTTCGAGCCTTACCTGGCCGACGATCCAGAGCTCGAGGCGGGCAATAATGGCCACTCGCCGGCGTCACCATTGCCTCAGACCATCCCCAACGGAGAGCGCAACGTCTTGCTCACCAGCCTGGCCGGCAGCATGCGCCGGCGCGGTGCCACGCGCGAGGCAATCGAAGCGGCGTTGCTGGCGCAGAACCGAACCTGCGAGACGCCGCTCCCCGTAGACGAGGTGCAAGCGATCGCTGGCAGCGTCGCACGTTACGAGCCAGCGCCCGCCGACGGTGACCTGCTGGTTAAAGATTACGGTCACGCCGCCGTCCTGGCCACGCTGTTTCAGGGTCGCTATCGCTGGGCAACGCATCGTGGCAGTTGGATGCAATACACTGGCACAGTCTGGCGGCCTGTGCCAGAGGAGCAAGTCGCCAAAGACGCTAGCGACGCTCTCCGCCAGCACTATAGTGCCGCTCTGGCCGTCGCCACCGACAAGGCCACCATCCAGGACCTGTCCAAGAAAGCCGTCGAGACCTGCATCTACGCCCGCATAACTGGCGCTCTGGCCTTTTTACGTGGTTGGCCCGGCTTCTTGACTTTGCCTGACCAGTGGGATGCCGACCCGTGGCTGCTCAATATTGGCAACGGGACGCTTGACTTACGCACCGGCACCCTGCGCCCGCACTCGCCCGACGACCTGCTGACCAAGCTGGCCCCAGTGAGCTATGACCCACAGGCTGCTGGCGGATACTGGCAGGCGCACCTTGACCGCTTCTTGCCCAACCCGAACGTGCGGCGCCAGGTGCAGCGTGACCTGGGCCTGGCCTTGGTGGGTGCCACGCTAGAGGAGGCGCTGAGCGTTTGGTATGGCATCGGACGCAACGGGAAGACTACAACGGCCAAGACCCTGCTCAAAGTCCTTGGCGACTATAGCGACCGGGCAGCACCCAATCTGCTGATACAGTCCAAGCACGAGCGCCACCCTACCGAGCTGGCCGACCTGGCCGGGCTGCGCCTGGTCTTCTCCATCGAGGTTGACCAGGGTAAGCACTTGGCCGAGGCCCTGGTAAAAGACTTAACCGGTGGCGACCGCAAAAAAGGCAGGTTCATGCGCCAGGACTTCTTCAGCTTTGAACAGACCTTCTCCATCACGCTGATAGTGAACCACAAGCCCATCATCACCGGTACCGACGTGGGGATTTGGCGCCGTATCCGGCTCATACCTTGGGAATACCGAATTACCGACGCCGAGAGACGGCCTCAGGATGAAGTCGTGGCTGAGCTGACATCTGAGGGCCCGGCAATTTTGAATTGGCTACTAGCCGGCCTGCGAGATTGGCAGTCCAGCCACTATTGGGTGGCCCCGGAGGTGCAAGTGGCCACCGACGCCTACCGGGCCGAGATGGACGTACTCGGCGACTTCATTCGAGACCGCTGCATCCTTGGCCCCCGCTGTGTCGTGCCCAAAGCCACCTTGTATGACGCCTACACTGCTTGGTGCGAGACCAGCAAAGAGACGCCACTCAGCAAAAGGGAGTTTACCAGCCACTTGCAAGACCGTGGCATCGGCGAGGACCGGGAAGGGCACCAGCGAACCAGAACGTACGTTGGAATCGCACTGCGGACAGATGCGGACAGTGTTTCCGTATAATCGGGTAAATTCGGTTCTCATAAGGGGGATACGGAAGATGTGTCCGCATCTGTCCGCACCCGTGATAGCGAGCCGTTGACTGAAAGCGAAGCCTGCTACGTTGCTATGGCCGGTGAAGGAGGGCCCCATACCCCCACCGGTTGTGGCATATAGGCGCACAGGAAGGGGTGGGGTCCTTGCCAATCGGACCGCTGAAGTTTTTAGGGTGAGGCTCGGGGAGGGTTGGCTACTGCCGGGTAGGTGGTAAACTGGTGGGCAGCGTCGCTCTCTCATGGTTGCGTCCCAGGTGGTCGGCCTGGGACGCAACTTTTTGCCCTGCTGTTGGCCGCTTCAACCGCCGCATCTAGGACACGCTAGGAGGCCCGATTTTTGGCCTTCAGGCCCAATCTATCGTGGGCTTCCAGAAGCGGGCCTCTGCGTGCGTCCTAGGGCCAATGTTGGCCATTCTAGAGGCCACCTCGACTCCAGACCCGCGCTCCGCTCCCTCCGCTTCCTGTTCTCTTTGCCCTTGCAGTGCCCCTTGCGGCTGCCTTTTCTCTCCACCTGTTCCCTCTTTGCCCCCTAGTACTATTTCACTATCCCCGCCGTGACCCCAAAAAGGGGCCAAAATGCCCAAAAACGGCCCCGGAAGGCGAAATTGCGCTAAAGGTAAGAGCGGAAAAAGGCCATATATTAATAGAGGGTGTTGTTCTTTAACAACCGAATAACCGCAGCACAGCTGTGGAGCCATCAAGTTCCTGAACCATCTGGCTCTACCAGATGGTTGCTCTCTTCTCAGCCTGAGGCCATGCCCAGACTGCGAAGAGAGCTATATATCGACAGATGCGCTCAGCGCACCTGTCAGGGGACGAAACAGAGCAAGAGCCCTGTTTCTCTCCCCCTTCCTGCTCCAGAGTGCCTATCTCTGAAGCAGGACGCACCACCCCTTAGGGACCTCGGAGAGAGACGCCGTTTCTCTCTGAGATCTAGCCTAAGGGCAAGGCAAGGGGCCGGTCATAGCCCTGTCCCTTGCTAGAGCAGAAGCAAGCACTGCCCGCTCACTGCGGAGGCAAGAGCCCGGTCATAGTCCCGATCCCTTGCTAGAGCAGGAGCGAGAACTGCTCGCTTCTAGCGTAGCCTGCCAGCGAATGAGTGCAGGTGGCTCACCAGTCCGAGCCCCAATGACTGGACCCCGCCCCGGGGTAAGCTGACGCCAGGAGAGAGAGCTACCACATCGAAGCTGGAGCGCCTCTCTCCGGCTAGAAGCAGGGGAGATCCAAGTCCGGGATCAAAGGGACAGTCAGGACGAAAGGCATCGCCCTATCCTCCCGCCTCAAGGAGTTACCCAGGCGCCTTGCGGGAACAGGCCTTCCCCCGAGGCTCATTGAGGCAACTCCGCTGAGGCAAGAGCTGTCTCAGTCACGTCGTCTACCCAGGACGAGAAAGGGGTGGCTGGTGACGACGGCGGCAAGCTCCACCCTTGTCCGAGGGCGCTGCCAGTAGCGCGCCCCGCCGTACTCAACGCCGCGTTCTCAACTGCCTTAGCCGCTTTTCTGCCCTTAAAGAAACAGCAGCAATGCAGCACCTGGCAGCGCGGCTTTCTTTGTGCCCCCTGCCAGGTCATTTCCGGAGGAAGAGACAGCACAGCCAGAGCCCGTATCTCCAGGGGTGGGGAAAACCACCCTTGATATTTCCCGAGGAGGAAAACATAGGATGGGCAGTGCCCCCAGTATCTCTGACCAGGTTCACCATGCTCTTGCCGTGCTCCGCCACAGCGATAGCGAGATCGCCAAGATGAAGGCCTTCGTCGGGCAGGGAAAGAGCATCAAGCCCGCTTTGCGCAGCGGCGACAAAGTCACGACTCCCCTCAACGCCATCATCTCCTACGGCACAATGCGCAGCTACCTGGACTCCGGCAAGTGCTTCTTTCAGCGCTGCAAGGAGCTCACGGGTGAAAAATACATCGGCCGCATGCTCGACACAGAGACCGTGAAAAAGACGCTGGCCACCTACTATGCCGGGACTTCCAGCGGCTACCGCTTCAAGACGCTATGCGCTATCCAGAAAGTCTGGCAGGGCTGTCGCCGCCTGGGCTGGACAAATGGCGCCAATCCAGTGACAGAGGACTTGCGCACCTTCACGAAGACTTTGGGCGAATATGGCGATCTGCGTCCCAGCCGCTTTGGCTACACTGAGGGCGACGCTGAGCGCATCATCAGCTATCTCCAGGAGAGAAATAGCCCCTTCACCATCCCCAGCCGTCTGGCTTATGAGTGTGGTCTGCGTATCAGCGAGATCGCCTTCCTCAAGGGCATAAGCGTAGATAAAGCCAACTGCCAGCTGCACATCAAGGGCAAAGGCGGCCGTCCTCGCGATGTGGCCGTGCCCCCAAACATCATGCAGCACCTCAACCCAAGCAGGCAGTATCAGTTCGGTGCCAGCCGAGCATGGATGAATGCCTTCCGCGCCGCCGTAGCCTCCGCTGCCAAAGCTTTGGGCATCGAGGCCAGCGGTGTCCATCGCATGCGCGCAAACTACGCTCAAGCGCTGTACAACCAGCTGGTACTCGGCGGCTTGGATGACAACCAGGCGCGTAAACGGGTCGCTGCGGCCTTGGGCCACAACCGCATAGATGTCACCGCCAAGTACATCCCGAAAGAGCCCCGAGAGCTGAGACAACGGTAGACGAGACTAGGGACCGATGCTAGAATCCTACCCCAGGAAAGCCAAAGCCCGCTGCGGTCAACAGCGGGCGGCGGCGCTGCTGAGGTGGGTGCACACCACAGCGGCTACAGTGTATGGTAGCTGCATGCGCCCACCTTGGCAAGCAAGATGCCAGGATGGGCGTTTTATATTGCCCAAAAACCAATTAGGAGAGGCAATGACCCACCGAACACAAAGCCCCAACAATCAGCCAAAAGAAAGCGCAACGCCCCGGGCGGACACCCGAGGCGAAGCAACAGACAGAACTGATGGCATGCTTACCAAGCACCCTCAGTCTACCACAATTGTCAATCCCGCCGCCATTGCCCTGCTCACCAGCCTCATCGCCGGCAGCACCGCCGACCAGGCCGCCATTGCCGCCTTGCCCGAGCCTTGGCATAGCCTCGTCGAGCGGGTGGCCAAGGCTGACGGCCAGGGCCGCCTCCCAACGCTCAAAGCAGCCGTGAGCAGCTGGCCGAATGCCAGCGATGTGCTCCGGGCAGTGCTGGCCGCAGATCTCGATGCGCCGCCGCCAGGGGGCACCAGCTGGGCTGATCTGGATCAAGCTATAGGACCCGTCACCTTCGCCTGGCAGGGGTGGCTACCCGTTGGCTTGCTGACGATCCTCGCTGGTGAGACAGGGACAGGAAAAAGCGCCCTGATGCTGCGCATAGCAGCATCGCTACTGCTCGGCTGGCCCTGGCCCGATGGTACACCGTACACCGGCGGGACTAGCAAAGTGCTGTGGTGCGAGGCCGAGGCCGCGCAAGCAATCAATTTGGACCGCGCAAAGCGGTGGGGACTGCCGCTTGACCGTATCCTCACGCCCTTAGCCGACCCCTTGGCTGATGTGCAGCTAGATACGCCAGAGCATCGCCAAGCCGTGCAGGTGGCAGCCCAACGGCCCGACGTTGGGCTGATCATTGTTGATTCGCTCCGCGCTGCCCAGCGGGGCGACGAGAATAGCTCCGAGCAGGTGGAACTCGTCCTGTGGTTGGCTGCCTTAGCACGTGACAATAACAAGCCTGTTTTGCTGTCGCATCACCTGCGGAAGCGCGGGTTGCAAGACACTGGTGACGCGGTGACCCTCGACCGCCTGCGTGGGTCAAGTGCCATCGTGCAACCAGCGCGCATTGTTTGGGCTCTCGATTGCCCCAACCCTTTGAGCCCTGAGCGCAAGCGCCTCTCAGTCATCAAGAGCAACATAGCGCGCTTCCCCACCCCGCTTGGCCTGAGCATTAGTGATGCCGGCGTGGAATTCGGCATCGCACCAGAGCCGCCGCGCACAGAAACCAAGACCGACAGAGGCTGCGATCTCCTGAAGTCGCTATTGAGCCATGGGCCCATGCAAGTGACCGAGTTGGAGAGAGAGGCGGAAAGTGCAGGGATCTCCTGGGACACTATAAAGCGCGCAAAGGAGAGGCTTGGCATCGTTGCAACCCGTGATGGGCGGCGCAAGGTCTGGACTTGGGCACTGCCCCTACAAGGCTTGAATGAACAGTAGATACCCCCTTCTTTCTCTAGTTGCACTTCTTACAGTAAATTGCCCTTCTTGCACTTCTTACGGCAAGTTGCACTCCTTGCCCTTCTTGCTCAAGCGAGGCCAAGTAAGGAGTGCAAGAAGGGCAAGGAGTGCAAAATACTATGAGGGTATGCATCCTCTTCTTGCTTGCCCCTCTTACTCGGCAGCGTCGCCGGCCAACCCCTGTAGACCTGCTTGCGCGGCGGCCACGATTGTTACGGTTGTCATGTTTGTCATGTTTGTACGTAATCGTGAGGGGTGTTGCTATGCCTGACCTGCTTGGAATCGTTGGCCAGGACGTGCCTCTGAAGCGTGTTGCCACCACCAACGGCGGCGAGTGGGCTGGGGCCTGCCCTTTCTGCGGTGGGCATGATCGCTTCCGGGTATGGCCCTCTCCGCCCGACGGGCGACCGCGCTACTGGTGCCGCCAGTGCGGCCGCAAAGGCGACGCGATCCAGTACCTGCGCGACAAGCACGGTCTGAGCTACGCCGAGGCCAAAGAGCGCCTTGGCTTGCCGGGCAACGATACCGGCCCCATAACCCAGCCAGGTCCTTCACGGCCACCCGAACCCCTGCCAGACCCGCCGCCACCGGCCTGGCAGGACGTCGCTCGGGAGGTGGTGGTCCGCTGCGTAGCTGCTCTATGGAGTGGACAGCATGACGAGGTATTGGACTATCTGCATAGACGGGGCCTGACGGACCGTACGATCTGGCGCGCCCGCCTCGGCTATAACGCCAGGCGGTGCCAGGTGGCTGGTAACTGGCTGGAGGCCGGGATTGTTATCCCCTGGTACATGGATTCCGACCTGTGGTGCCTGAACGTGCGCCGCTTTGGTGCCGGGCCGAAGTACAAAGCGCTTGGCGGCAGCATCAAAGCTTTGTACGGCACAGCTAGCCTTGCTGGGCAAAGTGTGGCCGTGCTGGTCGAAGGGGAGTTCGATGCCTTGCTGCTGCAACAGGAAGCGGGTGATTTAGTGGGTGCTGTGGCGACCGGCGGAGCACAAGGGATACCCCAGGCCGGGTTGGAATACCTGCTGCCTTGCCGGCGGTTGTTTGTGTGTGGTGACAATGACGCTGCCGGCGCCGGCATGGTGGCCAGGTGGAAGGCACTGTCCGCCAGGGTGCGGCCCGTGAAGGTACCGCAGGGCAAGGACGTGACCGAGCTTTGGCAGCAAGGGGGACGAGTGCGTGACATGGTGGTGTATTGGCTGGCGAGGGAAGAACTGAGACATCCCTGAACAAGATTTGGTACTGTAGCTCTCATGCTCCGGTGTTCTCTTCCCCTTTTGCCCCGCCTCCCTAAATTGCGCAGCATAATCCCACCCCTTTCCTGTTTCCCCATCTTCCGTCGTGCAGGCTGGACCGGATCCCGCTCCTACAAGAGCTACGCCCCCTTTTGCCACTCCCGCTTCCAGGATTGCTCCTCCTCCTGTGAGAGTCACACTCATTTCTGGCACTCCCACCCCTTTCGTCCTTGAGAGACAAACAGACGACAGGCAGGCTCGCTCTTTCTGCTCCCGTCTCTACTCGCCAGAGGCTCTTCCTGCCGCCTCTACTTTCTCGTCCTGCCTCTAGAACGGCCGCAAATGCGTCTAGGACGCGCGTAGAGGCCCGCTTCTGGAAGCCCGCGATAGATTGGACCTGAAGGCCCCAAAACAGGGCCTCCTAGTGTGTCCTAGACGCAGCGATGCAGTGGGCATGGCGCTTGCACTGGACAAGCGGGTAGACGCGTCCGGTCAACTGGCTGGACAAATGGGTAGACGGCGGGTGGACATGACTGGGGAGGCGTGATGCAGGCCTGTGATGGTATGACCTTGGCAGAAGCAGCGATCCGCCTTGGTACTACGCCTGATGCTGTCCGAAAGCGCATCAAGCGTGGCACCTTGCAGGGTTACAAGGCCGACGGTGG
>Ga0315282_10016065_pt1 | contig 10976 bp, 5 predicted proteins | sample YL17G07_20_MG_FD_203693 | JGI IMG/M metagenome (GOLD analysis project Ga0315282, IMG submission 203693) | Sediment microbial communities from Yellowstone Lake, YNP, Wyoming, USA - YL17G07_20 | ecosystem: Environmental > Aquatic > Freshwater > Lake > Sediment | place: USA: Wyoming | collected...
GTCGGCGGTCCCGAAGCTGTAGTCGCCCCCGTCCCAGGTCCCCCACGAACCCCAACGCTGAAGGCCCAGCTCGAAGTCGGGATTGGCGATCAGGTTCGGGCGCTCCGGCATGGGACGCGCTGAGGGCCGGGTCGTGGGCTGGTAGAGCACCCGCGGCTCCCCATCGGTGAAGCGGAGGTTGTCGAAGTAGACCTCCACGGGGTGGTCAACAGGGGAGTCTATGCGCAAGTGGGCCATCTTGATGCGCTTGACGTCTATGCCCTCCCGCAAGCCTGCGATGGAGAACTCGAGGGTCGTCTGGCCGGTGCGCAGGTAGTGGTACCAACTGGAGATGGTGGCGCCGTCTGCGTCGTCGGTGCGCAGCGTCATGTGGAAGGGCGCGCCCGGGTTGTAGGCGTCGAGCTTCAGGAACTCGTGCTGGGACCAGTCCTCCGGCAGAGCGCCCTGGCTCAGCAGCATGCCCCGGCCCTGGGGCCACGTGACGTGGAGAGACATGCGCCCCTCGGTGACGTGCTGGCCAGACAGCTCCGCGGTGCCGTCGGTGATGCTCCACTGGGCAAGGTCAGCAGGGGTCCCGAAGGACGAGATGAGCGTCACGGCGGCGTGGCAGGAGCAGCCGCAGAGCAGGAAGGTGGCCAGGGGCACGAGCGCCAGGGCTGTTCGGGACACGGTAGGCCTCCTTAGGCGTTCGGTGGCGAACCGGCAGGCAGACGTCCCACGTGATGCCCATTCGCCCGGCGGAGGACCGAGCCCTGCGGCAGGGGTGGCCGGAACACGGTTGAGGGCTGGCCGTGTTGTCTTGTTCACAAGGCGCCCCGCGACAGGGGCGCGTGGGGGACAGCGTGAGCCGCAAGGCTGAGCGGTCGCGCCCCTCGGCGACGGGGCGCGGCGGAGAGCCAGAAGGGAGCAGAGGCATGGCAGCGAGCAAGACCGAGGAGATGCCGGCCATGACGGTCCAGCCGCAGAAGGAGCACCAGTGGCTGCGGAAGTTCGCAGGCGAGTGGGGATTCCAGGGCGAGGCGGCCATGGGGCCGGGCAAGCCGCCCGTGACGTGGGAGGGGACGGTGAGCGTGCGGTCCATCGCGGGTGTGTGGGTGGTGCAGGAATGGGAGGGCGAGGAACCTGACGGCAGCCGGGGGATCTCGATCACCACGCTCGGCTTCGACCCGCAGAAGAGGCGCTTCGTGGGCACGTTCATCGGGACCATGGTGACGCACCTGTGGGTGTATGAGGGCACGCTCGACGCGGCCGAGAGGGTGCTCACGCTCGAGGCCGAGGGCGCCGGCATGATGGACGAGGCGAAGATGGCGAAGTACCGCGACGTCTACGAGCTGGAGAGCGATGACCATCGTACGCTGACGTCGTACGTGCTGGGGGACGATGGCGACTGGCAGCAGATGATGAGAGCCCATTACCGGCGGCGGTAGCGAGGCCGGCCGGAGGCGCCTCACCCCCCGGCCCCTCTCCTGAAGGAGAGGGGAGCCGGACCACAGCAGACAGCACGGAGGGGCGACCGTAATGGGTCGCCCCTCTAGCAGCGCGACCGGACACCACGCGGCCACAGCGGCCCGACAGGATTGTCGGGCCTCCTGTCGGACCGCGTGGTGTCGGCTCCGAGCAGCAAGGGCGGTCGTCAGGCCGGGATGGCGCGGGACAGAGACCGCGCCCTACAGGCCCCCCGACCGCGCCGGCGCGACCTCTCCCCCGCGGATGGAGGCGGGGCAGTCGGAGGTCGCCGCCAATGGCGCCTCCTACGACCCCTCACCCGGCCCTGCGGGCCGACCTCTCCCCCGCGGACGGGGGCGGGGCAGTCGGAGGTCGCCGCCAATGGCGCCTCCTACGACCCCTCACCCGGCCCTGCGGGCCGACCTCTCCCCCGCGGACGGGGGCGAGGCAGTCGGAGGTCGCCGCCAATGGCGCCTCCTACGACCCCTCACCCGGCCCTGCGGGCCGACCTCTCCCCCGCGGACGGGGGCGGGGCAGTCGGAGGTCGCCGCCAATGGCGCCTCCTACGACCCCTCACCCAGCCCTGCGGGCCGACCCTTCGGCTGCGCTCAGGGCAGGCCTCCCCCCGCGGACGGGGGCGAGGTTGGGGAGGGGCGACCGCGGTAGTGATCAGCCGTCCAGCCGGATCCGTGCGTAGCGGACCGTGCCTTGGGTCCGCAGGCACTCGCCCAGGAGCTCGAGGACGTTCGACGGCGGCGAGCCGGCGCGCGGGGTCGCGGTGAAGAAGGAGGTGAAGGGATCGGCGAGAGGCACGCGGACCGGATCGCTCGCCGTCCCGTCTTGGCGAATCTCGAGGAGGCGGTTCTCGGCGACGGGCTTCCCCTCCGCGTCCGAGCCGCCCACGAAGTACAACACCAGCAGGCGATTGTCGGGCGTGACCTGGAAGCGCCCGCTGCCGGGGGTCTCGCTGGAGAGGCCCTCGCCGCCTTCCGCGAGGGTCCGCCGCAGGACGACCTGGCCCTCGCGCAGCACGGCGTAGTTGAGCTGGTGGCGCTGCTTCTCGCCGGGGAAGAAGCGCTCGCGGAGCCGCTCGTCCAGCGCTCGCTCCGTCCAGAGGAGGTGCACCGCGCCGTCGGGGGCCACCCACAGGTCGCAGGGGAAGATCCAGCCGCAGGTCTTGTCGCGGCTCGCCACCTCCACCCACGGTCGGAAGGCTCCCTTCGTGATGTCTGGGCACCAGGCGAAGAACAGCCGGCGGAAGTCGTAGTCCCACTCCTGACCGGTCAGCTCCTTCTTGAAGGCGCGCCACTTGTCATACGGCTCCACGATGTCGCTGACGCCGCAGAAGTACGCGGCGCGGCCCTGCAGCGCGACGTTCGGGTAGCAGACGCGGATCGGCTGGGGCTGGTCGTACTCAGCGCCCCACGGCCAGACGAGCTTCCCCTGGGCGGACCAGTTGCCGGCGCCATCGCGGAACGTCCACTCCGCGTGGGTGTAGCCGATGTTCTGGAAGAGGATCAGCTCGCCGGCGGAGGCGTCGGCGGCGAAGCTGCGGTAGGAGTGCTCGGTGAACTCAGGCTGGCCTTCCCAGGTGGGCAGGAGCGTCTGGAACGGCTCGTCGGGAGCGCTCGCGTTGAGCTGCAGGACCTCGGGCCGAGCCGGGCCGTTGTACGCGCTGGGCACCGCGAGGGTCGGGTTCACGGACACGAAGAGGCGCCCGTCCGGGAGCGCCGCGAGGGGGCAAGGCTCCCGGGTCCGATGGGCCTCGTCGCGGTGGACCAGGCGCCAGCCGGTCGGCTCGCGGGTGAAGAGCAGCCACCGCACGTTGTTGAGGGGCTGGATGCCGGGGATCATCTCGAGGCCGGAGGCGAAGAGGCGGTCGCCGATCCGGACCAGGCACGTGGAGCCCGCGCACCACATCGGCCCGGCGCCGTTGTTCGCGGGCTCGTAGGTGTAGACGTCCTCCTCGACCTCGACACGCGGCTGAAGCGGCTGCGCTTGAGCAACCGCGCCGAGTGCCGAGGGGATCGCCATGGCCAGCATCGCTGTCGGCAGCATCGGGCTCGCCCCCTGTCGTGATGGTGGGGTTCTACCTGGTGGGGCAGTTCGTGGCGGCAGGAGAGGGCTCCTGCGGCCCAGGAGCGGGCCGGATGCTTCGCCTGCGGCTGCCCGCAGGCTCGCATGCGGCCCCTCCGAACGGCGTGAGACGGCGCCCGGGGCCCCGGGGGCAGGAGGGCGCCGCGCTGAGGCGAATCAGCCCACGAGGTGCCAATGCCACGACGTGGTCGGTACCCAGGAGGGGTCAGCGATGGCAAGCAACGCGCCGACGGTGCCGGGCTACGAAGGAACGCGGTACGAGGCCGTGGTGCCGGATACGCTGGACCTGGCCGATCGCGCTGCGCTTGCGCTGAACGGCATGGGCGGCACCATTGACCCGAACGTCGGCTACAGCATGTTCTTCTACGTCCACTATGCGTCGCGGCCGCCGGTGATGCGGCATCAGGGCTCGGCCGACATCTCCTGCGACACGAAGTACGGGGAGTCGTTCCCACTCATGCGCCTCATGTGCGGGAGCGGCCTGTATGCCGAGGTGGAGGCCGCGCATCGGGCGGAGCTGCTGTCGCGCCTCTCTCCGGACGACGGGCTCTACTACGCGATGCAGCGGCCGGACCGTCCGTGGACGCTGACCTACAACCCCGCCTTCGACGGCGCGGTCGGCGGCGAGGACCTGTCCAACCTGGGCGGGTGTGGGCGGATGCTGAGAGCGCTGGTGACGTGGCGCGAGCGGGAGGGCGAGTCGGAGCTGGACCGGCACATCCAGGCGCTCGTGCGGGGGCTGGCACGCGTCGCCGTGTACCAGGACGACTACGCGTTCTACCCGATCGGGGTGGGAGAGCCGTTCAGCCGCCCACGCTCCGGCTGGCCGCACACGGACGAGCCCAGGTCGGAGACGGAGGGGGGCGAGGGCTCGGTCGTTGCGTACCACGGACACCAGATCCAGGGCCTCATGCGCTGGTACGCGCTCAGCGGCGATGCGGGGGCTCTGGTCCTGGCCGAGAAGCTGAGCCGCTTCTGCGCGCTGCCCAGGTTCTGGGGTGGAGTGGTGGACCTGGAGGGCAGCGGCCAGGGCCTCGTCGGTCACGTGGCCCCTGGAAGGGCCGACCCGCCCGGTGTCGCGGGGGCGGAGCAGGGCCACTGGTACACGCACCTCCATGCCCGCGCGGTCGCGCTGCGGGGGATCCTCGAGTACGCTCGGATGGTGCAGGATGCGCGGCTGCTGGAGTTCGTTCGCCGGGCGTACGAGTTCACGCTCACGATGGGCATCCCGCGCCTGGGATGGGTGAACTGCTGGCCCGCACGCCAGGTCGCGGTGGAGGGGTGTGCCCTGGGGGACCTGGTGGCGCTGGGCATTCGGCTCAGCGATGCCGGGATGGGCGACTACTGGGATGACGTGGACGCGGTGGTGCGCAACCAACTGGTCGAGCAACAGCTCGTCCGTCCTGACGTGCTTGAGCAGATCAGCGAGGCGAGCCCGCCACGGGGCGAGCCGGCAGCCCTCCCCGGGCAGGAGACCACGGAGGACGTGATCGCCCGCAGCCTCGGCAACTTCGCCGGGGCAGCGACACCGGCCGACATCCCCGCTCCGTGGGTGATGCAGTGCTGCACCGGCAATGCGACGCAAGGGCTCTACTATGCCTGGGAGGGCATCGTGCGGGGGAGTGGCGACACGGCGCAGGTGAACCTCCTACTGAACCGCGCGTCGCGGTGGCTCGATGTAGACAGCTTCCTGCCCTTCAAGGGGAGGGTCGAGATCAGCGCCAAGGCCGCTCAGCAGATCGCGGTGCGCATCCCCGGATGGGTCCGCCGCTCTGGGCTTCGCGGCGCGGTCAACGGACACGAACGACCAAGCGCGTGGGTGGGCAACTACGTGACGTTCGGGGGGCTGCGGCCCGGTGACCGAGTGGTGCTGCAGTTCCCGGTGCCCGAGGGGACGGCCAGCTACACCGTTGCGGCGCACATCCCTGGCCAGGAGGCGGCCTACACGCTGACCTGGCGCGGCAACACAGTGATCAGCGTCGAGCCCCATGACAGCTCGCCAACGACGTACCCATTGTACCAGCGTGAGGCCATGCGGGCGGCCAAGGCGCCGACGAAGGCCAGCACACGGTTTGTGGCTGAGACGGCGGTTGCCGGGTGGTAGAGCGAGGTGACGGAGGCGGGCTGAAGGCCCGCGCCACGCAGGGAGGGGCGCGGCGAACCGCGCCCCGATGGCAGGACCACAGCAGAGATGCTTCGCTGCGCTCAGCATGACACGGAGAGGGCGGGCTGGGAAGCCCGCTCCACGGACGGAGGGACCGGCCTGGCGACCGGTCCCACTGCCCGGACAAAGCGAACGCTCATCCGGCGCACGATCACGGCTGCCAGCGGATGAGACAGGCGCCGCGAGTGAAGTACTTGCCGTAGGCGGTCAGTACGCGGCCGTCGGGCAGGAGCGTTGAGGCCAGGTGCCCGGTCTCGCCGCTGAACCACTTGGCGCCGTCGTAGTACTCGAACTCGTCGAGCACATAGCGGCGCGCGGGGTCCCACGTCTTCCCATGGTCTCGGCTGACGAGGGCCTCGCAGCCGCGGCGGTAGCTCGCGAGGCGGCCGTCGCGTACATCCACGCGCACGATGTACGTCATCAGGACGTCGCCATTCGGGAGCACGTGCAGGTGCGGGTGGTGCCGCCCTGCCTCGTAGATCAGGTTGATCGGCGACCAGGTCCCCCCGTTGTCGCTGGACAGGGAGACGCCAAGGCCCTCGAGGCTGTCGTCGAAGTCGGTGCCGGCCTGCGCGCCATCGAGGTAGTAGCGCGGCGGCATGTCCACGCGGAGGGCGGCGACGAGGTCGCCGTTGCGGGCACGGACCAGTGACCCTTCGCTGACGCCACGCCGCACCTTCTGCCCGCGGTGCTCCATCTCCACGACCCACGCGGCGGGCTTGGTCTCGTCCACCCACGTTCGGCCGCCGTCGTCGGACCAGTGCAGGTAGCCGTCGAAGGCCTGCGGCCAGACGGCGGAGGAGTAGCTCTTGTAGCCGATGGCCGCGATGCGCACGGCGTGGCCCTGCGCGTCGCGATCCACGAGGGCGTTGCCCTCGACGTTCCAGGCCTCCTCAGGACGGTCCCACTTGATCGCGACCTTCCCCCAGGTTCGCCCGTAGTCGGCGGTGTAGAAGCGGCACGTCGAAGCCGTGGCCCCCTCGGCGATCTCAAAGGTGAGGTGGCCGCCACCAAGGTCGGTGAGCATCATCGGGCGGCCGTTGGGCGCGTCGGGCACCGGCTGCCACTCGCCCCAGGTCGCGCCACCGTCGGCGCTGAGGGCAGTGACGGGGATGAGCTTGCCCGGCGGCTCGGCGCTCGCCAGAAGAAGTACCTCGCCGTTCTGCATGCACTGGAGACCGAAGGGCATGACATGATCCGCGCCGAGGGAGTGGAGGAGCTGGACCTCGGCGGGCTTCGGGGCGAAGCCGCCCTTGCCGTTGCCGGCCCAGACCCAGTGCTCCTTGAAGCCGAGCGGCTCGACATGCTTGCCGGGAGTGTCAGCCATGACGCCCTCCTTCGGGATTGGCCTGAGGCCGCCGCCGAGCAGGGCGGCGCCGGCCAGTCCGCCGGATGTCATCAGGAACTGCCGTCTGGTGTACTCAGGGCTCATGGGGCTGCTCCGCCCTTCTCCAGCTCCGCGACCTTCGCGCGCAGGGGCCGGTAGACGTACTCGTTCATCACCGCGAGGGCGCCGAGGTCGGAGCGGTCGCGGGCCACGCCGGCGTAGGCCTCGAGCGCCGTGGTGGCCGCCGTGAGGGCCGCCCGCGCCTCCTGCAGCGTCTCCTCCTGCTTCCCACCGGCTTCGGCCGTTGCCGCACGGTGCAGGGCCTCGATGGCATCGAGGTAGCCGATGCCGAACCGGAGGCGCCCGATCCAGTACTCCGTGTACCCCTTGCCCGCGGCAGTTGCCTTCGCGTGCGCCCGCTCGGCCGCCTGCAGCGCGCGCCGGTAGCCCTCGCGGTCGGCCACGAGTTCCGCGGACATGGGCCCCGCCGCCCAGTGCTGCATCATCATGCCCGGCACCGGGAAGGTCAGGCCGAGGCCGTGCCACTCAAGCTGCATGGTCGTCGCCTCGACCTCCCGGAACACGGTCAGCATGTCCGCCACCGCCGCCTCGCCGCACGCCGCGGCGATCTGGTCGCGATAGACCGCCTCGGGGGTCGCGGAGGCGTCCCAGGCCGCCCGCGCGAGGTAGGCCACACACGGGTCGTGGTCGGCGATCAGCCAGTAGCGCGTGGAGAAGCCAGCCCAGCCCTGGTCGCGGAGGTCCTTGGTCAGCTCGTGGAGCGAACCGGTGGCTAGTTGCGGCAACAGACCGACGTTGTCATCGTGGAGGGTGTAGATCAGTGTGCTCGGGATCTCGCGCGCGGGGACGCGCCGCAGGGCGTCGCGTCGCTTCACGATGCGCGCCGGCGTGTAGTCCACGAAGTTCATCGTCTCCGCACCCGGCGGGGCGATCTGCGCGAGGATCGGGAACAGCTCCTCCGCGACGCTGTTGAAGACGAAGCGCACGTCCGGGCGGCGCGTGCCGTCCAGCACCCGCAGATCCCTGATGAGCCGATCGTAGAAGTAGAGAGCGACGATGTCGCCCTTGACCTCCTGGACGGCGCGGTCGGCGCCGCCGGGGTAGTCCGGGCGGTTGGCTGCAGCCTGCAGGACATCGCTCAGCGCGCGAGTGCGAGCGATGCCGTAGCGCTCGTCCAGAGCGCGCCATGCCTGCTCGTACGCTCCTGACCACTGACGGAACTCCGGCATGCCGAGGACGAGGTAGTCTACCTCGGGATACGTGTTGACGGTTGTCTGCAGCACGGCGGCGGCAAGCTTCGTGAGGGCCGGATCGTCGAGGGGCGTGTCGGGGCCGGGCACGATCCCCATCGCGCCGAGCTGCTGGACCTGCTGGCAGCCGGGCAGCAGCGGCGCGAACTCGGGCGGGAACTCAGTCAGCGCGACGCTCATCGCGGCCTGCATGCCGCGCGCCCGCGCGTGGGCCATGATGGCGTGGAGATGGCGCTCGCCCGCCGCGGCCAGCTCCTCGTAGGGGGCCCCGCGGGGCAGGTCGGGGTTCCAGAACTCCTCGCGGTCGGCGAAGAGCGCGCGGCCGATCATGTCGTCCGTGATCGGGTAGTGGTAGTCGTACCAGAGCGTCGCGTGCGTCCGCCGGATGCCCTCGACCTGCAGGTCCAGGAAGGGCTGGTAGGTCCACGTGCTGAGGAACACGCGGTTGAAGCGCAGCTTGGCGAGCTGATCGAGGATAGGCCGGTAGTCAGCGATGCCCCACGACTCGGGCCCGCAGGCAAAGTCGTTGACCACCCGCCATTGCCGGATCGGGAGGAGGGGCTCCTGCACCAGATCGAGGTCGGGCAGGCGGAACCGCCGGCGGCTGGGGAGGACATCACCGTGCAGCAGGAACCGGACGCCCCAATGCTCGGCCAGCGCGTACACGGCCCAGAGCGTGGCGCGAGGACTGCTCCCAGCGACCAGCATCGTGGGGCGGGCGTCTGGGAGACGGCGCAGCACGATCGCCTGATCCGACGTCTCGGGCCACGGGGCGTCGGCAAGTGCTTGCTGCACCGCCGGGTTGCTCGCCGGCCCGCCGACCAGGAGGATGGCGTCGGCGCTGGCCGGCGCGCGGTGCGTGGGCCGACTGTCGAGACCGAACAGCTCCCGCAGGTAGCAGCACAGCTCGTCCGCCGCGAAGCGCTCGATCTCGGGGGCGCGGCGACCGACGACGACCGCGACGCGCTGCGCAGGCTCGGCGGACACGGGAGCTGAGACGGCGAGCAGGCACAGCGCGGCGGCGACGTAGACGGCAGCAGAGGCGGATGCCAGGTTCGTTCCCTCCTTGGCGCGTGGTTCAGGCCACCGGGCGGCGTTCACCAGTCCATGTACGGCGGGATCTGCTCCCATTGGTTGTCCTCGTAGGGAGGGGTGGGTGGGGCCCCGAAGACGGGGCCTGGGCTCCGCTCGACTCCCAGGTTCGCCAGCAGCAGGTTCCAGAAGCGCAGGAGCTTGACGCGCGCGCGGGTGGGTCCCAGACTCTCCGGGTCCAGGCGACAGGCTAGCAGCCGCCCCGCGCCGATCTCCCTCGCCGCCAGCAGGCCCGGTTGGATGAGGCTCTCCCAGCCGTTCTCGTCGCTCGCGACCGAGAGCGTCGCCCACTGCTTCAGGTACACGTCCCCATCGTCCAAGCCGGTGAGCAGAGGCGAGGTGCCCAGGCGGCCGCCGAAGAGCCTCTGCTCGCGCAGCCGCAGCCCGAATGCCGGACCGCACTCGGCCTGCGGCAGCAGGAGAACGGTGGCGCCATCGCGTGCCGCCTGCTCCAGAGCTGTCATCTGGCCGCCATCCGGCGGCTCGCCGCCGACAACGATGACCCCTCGGTCATCGGGTCGGAAGCCGGTCGGCGTGACGCCGAAGGTCGAGAGGAAGCGGCGAGCTGACTCGCCGACGAAGCTGCAGGGCGTCGGGACTTCGCTGCCGCGCTGCGTCAGAGTCGTCAGCAGGTTGTCCACGAGGGCGGTCGAGACCGGGTCGGCACCGTACCGCGGGGTCACGTCAACCTGGCAGAGGGTGATGCTCCCCCGGCCGCAGCGGGCCTCCAGCAGGGGCGACTGGACGAGGTCGAAGCCGCACTGCAGGACGGGACGGAAGGGGGCGTAGTGGGGCTTGACGTAGACGTAGGTGGCGACGATCCCGCGGTTTCCCCACTTGAAGCCCCGGGCCGGCCAGGCGTGCTCGGTCTCGGGCGGGGCGTCGGGGTATGGCTCCAGGAGGTCGCTCGCGCCGCGCAGGTCCTGCAGATCGGCCGCCTGCAGCCTCCGCAGCAGTGGGTGGTCGGGCGCGGCGATGAAGGTCTGGCGAGTAGACGTCTCCTCGAGCCGCAGGCCGAACGGGCTGGCTGTGGTCTGCTCGAAGACGAGGACTCGCAGTCCGTCGCGGACGGCTTGGTCGAGGTTGGTGGCCTCGGCGAGGGCCAGGAAGCCCGCGTCCCACGATCTGCGGCCGACGATCAGCAGCGCGGCGCGGGCGGGGTCTGAGTCCCGGGTGTAGCTGTCACACTGAACGGCGGCCCGCCGCAGAACGGCGGCCGTGTCGCCCACCGGGTCGTAGAGGAGGACCGGGCCGGCGGGCTCGACGGGCCTCTCGGCTGGGAATACCTGGAGGGGGAAGGTCTCGGGCTGGAAGTCCTGTTTGGGTTGTGAGACGGGCTCGACCGCTAGCGTGAGGTCGTTGCGCTCGGCCACCTGGGGCGCGGTGAGCTCCAGGGGGTAGAAGGTGGGCTTGCCGGCCTCGGAGGTCGCCTCGATGCGGCCCGAAGCGTAGACCTGTCCCCCAGCGTCGCGCAGCGCCCACTGCAGCGTGCAAGGGATGTCGCGGGTGAGGTCGTTCAGGAGGACGACCTGTTTGCGCACCGTCTCGCCGGCGAAGAAGCTGTGGTCCTTGGAAGGCC
>Ga0315282_10016066_pt1 | contig 10975 bp, 12 predicted proteins | sample YL17G07_20_MG_FD_203693 | JGI IMG/M metagenome (GOLD analysis project Ga0315282, IMG submission 203693) | Sediment microbial communities from Yellowstone Lake, YNP, Wyoming, USA - YL17G07_20 | ecosystem: Environmental > Aquatic > Freshwater > Lake > Sediment | place: USA: Wyoming | collected...
CAAGGATCGTCGGATTTGAACAATGGGCCGATTTTAGAAAAAAGCAGTATCAAACCTACCGTTCCAATAAACTCCTACAAATGAAAATCAACCGGATTAAATTCCGCGATTGGCTCGGGAAAAGGAGTTCTTAAATAATCATATCGGGGGCTATCCATGTTCTATTGGTTTTTACCCTCAATTGGGGCAAAAGATAAAGTATTGTTTTTTTTCTTAACCTTGTTATAAATAAAACATGAAGGCCAACCTTCTCAAATTAATAATTTTCATTTCTTTGTTCATTTTTTGGGCCGGTTTTACTTCCGCTCAAACGGTTTCTCTTTCTCCTCAAAATTCAGAAGTTGCAAAAAATACCACTTTTTCAGCGACGGTTAATGTCAGCTCGGTGACAAATTTATTCGGCGTTTCTTTTGATCTGGATTTTAATCCTTCTTTGGTTGATTTTATTGACGCAACAGAGGGAGAGTTTTTGAAACAGAGTTGTCAAACCTCTTTAATGACCGCGGAAAACCCGGCGGGGAAATTAATATTCGGTTTAACGCGTCTTGGTTCTTCCTGCGGCAGCGTTTCGGGCTCAGGCACAATCGCCACCTTAAATTTTAAATCGCTTGACAACGTTGGAAATTCGAGCCTTTCATTTTCAAAAAATTCACTTTGTATTTTAAACGGATCAGCTTGCAATTACATCACCGGTACATGGAATTCGGGATCTGTAGATGTTAAAGTGACAGCCGACACCACCCCGCCTTCAGCCCCCACGGGGCTGATGGTGAGTTGATGCTAATTAGTTAAATTATGCCAAAAGGAAAAAGATGAAGATTAAAAGTTGCTCGCCTTTAAATATGTCTAAAAAATCGTTTACTTTAATTGAACTTTTGGTGGTAATTAGTGTTATTGCTTTAATCTCTTCGATAGTATTGGTAAGTTTAAAAGACGTCCGTGGTCAAGCCCGCGATGCTGTTAGATTTTCTGATTTAAATCAGTACCGACTTTTATTAATGGCTTGCTATGCAGAAACGGGAAAATTCCCCGATTGCTTAGATAGTAGTCAATGCGATGCAAGTGGCAGCGGTTATAGATATACAGACAGTTGTAATTGTACCAACCCTGGCGATTATCAAAATGTAATTTTAACCGGTTGTCCATCTATTACTAGCTCTCAATTACCTAATGATCCTATTAATACACTACCATATGCCTATTTTTTATATTATTTTGAACCGAGTTATAGTGGCGTTAACGCGGCCTGTCGGGGAAAATATGTCTTTATGGCAAATTTGGAAATGAAAAAACCTGATTCACCAATTGTTTGTTCCGTCGGTAATGGTGATTCTATCCCAACGCCTGGAGACATCCCTCCCTATAGTAGCACGAAATCCCAGTGGCTAATTTTAGGACCTTAGATTTTATTTTAAACTAAATTGTAATCCCATTTTTCCCAAACTTATTCGGGAATAGTTTTTATACCAAGATAATTATAGTGATATTTCCAGATTATAGAATAAACCTAAAGCCCCGCCGCAGGCGGGGCTGTTAGTTTCCTGAGGGATTATCAACGAGTCCGGGTTTCGTTGGCAATTTGACTTTTAACTTCTGAATGTGATAAAATTTAATATATGACTACCATAACTATTCCTAAAAAAATATCTGGGAAAGATGATTTAATAGCAATCTCTCGTAGAGAATACGAGTTGCTTTTGGGGGCTTTGGAGATATTAAGAGAAAAAAAGCAGGTGGCCGAAAAAGATATTTTGCGCTGGTCAAGAGAAGCCAAGAAATTAAAGGAAGAAGGGAATCTTCCTATTTTACGTTCTCTCAAAGGTCTTCATTAGATTTATACGTAGAATTATCAACGAGTTGTGGTTTCGTTGAGGCACCTATTGACTGTTTGTCTCGGGGGGGGATTATGAGGTAAAGGTTAAAATAAATAAACTTATGAACCAAACTTCAACTTCATTCAGGACAAGAAATATTTTGTTTTTAATAATTCTAATTATTGTCGGAATTGCGGCCATTGCCGGTGTTTGTTGGTATTACCGGGAGACAATTAAATCTTTATCCCAACCAACACCGCAGACACAGGCGACCACAACGCAAGACGGAACCGCTAACTGGAAAACATACAGGAATGAAGAATTTGGGTTTGAGGTGAAATATCCGGAAACTATAAAAGGAATTGAACAATACAAATTACTTTTTCACGAATTTAATCCGGGTTCACAAGAGATATTCGCTGGAAGGATAGGAACAGCTGATCTCCCAGGATTATTTTTAATTGGATTTACCATTGAAAGAAAACCATCAGACTTCGTTAGTTTAGATACATATTTGACGAAAATAGAAGATGAATGTCAAAAGGAAATTGAAAATGGGGTAGCAGGCGGATCTTGCGGTATTAAAGAGATGACGGTGGGAAATGAAAAAATATCGGCTGTAGTTTCTAGAGAAGGAAGTGCGCCTGGTAATACCGCCGTTACTTTATATTTTGACAAAGGAAATAATCTTTTTTTGGTAAATTATTATTTTGTTCAAGGAAAGTTAAATGCAGGATATGCAGATGAAGAAATATTATTTGATACTATACAACAAATCCTTCCTACTTTCAAATTTATTGAATCAGTTGAATAAAAAATTCCATTAATAATTTCTTCCCCAGCCCGCGCCGCGGCGCGGGCTGTTTATTTGAAAGCACGGCTTCCGCTTTTGGACATTGCATGTCCAAAAGCCATGTTCAAAAGCCATTATAGTGAGCCATTTCAGATGGTAGAATAAAAATCTTATGAAAAGAACCAGCCCGCATGCTAAATGCGGGCTGGTTCTTTACTAGAGATTAGGGGAGGTCGGACCTCCCCTAATCTATACTTCAATAACCACTGGCAGGATCATTGGGCGTCGTTGCGTCTTGGTATAAAAGAAGCTGCCGATTTTATTTCGGATTTCGTCTTTGATGTAGCTCCAATTGACCGCGCCACCGGTACCCGCGGCCTTATCCACGATTTCAATCACTTTTTTCCGGGCCTGTTTTAACAATTCCTGGTTTTCCCGCAGATAGACAAAGCCCCGAGAAATAATATCGGGAGAACTTTTGACCTTGCCGGTTTGTCTATCCACCACCGCCACAATCACAAACATGCCGTCTCGGGACAACATTTGCCGGTCTCTTAAGACCACTTCACCCACATCCCCCACGCCCAAGCCGTCCACCATCACGTAGTTTGAAGGCGCGGTTTCTTTTTCAATGAGGATTCTTTTTTCGTTCAAATCAATGATTTGGCCGTTTTCCGCCACCACGACATTTTTTTCAGACATACCGGCCTGCTGGGCGACTTCCGCGTGCGCTACCAACATAGAATATTGGCCGTGAATGGGCAGGAAAAACCTCGGCCGCATTATTTTTATCATTTGCTGCAATTCTTCCTGTTGGGCATGGCCGCCGGCATGGATATCCATCATTTTATAATGGTAAACATGGGTTTTTTGGCGCAGGATTTCATCTTTCATCATTTGCACCGTTCGTTCGTTGCCCGGGATGACCGAGGAAGAGAAGATCACGGTGTCGCCTTTTTTAAACCTGACAAAATTATGCTCTTTGGTGGCAATTCTCATTAAGACCGCCTGGCCTTCGCCCTGGGCGCCCGTGCACAACAGCATCACTTTGGCATCAGGATAATTATTTATTTCTCTGGCAGTGATTAAGGTGCCTTTTTTGGATTTGATATAGCCCAAGACCTTGCAGATTTCCACGTTGGTTCTCATAGAATAGCCGTCAATAGCCACTTTGCGGCCGTATTTTTCCGCCAGAGTAATGATTTGCTGAATTCTATTGATTAGTGAGCCGAAAGTGGCGGCAATAATCCGGCCATGGGCATTTTTGAAAATATGCTCCAAATTCTCAAAAATATCTTTTTCCGAAAGCGAGTGGCCCTCTTCTTCGGCGCCGGTGGAATCGGACATCAAAAGCAGCACGCCTTCCCGGCCGATTCTTTTCAGTTTTTCAAAATCGGTTGCCAGGTCGTTGACCGGATGGGAGTCAAACTTAAAATCGGAAGTATGTACGATATTGCCCAGAGGCGTTCTGATAATCAAGCCGAAATTGTCGGCGATATTGTGATTTTGCCGGAAAAACTCCACCCGAAAAGGAGGCAGATTGATTTTGCTGCCGTCTTTTATTCTTTCAATATTCAATTTAGGCAAATGAGGGAAGTCCTCCTGTCTTCTCAAAATAATAGCCGCGGTTAGCTGAGAAGCGAAAATCGGCAGCCGGACACCCACTTTTTCGATAAGATAGGGAACCGCTCCGAGATGGTCGTAATGGCCGTGGGTGAAAACCAGGCCGACAATGTTTTTTTCCTTGCCTTTCAGGTAAGAGATATTGGGAATAATGTAGTCAATTCCCGGCATATCTTCTTCGGGCATGCGAAAACCCATGTCCACTAATAGGATTTTCTTGGCGTATTCCAAAACAAACATATTGCGGCCGACTTCACCCAGTCCGCCCAAAGGAATAATTCTTAGATTTTGATATTTTGATAATTTTGCCATAATAAAAAACTTTAATTTCTAAATGCCCAGGGGGAGATTTGAACTCCCAAGCCGATTAAGGCACATGGTCCTGAACCATGCATGTTTGCCAGTTTCATCACCTGGGCGTAAAAAAGTTTGCCAGCCCGCCCCGTATAATCGCGAAGCGATTTGTACGGGCTTTCACCGCTTGGGCGAGTTTTGTTTAGGATTTCTGTATTTTTTTCTTAAAGCCCTCTTGTAGTTTGATTGAAATAGGATCGGTTCGGTAAAGTGAAGCCAAATGGAAAGTTGTCCAATCGGCCAAAATGATATTAGAAAAGATTTTATAGAAAATATCTTTTCCGTCAAGATCGATGATTTCCAGACCGGCCTTTTTTCTTTTTATAATTTCAGCGGTTAGCTTTATTCGGTCGGCGATTTTTTGGTTGTCCTGAGTGTCTTTTAGAATCAGAACGAATAATTTTGTCAGTTGGTTTTCAAAAGAGGACAATTCGTTATGGTCCAATTCCGGGAAAACGTTATAAAAAGCCGGTATTTTTGCGGTTTCGTTAAACTTGATTTTCCAAATATAAGCCAGGGGTTTTAGCCGGCCGGAAGCGTAGACGACGGGAATTTTATCTTTTATTTTTTTTGCCAATTCCTTGGCTTTGGCCTCCAATTTTGCCGGTTCAAGCTTCTTTTCCAAACTCAATAATTCTTTTTCCGCCTCTTGGGGCAGCAGGCCGGCGTTAATTAGAATTTTTAACAAAGCACCGAATTGGTAGCCAATCGCCATTCGGGGCGGCAGGCCCACTGGTACTTGCGCCCAAGGAGTTTTATTTTTTTCACAGAGAGAGCCCAATTTTCCGCCTGAAGCGATAACGACCAAAGGCGATTCTCTTTTTAGCGCTTCTTGGTAGGCCGTGATTGTTTCTTGGGTATCGCCGGAATAAGAAATGCAGATTATTAAATGGTTTTCGTTGATGCGGCGAGGCAGATTATAATCTTTATGGACAAAAAGCGGGGTTTTTATTTTTTGGTCTTCAAAATAAATATCCAGCAAATCGCCCGATAGGGCCGAGCCGCCCATGGCGCAAACCAAAACCGCCTTGAAATTGCCTTTTAATTTAATATCTTCGGCCGCTTTCAAGCCCAGTTTAAATTGCTTTGGAAAATTAATAATTATTTCACGCATTTCTTTCATCCCGTTAGAAGTCGCGCCCGCGCTTGTCCCGTTAGAGGCCCGCACCCCTGCGGCAGTCGTCGGTGACGACTTGCCTCTAACGGGACTGGCGCGCCCAAAGGGCCTATGGGGCGGGCTACTTCTAACGGGGCTTATTTCCAGCTTCTTTTTGTTTTTATATACCAATTGGCTATATTAGAGAATCTTTTTGAGGGGTCGATAACAGTTTTGATTTCAATGCCTTGGATTTTTTTGGAGGTCAGATAAAGATAGTTCGGGCTGTACAAAAAGACGGTCGGCGCATCGGCAATCAAGATATCTTGAAAATTTTCCAGCTTTTTTTGGCGTTCGCTATTGTCAAGCGTTTGGCGCGCCTCTTCTAATAGTTTATCACTTTTTTTGTTGCCATAAAGAGCCAGGTTCAAACCCGGGTCGTTTTTCTGCAAAGAATGCCAAAAAGTGAAAGGATCGGGAATGGCGGTCAGGGCCTCGCCAAATAATAATATTTCGTAATTTCTCGGCTTGATAATCTCTGCCTCCAATTGAGAGATGCTATAGGGCCTGACCTCCAATTCAATGCCCAATTTCTGCCACTGGTTTTTGATGGTATTGGCGACTTCTAAGAGGACGGGCTGGTCCACGGTGGATAGCGAAAATTTAAGCGGTGAGAATTCTTCCGAAGCCGGGAAACAAATTTCGTTTAATTTGTTCCGGGTGGCTTTCAAGACAGCGCCCGTGCCTTTGGTCATGCCCTGAGGTTTCAAAATTTCATCACTATATTTTTCTTGGAACCTGATGACCGCTTCTTTGGTTTTGGCTCCAAAAGAGCCCGTTATCTCGCCTTCGGGGTAAATGGCCGGGTCTTTGGCCAAGCACCTTTGAAGCTCTTGCACCTCTTTACCCGTAGAGCCCTGTTTAAGGTTTGACTTGAACTGGAAAGCGGGTGTTTTGTCAACGGTTTTTATCCTTTGGCCTTCTTGGTTTTTGGTAAAGCCCGCTTTATCCAAAAGATCGGCGGCCGTTTTTTGATTAAAATCGTAGATTTTAAGGGGTTCGGCAAAGCCGTAAATTTCCGGCAAAATCGGCGAATTAACAACTATGCCGTAGCCGCCAAAAACTTTGGCTAGAATTTCTTTTTTGTCGGTAGCAAAATTTAAGGCCTGTCTAATATTTGAATCGGCTAAGATTTTCGATTTTTCCGGGTTAAAAAACAAGGCGAAGTAGCGCGGCAAGGACAGCTGATTAACATTGGATTTTTCCGCCAAATTTTCTATTCCCGACAGCGAATCAGGAGAAAAGGCGTTAATTCGCCCCTTTTTATAATTTTTAATCAGCTCTTTTTCGTTGTCAAAAAAATAAAAGACAATCTGCTGGAGGTAAGGAATCTGTCCGTAATAGCGGGGATTTTTTACCAATTCCAGGGAGATTATTTTACCTGCCCCGCTTTGTTTCATATTTTTTAATTTATAAGGGCCAGAACCGACGGGCTTTAAATTGGATATTGCCAAAGGGAAGTTTTCGGGCACCACATCTTTCCAGATTTTCTGAGGGATGATTTTTTGGGTTAAGGTCTCCAAAAACGGAGCGTAAGCGTTTTTCAGCTTAATCTGTAATCTTAAATCTGAAATTTTTTCCGCCTCAACCCCCAGCCAATTGGGCCGTAACGGGCTTTTATATTCGGGGCTTTGGATGGTTTTAATGGTAAAAACCACATCATCGGCAGTGAGGGGCGAACCGTCAGACCAGAAAAGATTTTCTTTGAGCCGGACCTCGTAAACTGTGCCATTTTCTTTGATGGCGTAGCTTTGGGCTAAATCGGGCACCACTTGGCCGTTTTGGTCGTATTTGAACAAGCCGGAAAAAATGAGTTCCACCAAATCGCGGTCGGCGTCTGACGGTTGCGAATAAATCGGATTGATAAATCTCGGCTGGCCCAGAATTCCCTCTCTGAGCTCGCCGCCCGAGGCCGGTTTGATGACGGTATTTTTCACATAAAAAATATTCCAAAGAGCTAGCGAACTGATTAAAAACAAAGCCAAAAAAACAAAAAAAACAATTTTTTCTTTTTTTGACAAAATCCGGAAAAATCTGCCCCATTGGGATTTAGAGGGCAGTTGCCGGATTTTAAACAAAGATAAAAAATCCTTGAGAGGCATTTTTAGAGAATAAGGTTCAACAGGGCCAGAATAACAAAAGCCACGCCCAGCACAATCGTCGCCCAGAAAATCTTTTGCTGGATACCCCTTCTGGTGCCGTAAAAACCGCCGCCCGAGCCGCCGAAAGCCGAACCCAAGGCCTCACCCCGCTGTTGGAAAAGAATAGCGGCGATCAATAAAACAGAAACAATGATTTGGAGAATAGGTAAAAGATTGTTCATAATTTATCTTTTCGAGAAAGGAAAAGATTTTTCGGGCAGCCATCTTGATAGGATAAAATGTATTAGCCAGACGATTAAAGCGGTAAAAAACAGGGGTTTGATTCCCGTAATTACCAGTTGGGGAGAAAAGGCATCAACCAGCCAGACCAGAAACATCATAATCACGAAACTGAAAAGGTTTAAAGTGATAATCCTTAAGGGCAGGGTAATGGTTTTTAAGATGGGCTTGGCAAAATAATTCAGAATACCCAGCAGACCGCCCACGAAAACCAAAGTGTTTAAAAAAGCGCTCCAGGCGGCGCTGTCTTTGGGCAAGATAAAAAAGGGGCCGTTAAAATCCACGCCCGGAACGTATTTTTGAGCGAGCCAAAGACCTGAAATAGCCGAGATAATTTGTAAAAAGAGATTCCACAACACTGCTAAGAGTATATCAGTTTTGGCCGAGCAAGTCAATCCTTCGCAGCTTCTTATGGTAAGTAAGGGCAAAACGGTGCGCTTCGTCTCTTAATTGGAGGATAAGATTAAAAATCTCCCTGGGCAGATTCTTCAGTAGAATCGGCTTTGCCCTGCCTTCGATAAACAGCTCATTTTGTCTTTTAGCCAAAGCCGCCACTTTAGTTTTTAGCCGGTAGTTTTTAGTTATTAGTTTGGCGGCATTTAACTGTGCCTTGCCGCCGTCAATTAGAATCAATTCGGGATAAAGCCATTCTTTATGGCTAAAGCGTCTGGCTAAAATTTCCTTTAACATCGCCACATCATCGGGTTTACCGATTCGCGTGTGCGCATTCGCATTTCGCGAGGCTTTAGCCGAGCGAGCGCTATTCGCATACTTAATCTTAAATTTGCGGTAAAAACTTTTGTTTGGCCGGCCGTCAGTAAAAACCGCCATGGCGCCCGTCGCCAGTTGTCCCTGGATATTGGAAACATCGTAGGCCTCGATCTTTGAGATATCTCTTTGGCTGCCGAGCAATTTTTTCAGAATATTTTGGGTCTTAATCCAATTTTCTGGCGGCTCGGCGCTTGGTTCAAAAATATGGCTATGCGCCAAAATCCTTTCCAACGCCTGGATTTGGTCTCTAATTTTCCCGGCTTTTTCAAACTCTTTTTTTCTTGCCAGTTTTTTCATTTCTCCTTTCAACTTAGCCAGCACCTTACTTTTTTCTCCTTTCAATATTTTGGCGACATTTCTGGTGTTTACCTTGGTTTCTTTTTCCAATTTCTTTTCTAGAGTAGGGATTTCCTTGGCTAAATTTTTATTGGTCAGGCAAGGCGCCGGGCATCTGTTTAGCTGGTACCAGAGACAGGGTTTTTTGGGCAAATGGCGGCAGGTGCGAAAGGGGAAGGCCTTTCGCAGGATTTTTAAGGTCTGTTTTAAGGCGTGGCCGTCAACAAAAGGGCCGACAAAATTAGTTTTGAATTTTGCGTTTTCCCTCGACCTGAGCTCGGGACGAAGGTGCGTTTTGAGTTTAATCTGGTGGGTAAGGAAAATTTGGGGAAATTGTTCTCTGGTGATAGCGACATAAAAATAGTTCTTGTCGTCTTTCCACATCACATTGTATTTTGGCCGGTATTTTTTGATTAAATTGGCTTCCAGAATCAGGGCTTCAATTTCCGAACCGTTTGCCAGATAGCCGATTTTTGCCACTTGCCCGATAAAAAGATTATCTCGAAAAGCCAAACGCTGAAAATGATTTTTTATTCTTTCCTTTAAGTTGGCCGCCTTACCTATATATAGAACCAATCCTTTTTTATCTTTGAAAAGATAAATCCCCGTGGCTTTGGGCAGTCGGCTGATTTTCTCTTTTAGTATAAACTTAAATTTATCCATAAATTTAGCCATTTTACCCCAAAATCAGGTATTTTCAAAATCCCGTCCGCCCTTGACAGATTAGATGAATCAAAGTATAATAGAGGCATTAAAAGATAGTACACTTTAACTTAATAGGGAAAGGAGAAAGAGTATGATAAGGAATATCGTTCACAAAATGTTTTATCACGGCAATATTGTTCGGAGTTTGAGCGGCAGGCACAAAATTCGCCGCGGCGAACTTCCCCAGCGGGAAATCAGCCGATTGCGTCGGCGGCAAAAAGATAAGATTTTTTCCCAGGTAAAATTTTAAGAGAGGAGAGGAAAATGACAATCGTAGTAGTTATCGGAATTGTTCTTTTGTTTCTAGGGTTGCTCTTTGTGATGAGTGCAGATCTCAAAGGAGAGAAATTTGGTGGCTGGTTTATAACTGCTTTGGTAATAGTACCCGCCTTTATGGTAGGACTTGATCTAAAGACAGAACAGTTTGCCGTTGGTGTTGATCTTCGGCAGGTAGCGGTAAAAGGAGAGAATCATTTTCAGGCGGAGATAGAAATAATTTACAAAAATGGAAAGCTGGAAAAAATTGTTTTGGTTCCGGAGACAACAATTTCCAAAACTACTTTATCTACTTCTGCCACCCAAAAATAAACTTCGCGTAAATAAAAGCGAAATAAAAAGGCAAAGCTGGGCTTTGCCTTTTTTTCTTTTCCTGATTTTTTGTATTCAAACCTGAAAATTGGGGAGGTCGGACCTCCCCCAGCTGGGTTTTGAAACGGCAAGCTGTCAGAGGACGGGCCTCTGGCAGCTTGAAACTTTTGGGGATTTGGAGTATAATGATTGACTGATATGGAAGGAGATTCTATTAAAATTCGCGGGGCCAGAGTGCATAATCTCAAAAATATTGATGTTGATATCCCCAAAAACAAACTGGTGGTGATTACCGGCATTTCGGGCTCGGGCAAATCGTCTCTGGCCTTTGATACTATTTATGCCGAAGGCCAGCGCCGCTACGTTGAATCCCTTTCCGCTTACGCTCGACAATTTTTGGGCGTTATGGATAAGCCCGATGTTGATAAAATCGAAGGCATCTCGCCCGCTATTT
>Ga0315282_10016067_pt1 | contig 10975 bp, 3 predicted proteins | sample YL17G07_20_MG_FD_203693 | JGI IMG/M metagenome (GOLD analysis project Ga0315282, IMG submission 203693) | Sediment microbial communities from Yellowstone Lake, YNP, Wyoming, USA - YL17G07_20 | ecosystem: Environmental > Aquatic > Freshwater > Lake > Sediment | place: USA: Wyoming | collected...
GCTATGGGTTCGGGGTTAAGCGTGCAGGGGCCGCCGGCGAAGATAAGGGGATAGGTACTAGGGGCTAGGGATTGGGGACTGGGAGAAAAACGATCCCTGGAGTAAATTGGGATACCGGCAAGGTCGAGCATGTTGATCAGGTTAGTATATGTAAGCTCGTGCTGGAGGGAGAAGCCGATGAGATCGAATTCAGAAAGCGGCTTGAAGGATTCAAGTGAATAAAGGGCAAGCTTGTTTTCTCTGAGTTTCGCTTCCATGTCGGGCCAGGGTGTGTAGGAGCGCTCGGCCAAAGCAAAATCGGTCTGGTTGATGATGTGGTAAAGGATCTGAAGGCCCATGTTGCTCATCCCCACCTCGTAGGTGTCGGGGTAAGAGAGACAGACCTTCACATCGGTCTTGTCCCAGTCCTTTTTTATCTCATTGAGCTCTCCGCCCGTGTAGCGCGCGGGTTTTTGCACATTTGGCAGTATTTGTTCTTCGAGAAGCTGTTTCATAGGAGGGAAGTATAACACTTCAAGGCCAACAGGGCCAACAGGGGAATTAAGGGGGAAAGGGTGTAGGGGAAAAGGGGAATAAGGCGTTCAATGCTTGCTGTGTTTTTCTTAACCCCTTTCGCCTTTCCGCCCTTCAACACTTACATGCCTTGAATGCCTTGTTGGCCTTGCTATTTCACCACCACGTTCACCAGCTTCTTCTGTATATAGATCACCTTAACGATCTCTTTCCCCTCTATATACTTTGTGACATCCTTTGAGGCCTGCGCTAACTTCTTTATATCATCATCCTTGGCGTTCGCGGCAACAACAATAGTTCCCCTCAATTTTCCATTGACCTGTATCGCTATCGTTATCTCCTCTTCCTCAATAAGCTTCGGGTCGTACTTGGGCCACGGCTCGTTTAAGATATTGCCCTTGTTGCCCATCTTATGCCAGAGCTCTTCGGTCATATGTGGAGCAAATGGAGAGAGAAGGAGAAGTAAGTTGTTAGTTGTCAGTTGTAAGTTGTCAGTGTCTTTATATTCATAAAGGAAGTTTGTTAATTCCATTAACTTAGCGATCGCTGTGTTAAACGAAAATCGATCGATATCTTCGGTGACGCCCTTAATTGTCTGATGTAATTTCCTTTGGATTTTGTCATTGGGATTTAATTTGTCATTTGGATTTTGGATTTTGTCATTCTCGGTCACGAGCCGCCACACCCTGCTTAAGAACCTGAAGCATCCTTCAGCCCCCTGATCAGACCATTCCAATTCTCTTTCCGGGGGAGAGGCAAACAATATGAACAACCTTGCGGTATCAGCGCCATATTTTTCTATTATGGCGTTGGGGTCAACCACGTTCCCCAGGGACTTGCTCATCTTGGCGCCGTCCTTTATGACCATGCCCTGGGTGAGAAGATTTGTGAACGGTTCGTCAACGCTTAAATAACCGGCGTCTTTCAGAACTTTCGTGAAAAACCTGGAATATAAGAGATGGAGTATCGCATGTTCAACGCCGCCGATATACTGGTCGACCGGCATCCAACGCTTGGCTTTTTCTTTGTCGAAAGGAGCTTTTGAGTTCTTGGGGTCCGTGTATCTAAGGTAATACCATGACGAGCAAATAAAAGTGTCCATCGTGTCCAGTTCGCGTTTCGCGTTGCCTCCGCACTTCGGGCACTTTGTGTCCGCAAAGGACTTTGACCCGGCAAGAGGAGAAGCGCCAACGCCCGTGAACTTCACGTCCGTCGGAAGCTTGACGGGAAGATCTTTTTCCGGGACCGGGACGATGCCGCATTTGGGACAGTAGACGACGGGAATGGGCGCCCCCCAGTATCTCTGTCTTGATATAAGCCAGTCGCGCAGTTTGTAATGGGTCTCCCTGCCGCCGACCTTCTTTTCAACAAGCCAGTCCGTTATTTTTTCTATCGCCTCAGAGCTCTTTAAGCCGTTGAACTGCGCGGAATTGACCATGATGCCTTCTTCGACAAAGGCTTCTTTCATGGTATCGGGGGCTAGGGGTTGGGGACTAGGGGCTGGGGGAGTGATAACTACTCTCAGCGGAAGGCCGTTCGCTTTTGCGAACTCGAAATCCCTCTGGTCATGAGCGGGCACTGCCATTACCGCTCCGGTGCCGTACTCCATCAGCACATAATCCGCTATCCAGATAGGGATCTTTTCGCTGTTAGCCGGATTGATCGCGTAAGCTCCGATGAAAACACCTTCCCTCGAGGGCTTTTCTTCCCTGTCGTGCTCCGTTTCGTGTTTTGTTTTTTCAATATAGGTCTTAACGGCGCTTTCAAACTTTGACCCTTTCGTTAATTCGCTGACGTAGGGGTGCTCGGGGGCAAGCACCATGTATGTGACTCCAAATAAAGTGTCTGGCCTTGTCGTGAATATCTCAAGCGCCTTGCTTGAGCCGTCGATCTTGAAAATAATTTTTGTGCCCTGAGACTTGCCGATCCAATTGCGCTGCATTATCTTCACGTTCTCGGGCCAGCCCTTTAATTTTTCTATGTCCTCAAGGAGCTTGTCGGCGTAAGCGGTAATTTTTAGATACCACTGCTCAAGCGCTTTCTCTTCCACCTTTGAGCCGCATCTCCAGCAAACGCCTTCTTTTGCCTGCTCATTGGCGAGCACCGTCTCGCACTTGGGGCACCAATTCACCACACCTTTTTTCCGGTATGCCAAACCCTTCTCATACATCTTGAGGAACATCCACTGGGTCCATTTGTAATAATTCTCTTTTGCGGTGTTCACTTCCCTTGACCAGTCGTAGGATATGCCGAGCCTCTTCAGTTGGGCGGTCATTGCGGCAATACATTTGTCCGTCCACTCTCCGGGATGTACCTTGTTCTTTATAGCGGCGTTCTCGGCGGGAAGCCCGAACGCGTCCCAGCCGATGGGGTGGAGGACATTGTGCCCGTTCATCCTCTTTGACCTTGCGATCACGTCGCCTATGGCGTAATTGCGCACATGGCCCATGTGGAGGTTGCCGGAGGGATAGGGGAACATGACAAGGCAATAATATTTTTTCCTTGAGGAGTCGTCCTTTACCTCAAAGAGCTTGTCTTTGTCCCACTGGGCCTGCCATTTTTTCTCGAGTTCTCCGAAATTGTAGTCGCTCATTTTTTCACTTCAACCAAATATTCCTTTATTTTTATCGCCGGCACGTTCTTCTCCCACGGCCTTACGTACTCAAATTTCAGGTTCGTTTTTCCTTCGCCCATCGCCCTGAAGGTCCACACTTCGGTCCCGCCGGCGCCGAGCATTTTGGTGTTTGGCTGTTTGTAATACCAGTATTCCACCTTGAGGACCTTTTCATTGAGGGGCTCGGCCAATTGCCAGGAGTAGCCGGTGGTGTGATTTGCCGCGATCTCAATGGTGGTGACCCGGCCGACGGTCAAACTTATCAAGTTCTCCTGCACAGTGCATCCCATTGAGAAAGCGGCGGAAGAGAACAGGAAAAGGAAAGATAAGGCAAGAAAAAATTTAGGCGTTTTCATGATGATATTCTCCTTTTTTACTATCTTAAATTATTCCGGGGGTCGAGTCAACACGGCATGCGCAACCTTCAATTGAATAGCGTCCCGAAATGTTATATGATTTTTCTAATTCTGGCCCGCTAAAAAGAAAAAAAGAAGGGGGAGATGGTGTATGAAAATGAAGATGAGAACCTGCGTCATGATGATGGTGTTCGGGGTAGCCTTTTTGCTGTGGGCGGCGGGGGCGGGGGCAATTCCCCAGGAAATAAATTATCAGGGAAAGTTGACGGATCCCTCCGGCAAACCCCTGACGGAGAGCCAAAGCATCGTATTTACGATATACGATACTGACGAAGGAGGCACCGATCTCTGGACGGAGACGCGCACCGTCCCCGTGAGCAAGGGCATATTTAACGTCATACTCGGCGAGAAAACCCCCATTCCAACAGAGGTGTTCAACGGCGACGAGAGATGGCTCGGAATAAAAGTGGGAAGCGACGCCGAGATGACCCCGAGGGCGAAGATAGTCTCGGTGGGCAACGCTTTTCACGCGAACACAGCGGACAGCATCGGAGGGCAAAGCCTTTCCGATTTTGTGCTGAAGTCCGGCGATACGATGGGGGGGCCGCTTACCGTTGAGGCGGCAATAGCGGCTGAAGGATTGAGGATGGGATCAGCAGAAAGCAGCGCCACGCTGAACAGGGTCCACATCAATTTCCCGGGAGCCCCCAATAACAACGCGGTCGTGAATGTGGGAGGAGAGATGGACGGTTCGATGTTAATGCTCGGCTCCCCCCCTAATATATATTCCGCCCAAATATTCGGCCAGGCCCGCAACGACGACACGGCCCTGGCCTATGTTGGGATTTGGGGCAAGAGCGACCGGAACAGGAACGGTTCGGAGCAGATCGGGGTGCTTGGAGAGGCATATGGGGCCAGCACTTCAAACGGCCTCCTTCCTATCGCACTGGCGGGGCTCGGCGGCACGCCAAGCCAACCAATCGGGAATATTGGGCTTTTTACGGGATACACTGATTCCTTTGCGCTTGTGGCAGAGAACATGAACAGCGCTGGCGGCGGAGGGCTTTTTGTCGCAAGCTCCAATGAGACAGGCAGCATCTTTGAGGCCGATTACGGAAGCGACCCCTCATCCTCATTCCATGGGATCGGATTTACGCGGTATTTCAGGATCTATCGCGGGGCCGCGGGCGACAGGCCGCAGGTGAAGCTTGAGAACAACACGGCCCTGATACTTGACAGCGGGTCAAGCATTGAAATGACGAACGGAAACATTACTACGGGCGGGTACGTTTCGGCGGAAACATATTACGGCGACGGCTCGAATCTTACCGGCCTCCCCGGCGGGCCCGGTGGGTCCTACATTGCAAAGACCGGAGACACGATGGGGCAGGTGTTGACGGCGGAGAGTTCCACCAACAGGTTCCGCTACAACATGCCGGACGGGTTCACCCCCGGGATCAATTCTGTTATTAGCGTCGGCGGAGAATATGATGGCGGGGCCAACGGTAATAGCGCGTGGTTCCCCGCAGGCTCGATCTCAACACAGATATTCGGTCAGGCAAGGAATGACGGCACTGCTTCAGGAGGGATATTCGGAGGGATTTACGCAGGCGTTATCGGCATGGCGGATGCAAACGAGGACGCATATGACGCGATCGGCCTTACCGGCATAGCGTACGGCCCGGGCTCTTTTGGCGGAGTGATCTCGGCGGGCGATCCAACAACGTCATCTTACGGAGGATTATTGATCGGCGGCTACATGAACGGGTTTGGTTTGCAGGTCAACAATAGTGATCCAACCGGCACCGTCGCCGATTTCACATCTAACGGCTCGGACATCCTGAGTATTGACAATGCCGCGACCCATTTTAATGCTCCGGCCTATTTTGGCGGAAATCCGGACGGTGTTATATCGACCTGGCTGGATGAAACCGAGCAGAACAATTTAGCGCTGTGGGGCCGTAATGGTTATAACAATTACCCCCGTACTTTTCCCAATATTCTGGCTAACGGCGGAGGATGGGACATAAACTGTGGTGGTGGCGGTGGTAGTCCTGTCAGTGACGGGCTCAACGTTTACTACGCTTATGGAGTGGGTGACGGAGAATCGTTCGTGAAGCTGTTCGAGGCACCCCCTGCCGGCTCATCCGCATTCCTCAGCGGTTATGCGGAAGACGCTTCCGATGCGGTCGGCATCATCTTTGACAATGTCAACTCGCTTGGGACCGACGGGGCCAAACTTATCTCAATAAGGAATGCCGGATATGAGGTGGCATATGTGGACAAGGACGGGGTGTACCACTCCGCGAGCGGCAGCACCGAGGGTGGATCCTTCATTTCTAAGACCGGCGACACGATGGGAACGGTGGAAGCGAGCACTTCATTTAACAGGTTCCGCTTTAACATGCCGGAAGGCTTCACGGCGGGGAATCATTCCGTTCTAAGCCTCGGCGGGGAATTTGACGGCTCAATTGTTGCTGACCCGAACACTCCAGCGGACAGTTGGTCAAGCCAGCTGTTCTGCCAGGCCAGGGATGACGGGACATCCTCCGTAGGGGTTTATGCGGGAATTTGGGGAAAGAGCGACTTTGAGAATGGCAATGGCGCCGGCATAGTGGGAGAGGCCTACGGACCTGATTGGGGTGCGGCGGGCATCCTTCCCACCACCATCATGGGCTTTGGCGGGACGGATGCGACGCCGATAGCCAACCTCGGATATTTTGAGGGGTATGCTGATGCTTACGGCCTTCAGGTAAATAATTGGAACGGGACCGGCGGGGGAGGGCTTCTTGTCAATTCGAACTCCGACGGCGCCCCCGTTGCCAACTTTACGTATGGCGCCACTCCCGGTTATATGTTTTCCGGCACGAGCGTCCTGTATATTAACAATTATGGGAGCTATTTTTACGCTCCGGCCTGGTTCGGCGACGGCAATATAGCAGGATATAATGACGGAGGGAGCGGGAGCGGGGTGAACTTGGGGATCTACGGCCGTGATTCCACTTATAACAATATTCTGGCTACGCCCGGCGGAGGGTGGGCAATGAACTGTGAAAGCGGAGACGGGCTCAATGTTTACACCAATAGCAGTGGCAACTCGCCGTTGACGCTCAGGGTCCCCGGTTCCGGCTCATCCGCGCTCCTTAGCGGTTATGCGGACGACGCCTCCAATGCGGTCGCCATCGTCTTCGACAACGTGAACCCGCTTTCGACCGCCGGGGCTAAACTTCTATCGATAAACAATGCAAGCGTAGAGGTGACATATGTGGACAAGGACGGTTCGATGTCATTGGGCGAGAGCGGCAATTTTGATTACCGGCAGGCTTGGAATGCGACACTGTATTTTTGCGGGCCCGGCAATGGGGAGCTGATCTCAGGTCGAGTATCAGAGGAAGCTGACGGGCCGGGCCTTGTGCTGCAGGGGAACAATTCCGCGTCTGGCCAAATTTTGCCTGCCGTTGCAATAAGGGATCTTACTCCCAATACCGCGGAGGGGCAAGACCTATGCCGATTTGAGACGTGGCAATACGGCGAAAATTGGATGTGGGTGGGCGTAGCGGGAATAAAGGACGACGGAGGCGCGTGGTTCAATGGCAAGGTCGATGCATCGGCCGCGGGTATAAAGATGTGGTATCACCATCCATCAGGCTCGGATGAGGTGGGGGCCACCGGGTTGACCTGCTACGATGACAACTATTTTTACGTCTGGGTAGCGGATGACCACGTAAAAAGGGCGGCGCTTAGCGATTGGTAAATTTAGAGATTAGAAATTAGAGATTAGAGATTAGATATTAAGGGAGATATGTGAAAAAGATCTGGAAGCATCCAGACAAACTTGTCACAACGGCCGCGGCGCTCTTTGTGGCGGCGCTCACCTCCGTGCTTTTCTTTTATGCCGCCGCCTCGATGGGCGAAATAAGGACAAGCGAGCATTTCATCATCGAATCGGACACCCTAAGCATCGGCGGCACGCCGGAGACATCTTCCAGCTTTAACAGCGAAGGCTCGGCCGGCCAGGCGCTCACCGGCACCGGCGAGTCCGCGAACTATAAGCTCTTCGGCGGGTTTGAAGAAACGCTGAACTCTACCCCGGATTCACCTTCCACGCTTTCGCAGAACACGGTTGGCGGAACTACCATCGAAACAGGCGGCTGGATTCCCCCCGGGACCGTAGTCATCAAATTCAACATGTACGATCCCGACTCCTCGGATATCTTAACTCCGCAGGTGGAATTGAGGCCGACGACGGAATCCTTTACGGGCTCTCCCACTTATGCCGGCTCCGAGGTCAGCTTTGGCGGCTCAACTGTCGAAGGCGTTGTCACCGTCGAAGGCCTAACTCCGGGCACTTATCACTGGAGGGTGAGGGTCCTTGACGCGGGAATGCTTTCAAGCCCCTGGGTTTCTTTCGGAGGCAACCCCGAGACCGCCAAGGATCTTTGGGTCAAGGGCTACGGATTTATCAGCGGCACCGTTATACTTTCGGGTGAAGCCGACAATTCCGGAACGCTCATCGAGGCATTTGATTCCGGAACGGTTTGGGGGTCAGCGGAGACCGCGTCGGACGGCTCCTACCTGGTCCGCGTACTTGAGGGGACATATTCCGTTGAGGCGACAAAGACCGGGTTTGAAATGAAGGATTTCCCTGCACCGGAAGTTGTTTCGCCATACTCAACCGTTGAGGGGATCAATATTACTCTTTCGGGCGCCTGGCCCATGTTCAAGCAGGACAGGTGGCATACCGGCTTCTCTCCCGACACGCTGATCAGCACGCCCCTTACGCTTCGGTGGAGTTACACGACCGGCTGGTATGTGTATTCAAATCCCGCCGAGGTCAACGGAAAACTTTTTATTGGAGGATACGACAAGAATGTGTACGCCTTGAACACCAAGACGGGAGCGTTCATATGGAGCTATCCCACCGGCGATAACATTCAGGGCTCGCCCGCAGTTGCGAACGGGAGCGTCTTTATCGCCAATTTGGGGGGGAAGGTCGTTTCACTTGATGAGGAGCACGGCACGCTAAATTGGAGCAAAATGCTTACGGGCTTTGTGGTAGGAAACTGCACTGTTGCCCACGGCAGGGTCTATGTGGGTTTGGCTGGAAGTTTACAAGGCACGATGTACGCCCTTAACGAGCACACTGGTTCCATTGAATGGTCATTCGCGACCGGCGACGTGATCTACTCCACGCCCGCGGTTTCGGACGGCAGGGTCTTCTTCGGATCGCAAGACAAAAATCTTTATTCTCTTGATGAAGGGAGCGGAACGCTCCTTTGGAGTTATACCGCCAGTCACCCGATCTCGTACTCCGCGCCGCTTGTCCACGGAGGGCGCGTTTATATTGGCTCGGCGGACCAAACGTTTTACGCTGTAAATGAGTATACCGGCGAACTTGCCTGGAGCTACTACGCGGTCGGGGGAGTGGTAGAGACGTCTCCATCGTACCATAATGGAAGCATCTTCTTTGGCGCGAGGGGTTCCAACTCAGTCTATTCCCTTAGCGAAGCCGATGGTGCGCTGAACTGGAGCTACAGGGCCGGCGATGATGTTTCATCATCCCCTACGATAGCCAACGGTAATGTCTTCTTCGGTTGCACTGACGGAAAGTTATACGTCTTGGACGAAGGAACAGGATCGTTCAAGTGGAGCTATGGCACCGGTTGGGAGATCTACAGCACACCCACCGTATACCAGAACAGGCTTTTCTTCGGCTCATGGAACACGAAGCTCTATTGTTTTGAGAACGATGTTTCGCCGGAGTCCCCCGCAAATACCATGCAATACCGCTATGACGGAGTGGCCGCCATCCCGACAGGCGAGTGGACAAATAAGGGGAAGGTCATATTCAAAATGACAATGGATGACTTAAATGATTTCGACACGCTTTACCCGGAGATAGAGCTCAGGCCTACATCAGAGGCATTCATCGGCGTTCCAACTTCAACAGGCGAGGGGGTCTTGAGATCGGGTGAGGCGGTAACGGGCATCACCACCGTTGACGGCATAGCGTCGGGCCTTTACCACTGGCGGGCGAGGGTAAGGGATACCGGGGGGTGGGGCAGCGGTTGGATGGCGTTCGGAGGCAACAGCGAGACGCAGCCGGACTTCAAAATGGATGCCATTGTCCCGGCGATCACAGTAACTAATCCCGTAGCAAACTGCATCGTAATGGCCGGGGCAACAACGGAGGTAAGCTGGATAGTTACCGAGGAAGGCGGAAGCGGCCTGGTCACCAACCCCATTACATTATATTACTCTACCAATAACGGGGGGGCGTGGGAGCTTATAGCATCGAATGAGGCCAACGACGGGTCATATATTTGGACAGCTCCGTGGGTCTCCTCCGCCAATTTCAGGATATCGGTGGAGGCGGAGGATAACGCGGGCAACGTGGGGATGGGGGTAAGCGGGAAATTCAGCGTTCTTCGCCCGGGGTGGATAAGCGGGACCGTGACGCTTTCGGGCGAGGCCGACAATTCCGGAACGCTCGTCGAGGCATTTGATTCCGGAGAGGTCTGGGGTTCGGCGGAGACGGCGTCGGACGGCTCCTACCTGATCCAGGTCCTTGAAGGTACATATTCCGTTGAGGCGACTAAGCCCGGCTTTGAAATAAAGGATTATCCTTCTGCCGTTACCGTACCGCCCGTTTCCACAGTTGAGGGCGTCGATCTCGTTCTTCCCGGCGCATGGCCAATGTTCAAGCAGGACAGGTGGCATACGGGGGATTCTCCGGACAAGGTAATGAACACGCCGCTTGCGATGCGCTGGAGCTACACAACGGGCGATCTTGTATATTCCAACCCCATAGAGGTGAACGGCAAGGTGTTCGTGGGCAGCTATGACTGTAACGTTTACGCTCTTAACGCCAGGACCGGCGCATTCATCTGGAGTTACCCTACGGGTGGTGGCCCTGCTGTTCATGTCATAGACGGCGCCACATCCGTTGCTAACGGCATGGTTTTCATCGGCAACGAGGCCGGGAAGTTCTATGCTCTTGACGAGGATACAGGCCAGCTTAAGTGGGAAAAGGATGTTGGCGGCTATATTCTCGGAAGTTCGACCGTTGCCCACAATAGGGTTTACGTACCCGGCGGGCACAGTATTTTTGCTCTTGATCAATACACCGGTTCGATAAAATGGTCATATCGTACTGACGACTCGGTTTACTCCACTCCCGCAGTTATCGATGGCATGTTGTTCTTCGGAGGGTGGGACTCAAATGTTTACGCGCTTGATGAAGCAAGCGGGTCGCTTATCTGGAGCTATAATGTCGGCGCACTCGGGACCATTACTTACTCTTCGCCTGCGGTCCATGACGGCAGGGTCTTCATCGGATCGGAAAACAATAATTTATACTGTCTTGACGAATTCACAGGGGGCTTTATATGGAGCTATCATACGATGGGCGTGATCCAAAGCTCTCCGTCCATCAACGCGGGAAAAGTGTTCATGGGGTCACAGGCAGGGATGTACGCCGTTGATGAGGTGA
>Ga0315282_10016069_pt1 | contig 10974 bp, 7 predicted proteins | sample YL17G07_20_MG_FD_203693 | JGI IMG/M metagenome (GOLD analysis project Ga0315282, IMG submission 203693) | Sediment microbial communities from Yellowstone Lake, YNP, Wyoming, USA - YL17G07_20 | ecosystem: Environmental > Aquatic > Freshwater > Lake > Sediment | place: USA: Wyoming | collected...
GGAAGGCAGGATTCGTCGGAGTGCTGGCCGCGGTACTGACCGTTGGCGCTTTGCTCGCATGCGCGTGCGGCGGGAGCGGCGAGAAGATCGACCTCAGCGGCGGGGGCGGCGACAGCGGCAGCGCCAGCAAGGACAGCGGCGAGAGTGGATCGAGTGCGCAGGCCAAGGGAGCAGACGAGTACGCCTCGCAGTTCTGCGGCGCTTTGAGCAAGTACGCCGACGACATCCAGGAGTTGAGCAACACCGAAGCAGACATGGAAGACCCAGCGGCGATGAAGGACTTCATCGACCAGATGGTCCCGCTTTTCGAGGGCATCTCGAAGGACCTGGACAAGATCAACCCGCCGTCCGAAGTCGCAGACTGGCACAACGGTATGGTGTCGGGCATGTCCGCGGCGGCCGACCTCTTCAGCCAGATGGGCGACGCCCTCGACAAGCCGCTCGACGAGGCCATGGCCGAGATCACCGACCTGTCGTCGAAGGCGTCGGACATGGAAGACCCGTTCGGCTCACTGGGCGACCTGCCGGACGAGTACCAAACGGCATTCGAGGACAACGCTGATTGCCAGGACCTGCAAAGCCTAGACGTATTCCAATAGACAGCAAGCACCTGGCGTCCGGCAATCCGGCCTGACGTCGTCTGCAGCGCGCGTTCCCGGTGGACGAAGTTTACGGCCGGCGGGAGCGCGTGCTAGACTGGTGCGGGCCCCCATCGTCTAGTGGCCTAGGACGCCACCCTTTCAAGGTGGAAACGGGGATTCGATTTCCCCTGGGGGCACCAGACCGTCCGTTTTCGAAATCTTCCTCAAGACTCCCAGTCTGAATCTGAGGTCGCCCCGGGGACAGCCCCGCGGAGCCCCTCCGCGGACCTGATTGCCGACCACCCGAAGGGAAATCGAAGGTCAAACCCTGCGACACGGCGTGACATCCCCTTCCGATGCCAAGAGGAACCTGTCCTCTTGACATCGTCAGCAAACGCAGTAATGTCCGCGCGTTCCTCCTGCGGTGCCGCTCCGCTACCAGGCAGACTTGCCGAGGTGTACAATAGCCTCCTCATGGAGCCGCGCATCCAGTACACGCACTCCGCCGACGGCGTGAGCATCGCCTTCTGGACCCTGGGGGAAGGCCTGCCCTTGGTGAACATGCCAAATCTTCCGTGGAGCCATATCCAGTTGGAGTGGCAGGATTCCGGGTGGCGCCGCTGGGACGAGCGGCTGGCGGAGAAAAGGAAGCTGATCAGCTACGACGGGAGGGGGACGGGCCTCTCGGACCGCGACGTGGCCGACTACTCCGTCGACGCCCATATGCTGGACCTGCAGGCGGTGGTGGAACGCCTGGGCGTGCAGAGATTTGTTCTGCTCGGCTATATCAACGCAGCGCCGGTCGCCATCGCCTATGCGACCCGCCACCCGCAGGCCGTATCCCATCTTGTGCTGTGGTGCCCGTGGTGGTGGGCACGGGCAGCCCGTGAGCATACATTTCAGGCAATGCTACAGGGAGACTGGGAGCTATACACGGAGGCGTTGGCGCATGCCGTGTTGGGATGGTCGGAGGGTGAAGAAACACGCCGTCTCGCTGCCCTCTTCCGGGAATGCGTCACGCCAGAAACGGCGCGCGCCATCTTTAATGCGCTTCCGCGGTTTGATGTCGCGGCCGTCCTTTCCCAAGTGAGGTCGCCCACCTTGATACTCCAGCGCCGCCAGGTCACGGCGATTCCCGGCGTGGAGATCGCCAAAGGTCTTGCCTCCGGAATTCCGGATGCCCGCCTCACCCTCCTGGAGGGGATGTCGCTCGTGCCGTGGGTAGGCGACATGGAGGCGGTGCTGGCGGCCATCGACGAGTTCTTGGGGGATAGCGAGCCCGCCCCAGCCGGAGCCGAGGCGCCCGCAGCGAGCGGTGTCTGCACCATCCTGTTCACGGACGTGGAGGGGTCCACGGCGCTGACCGAACGGCTGGGGGACGCGAAGGCGCGGGAGGTACTGCGAAATCACGAGCGCATCGTGCGGGAGGCGCTGCGGGCGCACGGCGGCGCGGAGGTGAAGGCGATGGGTGACGGCTTCATGGCCTCGTTCTCCTCGGCCACGCGGGCGCTGGAGTGCGCCATTGCCATGCAGAGGGCCTTCGCCGCACACGCCGACGAGCACCCGGAGACGCCGATACGCGTCCGCGTCGGCCTGAACGCGGGGGAACCGATAGCGGAGGACCAGGACCTATTCGGCACAGCGGTCCAGGTGGCAGCCCGCGTGTGTGCACACGCCCAGCCCTGCCAGATACTAGCCTCTAACGTTGTGCAGGAGCTTGCCGCCGGAAAAGGCTTCGCGTTCTCCGATCAAGGGGAATCTGCCCTGAAGGGGCTTGACAAGCCGGTCCGGCTGTACGAGCTGTACTGGCAGACCTAGGACGCCACCGCTGCGCCCTTCAACATACGCCATCCGGACGTCGCGCCAATCCGCGCGCGTTTGCCCCGTCTGCTTGTCATGAATGAACAGGTCCGGGGCGCTGTCGATCGGCGCTTCTCGCCCTGGCTAATCACAAGAATGTTTGGCGCCCGCCTTGACAGACTGTTGATATGGGAGTAGTCTGCGGCCGCACACATTGAAGGACCGCCGGTGAGTGCACCACCGACGGCCCCACTGCCAAGCCCTGACGCAGCCAGGGTCGGCCTATTCAATCTAGCATGGCAGGCCCCGACCGCGGAAGGTTCGGGGCCTTCTTCTTGCCGTGCGCAGGAGGAGAAAGGAGAGGCGACAGGCGATGGGTATCAGAAGGCGGACCCTACTGGCGTGGGGGATGACGGTGGTCTCGCTGGCCTTCTTGGTCGGCGTTCTCGGGATGCCGACGACCGCGAGGCCGGCTGTGGCCGATGGCGACCATCTCAAACCCAGCTTCTCTTGGAGCGTCTCCAATCCGGCAACCGACGCCCCGACGGGCAACAGGATAGAGGCGCACATTCCCAATGGCGACCTGTACTACTCGTCCCTATTTGCCTTCGACCCGACGGCGTGGCAGGTAACACCAAGCGCCGAGCTCAACCTCGGCGTTCAGACCGCCGCCGTGGATGCCCTCTCTCACGTGGGACTCGTGAACAGCCCCTGCAACACCCCGCTGGCTGTCCACTTCGACCTGTTGAACGCCACCACCGACAAGTCCCGGACCGTGACCTACGAGGATGGCTTTGATGACTCCAACGGCGACGGCAACCCCGACTTCATCGACATGTACCCCGATTTCAACGACCGCGTTCTCGGCCCTGCCCTGCCCTACTTGCGCGAGGTGGGCATCGCGGAGCTGGCAGGGACGAAACTCCTCCTGCAAATCCTGTCGTATGAGGCGGGCACGACCGTCGGGGGTCGGACTTTCGATCCGGCTCTGGGCGGCCCTGTTGTGACGCTCCACGACAACGCGGGCGATCCTTTGGTTGCACCGGCACCCGGTCTGGCTACGGACACCTGCTCGCCCGAGGACTTCACCACCGTGGGCTTCGGAACCGCTCCGGACGGTACCGCCATGATCAAGACTCCCAAGGAGCCCGGCACGTACACCTGGCACATCCTGTACGTCGCCCAGCGCGACGCCGACGGCGACGGTATCGAGAACACCCTTGACCCCTGTCCTCTGGACCCGGACCCGACCTGGGACCCACGGGCAGCCGAGGCCGTAGGGCCCGGTGACGCCGACGGCGATGGTCTGCCCTCCTCCTGTGACCCGGATGACAGCAAGGCTGTGGATGACCAGGACAGCGACGGCTACCTGAACCGCGGCGACAACTGCCCGCTGGTCGCCAACGGCGTGAACCAGACCGCAACAGCGGCCGGCAACCAAAAGGACACTGACTCTGACGGCATCGGAGACGCCTGCGACCCTAATCCCCTCAAGGGGGATACCGAAGGCGAGGCACCGGAGGTGCTCCTGAGCTCCGACGTCACCATCACAGAGGCGGTCCCGCCCGTGGCGCCACAGCCCGCAGCAGCCCCGCCGACAACGGGCAGCGGCGGTACCCTGGGCGAGGAGGGGGGTGGCGTAGCGGCCTGGTGGTACGCGTTTGCGGCAGGTGGCACCCTGCTAATCATGGGCGGCCTCGCTGGTCAGTGGCGGGCCCGCAGCCGCCGATAGACCTGGAATGCAACATGCTGCGAGGGGCGACTGCCTCGGTCGTCCCTCCCTTATTCTCTCCCAGCGACGCGACGGCGACCGCCAGCAGTCTTTTCCCTGCCGTCATCTTAAGGATATCCACCGCCCGCGTCAGATATCCGAGGGCAAGCGATTTCGAAATAGCGACCTTTGGGGTACCAAAGCGTGTGAATTCAGACCCCCCTCAGTCGATCGGGTGCCCCCCAGCGGGCAGTTGCGTTGCCAATCGGGATGATGGCGCTGTCATGGTCGTTTTCCTCCGCAAAGGTAGAACCACGACCATATTGCATCGTTGTGTAGGGAAGTCAAAGCGACGAGGGCGTCGAAGAACCGGATGACGCGGTGAATCTACCGTATGCTCAGCGAGCGCTCATATTACGCGGCTGCGCCGTTGAGGCCTGATGCCAAGACCCCCAGATCTCATCGGGCTGGACGCCGATAAGGGCTGTATGACGCCGGGCCCCGGCGGGGCCACGTCTTCATTCGCAGGCATGGGCCGATTGTGGTGCATAGGCCATCGGAGAATGTGAGGAGTTCGCCGCTTCGGTTGTAGAGGCGGTACTGGATGTTCGCATCGAGTTCGGCGGGCAGGTTCAGCAGCATCTCACCGTCACTGGAGTCGATTCTGATCCCGTCGGGGAAGGGAGAGACGCCTTCCGATTCGCCCGCAGGACAGCCGCCGGAGTCGTATAGCTGGAAGCAGATCAGAAAAGAACCGTCCGCGTCGAGCCCAATCTTAAGAATGGTCTCGTCGCTTGGCGCGTCCACGAAAGAAATCGATGTGCCCAGACCGCGATGTCCCAGCCTCATCTCTGTCTGTCCAGACCGCGCTAGACCCTAGCGCCTCGAATGGACGAACCATCAGCTCTCTTGTGCTTGGGTCCACCCCGACCGAGCTGACGCCCGCCATCTGACAGGGGGCGGTCCACAACGACATCCATCGTTTGTCCCTTCAACTGTGCGCCCTTCAAGGCCTGCACGGCAATAGCCGCCGCCCTGGGTTCAAGATCGACAAGGGCGAAGCCGCGGGTGCGACCGGCACGATCACAGGCTATGCGAATCGACCTTATCTCCCCAAATGCGGAGAAGACGGTCTGTAAGTCACTTGCTTTGGCCTTGGAGGACAGGTTTCCCACAAGCAGTGTAGTCACTCTCATTCCTCCTTTGCGGGGCGTGTTGCCATTGGGTCGTCATAAGCTCCGACTTCGACGCCCCTTCCCAAGGGTTATGCGCCAGGGTTAACGGCCGCGTCTAGTAGGGGCTACGAGCTGGTGAGCGCTGGGAGAAGCAATCGCTGCAGTAGACAGGCCGGTCACCTCGCGGTTCGAATGGAACCTCAGCGGTCTTGCCGCACTGAGCGCAAACAGCCGAGTGCATGTGGCGAGTGGAGCCGGCATAGCCTCCGCCATAGCTACGGCCACCGTCACGCTCCGACTTGCGGGCAGCGCGACAACCGGAGCATCGCTTGGGCTCATTGGTGAAGCCGCGGCTGGCGTGGTACTCTTGATCCTCAACCGAGAAGGTGAATTGAGCGCCGCAATCGACGCAGGTTAGGGTTCTGTCTGTATAAGACACTCGACGACCTCCTTCATGGGGTTCCGCTATTCCTCGTCGCCGAGTGCAAAACAAGATTGGGGATGCGTTGCAGATCGAAGACAGGGGTGACTTCTTACCAAGGCAGCATAGCACACTTGGCTGCTGCCGTCACGCGGGGATACCAAGCTCGCTGAACCTGGCGACTCCCTTCACATACATTGTCGGTAGCTTTTTGTGGACCGCCAGAAGGGATGCCCAAGAACGGCTACCATGTATGCAACATCGTCCCCCTGCGCTCACTATGACCTCACGGTAAGGATACTTGCCGGGTCCCGGAACTCTGAATCGCGGGCAGATGCTCATGCGCGCACGCAGCACGTGGACACGCGGACTGGAGCTGCGACGAATTCGAAATGACGGCTCACTCCGGCTCTATCGACCCATGAAACGCGCTTCCCTCCCCAAAATCGCTATCGCATCGACCGCGATCGCAGCGGCGTACTTCAGGCTCGCCCGCCCCCGGGTGATCAACTGGGGAGCCACGAGCGAAGAAGCACAACGCCTGATGCCAGGTGATGAGATTCTCCCTGACGCTGCGCTGCAGACGACACGCGTCGTCACTATAAATGCGCCTCCGGAGCGCATTTGGCCCTGGCTGGTGCAGATGGGGCCACGACCACGCGCCGGCGCCTACACCTACGACTGGATCGAGAGGCTCCTCGGGATCGATATCGCGAACACGGACCGCATCCTGCCAGAGTACCAGCATCTGGACGTGGGGGAGTTCCTGGCTCTCAATCAGAAGGGCAACGGCATCACGGTCCGGGGCGTACAACCGGAACGCTTCCTCGTGCTGCAATGGATACCCGCAAAATCCACCTGGACGTTCGCCCTCTACCCGCAGGATGGTGACCGCACCAGGCTGGTGTCTCGGAACCGGCTATCCGGCTCGGGTCTCCTGTTCTGGTTCGGTATGATCGCCTTCATGGAGCTCGGCTCACTGATCATGGAACGAAAGATGCTGCTCGGGATCAAACGCCGGGCCGAGATGCTGGCGAGGGCACCCGAGCAGACGCGGTCTTAGCGGGCGACGCGATCCCGCCCACCGGCGGCCGCACCGAAACAACCTGCCGCTTCGACAGAGTGACCCCCTGCCGATAAGACCGCCGGCCTCCTTCGACTCTGTCCAACCTGACTCGAAGGCGCCAACACTAAAGGGCCTCTGCTTTAATGTCTCCTTAACAGACCCGAGCGAATTCCCGGCCGCGAACGATCTACAATTAAGTAGAGGGTTGGTATTGATGATGAGGGGGAGAAGATGAGGGTTCTAGAAGTTGCTCCGCTGTGGGAGCGCGTTCCTCCACCAGCGTACGGCGGCACTGAAGCCATCGTAAGCCTCTTGACGGACGGGCTTGTCAGGCGCGGTCACGACGTGGTCCTCCGGGCGTCGGGCGATTCGATCACCCTGGCTGAGCTGCGCTCGGTCTACCCGCGCAGCCTGCGCACCGCCGAGGGAATCGAGAGCACGGTTCCGTATGAACTGGCGCACGTCGCGGATGCGCTGCGAGACGCGCCCGACTTCGACATAGTCCACAACCACACCGGCGAGATGTTGATGGCCTTCGCCGACATGGTAGATGTGCCCATGCTCACGACGACTCACGGCAACCTGACCGAAGACAGCCGCTTTATCTGGGAACGCTACCGGGGCTTCTATAACACAATCAGTCGCTCACAGGCCCGCTACATCGCCGGCTTCCCGAACGCGCGCTTCGTCGGCGTCGTTCACAACGCCATCGACGTCCGAACCTACCCGTTCCGCGCGGACAAGGAGGAATACCTTCTCTGTCTGGCCCGCGTTTCACCGGAGAAGGGGACGCATATCGCGATCGAAGTGGCGCGCAGGCTCGGTATGCCTCTAATCATCGCCGGAAAAGTCGACCGCGTTGATGTCGACTATTTCCGGACGGCCGTCGAGCCCCAGATCGACGGCCGGCAGATTCGCTTCTTCGGCGAAGCAGACAACGCCGCCAAGCGTGAACTGTATGCGGGGGCCCGCGCCCTCCTGACGCCGATCGTCTGGGAAGAGCCGTTCGGCTTGGTCATGCCGGAGGCGATGGCCTGCGGCACCCCCGTTATTGCGTTCGCCCGCGGCGCTGCGCCCGAGATCGTCGTGGACGGCCAGACGGGCTTTCTGGTGCAGACAGTCGACGAGATGGTGGAGGCGGTACGCCATGTCGACCAGATCGACCCCCGGCGCTGTCGCGAGCACGTCGAGGAGCACTTCGACGGGCCGGTTATGGTCGACGCCTACATTGCGGCTTATGAGCGAATCCTGGAGACGGTCCGGGCTGAGCGCCCGGCGCCGGCGTTCCGGCGGTCCGACTGAAGCAAAGCAAGGCGTTCCATCCGAGATCCGGGCCTCGTAGCATCGGGCTGCGAACGCGCGTTTGCTATCCTACTGGATATGTGCTAGAGTGAGGTAACTCGATTCCTCGTCTTCTTATGCAAGGGAACCCCCGGTTCGCAGAGCACTAGACGACCTGGAGCAAAAACAAGGAGGTCGTCAGTGTCACTCCCCAACAGACGCTCACGCGGGCACATTGCTGATTAGAAGCCACGCGCCGGATCAGGCGCGATACCCAACCTCGCCGCGGGCGCCATCGCAACAGCCACCACCGACAAGCCAAACGCAAACCAGTAACGAAAGGCCGAACCTTTTGACATCTCTCCACGACTTCGCGCTCCGCGCCTCTTCAATGAAGGCGCTGGAGGCAATGAAGATCACGCAGCCGACGCCCATCCAGGCAGCCGCTATACCGCCGTTATTGCAGGGGCGGGACGTCATCGGCCAGGCGTGCACGGGGTCGGGCAAGACGCTTGCCTTCGGGCTCCCGCTCATCGAGAGCATCGATGAGCGCAGCCGGGACCTGCAGGCGCTCGTCCTGGTGCCGACCCGTGAGTTGGCGCAACAGGTCGCCGGCGTCCTAGAATCGATTATTGCAGGCACGGGCATGCGTCTGGCCGTCCTCTACGGCGGCCAGGCCATCGGACCGCAGCAAGACGCCCTTCGGCGGGGCTGTCAGATTGTCGTCGGCACTCCCGGCCGGATACTCGACCACCTGGCGCGCCGGTCCCTCCGGACTGACGGCGTGAGATACCTGGTCCTCGACGAAGCCGACGAAATGCTCGACAGAGGGTTCGCGCCCGACGTGGAGCGCATAGTCGCCACCACGCCGCGCGACCGCCAGACGGCCCTCTTCTCCGCCACGACGCCGGAATGGGTCGAGAAGGTCGCGGCACGCTATCTGAAAGACCCCCTGTTCATTCAGATGGACGTTGACCCCGGCGACGGCCTGAGCATCGAGCACGAGGTCTGCGAGGTGTGGCACGAGGAGAAGTTCGACGTGCTGCGCAAGTTGCTCGACCAGGAGACTGAGGGGGCCACGCTGGTCTTCGGGCGTACGAAGCACGGGGTCCGCAACCTCGGACAGAAGCTCGTCCGCCTCGGCTATGACGTCGACGTGCTTCAGGGCAACCTGTCGCAGGCCCAGCGCGACCAGGTCATCAGGAGGTTCAGAGAAGGCTCCACGCCGATTCTCGTTGCCACCAACGTCGCCGCGCGCGGGCTCGACGTGCTGCACATCGAGCGCGTGATCAACTACGAGCTGCCGGAGACCCATGAGCTGTTCACTCATCGCGTCGGCCGCACGGGCCGCATGGGGCGCGCCGGACGCGCCATCACCCTCCTCGGCCCCGCCGATCTCCCGAAGTGGCACGAGATCGAGAAGGGTCTCGGCAAGAAACTGCCTCGCGTCACTCCCGAAGGCGAGCCGGTTCGACCCCTGGTCGTGGCAGCCCTCCGTGGTAGCCGTCGACGCTCATCCCGCAGACGCTTCGCCTCTCGAATCTAGCTGCTCTCGTCTTCGTCGGGCTCGCTCAATGGGCCTCAATGTGGCGATTTTCACGAGATAGTCATACGAGTCCTATTGACTCTGCGCGTCGGAACCGATATTCTAGGCGGTGGGCGGCAACCGGTAGCCGCCCGCCTGAATCGCCGCGGACGCGGACACGGGCCCGCGAATCCCGGTGGACCCGAGAGCTGACATGGACGGCAACCTGGAGACATCCCTTCGTAGAATCGTCGTCTTCGAGTGCGCCGGTGCGGCGCCGGCAAACGGCGCGCGCGAGACTGCGGCTGCACGACAGGCCCTACCGACAGGCGGCGCGATCCAGACGGTTCGCGTCCCCTGCTCGGGCAAGCTCCAGCCCGAACACCTCCTGAAGGCGTTCGAGGCCGGCGCCGACCTTGTGGTCGTGCTTGCCTGCAGCGACGGCGACTGCCGCTACCTGGAGGGGCGCCGTCGCATCGAGCGCAGGCTCGACTACGTGCGCGGTCTGCTCGACGAGATAGGCCTCGGCGGAAAGCGACTCGTTCTCGTGGACCGGCCCCCCGATGGACGGGCAAACGGCACCCAAGAGGCGCTGGCGGCCCTCCCAGCCGGCCTGACTGCCAGCCCGCTCGGCACGAGGGGCTAGCGCGATGGTACAAGGAACAACAGCCTCAAAGCTGGCGCAGGCGCTGCGCTCCGGGCGCCCGGCCCTCATCGCCGAGTGCGTTCCGGCTGCGGTCGGCGACGCCGATTCCCTGAAGCGACTGACGGCGGCTCTCCCAACCTCGCTGGACGGCGTCGTCGTCGCGAGCGACGGTGTTTCCGCCCTTGCCTGCTCGACGCTGCTGGTCGCCGAGGGCGTCGAAACCGTGCTAACACTCTCGACCGCCGACCGCAATCGCGACGCCCTGCAATCAGACGCGCGGGGCGCGGCGCTGCTGGGCATTCGAAACGTCCTCTGCCTCAGCGGCGGCCACCCGTCGCCCGGCGCTTCGCCGGAAGCTGCCGCCGCGTTCGACGTCGACCCCACTCAACTGGTGCAACTGCTGAAGGAAGGCGACGGTCCTGTGTCGACGTTGCTCGTCGGCGCCGAGGTCTATCCGCAACTCCGCCCGCTGGAGCTTGCCCTGATAGACACGCGGAAGAAGGTCGCTGCCGGCGCGGGCTTCCTGGTCACGCACCCCATCTTCGATGTTCCCGCCTTCGAAGAGTGGATGACAGCCGTCCGCAACGAAGGCCTGAGCGAGCGCATCCCCATTCTGGCCAGCGTGAGAGCGCTGACGAACGTCGATGAGGCGGTCGCATCACGCCAGCGAAATCACATCCCCGACGAAGTCATCGCCAGGCTACAGGCTGCCGCCGACGCCGCTGCCGAAGGCATCGCCGTGTGCGCTGAGCTTGCCGCGCGCCTCAC
>Ga0315282_10016070_pt1 | contig 10974 bp, 10 predicted proteins | sample YL17G07_20_MG_FD_203693 | JGI IMG/M metagenome (GOLD analysis project Ga0315282, IMG submission 203693) | Sediment microbial communities from Yellowstone Lake, YNP, Wyoming, USA - YL17G07_20 | ecosystem: Environmental > Aquatic > Freshwater > Lake > Sediment | place: USA: Wyoming | collected...
GCGGCCGATCCAAGGCTCGGCCCCCGGCTCTTGGCTCTCACCTCCGGATCGGGCAGGTAGCTCAGTCGGTAGAGCACGGGACTGAAAATCCCGGTGTCGGCAGTTCGATTCTGCCCCTGCCCACCATGCCCTTCGGTACGCTTGTAGTCCATTCCCTGCCCTCCTCTCGGCCCTCGGCGCCCGATACTCCGTCTCCCCCGTATCTTCTGTGCTCCCCTGTGCCTGCTGGCGCTCCACCCTTGCTCCGCGTGGTGAGGCGGATCTCGAACGAGTTTCATAACTGCGGTAAGTCTCTCCTTATTGGGAAACAGGAAGCCGTAAGCCGGCGGCTGACAGCCGGCATCACGCGCCTCAACTTGCTCGCCCGTCCGTTAACGGCGACAAGGCCGGAAGCCTGGGGGCTTCCGTGTGCTCTGGGCCTTGACGGTGCCCGATTGTCAGCGATGGAAACATCAAGGAGCGGGGGCATTGCGCCACAAGCCGCTTACCGTGAGGGCGCATCCTAGTCTCCGTCTGCCCGCGAGATGGTCAAAGTGCCCTCGCCCACATGTCTCGCAGTCATTTGCTGCATTTGGCGCATTCCCTCGGACTTGAACCTAGATGCCGGGACTCGTCGATTTTTGTTTTTCGACCTTGACATGCGACTTGAGGATCATATATTCTTGATGTATCAAGAGCATAATGACTGACGACAAATGATATGAATAACGTAACTATTGGTAATCAAAGCGATAATAGTCCTAATGTCCGTTTGAGCGACAAGGCCTACTTCGCTCTTGAGAAAATGATCCTCACGCTGGAACTCCCGCCAGGCCAACTGCTGAACGAGGGCCAGCTCGCGAGCCAGTTGGGTGTCGGCCGGACGCCTCTCCGTGAGGCCATCCAGCGCCTGACAGCCCACAAGCTCCTCACGGTTGTTCCGCGACGCGGCACGCTCGTTACCCCTCTCAGCGTCAAAGACCTGCTCCACGTGTACGAGTTCCGGGTTGAGTTGGAGGCTTTTGCTGCTCGCCTCGCCGCCATGCATGCGACCAATCAAGACATTGAGGCAATGGAAGCCATCCTCAAAGAAAGCGTGCCGACAGCGGAACACTCCTCAGTCGTAGTCCTCGATCAACAGATGCACAAGCTAATAGCGCAAGCCGCCGGCAATGACTACCTAGCTGAGACCCTTGCGTACCTCTACCCGTTGAGTATTCGGCTTTGGCACCTATTGGACTTCGAGAGAGAAACCATTGAGGAGCTGCGAGCGGAACATGAAGCGATAGTTACGGCAATCCGCAATCGTGACGTTGAAGCCGCAGATCGAAGCGCTCGCAACCATATTCTAATTCGGCTAGAGCGAGTTATTCGCCTCAGGGGCTCCACAATGCGCGCTTTCCCCGATATCCCCACTCCAACCCGCAGGCAATAAGAGTTGCGCCAGACTTGAGCTAGAGTGCGCCCGGCGGTTGATCGAGGCAAACCAAGAGACCGGAAGAAGAATGCGCTCGTTACGCGAACCTTATGGCACTCGAGGGCGTCGATCCAAGCGTATAAGACGACCTGCCCTTACATGACAACTCAAGCAGGAGGGACGCAGATGAAAAGAGTGTTAGAGGTTTTGGCTCTCTGTCTCTTCCTAGTGCTGCCAGTGATAGCAGGCGCAGGGGAGCCAATTACACTTTCCTACGGCGCTCCGACAGGATCAACGGACTGGAAGACAGTGAAGATGTTCTTCCCGGCTTTTGAGGCGCAGTATCCCGACATAAAGATGAAGGATGTCGGGTATCCGCGGCAGGGTTACGAGGAGCGGCTCTTGGCCCAGTTTGCCGCGAAGGCTTCAGAGGTGGACTTCTTCACAGAGTGGGCTTCGGGCGAAGAATTTGAGGATCGAGACTATCTCATCCCGCTGGACGGCAGTTATGACCCGAACATCAAGGCCTCGGATGAATTGCTGAAGAAGGTCTACCCGCACCTGCTTAAACTGTTCACCTACCCCCAGTTCCCGATGCCCGGTCGAACTCCCCGTCTGTACATGATGCCAATTAACAGTTCCGACGCCATGCTGTTGATCTATCGGGAAGACCTCATCAAACAAGCCGGCCTTCCCGGCCCGCCGAAGACATGGAACGATCGCATAACCTACGGGCAAAAGCTGACGCGTGACATTAACGGAGACGGGATAATCGACATCTATGGAGATGCGTTCTTCGCCTCCCGCAAGATCATGATGGGAAAGGAGATTGTCAATAGCTTCCTAAACGCCTTGTTAACGGCTGGCGGCCAGTATCTCGACGCGAAGGGGATGCCGGCTTTCAATTCTGAGGCGGGGGTGAAGGCACTCCAGTATCTCTGCGATTTGAAGAACAAGTACAAGACGGTCCCCCCGGGTATCATGACGTATACCTACGCCGATATTCGCGATCTGCTGGGAAGCGGGAAGCTGGCAATGGGAGAGAACTGGACGGCGGCCTGGATATGGGCCGATGGGGATCCGGCCAGCCAAGCTCGAGGCAAGCTGATGATTGCCCCCATTCCGTACCTTGTCAAACCCGGCAGTTACACCCATGCCGGCGCACTCGCGATTCCTAAAGCCTCGAAGCATCCCAGAGAGGCCTGGACCTTTATCAGGTACATGATGCTGGAATCCGTCCAAACGCTCTTTCATCTAACGCTTCTCGATCACACGTCACTTCCCTCGGTCTTCAAGTCACCCGAAGTCCAGGCGTTCCTGTCTCCTCGCAATCGCCAAATGCTCGATACTTATGACACTATTGCCCGGAACTCGTCACCCCTTCCCCTCTTTAGAGGGAGCAGCAAGGTCATTAGAGTTTTGGGCGACCAACTTGAGCAGGCGTACAACCAACAGGTGACCCCGAAGCAGGCCCTGGATACCGCCGCCCAGGAGGCGCGTAAGATTATTCAAGAAGAACTGGGCCGCTGATTCGCCGGCCCTCCCCGTTTCGAGCTGTTAGCCATCCGAGCACTGTCGAGAGCGTGCGACAGTGCTCGGATGCAGAATCCATAGCGAAAGAACGATGTGCACGTGCCCGCCGAAGCTACGCAGTCCCAACTGTCTTCTTCCATCATGCTGAACGCCAAGTGGGCTTCAACATATCTTCGTCTTCCACGCCGCCTCTTCAAGGGTGTCGACGATCACTTCGGTCCCCTAGCGGTCTTGCCCAGTCTAGTGGTCCTGGTCGGCTTCGTTGGATATCCCGCGGTTCAAACCATCATCCTCAGCTTTCAGCGCGCACGACTCGGTGAGACCAGCGGCACGTTTATCGGCCTAAACAACTATGTGCAGGCGTTCTCTCAACATCAATTCTGGAACGCCATGAGGAACACCTTCATCTTCACGGGCGGCACGCTTTCCGTGGAGCTCTTGCTCAGTATCCCTATTGCGCTCGCCCTGTCCCGGCGCTTCCGGGGCAATGCGCTGTTTCGGGGCGCCGTGCTCCTCCCGTATTTGTGCGCGAGCGTCGTCGTGGCCACCATCTGGAAGTGGTGGCTCAATGACACGATCGGTCTCCTGAATTACATTCTCGTGCTTGTGCGAGTGATCAAGCGCCCGTTGGTGTGGTTGGGCACCGTTCACCTCACGATGGTGGTGCTCATCCTGATTAGCGCCTGGACCCGAGTATCTGTATTTACACTGGTGCTTATCGGCGGCCTGCAAACCATACCGGAGGAGGTGCACGAGGCCGCGGCCGTCGACGGCGCGGGCCGATTTCAACATTTCTTCCGAATCACGCTTCCTCTTCTGACGCCGTATATCCTGCTCGCGCTGGTCTTGCGCACGACCTTCGCCATGCGTGAATTCGACTTGATCTGGCTTCTCACCGAAGGGGGGCCCGTCGGCTCGACGGATCTGATCAGCACCTATACCTACCGAACCGCCTTTTCCGTGTTCGAGGCAGGTTACGCTTCTGCGCTGTCCTCAATCCTGCTGATCGTTACCTTTGCCGTTAGTGCGATTTATTTGTGGCTGATGCCGCGAAGGTAGTCAAAGAGGCGATACGTGCCATGTTTCGTCGCGATCGGGTCAGCGTCACAACGTACCTTCAGCTCGCCTTCGTCTGCGTCCTGAGCGTCCTGCCCCCGCTCTGGGTATTCGTGACCTCGCTCAAGACCGGTCCGGAAGTCTACACATATCCTCCGGCACTTCTGCCCCGGTCTCTCTATGTGGGCAACTACCTCGCCGCCTTTCGCGAGTTCAACATCGAACCTGCGTTCTTGAACAGCGTGGTGGTCTCAACGACAGCAACCCTTGCCATTTTGCTGATCGGGGCGCTGGCGGGCTACAGCCATTCCAGATTTCGCTACGTAGGCAACACGACGCTGTTCCTGTTTGCGTTGGCGATACGCATGGTTCCTCCAATTACAGTCCTCGTGCCCCTCCACAATCTCGGGCGAACTCTGGGGCTTTTGAATACGCTGCACTGGCTCATCCTCGTCAATATTGCGTTCAATCTCCCGACGGCCATTTGGATCTTTAAGGTATTTTTTGACCAGGTGCCCCAGGAGTTGTTGGATTCGGCCTGCATTGACGGCTGCGGGAACATGGGGACGTTTGCGCGCATTGTGCTGCCCTTGTCGCGGGGGAGCATCGGCGTGGTAACCATATTGATGTTCGTGGCGGTCTGGAACGAATTTTTGATGGCGCGCACGTTTGCGTTTGGGACCGAGGCCAGATTGCTCCCGGCCGCGCTTGAACCGCTTCTAGGAGTCGGGGTGGACATTATGGGCATGCACTGGGGGCACGTCGCCGCCGCGGCGACGATCATCATACTCCCACTGTGGCCGATAGCCATTTTCTTCCAGAAGTACTTGGTGTCGGGAATGATGGCCGGGGCCCTGAAGAGCTGAGTTGTGTGCGACGGGCGGTGGGGAGGCTGAGAGCTCGTGACAATTGTCTTGGAAAATGTCGCGAAGGCGTATCGGGGCAAGGCCGTTGTGGCGGGAATTTGCCTTACCGTCAACCGAGGGGAGACATACGGGCTGCTTGGCCCGAACGGCGCGGGCAAGACGACCATCCTGCGTATGGTGTTGGGAACAGAGGTGCCGGACGCGGGCGAGATCCGGGTGTTCGGTGAACGGCCAAGGCGCTCGGGATGGTTGACGAGGCGGCGAATTGGCGTAGTGTCCGAACACCAGACCCTATATCCCCACATGACTCCGCGGGAGTATCTGGCATACTTCGGCGAGTTATACCGGGCCGACCGCCTCAAGGCACAGGTTGACGACGTGATTGAACGACTTGGCATGAACTCCTTTGCGGACCGGAGGATTGCGGTGCTCTCGTTCGGCATGCGGCAGAAAGTCAATCTTGCGCGAGCACTTGTACATGGCCCTGACCTCTTGATCTTGGACGAACCAATATCGGGCCTTGACCCGGGCAACATTCGTGATGTCCGAGACCTGTTGCTTCAGGAGAAGCGGGAAGGCACGACCTTACTCATGTCTTCCCATATTCTTTCAGAAGTGGAGCGTACGAGTGATCGGGTGGGCATACTTCACAACGGGAGAATATTCGCGGAGGGACCAGCTACAGCATTGGCGGTGGCCTTCGGGGAGGGAGAGGAGCTGCGCATCGAACTCCAGCGAGAGGTTCAACAGGAATGGCTTCAGGCTGTCAGTCAGATAGGAGATGTGCGGCAAGCCCGGGCGATAGGCTCCACGATCACGTGCCGGCTGCCCTCCGGAAAGGACTTGCGGGCCGCCATCTCTCAGGCGTTGACGCAGCATGGCGCGACGATCGTCGGGTTCGAAAGCCGCCACATGACGCTTGAGGAGACGTATCTCACAATCACCACACGTGCCCTTGATGGGATATTTGCGGAGAGAGCCAAGCATGCGGTCGCGAAGCCTGTTGCCGAGAATGAGTGCAGTGATTGTTCTCGCTAAAGAGGAATGCCGCGAGGTCCTCTCAGGACCTATGGTCTACGTCTGGTGTTCGGGAGGGCCGCTCCTTGCGGCATTTGTTGTCCAGACGTATCTCCAGTCCCTGCAGGGGATGGGATTGGCGATATATGAGGACCCTCTGAAGTATCCGTTCGTCCTCTCTATGCTTGTCTCAGGCTTCTACTTTGCGGTGTGGGCAAGTACGCGCATTGCCCGCGAACGGGAGAGCGGAACACTCGAAGTGCTCTACTGGACTCCCCTCGATGATCTGGAGCTCGCGTGCGGCAAGATCCTCGGCAGTGCTCTCGCCGCTCTCCTCTGTTTGCTGTGGACGCTCTGCTTTTTCGCGATCACAAGCTGGCTCACAACGTTGGCCTTCCCCCTCTACGCGGCTCCGTGCCTGCTGTCGTCATCCATCTTCTTGGTGGCCATGATCGCGTTAGGAACATTTATTTCTAGCGTCGCGAGCCGGCTCAGAACGGCCATAGCGTTGCTGGCGGTCACCATCCTTGCCTTCCTCGGTCTTCAGGCAAGCGTCGGGTTCCTAGGTCGTTTAGCCGCAGAGCAGCTATCGCGCCCTCTCCTCCTCATGCGAGACAGTGCGAATTGGCTGTCCACAATCGTTGGCGTCGTCTCCCCCTTCCACTACTTGACTGCTTCTCTCGAGGCGCTGAGCGGCGGGACCGCTGGCGTCTATGGCGTGACAGCTCTCGGGGCCGTCGGGAATTGTGCTGCCCTAATCGTTGCCTGCGTGGTTGCGCTGAAACTCAAGGGCATTCGAAAATGAGCCCGCGTCGTGCGTTGCTGGCTGCCGTCGCGCTTGTATATCTCGCCGCGCATCCCGCCGCAGCTGCAAGGCCGAACACCGCGCCAGAGATGGTCTTTGGCGCGGCATCCTTCGACGGGGTAAGTTATTCTCCGGTATTTGCTCCTCAGGCGGCCCGGACGATCTACTTGTTAGAGGGAAAACCCAGCGCGGTGGGAGTGAGAAGAACGCAGGTATATTTCTGGCCGCTGACCGAGCGGTATCTTCCCGATTGGGAAGCATTGAATGAGGAACTGGACGGACGACTGCGGATCACGAGAGGCAACACGGTAATCAGAGATATCGAGAAGAGGCTTTTCGCCCTGGTATACCCAAAAGGTTTGGCCGGAGCCGGCGAACTGGTTGTTGATGATCAGGCACGCATCAGATATGCGGAGTTTCAACGAGAACGGCAGAAATACGAGGAGGCGATTGGAGAGTATTATCGCCAGTATGAGCGGTACGTTGAGCGGTTGCGCAAGAACCGGCAAAGCGAAGAGAGGAGGCCGACAGAACCGCGGAGAGCGGCAACGCTCGTGTCGCCCCCGGCGGAGGCGTTTGTGATAGATCTGCCGGTTGGAAAGTACCAAATGACGCTCATCGATAGTGCGGGAAAGGCCGTCGTTGGGTCCCAGCGTGACCTTCTTGTCTTTGGGCCGCGGCGACAGGGGATAGGATATAAGGTCATCCCACCAAGCCGCTGGACGGACCCGATGCACAGTTCAGCTGAATCCCAAACCATCTATACCACAGGTCAATCGACGCTGTTCTTACAGCCCTATCCCACGCAAGAGTTTAACGAATTGCTCTACGCCCGTCTCAAAGACCCTCAGGACAAGAGGGCTTCTGAGGGGCGGTGGGTATGGGTCGCGGGAGAACCAGATTTGAGTAAGCCAATGCGAGTCGGCGGGATAACGGGCGGGACGAAGACCGTGGAGGCCGCCTCCTACGTGGTCGAGCAGATCGAGGGCTCCAAACTTGGCTATCGCATCAACAAACACCCGGCTGAAACAAGTGACGGGGTTGAGCGGGGGTTCAGAGCGTATGAAGTTGCCATTCCTGCTGGCGGCGAAATCCAGATATCCCTTATGTGCAGCGAAAGCAACAGTTGTTCCACCAGCCAAAGGAGGATTGTCGTCGCTGCCGAGAAGGCAGGTCCGATCTACGGCATCGCGTGTGTGCCACTCCTAATAAGGTGTGGGGTGATGTTGCATCGCCGTACCCATGCAGGACGGGCAAGACGGAGCACCGTAGCGTAGCGTTATCCGGCGATCGAACGGAAGTGACCGGGAGGACCAATGACAGCGTGACCGAAGCCGGACGCACCAATGCAACCTAAAACGGAGGAGAGGAAATGGCGAGCCTGCGGGACTTGATCAAGGAGTTATGCCAAGTACGAACGGTAGATGTTGTTGACGCCTTAGATAACGTGGGAGTTCGCGATGCCGGTCTGATGTCGGCGGAGATTCGGCCAATTTATGAGGGTATCAAGATTTGCGGCCCCGCCAAAACCGTTCATTGTATTCCCACCACCCGCGTCATTCAGTATAAGACACCCGAAGAGTATGACAGGATCCGACAAGAGTGGTATGACTCCATCTGCCCGGCGTACGCGTTCAAAGACGTTGAGAAAGGGGACGTGCTTGTCGCGGGAGTGGAGGGAGGCGAGGTGGGCTTCTGGGGATCATACATGGATCTCATGGCGCAGGCAGATGGGGCTGCTGGCGCAGTCGTCGATGGCGGATGCCGGGACAGGCGAGAGTGCAAGCTTCAGAATGCAAAAGTGTTCGCGCGCAAATATGCACGGCCGGAATTGATCGGGCGATTCGAGTTAGAGTCGGTAAATAAGACCGTCGTGTGTGGCGGCGTCAAAGTTCGGGTTGGTGATATCATCTTCGGCGATGATGATGGCGTCGTCGTCGTACCCTTCGAACTCCTCGCCGAAGTCACAAAATATGCACTCGCAGTGTGTGAACTTGACAAGCGAAACCGCGGCAAGTGGTACAGAAAGCTCGGCAAGCCCCTAGACGAAACGGTAATCTAGGAGTCCTTGTGGGCCCCTGCGGCCGGTGGTCCACGGCCGTATGCAGCGCATGCCGGCGGCTTACGCATAAGCAATGATGACAGGATGCGACAGCCGTCTGTGGCCACGAATTGTTCCGGATCGTAGTGGCCTTCTTGTGCAATACCCGAGTTCGTGGACGGTCATTCGGATACCAGGGTGATCCGAGAAGGAGATCGTGAATGATTGCAGAAATCGGCTACCTGCTGGCGTTGCCGGGAAAGGAGGCGGCGTTTCGTGAGGCACTGCGGGAAGCCCACTCTGTCATTTCCCGGGCTGCCGGGTACCGCGGCAGTGTGTTTTTCCAGTCGATTGAGGAGTCGCGGAAGTTTTGCCTTGTCGTGTGGTGGGCGAGCGTTGAGGCGCACATGAAGACGTTTCGGGAGGGGCCGTTGTTCCCGGAATGGCGCAAGATCCTAAATCCGTTGATGGAGGTGGAAGCAATCAAACCCGGGGTGAGCTTTGGTCATTATACGATCATTGCGGGTAATGGGGGTCTGTGAACCAAGGAGCAGGGCACGCGAAATGCCCGGCTGAAGCTAGCGAGCCATCCGGCGGCGTGCGCTACTAGACAAGAGCCCCATCAGTCGCGTCGGTAGCGCGGTGTTTTGTCCGAAGGCCCAGCGGATCGAGACGCTCGTATACGTGAGCTGCTTTCTCTCACATGCGCGGCATCGGCAGCCAAGGAGCGAGAGATGAAGACCTGGACCCTGAAGGATCAGGCGAGGTATCCGATGCAGTACGTCATGAGCCCGTACAACGAGCCTCGCGTGACCGTCAAGCCGGGCGAGGAGTTCACTGTTGAGGTGAACGATGCCTTCACTGGGCACCTCCAAAAGGATGGTGAGAAACCGGATCTCGCCAAATACCCGTACGCCAATCCCGTCACTGGTCCCATCTTTGTTGAAGGCGCAGAGAAGGGTGACACGCTGACCGCGGACATTCACGACATCCAACCACTGACCGGCAAGGCGTTGACGCTCATTGGGGGCTTCTGGTGGTATTTCAATAGACCACAGGCGCCAGCCGGGTACAACCAATTCACCGGACTGAAATTCCCAGAGGCGGTTTCGATCCACCCGATCGAGGACGGAAGGGTCCGGTTCAACGACCGGATTGCGATGCCATACGAGCCGGACATCGGGAGTATAGGCACGGCCCCGGAAGTGGAGGCTATTCTGACCACGCTGCCCGGCCCGCATGGCGGCAACATGGACTTCCCAGAAATGACTATCGGGAGCCGGGCCTACTTCCCGGTCAATGTGCCGGGGGCTCTCTTGCACCTGACAGATACTCACGCACGTCGGGGCGACATGACGTTCCACGGGTGCTCGATTCTCATGCAGGCGAAGGTCACTATGACGTTGGACGTGATCAAGGGGAAGAAGCTTAACTGGCCGCGAATCGAGACGCCCACGCACATCATGGCGATGGCCGCCTCCAGTTCGGGGATCACCCTCGAAGAGGCCATGCGGATCGCCTATATCGAACTTGTCCTATGGCTGATGGAGTATGGTTTCGAGAAGTGGGAGGCGTACAAGCTGACCAGCCTTTCGACCCTACGGGTCGGCAATCCCTGGGCGATCGGCGCGAAGTTCCCAAAGGAATATCTGGACAAGGCTTGCCAGTAGGTCAGATACGCCTCGGTCCTGACGTGGAGCTAGGAGGCGAGGGGGCGCAGCGCCAACCTGAGGTAGGGCATGATGGCTGCTGGGTGTCATGATTTGAGTCAATTGGTACCTTCCGCCGCCGCGCCTCCTGCTCTTTCCTGAAAGTCGGGATACTGCGCCCCGAAGGTCCCGGATCCTCTTTCACCTCCTTCTGCCGACAGGATCGCTTCGTCCGGGTATCATATAGGAGGCGCACCCGGTAGTCGATCCCGCCGCCAACAGGCCGGACAGCCTCCAATACGACCGGTTCCAAAGAATGGCCAGAAAGTGCCAGCTCCCTCGGCCCATTGGGAATTGGTCTGGGTTCATCGGCCGCCTGAAATCCTTGGCAGGCGCAGAAAGACGAGTGTGCTCCGCGACGCTTGCGCTGGTCTCCTGCACCCTCACGGGGATGGAGGCAATTTGAATTCGGGGCGGTCACGCGGGCAGTTTCTGCCATCCCCCTTGTGCCCCCGCCGTCCCTTTGGGGATGTCTCGCGATCAAGTGGCAACTTTCGCTTGACACTGGGGTGACGATAGGGGGATCGTCCGTGCTGTCGGGAGGCGACCCG
>Ga0315282_10016071_pt1 | contig 10974 bp, 10 predicted proteins | sample YL17G07_20_MG_FD_203693 | JGI IMG/M metagenome (GOLD analysis project Ga0315282, IMG submission 203693) | Sediment microbial communities from Yellowstone Lake, YNP, Wyoming, USA - YL17G07_20 | ecosystem: Environmental > Aquatic > Freshwater > Lake > Sediment | place: USA: Wyoming | collected...
CCTGCACGTATGTCTTTGTCGGCCGCACGGATCAAAGCCAGAGCGCTCGAAGCGGGCTTTGATCTGTGCGGCGTCGCCGCAGCCGACGCGTTTCCCGAACTGCTATCCCTCCACGACTGGCTCACCCGCGGCTACGCGGGCGAGATGCGCTACATGGTGCGGACCGCGAAGGTCCGAGCTGACGTCCGCAGCCTTCTTCCCTCAGCCGCCTCCGTCATCGTCTGCGCGAGCGTCTACAATGTCGACCGCCCGTACTCGACCGCGCGCGGCGACTCGCGCGAGGCCCGCATCTCACGGTACGCATGGGGTGACGATTACCACCTGCTGATGCGGAAGCGCCTCGGCGAGCTGCTGGCATGGATGCGGGCCGAGAGCCCAGCGCCGCTCGACGCGCGAGCCTTCGTGGATACCGGGCCAGTGCAGGAGCGTGTCTACGCGCAGCACGCCGGCCTCGGGTGGATTGGCAAGAACACGTGCCTGATCAACCCGCAGCTCGGCTCCTGGCTGTTCCTGTCGGAAATCATCTGCAGCTTGACGCTCGAGCCCGACCAGCCGGGTTTCGATCAGTGCGGCACCTGCACGTTATGTCTCGAGGCGTGCCCGACGGGCGCGCTCGTGGAGCCGCGCGTGCTCGACGCGACCAGGTGCCTTTCGTACCTGACGATCGAGCTGAGAGGCGCGGTTCCCGAGGCGCAACGCGAGGCAATCGGGGCTCATGTGTACGGCTGTGACATCTGCCAGGACGTGTGCCCGTGGAACCAGGTGGCGGCCGAGAGCCCGGGGCCCGAGTGGCAGCCGCGGCCATGGCTCGATTCGCCGCGTCTGGTCGATCTATGGCGCACGTCGGATGCGGCGTTCACCGAGGGCCTGCGGCGAAGCGCGATGAAGCGCGCGAAACTGACCGGGCTGCGGCGGAACGTCGCCCTGGCCATCGGCAACAGCGGCGATGGCGAGGCGACCGCGGCGCTCGATGAGCCGGACGAGGTCTCCCCGTCGAAGCGGGACGTGATCGTCGCCGAGCACGTGGCGTGGGCGAAACGAAGAATCGGACAACGGGACGGGTGACTCCTGTCGTTCTTGGTTCTTCGTGCTTGGTGCGGGGCTTGGCGCTTGGTTCTTGGTCGGTGTATCGCTCGCTTTCGGTCGGCGGAGCTGGCTCCGAAGGGATAGAATTCATCCATGCACAAGAGCGCGCTGTTCTCGATCCTGGCAGCCGTGGTGCTGCTCACGGGCCTTAGGACGCATGCTGCACTGCAGGAGGGTCGCATGCCCGATGCCGCCCGCCTCGACCAGATGGCTGCGCGCTTCGCGCCGGTCGAGATCGGGGCCAACCTTTCGGCGCTCCCGCCGCGCGAGCAGATGGCGCTCGCCAAGCTCGTCCAGGCCGGGTGGGTGATGGACGCGCTGTTCCTCCGCCAGGTCTGGGCCGGCAACGAGCCGATGCTGCTCGACCTGCTCACCGACCACACGCCGCTCGGCCAGTCGCGGCTGCACTACTTCCTGATCAACAAGGGGCCCTGGTCGCGCCTCGACCACAACGCGCCGTTCATTCCCGGCGCGCCGCCCAAGCCCGAACGCGCCAACTTCTATCCGGCCGGCGCGGCCAAAGCGGACATCGACGCCTGGCTGAAGACGCTCCCCGAGGCCGAGCGCAATCGCGCGAGCGGGTTCTTCACGACGATTCGCCGGGCGTCAGGGGAGAAGGGCGGGTTCATGGCGGTGCCCTACAGCGTCGAGTACCAGGGCGAGCTGGCGCGGGCGGCCGAGCTGCTGCGACAGGCCGCCCAGGTGACCACGCAGCCGACGCTCCAGGCGTTCCTCACCAAGCGGGCCGACGCGTTCCTGTCGAACGACTACTACGACAGCGACGTGGCCTGGATGGAGCTCGACGCGACGATCGAGCCGACGATCGGGCCCTACGAGGTGTACGAGGACGAGTGGTTCAACTGGAAGGCCGGGTTCGAGGCGTTCATCACGATCCGTGACGACGCGGAGACCGCGAAGCTGACGCGGTTTGGCGGCGAGCTGCAGGACATCGAGGACCACCTGCCCATCGACCCGAAGTACCGCAACCCGAAGCTGGGCGCGATGGCGCCGATCCGGGTGGTCAACGTTGTGCTGGCATCGGGCGACGGCAACCACGGCGTCCAGACGGCGGCGTTCAACCTGCCGAACGACGAGCGCGTCGTGCGGGAGAAGGGCGCCAAGCGCGTGATGTTGCGCAACGTCCAGGAGGCGAAGTTCCGCGTGGCGCTCGTGCCGATCTCGAAGATCGTGCTGACACCGGCCGACCAGACCAACGTTTCGTTCGACGCCTTCTTCACGCACACAGTGATGCACGAGCTGATGCACGGCCTTGGACCGCACCAGATCACCGTCGGCGGCCGTCAGACGACCGTGCGCCGGGAACTGAAGGAGCTGTACAGCGCGCTGGAGGAGGCCAAGGCGGACATCTCTGGGCTGTTCGCCATGCAGCACCTGATCGACAAGGGTGCGCTGGACAAGTCGTTCCAGCCGACGGTGTACGACACCTTCCTCGCGTCGGCGTTCCGCGCGATCCGCTTCGGCGTGAGCGAAGCGCACGGGCGCGGCATCGCGATCCAGCTCAATTACCTGCTCGACTACGGCGCCTTCGCCGAGAACCCGGACGGCACCTTCTCGGTGAACCCCGCGAAGATCAGGGACGGCGTGGCCGCGCTGACGCGCGAGATCATCACGCTCCAGGCCGAGGGGAACTACGCGAAGGCGAAGGAGATGGCCACCAGGCTCGCCGTGGTGCGGCCCAACGTGCAGAAGGCGCTCGACAGGCTGTCGGCGGTGCCGGTCGACATCGAGCCGAGGTTTACGACGGCGGAGAAGCTCGTGGAGGCGGTGGGGCGGTAGGGAAAGCAGAATGTAGAATGCAGAATGCTAACCCTGCAGGCCCCATCTCGCGCGGACGCGCGTTTCGAGCGGCTGGAAGATCAGCCGGTCGACGACGAGGCCGACCCCTACGATGACCAGCATGACCGCGACGACCTGGCTCATGTCGTTCAGTTCCCGCCCCATCATCAGCAGGTGGCCGAGCCCCAGGCTCACGTAGAGCAGCTCGGCCGCCATCAGCGAGCGCCACGCGAACGACCACCCCAGCTTCATGCCCGAGATGATCGCCGGCAGAGCGGCCGGCAGGACCACCAGCGCGTACAGCCGCCAGCCGCGCGCCCCCAGGTTGCGCGCCGCGCGCAGATAGAGCGGCGGGGTGTTCTTGACGCCCGCCTCGGTGGCGAGCGTGATCGACAACAGTGCCCCCATGACGACGATGAAGAGGATGGCGCGCTCGCTCAGGCCGAACCAGAGCAGCGCCAGTGGCAGCCAGCAGATGCTGGGCAGCGCCTGCAGGCCGAGAACGAGCAAGCCGATCGTCTCGTCGAGCAGCCGCACGCGCCCGATCGCCACGCCGAGGGCCATCCCGACGCCGGCGGAGATGCCGAATCCGACCAGCAGCCGCCGCATGCTGACGCCGATGGCGACCAGGAAGGTGCCGTTCCGGAAGCCGCGCCCGAGCGTCCGTGCCACGCTCACCGGCGACGGAAAGATGAAGTCGGGCCAGATGCCGAGACGCGAGACGACCTCCCAGGCGGCGAGGAGCAGCAGAAAGAAGCCGATCCGGCGCGCCAGCTCGTGCCGCACGCCGTTGGCCGATGCAGCCCTCGGCGGCGACGCCTCTGGAAGCGGTGCCACACCCCGGTCCGTCATTCTTGCGCTCCCGCTTTCAACACGCTGAGAATCGCGCGCGACAGATCGACCACCGCGTAGTTCTCGATTTGCCGCGGGCGGGGCAGATCGATCCGGAACTCCCGCCTGACGCGCCCCGGCCGGGGCGACAGAACCAGCACACGGTCCCCCAGCACGATGGCCTCGCGCACGTTGTGGGTGACGAACAGCACGGTCTTGCCGGTCTCGGACCAGATCGTCTGCAGCTCGTCGTGCAGCATGTCGCGCGTCTGCGCGTCGAGGGCGCCGAACGGCTCGTCCATGAGCAGCACGTCGGGATTGAGCGCCAGCGCGCGGGCCAGCGCCACGCGCTGCTGCATGCCGCCCGACAGCTCGTGGACGAACGCCCGGTCGAACTCCGCCAGGTGCACGAGCTGAAGGAACCGGCGCGCCGTCGCGTCGCGTTCGGCTTTCGGCACCCCCGCCATTCGGTGGCCGAACGCCACGTTCTCCAGCACGTTCAGCCACGGGAACAGGGCGGCGTTCTGGAAGATCATCACCCGGTCGGTCCCCGGGCCCGCCACCGGCTTGCCGTCGGTGTGCACGTCGCCGCTGGTCGGGTGGTCCAGCCCCGCCACCAGGTTGAGCAGCGTCGACTTGCCGCAGCCCGACGGCCCAAGCAGGCACACGAACTCGCCGGCCCGGACCTGCAGGTCGATCGACTCGAGCGCGACGGTCGCCCCGTGCCTGCCGAAGAACGTCTTGCCGACGTGGCGCAACTCGACCTTCACGACTGCATCTCTTGCAGGGACCAGGGGCCAGGGTCCGGGGGCCAGGGCTGTCCGAGGATCATCAATTCGCCCAATCGATGACTCCACAGATCGACAGATCTCATTGAATCGGCGCCAGCCCCTTCTCCTTGAGCACCTCGTTGAGCAGCCGCAGGTCGTAGATCCCGCTGAGATCCGGGCGGCTGTCGCCGAGAAACCCCAGCCGGTAGGCGGCGTCAGCCGACCCGACCAGTGAGCTGCGGATCGGGTCCCACGTGACGGTCAGCCGTGACCAGGCATCGTCCAGGACCGCGTCCGGCAGCGCCTTGCCGGTCAGCCGTTGGATCTCGGCGTTGAGGGCGCTGCGGGCCCCGGCGGGGTCGGCGTTGATCCGTGCGGTGAGCTCCACGTGCGCGCCGAGCCACCGGCGGACCAGTTCCGGGTGCGCGACGAGGAAAGGCGTGGCGACAATCACGTGGGCCGTCACGAAGCGGCCGTCCGGCCACAGCTCGCGCTCATCCAGGAAGACCCGTCCACCCGCCTCGCGGACCAGCCGCGCGCCCCACGGCTCGGGCACCCACGCGGCGTCGATCTCCTTGCGCAGGAACAGGGTCAGGATGTCCGGGTTCGCGACCGGGATGACCTGGGTCTCGCCGCCCACCTCGCGCAGCCGGAAGCCCTGGCGCTTCAGCCAGCCGCGCAGCGCGACGTCCTGCGTGTTCCCGAGCTGCGGGCTCGCGATCCGCTTGCCGGCGAAATCGGCGGGGCGGCTGATGCCGGCGTCCGGCCGCACCACCAGGACGGCCCCGCCGCTCGTGGCGCCCGCGACAATCCGCAACGCCTGGCCCTTCGACCTCACGTAGCCGTTAATCGCCGGGTTCGGCCCGATATAGGTGAGATCGAGCTGCCCGGCAAAGAGCGCCTCGATGGCCGACGGTCCGGCGTTGAATACCTTCGCGTCCAGCGCCACGCGGTCTCCGAGCGCGCGCCGGAACGTCCCGTCGGCGATGCCGATGACGGCCTGGGAGTGGGTGATGTTGGGAAAGTAGCCGACCCGCATCGTCACGCGCCCGTCCGGACGCGTGCCCGTGCAGCCGAGGACCGCTGCGCAGACGGTGGCGGCAAGCGCCGCAGACGAGGTTTGCCGAACCATGCAGAGCATGCAGGCTCCCAGCAGTCCCGGGCGGCCAGGCGCGGCGTTCGCTCCGGCGAATCGAGCGGCTGGAGCGTGAGAGGTGTCGGGGGTATCGGATGCGAGGACGGACTGGGCTGAGGAAAGCCGGCCCGTCGCCACCGGTCCCGGCCGGCCATCTTATCAGGGAACGGGGAACAGGGGACAGGGCACTGGGAGGGATCAGGGTAGCCGGCCAGCCGGATCCCCGATCCCTGCTTATTCATTCAGGCAACCTGCCTGATGCGCTAGAACCCTCAACCGCCGCCGCCGCAGGCCGATGGCCGCGGGGCGTCGGCGCCGCCACTGCTGCGGCCGCTGCCGCTGCTGACGGCAAAGGCGGAGGTCTGCTTCTCCAGGTTGCGGCTCCCGCAGGTGGGGCAGGCGGGGCGATGCGAGCCCATGACGAGCGCCTCGAACCGCTCGCCGCACTCCTTGCACTCGTACTCGAACAACGGCATCAGGATTCCTCCCGGGGGACGTGTTCGGGGGCCCCAGGCGTCACATCGATAGGGATTCAGGATCCGGCCTTCAGGATACACACTCGGGGATCAGGGACCGGGGGCCAGGGACCGGGGATCAGGGGCCGGGGGCCGAGGTGGTTCAGACCTCTTCCGCGTCCACCCATGCGGCGATGATCCCGCGCGCCCGTTCGACGGCAGGGAAGACGGCGCTCGCGACCGTTTCCGACATCGCGCCCCCGACGGTGAGGCAGTCGGCAGGCTCGACCGCCACGATCGCAACCCGTCGGGGGACCGCGAGCCCCAGCTCGCGCCCCAGGGCCAGGGCCTCGAACAGGCCGACGTAGTGCGGTGAGCCTGAGGTCTGAGGCCCGAGGCCCGAGGCCTGCACCTGATCCTCGTGGATCTCGTGGACGCTGCCGGGCTCGGCCTGCCCGGTCTGCAGGGTGTCGAGCACCAGCAGGTGAGTGGCTCCGACCACGAGGTCCATGAGATCGAACCCCGATGTCGCGCTATACACGACCTCGACCTGCCCGGCGAGCTGACGCTCCAGCTCGGTCGCCGCGGCGATGCCGAACCGATCGTCGGCGAGCAGGTCGTTGCCGAGGCCGAGGACGCGGATCTTCATCGCCAGAGCGGTTCGTCGCGCAGGCCTCTTAGGCCTGCGATCGCGGACCAGGGCCGAAGCAGGCCCTCCCGAATCAGGTCATCGGCTGCCGCGTCGCAAGGCTGAAAGCCTTGCGCTACGGGGAACGGCGCTGGAGCTGCCGGGCGTCAGCGCGCCTGGGCGCGTGTCGCCGCCCGTTTCGCGATCCGCGCCTCGATCCACTCGAGCCAGCGGCTGAGGCCCGGCGCGCCGTCGCAGCTCGTCTCGATGATCTCGATCCCCGGGTTCACGCGCCGCGCGTCGGCGCGGGCGGCTTCCGGGTTGAAACGGGTGTACGGCAGCAGGTCCATCTTGTGCAGCAGCATCAGGGTCGCGCGGCTGAAGATCGACGGGTACTTGAGCGGCTTGTCGTCGCCTTCGGCCACGCTCAGCATCACGATCTTGGCTTCCTCGCCCAGGTCGTAAGCAGCCGGGCAGACGAGGTTGCCGACATTCTCGATGAACAGCAGGTCGAGGCCGTCGAGCGGGATGTCGGCGAGCGCGCGCCAAACCATGCTGGCGTCCAGATGGCACGTGCCGCCGGTGGTGATCTGGCGGGCCGGGAAGCCGAAGCGGGCCAGGCGCGCCGCGTCGCGTTCGGTCTGGATGTCGCCGGTGAGCACCGCGATCTTGCGCGGCCCGCCGGAGAGCGCCTGCAGGGTGTGCTCGAGCACGGTCGTCTTACCCGCCCCCGGGGACCCGATCAGGTTCAGGCAGACGATGGCGCGGCCCTCGAAGTCGGCGCGCAGCTCCGCGGCAATCCGGTCGTTCTCCTTGAGCACGCTCTGGCGGACGTCCACCCGTTCCATCGCTCACTCCAGTTCCAGATAGGCAATCGCCAGCTCGTCACCGCCGACCGGGCGCGTCTCGAGCCCGCCGCAGGCCGGGCAGGCAACCTCGTAGTTGACCACGGGGAACTCGCGGCCGCACGCGGCACACCGATACGCGAGCGGCACGCGCTCGATGTCGAGCGCCGCCTGCTCCAGTCGCGTCCCTCGCGTGATGACCTCGAAGGAGAACGACAGGGCGTCGGGGTCGACACCCGAGATCTCACCGATGCGAAGCCCGATGCGCACGACGCGCCGGCCGTCGTGCCTGGCGGCTTCCTGCTCGACCGTCTCGAGAATCGACTGGGCGATCGACAGCTCGTGCACGCGTGTCAGCTCTCCGGCCGCCCTGGATCAGGCCGGCGGCCGACGCGAACTCCTGGGCAGCAGGGCGGAGCGGATCTGAGGGTGGCCGGTGACCCGGGCGGAACCAGCGCGCAGGCGAGGAAGGTCAGCCCTGCGCGACGGTTCGAACGAGGCGCCTCTGGGGGCGCACCCAGACAGTGGCCACGTTACAGGCCGGGAACAGGCAGTGTCAAGGGGCGGGCTCCGTGTTCTGGTCGTCGTCGCCCGGCCGCGCGAACCCGGCGCCGCCCTTCTTGAACCACGCCGCTTCGGTTTCGTACGGCGCCGTCAGCTTCTCGAGCCGCGCCATCTCGGCGGCCGGCAGCGGCGTGAAGGCAGAGGCGACCGCCACGTTCTCTTCGAGCTGCTTCACGTTGTCGCAGCCGATGATCACGGTGCTGACCGGCAGCGACAGCACGTAGGTGATGGCCTCCTTGATCGAGGTGATGCCGTCGGGCCGGAACAGCCGCCCGCGGGCCGGCAGCTTCATGGCGATGACGCCCATGTTCTTCTTGTTGGCCAGCGGCAGCAGCGTCTGGATGAACGACAACCGGTTGCGGTCGGCGGGGTTGAGCGCCATCAGGATCGTGTCGAACTCGAACCGCTGGATCCCGCGCGCCAGCACCTCCGGATCGAAGTGGCCGGTGATGCCGAGAAAGCGCACCATCTTCTGGTCGCGCGCCTGCTGCAAGGCCTCGATCGCGCCGTCCTTCCCGAAGATCTGCTCGAGCTGCTCGTCGCGCTGCACGTTGTGCAGCTGCCAGAGGTCAAGGTGATCGGTCTTGAGCAGCTTCAGGCTCTGTTCGAGCAGCCGCAGCGAGCCGTCCCGCGTCCGGTCGTGCGTCTTGCTCGCGAGGAACACCTCCTTGCGCCGTTTCGCCATCACCTCGCCGATGTAGGTCTGGCTGATGCCGTCGCCGTACGCCGCCGCGGTGTCGAGGTAGTTCACCCCGAGATCGATGGCGCGGTTGATGATGGCGACCGACTCGTCGTGGGTGCCCGGCTTCTCGAGAGTGGCCTGCCCGCCAAGGCTGAACAGCTTCACCTTGTAGCCGGTCTTGCCCAGCGGCCGCAGGGCCATCGCCGGGGCCGCGCCGGCCGTCGCGGCGCCGGCGCCGAGGACGAGCGCGGCACCAGCGGCGCCTGCCGCTCCCTGCTTGACGAACTCCCGACGGGAGATCTTCTGGTCACTCATGGCTGTCCTCCGGAATCCGACGCCTGTCCGGCTTCGGACCTCAGGCCCTGAGCTTCGACACGGTCAGCCGCGCGCCGAAGCCTGAAGTCCGAGGCCTGTCCGCGGCCGCTACTGCGTGATCGAGATGGATCGCGCCAGGACGTACGTGCCGAAGTCGTTCCCGCGCACGCCGACGCCGAGCCCTTCCTGGAGCGCGCTGAAGCGCACGCGCGAGCCGGAGCGGTTGAGGACAACCGTCGCATCGTCGCCCCGCACCGCCCACCTTCCGCTGCGGCCTTCGAGGGTGAAGGTCCGCCGCGCGAGGTCGAGCTGTCGGACAACGCCGACCAGGCCGACGGGAGTACCCAGAGCGCCCGGCGTAGTCATCTGGACCGCGACGGGCCCGCCGGACGGATCGGGAGAAGTGGGAGTCGTGTTCCCGCCGCAGCCGGCTGCCGCCACCAAGACCGCGCCGACGAGGATCACCAGCGACGTTCGGACCTTGAGCATCTCGCGCCTCCTCGATGACGTTGGGAGGATACCCCTGAGCGGCGGCCGGGACAACCGGAATCGCCTGGCGCTCGGCAGCATTGACAGGGCGTGGCCGGGATAGTACAAGCGCGTGTCCGGCCCGCTGCATTCCCGCGGGGCTCGAACGAGCGCGGACAGTCGACGAATCACCAGATCAACGAATCTCGTGACATGCTTGGCCAGTTCCGTGTCCGGTTCGAGCCCGGCGGACAGATCTTCAAGGCCTCAGCGCCGGTCGATCTCTTTCTGGCTGCCGCCTCGTGCGACATTCTGGTCGAGCAGCCCTGCGGGGCCCGCACGACCTGCGGCCGCTGTCGGGTGCGGGTCCTTGCCGGCACGGTGCGGTCGAGCGAGGCGGACGAACGGCTGCTCACCGCTGAGGAGCGGAACGCCGGCTGGCGCCTCGGCTGCCAGCTCGTGCTCGACCGGTCCGCGACGATCGAAATCCCTCCTGTCGCGCGATCAACGGCCGCGAAGTCGTTCGGCGGGGACGTGCGCGTGGACGAGGCGGCGCGGGTCCTGACGGCCCGACGCGTGCAGGTGCCCGAGGCGACGCTCGACCGGCAGGAGGCCGACATCGATCGGCTCGCGGCGGCGCTCGGCGGCGATCGCCGTGCCGTCGGCGCGGCGCCCGCGGCGCTCATCGACCTCGCCGCAGCCCTTCGGCGGGGAGCGGACGTCGGGGTCGTGATGGAGGGCGACGAGCTCCTCAGCGCCACGGCCGAGGGGCCGGCGTCCTGGCTCGGCCTGGCGCTCGACGTCGGCTCGACCTCGCTTGCCGCCGCGCTGGTCGATCTCGGCGACGGCCGCGTTCACGCCTCCGCCTCGCTGCTCAATCCGCAGGTCGCCTTCGGCCCCGACATCATCTCTCGGATCCAGCACGCCATCGAGCATCCCGACGGCACCCGGCACCTGACCGCTGCCGTCCGGCGCGGCCTCGCCGAGCTGGTCGACGACGTGATGCGGCGCGCCGCCGCTCCGCCTGCGCGAATCCTCGCGGCCTCGGTTGCCGGCAACCCGACGATGATGCACACGTGGCTGGGGGTGGGCGTCGAGCCACTCGGGCACGCGCCGTACGTCGGGACCTGGTCTCAGGCGTTGCGCTGCAGGGCGCGCGACGTGGAGCTGCCGATCCACCCGAACGCCGCGGTGTACTGCTTCCCGCTCATTCGCAGCCATGTCGGCGCCGACACGGTCTCGGCGGCCATGGCCTGCGGCCTGGACGAGGTCGATCGGCCGACCCTTCTCGTCGATCTGGGCACCAATTCCGAAGTCGTCGTCGCCGCCAAGGGACGCGTCGTGGCCACGTCGACGGCTGCCGGCCCGGCCTTCGAGGGGGCGACGATCCACCATGGC
>Ga0315282_10016072_pt1 | contig 10973 bp, 5 predicted proteins | sample YL17G07_20_MG_FD_203693 | JGI IMG/M metagenome (GOLD analysis project Ga0315282, IMG submission 203693) | Sediment microbial communities from Yellowstone Lake, YNP, Wyoming, USA - YL17G07_20 | ecosystem: Environmental > Aquatic > Freshwater > Lake > Sediment | place: USA: Wyoming | collected...
CCGATCGCCGCATAGTCCTCGTCATGTTCGCCGGTCAGTATCTGGAGGATGGGGCTGTTCCAGAAGAATATCAGGGCTCGCTCAGGCATTCCGTACGCCATCGGCTTGGTCACGTCGAACTCAACCCACAGCGTTGAGCCTGGACAGTAGAACTCGCCTCTGTCAAGGCTTGAGGCCGCATTTTTGACTTGGAGCTTGAACTCGTCTATCGGCAGATCGCACGCCGTGTCGAACGTGACCAGAGTTCCCCCAGCCTCCACGAAGCTTCTCAACGACTCTATGCCTTTCTTCTCGATTCCACTTCGATATTCAGGAGGAAAGTCCGGCATAAATCCGGGCCACCGAGTCTTCTCCTTGAAGAACTTCTCCAGCTCTATGCCTGTGATCAGTGGCTTCGCGTCCTGCGGCAGAATGATAATGTCATATTTTCTGTTCAGGTTGCCTGCCTTGATCTCCCGATCCATAATTGTCTTGTAGGGGAAGCCGTACTGTTCCAGAAGCCACCTCGTCCATCCCTCGTCAATGTTTCCTCCCCAGTACCTCTGGTAAACCCCTATCCTGGGAGGCTTCAGATCATGCATCTTCACGCTAAGCTTCTTGGTGATGGGCCAGAACGTCAGGTGAAGGGTCTTGCTGAGCGCCCTCAACTCAGTCTCCAAGTTCTTCTGGGCGTGTATGATGAAGGTGCCGGGAGGGAACTTGGATCCGCCCACCTCCAGCTCCCCTTCCGCTCTTGAGACTCTGAATCGCCTTTTCAACAGCCTGACGACGCCAGTATAGCTGGCGTTGATCCTGCAGTCTAGGACATGTCCGATCGCAGATCGGCCCATGACTTGGCCTGGAAGCGGCCTCGCTTCTTCAACGGTCTCGAATTCCCCGTTGAACCTGCTGTCGACTGGGATCACGTTGACGCCCATAAACTCCGCGTAGGTGTCGGTCGCTGTGTCCAGAGGCCTCAATCCTCTCGGTTTCCCAAAGCGATCTCTCGTCCACTCGTTGTCAGGATAGATGGTTCGTGCGAGCAGAGACATGGCCACAGCCCTCTTGGGCTGTTGGGTGAAGACGACGAAGGTTCCAAGGGAATGGATCTCTCTGCCTGCCTTGAACTCTTTCACTGCACGTTTCACTTCAACTCCTTGAAGTCTCAGTTTCTGGAGTAGTTTGAAAGCGGTTAACGGATCGTGTTGGTCGGCCGGTATGATGAACGCGTAGGGTGGTTCCCTCGCTCCTTTCTCGATCGCGCGCCTAGCTTTTTGGTACATGTTCCAGAGAGCCGTGTCCTTGTGCAGCGCAGCCATCTCCAGAAGCGCAAGTGCGGCCACTTTCTGCTGTTCCACTATGTCGCGGAGACGCCACCAGCCTCCTGGCCAGGGGCTTGGAAAGTTTGTTTGCGGGTTGTAGCTTGGAAGGTCGCTGCTTCCGTCTCCTCTCAGCTGGCTTGGGTCGATCCATTTCGGTGTGGCGATCTTGGCGCTTGCCGACTCAGTCAACATGCCTGCGATGTTGTGGTGGTTCGTGATCCAATGAAAGCCTAAATGGCCCCAACCTGGGAAGGTGGCGTTGTTGACCACGCCTTTCTTTCCGGCTTCTTCGAGTTTCAGCGCCATGTGGGCGCCGTACCAAGACAGTTCGCGCCAGATGATCGGATCCGGGTTCGGGTGGATTGGTTCAGAGTATGGAGGAATGTTGAATCGAGCATCGTAGCTGCCCATGTGGTGATGGTCGATGTAGGCTTGAGGAATCCATTCTCTGAAGAGAATCTTCGCCATGTACTGGGATTCCACTTGGTTGAGCGCAAAGGCGTCTCGGTTGTTGTCGTGGCCGACGTACTTGTGGTAGAGCCACGGCATAGCGCCTCCCTCATACTTCGTTCCTTTGTACTTCTCATACCAGTCAGCGATCATGATCTGTCCGTCTGGGTTGAAGCAAGGCACCATCAGAAACACTACATTGTCCAGAATCATTCTGGTTTGTGGAGAGTCGGAGGTCAGTAGGTCGTACGCTAGCTCGACTGACATCTGAGTGCCGCCTACCTCGCTTGCGTGAAGGCTCATCGACTGCAGCACAACTGCTTTGCCCTCCCTAACCATTCGCCTCGCCTCTTCAGCGGAGAGTCCCTTGGGGTCAGCTAGCCTCTGCGAAGTCTTCCTAAGCCTCTCAAGGCTGCGCAGGTTCTGCGGCGAAGAAATTACAACTAGCAGGAACGGGTTGCCTTCAGTGGATTTGCCTAGCTCCGACACCCTTATCCTGTTCGACTTGGTTGCGAGGATGCTGAAGTACTGAACGATTTTGTCCCAGCGGGCAAGCTTTCCGTCGTCCCCCATTCTGAAGCCAAAGAAATCCTCTGGTTTCGAAATCTTGGGAGTGCTCATGTTCCTAGCTTGGGTGCCTAACATGCTTTTACCACTTACGATATGCAAGACCCATTCCTAGTCCCTGACAACGATTAGTCGACGGATTCTGCTCTGCTCAGGATAGGGCGATGTCATGTCGGAGACGAGCCTGGCAAAGAAAGATAAGATCGCAGTCTTCTGATTCCTTGCAGTGGTGCAGGATATGACGCTGGATCAGGAAGCGTTGAATCTCCTCAAGGAGTTGACTGAATCATTCGGGCCGGCTGGATTTGAGAGGGAACCTGTGACGATTGCGAGGAGCCAGACGCGGATCAGACTGATAGCGCAGTTAGAGAACATTGTGGCTTGCGTCGTCCCACAGCCACAGGATAAGTTAGGCCGGGGCCTCCAAAGAAAGAAGTTGGGGCGACTAGGCGGAATAGTGCCTACTCAGTCTTCTGCTGAGAAACAGAGCTGCAGCCGCTATTCCGAGAGCCGCCAGGACTCCAACAGCAATCATCTTTCTACTCATCGATATATCACCTTCCCGCCGAAGCATGCATCGATTCTAAAAAGGGATTACTCAAGAGTCCGATAGATCGAGATCCGACTCACAGAAGTCATTGCCGGAGTCGTCTGTGATTTTCATGTGTCTGTCGCCGCGGCTCCAAAGGCGCCAACACGTCAAGAGCAGAAGGCTTGCGCTTGCTGTTATCACCGGAATGGCTTCAATGTGCGGATCTGCGTATCAGCCGAAGGATCCAATGTCTCCGCCAATAGACTAGGAGGAAGGCGACCATGATCGACGCGAGAAACAGTGATCCGCGTATCGCTTCTCGTGTTCCTTCTTGGTAGCGTTCCTCCGCACGAACCGCTTCCCAGTAGAGCGAGGTAGCATCCTTTCCCGCCACGATGGCTTGCTCAAAGGATCTGGCTTCAAAGAACTTGACTGCGTCGTCGTAGAACTTCTTCGCGTTAAGGAATCTGTCCCTGTTCTCTTTGTTAGTGAACCATTGCTTTCTTCTCTCAACTTCTTTGTCCGAGAAGACTTCAGGGTACGGTGACGTGAAGAGCATCTCATGCGCCTTATCGAACCCATAGTTGTATGCGATCAGGATGATGCTGGCCGTTTCAGTGTTTGCCTCTCGATTCGATGTGAAGTTGCCTAGGTAGTGGCTTCTGGCTCCTCCGTCTTCTCTCTGAAATCTCCAGAGGATTTCTTCCAGTGTTCGGGTGTATGGTAAAGGTTCTTGCAGGAGCCTTGAGACGTAGAGTAGCAGAGCCAACTTGTAGGTCGAGTAGAAGCCGTCTTGACGTGTGGGCTTGTCAAAGAGGCCAATTCCGTTCCAGAGATCTCTTGCGCGATAGAAGTAGTGCTTCGCCATTTCACGTCGCCCACCATTCTCCTCGCTCACTGCAACATAGAGGAGTAGATCTGCGTAGTCTATCCAATCATCCATCAATTTGCCATCTCTGACCTCAGTCTTGATTGAGTAGGTGGGGCCATTCGTCACTGTGACGGTTCTGGGTGTGAGTAGAGGGAGCGGAATCTTCTCGCCAAGCAAAACCTCATGGAGTCCGTCACGCAAATAGCCATACTTCTCCAGACTCTTCTTGATTAGATCTGATTCCTCTCTGTGATATGGGCGGAGGGCCAAGTGTGCTAGGAGGTTGTCGGACATCAGCCAGTAGGTTGGTGGAATGGAACTGTCAGGAGACTCTCTGACTAGTCCCAGGTCGGCGTTGATTTGGTTGATGAGAAATTTTTCAAGCCGCTTCAGCTCTGGAACCGGCGGAGGATACGCTTGAACTTGAACCGAGTTCAGCGAGAGAAGAAATGATAGGCATAGAACGATTGCCGCCAATTTCCTCAAGGTCGCTCACAATCCGTCATGGGCAACGAACATATAGACACTTATCTTCAAGATCCTGCGGCTCTTCGAGCATCGACTTGGGAAGTCTGCGCACGGGCGGGAGAGTAACTTGTCTACGGCTTGAATCCTAAAGGCAACAACTGATAGTCTACTTGAACATCAGAACCGTCAGGCATAACAAGTCGAACAGATCGGACTTGGTATCCGGGTAGCGAGAACACTACAAGATAAGATCCCGGAACCAACCACACATCGAAGTCTCCATCCATAGTACAGCTTCGGATGGTCATCTCCTCCCCGATCGCGTCCACATTGACCCATGAGATTCGTGTGTAGTTCTCGAAATAGGTGTTGAACGTGTGAACCTTGCCGTACAGGTGCGCCATTCTTTCTAGGAGGATGATGACGCTTGTTTCTCCTCCTCGTCTGACCTCTATGACGGGGTCACTTTTCTGGTAGTATCCTGGAACATACACTTTCAATGTGTACCAATCCGAGACCAATCCATAGTCTCTTTGTCTACTCCCATCGGTCGTGTCATAGTAGTTGATCCATCTCGTCGTCGCGTTGCCATAGTACGTCCGAAAGCCGGCAGTTACGTTGGAGAAGACTGTCGGCCTATCTGCACCTGCAATAGGCATGTAGGTTGCGTTTGCTCCTACGAACTGCATTCGTGAGTCGTAGATCTCGAATCTGACAGGAACCTTCGGTTCACTACTGTCCCAGTAGTTTCTGTACGTGTCTATTGCAGAAAGTATTTTCTGTTTTTGGAAGACCAGTGTGATCTTGATCTCTCCGCCTGTCACTACGTATGCTGATATGTCGGCGATTTCGCCTCTCCTGACTGAGAAGAACACCTCCCTCTCCTGAACATATCCATAGGTGAAGATGTGGATTGAATAGGTTTCATCATCAAGTCCTATCACGCTAGCGGTATTATTCACTGGCACTAGTCTTCCGTCGGGAAGGATTTTGTTCTCTTGCGGTAGTCTGAACGATCCGTAGACTTCAACACCATATCTATCCCTGATTTCCACATTGATCGCAGACCCGGGATATTTCCAAGCAGTAATGCTGAACGGTCTCTGCGGCGTAACCGAATAGATTGTAAGATTAAGTCCTCCCTGAAGCACAACATAGAAGCTGATCTCGTTTAGCCCTTCTCCAATAGTCACTTTGTGCCCTCTAGGACCGTATCGGTAGGCTGAGGGAAGGTAGACCTCTCCGACAGAGACATAGTAAGGATAAAAGAAATCGGCGAAGGGGCCGCGTCGTGCCAAGCGAGCAAAAACTATGTATTCACCGGGAGGTAGGCCATAGTCTCTCGAACTGTTGAAGAGTCCTGTCAGCTCCACGGATGCAGTCCTACTGCCTACCGGCACAAGTGTGGAGTTCCTTGCGCGCATCTCTTCAACAAGGTTGTATGCTTCAACGATCAAGGTTCCACTCTGTCCAGTAGTAGCTTCACCAAATGTCTGGGTGGAATTCGTGAAGTGCACTGTCACCCTCAGACTCCCCGTCTTTTCGAGCAGAATTTCAATCCTTCTGTTCTGCTCGTTACGAGAGAAGACTACCGCACACTCGTTTCTCCAGATCCACTCGTTCGCAGCACTCGGCTGAACGTACCCGTTCACCCACACTCTAAGGTAATATCTTCCAGGACCAATGCCTCCAACGTAGCTTGAGTTGTCTTGCGGTATGTGGCCGTCCAGATCTCTCTCGCCACGATACACGAATGTGTGAAATGTTGTTTTACTGTCAGTAGTGGAATTTAGGAGCCTGATGGTTGTGTTCCAAAGATCAAAGACTTCTAGAGTTATCCTTTTGTTTTGAGGAGCGATAACCGTTCCGTTGCGAAGCGATCCCCATGGTGCAGGTTGTTTCATCCACCTCGACAACGCAACCACAGTGGTAATCGGACTGTGTTCAAGGAAAATGTCCACTCCTTCCAGTGACTGTCCAGCCTTGAGGGATATCGGGTATTGGAGTTCTGCGGGCGCGTATCCTGCTGCCGTCGCGTTCAGCGTGTATCGTCCCGGTGCCAGTCCGTACAGGGTGTAGTTGGCGGAGGCGTTGAAGAAGGCTTGGCCGATAACTATTCTTCCTTCCGCAGTTATACCTACTGCGCACACCTTCCCTCCTTGCTTTTCTGTTGCGTTGAGGAATATAGGGGTCCCGTAGCCATAACCGTCCGGCATTGACATTTTTCCGCCGTACCGGACTGTGCCTGACACATATGCGGGGTTCGGGTCAGCCGAAACAATCACTGAGGGAAAGTTCAAGGCACCGATTGAGGTTCGGTCCGTGAAGACCTTGAAGAAATACAGACCCACAATACTCGGGGCCGTTACCTCGAAGACTCTTATGGAATAGTTGCCGGACTCCATAGGCCATGGGCTGCTGACCGATACCTTGTACCAGTTGGGTGCTACGTCGTCGTAGCTTCCAGCTTTCGTTATCTCGATATTCGCATAGTCGTTGGTTATGTTTGTCCAGACGTAGCTTCGGTCGGTGTTGACTTCAAATTCTGGTGGGATATAGATGTCGATTCGTCTTCTTGACTCTTTGAAGACCGAGACGGTGAAGGCGAGGTCTCCTACCGTTTCTTGGAGGATGAATGATCGGGGGTATTCGAGCTTCACCATGAATGAGCTGTTGCCGAGATAGTGGTTGCGAACGTTCGGGGGCTTGTCAGCTGACGGTATCTTTCCCGGGGATACGTTTGCTTTGTCTCCAATCACTGCCCACGCTGACGGGATGGATAGTGCGGGTAGAGACAGAGCCAAGAGGAGAATTGCGTTTGCTCTGAGTTTTTTCCAGTTCTGGGGATTCATGGGCGTTGACAGGCCTCGTCGTTTTCTGTGGACTACTGGTGAGCAAGTTTGGTTTGCGTCTCACTCTACTCGTATTTTAATGCGGTCACTATGTTCAGTCTTGAGGCTCTCCAGGCAGGGTAGAGTCCGGCTAGAACGGAGATGCCGATTGGGAAGAGGAGAGAGAAGGCCATGAGCTGTGTGCTGATGACGGGGGTGAATCCTGTGGATGTTGTTGTTGAGGACGCTCCGGGGTTTCTTGGTGGGCCCATTCCTATGCTCATGCCTGACAGCGATCCGGACAGTAGGTATGAGAGGAGTGTTCCGGCGATTGTTCCGAGGAATCCTCCCGCGACTCCGGTTAGGCTTGCTTCGGCGAGGAACAGTTTGAGTATGTCTCCGGCTCGGTAGCCTATTGCTTTCATTACGCCGATCTCTCGTGTCCGTTCCATGATGGAGACGAACATGGTGTTGGTGATGCCGACGCCTGCCACGAAGAGTGAGACGGCGCCAATTCCTCCCATGAAGTAGGTCAGCTGGTTTGTTACTGACTGGACGGTCTCCAGCATGGATGTCGCGCTCATTATTCTGGCGTCTGATCCGAAGTATTCTTGTACGCTTGTTGTGAGCGCGGTGACTCCGTTTGCAGAGGACGCAATCACGTATAGGCCTGAGTATGAGCTGAGTTTGAAGATTAGGCTTGCTCCCATCGGTGTCGCGAATATGGCTTCGTCGATGTTTGTGAAGCCCGCTGACCCATACGCTTTCAGTACTCCTTTGACTAGGAAGCTGTAGGTTGAGCTGCCTGATTTGCCTGCTGTGGTTGCTTTTAGAAGCAGCAGTTCGCCCACGCCGACTCCTTGAAGTTCTTCTTCGGGGGGGTCGTTGATGGCTGATCCTACGACGACGCTGGTGGGGTCGTACATGTCGGCTAGGGTGCCGCTGTTTAGTTCGAGTCCTTTGTATAGTGATGCGATTTTGGTTTGGTCGAGGCCGTAAAGTGTTACTGAGAGGGTTGAGGTTCCGTAGTCTATCGTTAGTCTTTGGGAGTAGTATGGGATGACTTCTTTGACGCCGGCGATGCTTGAGATGGCTGCGACGTCGTTGTCGGAGATCTTGAGCCTGGCGCCGGGCATGATGGTTAGGGTGGTGGCTCCCATTTTGGACATTTGGGCGGTGATGTTGACTGTTAATCCGCTTGTTGAGGCGATTAATGCGACGATCAGCGCTGTTCCGATGACTATTCCTAGGATGGTGAGACCGGTTCTGAGTCTGCGGCTTCTCAGTGCTTTAAAGGCCAGCGTGAAGATGTCTTGTGATCTCACCTGGTTCGCCTCTAGCTTAGCGCTGACGGCATTTCTGCGAGGCCTAGGAAGACGTGCATGAGGTTTTGGAGGATTTCGATTAGGAGGCTCAATATGCCGCTGTCTTGTTTTGTTCTGACCGAGGGAGGACGGGATTCTTGTGCTTGGACGACCAGGTTCAAGTTGATTTGGGTGATGTGGTTGGTGCCCATGGAGTCTGCGTGGGATACGGAGACAGATATTGAGTAGGTTCCGGGCGTGACGTCGCGTTTTACTTGTACGCTTGAGCTGAAGGGTCTGGGAACGTTTGGGTCAACTTGACCAATTATGGTTGATGTTGGGCGGACCAGTATTGGGGAGGTGACGGTGACGTTGGTGTTCTGTGCGCTTACTTTTCCTGTGTTGAGGAGGTTTCCTGAGATGGTGATGTTGCCTGTTGGGACGGTTGTTGTGGGCGAGAGCAGGGCGCTGTAGATGACCATGTATCTGGTGGAGCTGACTACTGCTGGCACGGTCACTTCGGTGGATTTGAGGAAGTAGAGGGTCTTTCCGGATCCGGAGGCAGTCTCCAGGTAGTTCAACGTCATTTTCAGCCTGTATTCTCCGGGCTTAGCTGCGAGGTCGATGTTTAGGAAGAAGTCTGTGTAGGTGCTGGTTCCGGGGCTGATGCTTCCGCTGTAGTATGCTCGGGCATTGTTTCCCCCGGTGGAGTTCCAGAAAGGATAGGGGAGGTTCAGATTGGCAACTACTCCGGAGACTGTTGTGTTGCTCAGGTTTTGTATGGTTATGCGAAAGCGGATGTTTCGGTCTCCTGGCGCGGCCTCGATCTCCATGTACGATCGGCCGGTCTCGTATGAGGCGTCTGACGTCACCCACGCTGCCGAAACGACGTCTATTGGTGTCTGGATGCTTGATGCTGTAAGGAGCTGCGATGCTATGACTAGGAAGACGACTAGGCCAAGCATCGATGCTCCAACTCTCGTTCTCAATTCAAAACCTCCTCCTTCTCTATCATACCGTCTCTAATGTATACAATTCTGTGAGCTTCTCTAGCAAGATCGGGATTGTGTGTAATAAGTACGAATGTTCTTCCGGCGGTCCTGTTGATCTCTTTCAGCAGGTCCATTATCTGTGCAGAAGTCTTGGTGTCGACGTTGCCTGTGATCTCGTCACCAAGGACCAAAGTCGGGTCGGCCACCAAAGCCCGGCAGATCGCAACTCTCTGCTGCTCTCCCGCGCTCAGCTCATATGGCCGATTGTAGAACTTCGACGCCAATCCCACCGAGGTCAAAATCTTCTCGGCCAGCTGACGACGTTTGCTGGGAGTCATCCCTGAGGCGATGAGTGGAAGCTGCACGTTCTCGATGGCCGTTAGTCTGTGGATCAGATTGTATGCTTGAAAGACGAAGCCAATTCTTCTGTTGCGAATGGCGGATTTCCTATCTTCATCAAGCCTAGAGACCTCAATTCCATCTATGGATATTCTGCCGCTCGTCTGTTTGTCAAGAAGACCAATCAGGTTGAGAAGAGTTGTTTTTCCGCTTCCTGAGGGTCCGACTATGGAGACCATCTCTCCTCTTTTCACTTTCAGGGAAACGTCGTGCAACGCTGTGAACTTCATTGACCCTGTCCTGTATACTTTGGCTAGGTCATTGACTTCTACTGCGAATTCACTCTTCTGATTCAATCGTCTCACCTCGACGATATCTGACCCCTGCAATCGCTGAAACGTAGACGACCATCACAACAAGGAAACCTGTAAGAGCACAAGCCAAGATGGAGGAGAGGCCGCCAGCTGTTGAAGAACTTGAGGGAAGACTGACATTAGTGGGAAGTGCCTGCTGCTGGCTTGCCATGAGACCATTTCCTGACCTTCCCAGAAGCCCCAGCGCGAAAAAGTACCCCGCGTTAAGCAGTCCGGACACTGTCCCGGCAAGAATCGCCTTCTTCCAAGAACCCATAAGGCTCTTGTTCCGCCAAGTACTGCCGAGAAATACTCCTGCGACAATGAGCGGAATTATGATCGGGATCTGAGTCAAATCACTCGCTTTCCTCTTTGTTGAGCGCCGCAATAGCTCAATTGTGATTAAGGCGTTTTCCCAGATTTGCGCCCAACTTCTACCCAAATTCGAAAACACTTTTTTGTACGAAGAACCCTCATGTACCCGGCGCAGTCATAGTCGAAGGTGTACCAGTGTTCCCTCGCAGGAATTCGATCGAACCTCTGTTCTGGCTTGTTGCAGGCACAAAAGGAGTAGGAACATGCGTCATCACAATCGCGTGCGCCGAAATCGTTGATGGGCACTCTTAGAGGTGGAGGTGGCTTGGAGGATGAAGTCTCTCGTTTCTTCACTATCCTAGGTCATCCTCTAAGAAGAAAGATCATTCAGTATCTTGGCGATCACGACTACGGGGGCTTCACAGACCTAAAGGCACACCTGAATGTGAGCACGGGCACACTCTACTACCAGCTCGACCTTCTCAGGGACCTTATCGAACAGGATGAGGAGCGGAAGTATCACGTGAACGAGAAGGGGAGATTCGCATACAAGCTACTGCTCGAAAGTGGGGAGAAGTTCGCATCGAGCCGCTACGTGAAACGGAACCGTACTGCAGCAGGCTACGTGACCCTCTGGATCATAGGATGGA
>Ga0315282_10016073_pt1 | contig 10973 bp, 9 predicted proteins | sample YL17G07_20_MG_FD_203693 | JGI IMG/M metagenome (GOLD analysis project Ga0315282, IMG submission 203693) | Sediment microbial communities from Yellowstone Lake, YNP, Wyoming, USA - YL17G07_20 | ecosystem: Environmental > Aquatic > Freshwater > Lake > Sediment | place: USA: Wyoming | collected...
GGCATATCTAACGACACAGGTATAAGTCAGCCAACTGTTCACAGGTATCTGAATATTCTTGAGGAGTCTTTGCTTTTTACAAGACTGCGACCGTATACTGTAAACAAATCAAAATCAATTACTAAGACACCTAAGGGGTATTTTATCGATTCAGGCCTTGCAACATATCTTGCAGCTATTAAGAGTTCAAGTAACCTTGATGATAAATTTGCAGGACATTTATTTGAGGGAATGATACTTTTATACCTCTTGAGTCTGGCGGAGATTTTTCACTTCAAGGTTAACTTTTTCAGGAAAAGGATCGGCGGAATTGAAGTTGATTTTGTGGTCGAATTGGGACACAATGCGCTTGGCATAGAAGTAAAGTTGGCTGATAAAGTGGATTTTAAAGATGCAAAGAATTTGCTCCACCTTAAGGAATATGTTCCAAATATGGTTGCAGGAGTTGTCGTTTACAATGGAAACTTTATTACAAAAATAGCAAAGGATGTGATTGCAATCCCATGGCAAATGTTCTAAGTTTTTTATTTTGGTTGTAAGGCAGTCAGCAAAAAAACAGAGTCATTGCAAGCCTTTGTCATTCTGATGAGCGCTTTTTGCGAGGAAGAATCTCGTAGTTAAATACGAGACCCACTCGACTTCATCGAGGAAGAGATTGTGCAATCCTTTCCTTGCGAAAGCAAGCATTTATTTCAGGAGAGTGCGGATTGCAGAAGATCGCTTTCTCTTTTTCTCTTACGAATATTTCCATACTTTTATAAGAGACCTCTGTACAATAATTTGACACCGATAAATTTCTTTGCTAAAATGTCATATAGAGTCTCAGAAGTATGTAATGTATGGAATTAATTGGAGAATTATGAAAAATAAAAAAGAAGTAGAGAAAGAGTTACAAGAGTTAATAGACAGATATCATCTTAATGAAAAATTAACTGTTGAGGTGATTAAGGATTGGGTTTTTGAAGAAAAAGGGGAGACAGTATCTGAGAGCGCACATAGATTTCAGAAAAGAGCCCTTGATTATTTTAAAGATTTAAAAGACATTGATGAATTAAATGAAGTTTTAGGTATTATCAGTGATGCGTGGAATTATTTTCCTCATAAAAGTTTAGGTGGAAAATCGCCAGCCCAATTAGTAAAAGAAGAACTTAAAATACATCCTGAAAGGAAGAAATCAAGAGAAATGCCAGAAGTTATCGTTGGTGGCAGAAAAATGTCCTGGAATGATCATTCGAAAATGATAAAGAAAATGAAAGAGTTGCAAAAACCATTTCGAAGATGGGTAGATAAAGATGCGTTACCAAATTATCGAAAGTATCTCAAAAAAGAAAAGAGCCTCCCCAAGGAGGTAGTCGAAAAGCATCATGAAGTGGCCGATGTATTTTTTGATCGGGCTATGTGGGTTGGTTTTTTAGACTTTGAAAAAATTCGGATAGAATTTGCCAAATATGAATTTCCTCGTTGGTGGCAAACCCATGTTATGGGCAATGATTTAGATGAAAATGAAATTTGGTCTTCGCTAAAAATTCTTTTTGGATTTTTAGCTGAAAAATATGGAATGAATGTCGAAAGATTTTTTAATATTTGATATTAAGTTTTTTATTCATCATATACTCCTTTTCTTCTTTGTCATTCTGCACTCTTTTCCTCGACGAAATCGAGTGCAAAGCGAAGAATCCCATCTTTCTAATCGAAGGGGTGAACTAATCCCCCCTTCGAACTACCTCCCAAAAAAAAAGAAAGGCAAAAGCGAGACTGCCGCAGCTACAAAAAGTGCATCACTTGACAAAAAGAAAAGGCGAGACCCTTCGCTTCGCTCAGGGTGACAGAGAAGGAGTGTGCAGTGGCTGTATATGTTATGGTTGCCGTATATTTCTGTCTACAAAATAAAAAATAATAACCAAAATCCGAAAATTCATTTGGAATTTTTTTGTTCTGTATATAATTTGAATATAACTTGAATATAAAAATAGGCGATGCATATGCGAAAGGCTCAAAAGGAGGTTATTTTTGCAGGTGAACCTGCCAAAAAGAAATAAAGAGTGCATCAAGAATAGGAGGAGCACTGAGTGATAGAGGAGATCGGAAAGGTAAAAGAATTTTTAGAAAGTAAAGATTTTGTAGCCTTTGCTCTACTTTTTGGTTCTTTTGCATCAGGGAAAGCTACAGATGTAAGTGATGTGGATTTAGGAATATATCTCAAAAGCGATATTCCCATTCTTGAATATGGAGGTTTAGTTTCACAGTTAGAAAGCCTTACAGGAAGAAGAGTAGACCTTGTAATTCTAAACAACCTCTATGAGGAAAATCCCCGTTTTGCCTATCAAATAGTATCTCAGGAAAAGCTTCTCTTTACAAAGAATAGAGATTTATTTACAGATTATAAAAGGAAAGTTTTTCTCTACTACCTTGATGCAGCACCTATGTTGAGATTGATGGATGAAACCTTTTTAAAAAGAATTGAGGAGGGAAACGTTGGCGACAGAAACTATATTGGAAAAATTAAAAACACTTGAGCAAAGCGTTTACTATCTCAGAGATTTTAAAGAAAAGCATACTTTAAGCGAGGTTTTAAAAGATAAAACACTTGAATGGGCTGTAAGGTACGGTCTCTTTGAATCCTCACAGATCGTTATAGATGTTGCTTGCGCATTGAGTGCTGAATTTAATCTTGGAAATCCGAAAAGCTATAAAGAGTGTATTGAACTCTATGGCAAGCGAACTCATTAAAGTAGCCGGATTGAGGAACTTATTGGTACATGAATATATTAAAATTAACATTGAAAAGTTGTTTAACCTTCTGGGGGGACTTTGGGTTTTTACCAAATTTATAGAACAGATAAGAAGGACTTTGAATGCATAGGTTTATGCCCAGGTATTATTTCACAAATGGAAATAAACTTCATAAGGAGGGAAAATAAAATGTATAAATATGAAATGATAATCTATTGGAGTGAAGAGGATAAAGCTTTTATAGTAGAGGTCCCTGAGCTTTCTGGTTGTTTTGCTGATGGAAAAACTTATAAAGAAGCAATTGAAAATGCTCAAAGAGTTATAGAAGAGTGGATAGAGGAAGCTCAGGAGTTAGGAAGAGAAATCCCGGAACCTAAAGGTAAAGTTATATTAGCATAAGGAACTTCTCTAAGTTAGAGCATGAGAAAAAAGCTCTAAAATGGCGAGGAGATTAAAAGGAGTAAAAGGAATTTATAATATGCGGAAAGGATTGCATATTAGAAAGAAGTAAATATACTGAGAAGATCGTATATTACAGAGGAATAAAAGATGGATTTAGAGACTAATGCAAAGGTAAATTTAACTGATTCAGGAGGCTAATTATGAAAGTAATAATCCTTGCAGGCGGAAAGGGCACAAGGCTTTGGCCGATGTCACGGGAGAAGTATTCAAAACAATTTCTTAAATTTGTAGATAAATATAGCATGATGTTAGGCAAATTTAATTTTCGTAAACTCTTGACAAAAATTTTTTTTGTATATTATATATAATATAATAATTAAAAAGCCGTTTTTGGAGCTTGGCGGGAAGTTAACTTGCTCATAAAGATTGCAAGTTGCAGAAGATTAAAGGAGAAAAACAAGTGCACGAGGAATGTAATTGCAAAAGCTGCAATTACAAAGAATTAGAAAGTTTTAAAACGAGTGTTTTGTTTGGAAGCTTCTTATGTAAAGCAATTTTGAGATTACTGCTGTTTCTACCGCAGTTTATGTCTTCAATCTTATCTTTTGTTACAGGGCTGAGCTTCGTTGTAAAAAATCTTTGTTTAAAAAAACAGGTATTGGTTACTTATTCTAATTGTTCCCAGACTTTTTTTGTGAGAGATAACCCGTACAACCTCTTGACAAAAGATTTTTTTTGTATAAACTTGTTTATAAGGAAAAAATTGTTGCATTTATGAGGCTTGTTGAGATGTTGGGTTATTTTTCAGATGCTGAGGCTGCGTGGCTTATGGTATTTGCCAGTGCGAGCTTTTTATGCTTTGGTTTCATGAAGGATGTTGGCTTTATCAGTGCTCACTGGCTTTTAAAAAGTTAACAGGGAGGTGTTGAAGGAAAAATCGTGCGAAACATTTTTGAAAATGTATTGTTTGTTTGATGCTTTTGCTGTTGAAAGAAGTAAAGAAAAGTTATGAAAAGGAAATGAAAACGAAAAGCAAATGAAAACGAAAAGCAAATGAAAACGAAAAGACTAAAAGTTAAAAGGTTTTTTAAAAACGTTTTTAAAAAAAGAAGTTAAAAAAGAAATCTTTAAAGGAGGTTTTTATGAACAAAAAAGTGTTTAGTTTACTCATCGCCATCGCGATGGTGGTGAGCATGTTGACGGGAGCTATTTCTGTACCCAGGGCGCAAGCAGTAGCACCCACTTACACTAGCTACAGGCTTGGTAGCGATAGTACTGGTGGTGCTTCAACATGGGATCCCACAGCTCCTAAGGTTGGAAAGTACTCGGTGAAGCTCACACAGGGTTTAACTGATGCCAGCACCTACGTGACGTTCGTTCCGGATGAGGGCGTAACGCTTGCAGACCTCACGAGCATTGCTGCGAGCCCCGAGTGGAGCTTCTGGTACAAGTTTGCTGCAACTACTGCCAACCAGATGGGTCCGCAGTTGGAGCTGGACTTCACTCCTGCTACTGGTAATGGTCACGTTGAAGTAACGCTTATGCCATTGCAGAACTATAACCCCCCCAACACGGATTGGCATAAATACAATGTAACGAGCACTTCAACGCGTGTTGTATATTATGGTAAGAAAGCGGATGGTCTTGCCGATCTGAACTGGGATAATACGTCGAACTATTCTCTTGCAACCGCTGAAACAGCGATAATTACTGCAGAGCCTGCTGCTTCGACCTGGGAACTCACCGGGGTCAGGATGGAGCTCTGGAATGCGAATAATGGCCAGGTAGTCAATATTGACGACGTCACCATCAACGGCACCACCTATGCATTGGAGCCTATCATTCTGGATACTGCTTACTATAATGATACCGATTATTTCTGCAAAACAGGCGACACCATAGGGATCATAGTCCCTCTTTATGCGCTCAATACCGACCACGTCCGAGTTGAAACAATAAAGGTCGATGTTATAAGCACTACTGATACAGTAGGCCTTAAGGATGTCGTCCTTACTGAGACTGGTTTTAATACCGGTATCTTTACTGGTTCAATTGCAACTACAGGTACAGTTCCACCCCCTGCAGGTACTCTTGCGGTATCGAATGGAGATACGATTAGCGTTTCGACCCAAACCACTTATACTGTCACTGCTACCGTTGATGACACAAAGCCAGCGTTTGGTGCGGTAAGCCCACTCGACGCAGCAACCGTATATGATACAACTCCAACAATTACTGCCAACTACAGTGATGGTAGTTCAGGTATTAATACAGATAGCGTTGTGATGAAGGTTAACGGCGTGGCCGTAACACCAGATTCCGTAACTGATACGATAGTCAGTTACACTCCTACAGTTGCATTTGCTCCTGGCAGCACTGTTGCAGTAACTGTAGATGTCTCAGACAATGCGGGCAATGCCGCAGTAACAAAGTCATGGAGCTTCACTATTGCTGAAGCATTCAACGTGGCGATAACTGCTCCATCTCCTGCAACGATGCAAGCAGCTTCTGCTACTACTGTCACTGTCACATATAAAGGTGTTGATAACACGGGAATCCATAGTTCTGCTGCCGATGGTCAGCTTAAGAAGGTTACGACAACCTTAAGCGGACCGGGAGTCTCAGCGTCTTTTGACGATACTGCCGATACTAGTTTTACACATACTTTCAGCGGTGTAACCGCGGAACAGGCAGGGACAATAACCGTCACCTTCGTGGGAACCTTTAAAGCTGTTGCTCCTTCAACAACCGATACAACAATAACTAAAACCCTTACGATAGATGTCACCGGGTTCCTGGTTACAGAATCATGGGCGGATGTTGAAATAAATAGTACGCATGATATCTCGATGACCGTTACTACCAAAGCTGGTGCTCCAGTAAACACTGGCTATGTGGTGATCACTGCCCCTGTGGCTTCTGGCTTCCAGAAGGATGTCGACCCTACTACTCCAGGTCTGGAGTCCTTCACTACTATTGAGATCAATGGCACAACGGGCAAGATAACCTATGGTACTGCTAACCCGGAAAACTTTGTTGTAAACAACGGCATCTATACGGTAACCGGCATCAAATTTGTCCAGCTAGGTGATGTAAAAGTTACTGTAGAGGAATCATCATCCGGTACAACTCAGGCTGAGTTCCCCGAGGCATTTACAGTGATAGGCAACAATGTCTATACTCTTGCTTTTAGCCCGACTAAACTCACCGCAGGTATTGATTTGGATGCTTTGGACATCACAATTACCGAAGCTGGAGTACCAGTAACTGATGTTACCAAGATTTATGTTGATGATGTTGAGTATACGGGAGTTATTACCCATGTTACTGGAACTAACGTGTATACGATCGATCCCGCTAACTATACCACAGCGCAAACTGTCGTTATCAAAGCTACAAATGCTGGCGCAACAAAGTATGGCACTGCTAACCTTTCAGTTGAATTACCGACAGTGACCTTTGTAATAAAAGAACAGGTCGGGACCCCCGTGGTTGAGGTAGTCAGAAATGTAATGCTCAAGGATACTACAAGTGATTACAAGGTTTACATAACTGCTAAAGATGCTCTTGGCAATCTAATAACAACTGGTAGTGTTTGGATTGGAACCTATGGTGGTACACCAACCCCATCCTTTACTTCTAAAACTACAACAACAATAACTGATGGTGCTGCTACATTCACAGTGACAAATTGTGATTGGGATGCAGGAACTTATGTGTGGAAAGTAGGTAATGATACAGAAGTCAAAGCAGCTCTGCTTCTCACTCCAGAACTTAAAGTTGAAGCCCCTGCTTACACGCTAACCTGGGTGCCAACAACTCTTGTTGTTGGAACAGAAGGTACATTCACTGTCAAAAATAATTATGGCGAACCAACAAGTGGAGTTTCTATCACAATAGTTACTCCTGTGGGTGATATAGTGTATAAGACAACCATTGCAGATGGTACATTCAAGTACACACCTCCTATTGTAGGTGATTACACCGTGACATCGTCACGTGCAATTACTCCTGCCAGTTTCCCTGTTGTTAATGCAGTAGTTGATATAGCTGCAATACCTGGAGTAACAGCGCCAGTAGTAGGAGCGACTCCAGTAGCAGCAATTACAGCAACAGCTCAATACACAGGCACAGTAGCATGGAGCCCAGCAGATGCAACGTTTGCTGCAAGTACAGTATACACAGCAACAATTACTCTCACGGCAAAACCAGGATTTACGTTTACAGGCGTAACTGCAAACTTCTTTACAGTGGCTGGAGCAACAGCAACAAATCTCGCTGACTCAGGAGTTGTAACAGCAGTATTCCCTATAACTCCTCCTCCTGCACCCAAATACATCAAAATTCTTACCCCAATGCAAAACGACAGCTATCAGCCAAACGGTACCATTACTGTAACATGGGATGTTAATGGATTCGGTGCTGAAGCTTTACAAGGCATGAAGATAAGAGTCCTCTTCTTTAATGATGTAAATTCACCTAATATGTGGGCTACAGTTGCTTACAACCTTCCTATCCAAAACGATTCAGTCACAATTAATCTCTCCCAATTTACCATAGCAGATCCACTCCGTTGCAAGGTAAGAGTTGGTATCTACATCCCAGATTCTGTAGGCTCTAAAGATGGCATATGGGATACCTGGCAAAACGGAATCTATACAGCAACTTGGATTGCTGAATCCGGCTACTTCTGGGTAGTTAATCCGTAAGATTGTAAAAGCACAATAAATATTACAGGGCTGCCTTCGGGTGGCCCTGTTTTTTTATGCAAGTTTTCTTTAAAGAGCATCTATTAGGTATTGACTTTTCTATATAAAGCTATTATAATATATACAAGATGAATATTTATCGACCACGTGAGTTTGCAAAGCTTGTAGGCAGATCAGTTATTACCCTCCAAAGGTGGGATAGAGAAGGTGTATTGAAAGCATATAGAACACCTACCAACAGACGATACTACACTCATGAGCAATACCTTGAATATATAGGACAAAAAGCAACTACTGAAAAAAAGAACATTGTATATTATAGGGTTTCAAGCCAGAACCAAAAAAACGATCTCGAAAATCAGAAAAAAGCTCTTGAAACTTTTTGCACGGGTGCAGGTATTTCTGTATCAGAATGGCTTTATGATATAGGAAGCGGCCTTAATTACACAAGAAAAAACTTCATTAAATTGACAGAAATGGTAGAACGTGGCGAAGTAGCGAGTATAATCGTAGCACATAAAGACAGATTTGTCAGGTTTGGTTTTGAGTGGTTTGAAATGTTTTGTGAGAATCATGGTACTAAAATTATCATTATGAATCAAGAGTCGCTTTCTCCGGAACAGGAAGTGACTCAAGATTTGCTTTCTATCATTCATTGCTTCTCATCAAGGCTTTATGGACTGAGAAAGTATAAAAAAAAGATAAAGGAGCTAATCCTTGAAAAAGACAATTAAAAACTACTGCTTAAACGCAACGGAAAGCAAGTTAACTGAGCTTTATGAAATAGCCCAACGCTATGCTAAGGTTAAAAATGAAGTATTTATGCGATATGGCAGTGTAGATGGATTGCGGTATTTAAGCTACCCAAGAGAAATAAGGGATGAATGGGTAAAGACAGGTTATGGTGATAAGTTTGGCCTTCAGGCAAGACAGTGGAAAATGGCATTTGACGAAGCCTTTGCCAACATAACATCAAAGTGGGCAAATGTAGCTAACGATGTAAGAATAAGTCTTTCCAGAAACAAAAGCTTTACAAACAATGAAAAGCATTATGCCTATTATCTCCTAAAGTCTCCATCTTTGTTATACAAGACAATTACATTCAAAACTTTTAAGCTTCCTTCACAATTTGCAGAATTAGACATTGACATACTCAAAGTGCATAAATATCTCAAGAGCAGATTGAGAAAACATTTCGGTGAAAAACCACATCAACATAAAACAAACTCTTTTGCAATAGATTCAGATATGTACGATTTATACAAAGATGCAAAAGGCAGGTTGTGGATCGGGATTACGGGACTTGAACCAAGAAAAAGAATACATTTGCTTTTAAGATCCACTGTTGAACCAAAAAAAGGCTCAAGCTTAAAAGTAGTTTTAAAGGCAAAGAGAATAGAAATACACCATACAATAGATGTAGAAGTAAAAGAAACTAACAATTCAAATGTTGTTGCCATTGATAAAGGTTTTACTGAAGTTGTTACATCAAGCAGCAACAAAAGATACGGTTTAGGTTTTAACGAGATTCTAAAGGAAGAATCCAACAGGCTATCTGAGAAAAACAAAAGAAGAAACAAGTTAAGAGCTCTTGTAAAGAAATATGAAGAGAAAGGAAACTTTGCAAAAGCAGAAGCAATTAAGGTAAGCAATCTTGGAAAAAGGAAAGATAATCATCAAGGGTTAACGAACAAAGATAAACTTAAAACTTTTATCAACACTGCCATAGGAGAGTTTATTCAAAGAGAGGCTCCCTCCGTAGTTATTCAGGAGGATTTAACATTCTCAAATTGGTCTAAAAAACTTTCTAAAAAAGTAAAAAGATATTTTTCAAGTTGGTTAAAAGGCTATATTAAAGAAAGGCTTGAATACCTATCAAAGCTTAACGGTGTTAAGCTTGAGACTGTAAATGCAGCATACACCTCGCAAGTTTGTCACATCTGCGGGCGCTTCGGCAAACGCACTGGTGATAGATTTTACTGTGCAGAGCACGGGGAGATGGATGCCGATTACAATGCCTCACTAAATATTCTTGCAAGATACTTTGACACGGAAATTAATCTTTATACATCTTACAAACAAGTCAAAGCAATCCTGCAGGAACGGTTGAGACTGTCCAACCAAGACTCAAGGCACTTTCTTGTAAAAGAAAGTCAAACTGAGAGCGAATTAACTCAATGTATATGAATAAATACATTTTGAGTAACAGGATAGCGTTATTTCCCAAAATCCTCTGTCTTTATAACTATGTTCCATACTGTAAACAACGTCTCTCATTTCAAATATTCTCCTTTTGTAACTCCCCCGGTCTGTCATTCCGAACTTCTTTTTTGGTCATTCCGAACGAAGTGAGGAATCTCCTCTTTTCAAATCCTTCGGGTTGAGTTAGAGGAGGGTCTTTTCCTCTTCTCCACTTACTAGGAGCCCCTCGCAAATGCGGCTCGGGGTGACAGAAGGGTGTAGGAGACCCCTCGCAAATGCGGCTCGGGGTGACAGAAGGGTCTAGGAGACTCCTCGCAAATGCGGCTCGGGGTGACAGGGAGGGGCATTTTCAAGCATATCCATTATGTAGCTCATAGTTATAATTAGAACTAAAAAGAAATTCAGTGTAAGAGCATAAATAGAGAACTTTGAAGTCGTATAGCTATAACAAAATGGGATTTTAGGTTATTTTTATCCTCCCAGGAAAACTATCGTTACTGTTTTGCTACTCTCATCGTAGTCAACGCTTGCACTCAGATTTTCGCTTACAAATCTTATAGGAATCATTGTTCTTCCGTTGACTATTTCTGGCACAACCCTGGAGTTTGTTGGGTCAATAATATTATTTCCAAGTTTTATTGAAACTTTCTTTTGGGCTGAATCCCAGTTAACGGTTCCATCAAGTAGCTCGACAATGTATCTAATCGGAACAAGCACCCTGTTGTTCTTAATTATAGGTGGAGAGTCAAGCAATCTCTGATCTGCTTGACAAAAATTTTTATTTGTATACAGTTAAACTAAAGAGGTTTTACATAAATATGTAAAAAGAGCAAGAAAGGAGAAGAGTATGATAAACAAAAAAATTGTCTTAGTTTTAGTGGTGTTAGTGTTTTTGGCGACATTAATTCCGTCCGTCTCGGTTGCAAG
>Ga0315282_10016074_pt1 | contig 10972 bp, 11 predicted proteins | sample YL17G07_20_MG_FD_203693 | JGI IMG/M metagenome (GOLD analysis project Ga0315282, IMG submission 203693) | Sediment microbial communities from Yellowstone Lake, YNP, Wyoming, USA - YL17G07_20 | ecosystem: Environmental > Aquatic > Freshwater > Lake > Sediment | place: USA: Wyoming | collected...
GCAACCGCACGGCGACGGAGTTCTTCCTGAACAATCGGTTGGAGCTTACGAGCATCACGTTTCATGCTCATAAGTATACACTATTCTGAAATAAAATGCTACTTAATTAATGACCAGATTAGTAAGAGGCTTGTTGTGTTGGCGATTTTCTTTGTGGCTCTGTGTTTTGCTGTAGTAGGATGCTATAGGGGCGGAGCTTACCACCCGGGGGGTGGCCACATAAAAGTTATCGCTGCGACCTACGGAAGGAACTGCGGAGCTCCTTACGGGAATGTAACCTACCATCTTGCCGAGATCTGTGACGGAAAGGCGAGGTGTGAGTACCTAATTGATTTTAGAGTCATAGGTGACCCGGCAGGCAACTGCGCGAAGGATTACTTTGCTGAGTGGGAGTGTGGGGGTGGTCCCGAGAGGGGCACCACGTACGCCGGCCCTGAGGCGGGATTTGGCACGAGGATACTACTGAGGTGCCCGGTCAGGTAGTGCAAGGAGCGCCACCTTCCTTAGGTGATCCCAGCCTAACCCCATTGGCACTCAGGAAAGGACTTGTGGGCACAATTCGGGTGGGCCGTGACAGCGAATGTTGCCGCGCCCACCCCCTGGACCTCTGGGACGGATATTCGGAAAAAGTGCAACGCCCGATAACGTTTTGCCTATTTCTAATCGTAATCCTTAACTTCCTCTTTTTATGAAATCGTTTAGTTGTAGGTGAAACCGTCAAAGTAGTAAAAACCTAAACTACCAAATTTAGGATCCTTTTCATCGTAACATTTATCACACTTTCATTATCCTCATCTGTTCTTCCTCCATCGAAAGGGTATATCAATTTGGGGTTGGGGCTACGGTTTTGCCACAAAGTCGTTTTGAAGTGGGGCTCCTAAAAAAATTACCCCTATTTTCTGTTTTTGGATTGGAATTGGGTTTATTGATTGATCTATATTGACTTTCTTGTTGCTAATTGATATTGAGGGGTTGTATTCCTCGGACGGTTAGGAATGACAAGAATCTCGAACTACTGCAAGGAAGGAGTGAAATAATGAAACCTTTTCGATGGACTTGTCCGTTTTGCGATCACAAGGTGATTATCTCAGAACCAAATTTCCATGTCGGTATGACTGATCTTATGATTGAAAACGCTGAAGGGTTCAAACGGACGTTTGTTCAATTTCTTGTCTGTCCGAATCCCGATTGTAGAAAAGTTACACTCACCGCCTCCCTCTATAAGTTATCCCGTGACCAATATAACAACTGGGAAGCAGGAGATTTTATCAAAGAGTGGAGGCTTATCCCACCATCTCAGGCTAAAGTCTATCCAGAATATATTCCAAAGCCCATTCGTGATGATTATTTGGAGGCCTGCTTGATTAGAGACCTTAGCCCGAAAGCTTCGGCCACTTTGTCAAGACGTTGTCTACAGGGGATGATCAGGGATTTTTGGGTAGTAACAAAGGACAACCTTAAATTGGAAATTGAAGTAATAGAGGAAAGGGTTGACCCCCTGACATGGAAAGCTATTGATGCTGTGAGGAAGATAGGGAATATTGGGGCTCACATGGAAAAGGATATCAACCTGATCGTTGATGTAGACCCAGACGAAGCATCCCAATTAATTAATCTCATCGAAATATTAATAAAGGATTGGTATATCACTCGATATGAACGCCAAAAAAGATTGGAAAGCATTGTTGAGGTAGGAGAGAAAAAAGACTCTAAAAAGAAAGGGAAATAGAATACTCCGAATGTGAAGTATCAGGAGAGGTTTTTAGGGGGGGGGATATAGGGATGTCAGGGAGAATAAATGAAAAAGAAAGGCAATCCTAAAATTGTGTTTGATTTACAAACAAACGCCTTTGATTTTATGGACAAGGCAGTTGAAGAAGCAAAATCAGGTGATACACGTGCCTGGAAATACTCACTGTTGAACCTTGTGAGCGCCATTGAATTGCTGATGAAATCTGTTCTGGAAAAAGAGCACTGGTCGCTGCTTTTCGATGATGTCAATAAAGCTTCAACACATAAGCTTAAGAGCGGAGATTTTAGGAGTGTTGATTTTAATGCTGCGCAGACACGGCTTCAAGAGATTATAGGAATAGACATGCCTTCAGAATATACTAAATTCCTTAAACAGTTATACGATCTTCGGAATAAAATAACACACTTTAAATTTGAGACAACAGAATTGCAGATCAAATCATTAATTGAAAGGGGTTGCAGTATTTTTATATCGCTATACGAGAAAGGATATGGCAGTAGTGCTGATGAAAAAATAGTGTATCGGTTAAGTGAATCATTATTAGAATTTGAACATTTTGTGAATGAGAGAATAAAGCAGATAGAAGATAAAATAAAAGCTTATGACAAACCATCAAAACATTTTAGGATATGCGATTCATGTTGGCAGGAGACGTTGGTTATTGCTACAGATAAAGCAAAATGCCTTTTTTGCGGAAAAGAAATTGAGATTGAAGAACTTGCGCAAATGTCTGAGGGGCCTGGGGGACCTTGTCCCCATTGCCAATCGGGTTATCTTGGTTTCGTTTTATACAATAATGAAGAAGGGGCATTTCATTGTGTTATTTGTGACTTTGTTTCAGAGTTTTCTTATAATGAGGTATGTCCTCGATGCGGAGAGACATTCTGGAATAAGGACAAAGACACAATGTGTTCTTCATGTTGGGTAGAAGTTATGAGCAAAGATTAGTCAAAGTAGAATTTGAGCTAACCCCTCCCAATGTCAAATATCAGGAGAGGTTTTTGAGGGCTTATCGGGAGGCGAGGGAGGGTGGAAAGGGGTTGTGGAGATAGTCCATTCTGTGGCTTTCTTCCTATAACCTTCTCTTCCCTATTTTTTAAAAAATGTGTATATTACAACCGTAATTTAGCAATAGAGATATACTCCAACCTCGGGAAGATAACATTTTTTTGAATTATGCTTACGTAATGCAATGCTGTAAACAAAAACACTTTTTAGAAGAGATGGGTAACCAAATTTTTTTTAGGATGCAATTATCGTAAACAGATAGGAAACCCAACCCAAATTATGTCCGAAGGGCTATTACAATTCTTGGCAAATCTAAATGGTACAATTTCTTCTATTTTAGCAGCTATTATTGCATTCATTTTGGCTGCACGGACTGGTTTGAGAGGAAGGGGGCTACATGAAATAGAAAAATTTTATGACAAAGCTGTTGTCGCTTTGTTTGTAATATTTTTGGCTTCAGTAGTTTCTTTGACGTACTTCCTTATTAAAATATATTTAATTAGCAATTTGACCTTCTGTCATGTTGATCTATATTTTGGTATCTTACTCGCTCTAATTCTCCCTGTTTTAGCAGTTTCTCTGTTCTTGGTTTACAAAAAATATTAGTACAATTAATTAGGATTGAATATTGATGGACATGTCTTATAAATTTTGTACACCAGACCAATTAGCTGTAGCCATGAGAGTGAAACTTGTAAATTTCCTTGAGACCCATCACGACCTGTTTAGAGATTTATCAGATTTGGCAATAGAGCTTAACTCTTATTTTAAAAAGTTTTTAGGAAACGATTTTAGCTCGCATGACTTGGCAGTTTTTATGTCGTTTGTTTTCGAAAATAATTGCCGGCATGACTTAAAAACTAAGCTTACGGAACATATCCTAAAGGAAACAGATGGTGTTAAGGTTTCGGATGGTCTCGATGCATTAGGCCCGGTTCTTGTAGCTATGCTCGTGAAATCGAAAAGGTTAACATGAACATTAAAGTCCGCAGTAGAAAGTCGCATGGAGGGGCGTAATGAAAAATGGAGGTTCTTCGGGTCGTATGCCTGAATCTGACATAGATACGAAATTAGCTAACAAATTAGACTCTGATATATTGGAGAAGTTTGGGTTTGGCAGTTCGTCCCTTACTCCGGAAAACCGAAGGCCCTTTAGGGAGTGGATAGCAACATTCCTTATAAGTAAAAGCCCTAGGATGCAGGAGATAATTAAAATAATAGAAATGATTTCTGGAACCAGCGTTAATGTACTAATTACTGGGGAGTCCGGCACGGGGAAGGACTTAGTAGCTAGAGTTATTCACTACAGCAGCACCCGGAAGGAGAAGCCTTTGGTCATTATAAACTGTGGTGCCTTGCCCGAGCGGCTACTTGATAGCGAACTTTTCGGCTGTGTGAAGGGCGCTTACACTGGGGAAGTAAAAGATAAGGTTGGCCGCCTTGAGGTCGCCGATGGGGGGACCCTTCTTCTCGACGAAGTAGCAGAACTTCCATTGTCGATACAGAAAAAATTATCGTATTTCCTAAGTGAAATGGCATCTAAAAGAGGAGGAAGAAAAACTAATGTTAATGTAGATGTTCGAATTATTGCGGCCACAAACAAAGACCTTGCCCAAGAGATAATTCAAGGAAAGTTCCGGGAAGACCTATTTTACCGACTCAGTGTAGTACAGATTAATATTCCACCGCTGCGTGAGCGGAAAGATGATATCCCGATGCTTGTTAATCACTTCATAAAAAAGTACAGCCTTGCGGCCAGAAAAAATATACAAGGGATTTCACCTGAAGCATTGAAGCAACTTATGAGCTACGATTTTCCTGGCAATATCAGGGAACTACTGAATATCATACAAAGGAGCATATTGTTAGAAACTTCGCAAACGATCCGACAGTTACATGGAGAATTTAATTCCTTTGACGGATGGATAAGGGCTAAAAAAACTAAAATCCGTTCCCTTGAGATGCTGGATGAAGAAATGGATTTAAAGAAAAGTATTCAGAAAATGGAAAAGGATCTCATTCTAAAAGCCTTAAAAAGGACTGCGGGCTCAAAGAGAGCAACGGCGAAGCTTCTAAATATAAGTCCTCGAACTCTTAACTCCAAATTATGCCGTTATGGCCTTCTTAAAATAGAATAAAGAATTACATTTGCCAGCGACTTGCAATTCCTGTCGGCCTAAAAAGAAAAGCCTGAATTGGCACACGCCGTTTTGTTTTTAGGCCTAGTTCTAGTATGAAGACCTCTTGGCGGTGTTTGCTAATTAAAGTCTCATCCGTTCTTTAGCCAAATCTATTTAATCCTAACTTTTAGTTAAAAGTTAGGATTCCATTCTCTCCAAATTCTCCAGCATTCTGCGATCATTGCGGCTAAACCAGTTTTGTCTGGTGCATCGTGAAAAATTACATAGATTATGTTAGAAAAATGCAATATTATGGGAATGATAGGAGTTGAAGTATGGTAAAAAATTTGAAACGGACCCCCCTCTATTCATGGCATAAGGAGCATGGCGGGCAGATGATTGAGTTTGCTGGCTGGGAAATGCCTGTTGCTTATGAAAGGGGAATTCTTGAGGAACACTTAGGCACGAGGAAATACGGAGGTCTCTTCGATATCTCCCATATGGGACGATTTTTGATTCGCGGAATGGAAGCCATTCCTTTTATGCAGCATGTCTTAACGAACAATGTAATGGCCCTTGATCCTGGTGTGGCCCAGTACACTTTGGTTCAGAATGAGGGAGGAGGAGCGATGGACGATGCCTACCTCTATCGACTGGAAGAAGGGGAGCCCTCCCTGGAAACAAATTATCTCCTTGTTGTGAATGCGGCGAATAAGGAGAAGGTTTGGAATTGGTTCCTCGATCATAAGAGACGGTTCAAGAATATGGTGATCGAGGATAAGACCGATGAGATCGGCATGATCGCATTACAAGGCCCTCACACCAAGAGAGTTTTGGAAAAGATTCTTTTGGAGGATTACACCAAACTTCCTGATCCATGGAGAAACCGTTTAAAGGTTTGTGACTTAGAGGGGGAGCAAGTCCAGGTTACGATCTCAAGAACGGGATATACCGGTGAACCCATCTGTTTTGAATTATTTTTACCTGCGGAAAAGCTGAGGCTCATATGGGAAAGGATCCTTGCCATCGGAGAGGAAGAGGGGATTATTCCGGTAGGCTTAGGAGCGAGGGATACCCTGAGATTGGAGGCAGGACTTCCTCTTTACGGTCACGAATTGGGGTTCGATCCACAGGGAATAGAGATCCCCATTTATGCGGTCCCTTCGGCAGCAAGATTGGCAATGAGTTTCTCGCGCTTAAAAGGACAATTCATCGGAAGGGATATTCTGAAAAGGCAATTTGAAGAGGTGACAGTAAGGGAGAGTGGGAAACCTTTGCCTCCTAAAGAAAGGCAGTTGGTTCCTAAAAGGATAGTCCCGATCACCATCACCGGTCAGGGGATTGCCAGACAGGGCGATGAGGTTTTCGTAAAGGAAGAACTGGCAGGTCATGTCACGAGTGGAACCATGGTTCCTTATTGGGTTTTTTCCGATCGGGGAATTCTTTCGGAACCTACGGATGAAAAAAAGATGAGGTCGGTTGCACTTGCTTATATCCATTCGGATTTGAAGGAAGGGCAGAGAATAGAAATTCTCCATCGGGGAAAGAAGTTTGAAGCGATCATTGTAGAAAGGCATCTTTCCACTGAAGCTCCGCCTTATGCCCATCCGATCCTGATTGAAGAACCGAAGAAAATACAGGTGCCGACGGGAACCTTAAAGGATCTGTCTGAAAGGCTCATCCTTCGTGTAGCTGAAAATACCCAATGGAGACAGAGAGAGACGTTCAACCTCATCCCTTCGGAAACAACTCCTTCTCTCCTTGTTAGGCTTCTTACCATCGCAGACCCATCGTGTCGATACGCTGAACACCGGTTGATGAAAGCCTTCAGGGAGAGCGATGTCTTTTATTATCAAGGGACAAAGTTGATCGGAGAGGTTGAAGTCCTTCTCGCAGAAGAACTTCGGCGCTTCCTTGGGTGCTCAGAAGTTGAACCGAGGGTGATCAGCGGACAGATGGCCAATACCGCTGTCTTCAGCGGGATCGTGGATTTTCTCAATCGTTTGGACCGGAGAAGCGAGCCTCGCCGAATCAGAAAGGTGATGAATCATCATATTGGAAGAGGAGGTCATCTGAGTGCACAACCCATGGGCGCTTTGAAAGAATTTATTGCCCACGACCCACTCACAGAAAGGCCTGCAACGATTCCTTTCCCGGTGATGAAAGAAGATCTTTACCGGATTGATCTTCTGAAAACAAAGGAGCTTTTGGAAGAACATAAACCCGAATTAATAGTTCTGGGCAAGAGCATGGTGATCTATAGAGAGCCGTTGAGAGAGATCGCTGAAATGATCGCAAGCATGAATCCAAAGCCGATCCTCCTTTATGATATGGCTCATGTCCTGGGATTGATCGGTCCCTATTTTCAAGAGCCTTTTAAGGAAGGAGCAGATATTGTTACGGGTTCCACCCATAAGACTTTTTTCGGACCCCAGAGAGGCGTCATCGCAAGCAACATGTCAGAAGGGACGGAATATGAAGAGCTCTGGCAAGCGATTGTCCGTCGGGTTTTTCCCGGAAGTGTGAGCAATCATCATTTAGGAACACTTGTAGGCCTTTTGCTTGCCGCTTATGAGATGAATGCATATAAATTGGATTATCAGAAGGCCGTGGTCGCGAATGCAAAGGCCTTTGCACGATTTCTTAAAGAAAGAGGATTAGTGGTAGAGGGAGACCCCAAAATTGGATATACGGAAACCCATCAGGTCATTGTCAGGGTCGGCTATGGGAAAGGGCCGATGATGGCTGAGAGGCTGGAGGAGAACAATATCATCGTCAACTATCAGGGGGCACCGGATGACGAGGCCTTTACGACGGCGAGTTGCCTGAGGATGGGGGTTCAGGAGATGACGCGTTTCGGGATGAAGGAAGATGATTTTGATCAACTGGCGGAATATATGAGTCAGGTGATTCTAAAAGACCGGTCTGTGGCCAAGGAAATTTCTCAATTCAGAAAAAAATTCACTGAAATGAAATATTGTCTGCCTGAGGCAGAAAGTCGATCTTTGGTAAACAGATTATTGGAAGCTATAAAGTAATTTTTTTCTTCACCTCGTGGATGGGAGAAGTGGACTCCATTTTTAACTTGACATTTAAAGGTTAATGTCTCACAATGTAAGACATGAAAACAGGATCATTAACAATCCGATTGGATAAGGGGCTCGATAAGTTACTGACCAAGGCCAGCAAGCGCTCGGGGAAGAATCGGAGTGAAATTGCTCGCGAGGCTTTACGTCGACAGCTAAGGCTCGAACAGTTTGAGGAATTAAGGAAAAGGATCATGCCCTTCGCAGAAGCCCGCGGGATACTGACCGACGAAGATATCTTCTCCCAGATCTCATGAAAGTTTTTCTTGACACCAATGTCTTGGTCAGTGCCGTCGCCACACGAGGGCTCTGTTCAGATGTGTTGAGGGAAGTCCTTCGTCACCATCATCTCATTATATCACCCGAACTTTTGACAGAATTGGAAACCGTATTTCGAAAAGCATTGGGCCTTCCACAGAATATTATTTTTGAATTCATCGAAGTCATCAAGCAAGATTCACAACTTTCAACTCCCTCTCCGTTGCTCAATGTCAATATACGAGATAAAGACGATTTGTTAATACTATCCTCCGCATTGAATGGCGGTGCCGATCTTTTTATCACTGGAGATAAGGAACTACTCGGATTGCAAAGCATAAGGAATATGGGCATTGTTTCACCCAGGATGTTTTGGGAGAGGCTGAAGGCTTAATGTCATTTTACATGAAATGAAAAGAGGAGGGATTAAAATGACTACACAAAGAAAATTTGGTTTTAGGAGCTTAATCATCTTGGCTTGTTTGATCATCCTTTCGGGATGTTCGAGCCCGCCCAAAAAACTCGATCCTTCTATTACTGGGCCACAGGTAATTGTGAACCCGGAAACCATTCGTCTTGGAGTCGTAAAGATGAGAGATACAAATATTGTTTTTGAGGGATCTGGGTTTCAAGCTAAACCCGGAGATTCTGTGTTAATCACTCTCGCAGGAGCGAATGAGACGAAGGTGATCGCGGCTGAGGCTCCGATTCAAAAAGACGGGACTTTCAAGGCAACGGTGCCTCCCTTAACAAAGATCATGGAGCTTTTGAGGGGAGATGTGACGTTTAATGAAAAGTTTCAGAATGTCGTCGTGATCAGCCAACCCCCCATTCCAAAGGGTGTTTATACGGCCAAAGTGGAGAGTATGATTTCAAAACAAACCGCAGAAACAAAGCTGAGCGTTAAAGGGAAAACCGTCATCGATAGTTTCAAGGATTGGATTGGGAAGTTAAAAGGAAAGATCCAGCACAAAAAAGAAAATAAATAAATCCAATTGGGGACGGAGTCACATTCCAGATCACTGGAATTGAACCCGTCCCCAATTATTTTCTTTCCCTGCAATGGCTTTTCCACGTCTATTTCGGCAATTCAAATGTTCCAGTAAATTTGCGACAAACTTGTCGGGTGTCTGGGGTTATCGATTTGGCCTTGGTAATAAGTGCTGCTTTACCTTCAGCCTTAATGCCCTTCCATTTACCGGTACCTTGAATGGCCTTTAAGGTATCAACCGGGCCATCAATGGAAAGATCCCAGACAACAATATCCCCATCGGGGTCCATGTATTTACAAATACCATTTCCAATGGGTTTTCCGCCTACAAACTTTCCGACAACCGCGCAATGGAACGTCATATTGTCAAAAGCTTTATTTTCATGGTTACTCCAAGCAATTCCCTTTGAATCCAAGCTTATGACTACCAATCCTTCGCTTGCTGAAATTGTTGTCATCGTCGAAGAGGCACAGTATGTGGTGTCAAAAGGTTGCTGTGCTTCGGCAGTTGGAATGAATAGAACCACAACAATCAAAAAGATTGGTATCGCTTTCCATGCCTGAGATAAAATCATAACCAAACTCCTTTCTCCTCTTTAAAGAGGTCAAGATTATGTTTTTGATTCTTGAAAATTAGCCTGTCCCCTTTTCTACCCCCAATTTGGGAGAGGAATATATAAGAATCACTTCGGAGGCAGGGTGTAGGTCTGTGTGCCCTCGATAATAAAGTCGCCTCTGGCTTCTTTTAACCCGGGAGAAATAGGCATGATTCGTTTGCCTGTATAGGAATCGGTCCCTTTGATTCCTGCAAACCTGCCAGTCCCCATGATGAATTCACCTTTACCATCCTCATACACGCCAGTCTTCCCGTCTGGGGCCGTATACTTATTTATAAATTTAGATTTAAGTACCTGTGTGGAGCCATCTTCATAGACAAGTTTGTAATAGTTTTGAACCAGACCTACCCCTTTAATGAAGTCACCTTGAGCCCATCCTGTGAAAACTGCCACTTCACCGTCTATAAATACCAGACCTCTGAACTCAAACATGGCGAAGATGTGTCCTTCTATATCTCCGATAGGCATATACTCCGCCTTCGAAAATTGGGCAACTGACCTATATTTCTTTGTCTCCGCCACAGCCTGTGTGACTGACCCCAGGATCCAGGCTGCAATAATTAAAATTAATATGAGAATCCAATATTTATTGAAATGGTGATTCATTTTTTTTGTATCCATAATTGTTTCCTCCTTTTCGGTTTTAAATAATTAGTTCAAGATAGTTTAAAGAGGGGTGGCTCCAGGTGGATGAATCATCCCTGAAGCCTTACGTATGGGCATCTTTTGGAAACTCCATTTCATAACTTACTCCAGAAATTAGCTTTTCCTATTAATATAATGGTGCTTTCTCTCTTTCTTATGAGTCCTCATGTTTTTCGAAGCGCTGAAAATTTCCCAGAGCTCATCGCAATCTGTAAAAGCCTTTCTTCCCTTTACCCCAACTTGTTCTACGACTCCCACGAGACCTCGGGGTTTGTCCTTTCTTAAATGATAGATGCGAACGATATAGGTGGCTAAATGCATAACCGGAAAAAATGCAAAATAATGAATTCTTGGACAACACTCATACCATGAAGGAGATTACAGATTAGGTACAGATTCGATGAAAAAAGATGGGGTGATGGGGGGATAGGGAGATGGGAAGAAAGGGAGATGGCTGGCCCGTTTCATCGATTTTCAGTAAATATTTTTTGATA
>Ga0315282_10016075_pt1 | contig 10972 bp, 10 predicted proteins | sample YL17G07_20_MG_FD_203693 | JGI IMG/M metagenome (GOLD analysis project Ga0315282, IMG submission 203693) | Sediment microbial communities from Yellowstone Lake, YNP, Wyoming, USA - YL17G07_20 | ecosystem: Environmental > Aquatic > Freshwater > Lake > Sediment | place: USA: Wyoming | collected...
CGTCCTCACGCAGAGTTGTGACCTTGAGGTGAGGAAGGGCCGCAAGCCACCAATTCAGGTGCTACTCGCGCCCTGCGTAGGGTTGCACGACTGGCTGGCGGCTAACCCAACCGCGTACAGCAACGGCAATCTAGAGGGCATACGGAAGGGCCATGCCTTCGACCAGTATGTGCTCCCACCAGATGTTAGGTCGGCTGACACCCGCCTGCATTGCTCAAGACTGGTCATCTTCCGAGCCCTGGTAACGCGGCCGTTCGCCGAGGTGGAGTCGTGGGCTGCCGGTGGCCACCGCGCGCTCCGGCTTCAGGTGCCCTACCGTGAGCACTTCGGGCAGGCTGTGGCCAGGTACTTCATGCGGGTCGGACTCCCCATCGGCGTCGGAACCTTCGAGTTCAAGCCGGTGTCCAAGCTTGAGACGATTCAGGTGGAGCCCGGTGAGAGGCTGTGGGAGGATGGTCCTGCCGTCCAGAGATCGCTCGTCGTTCAGTTGGAGCGCCAGGGGAATGCCGAGAGCGGGGATGAACTCACCGTAGCCCGGCTGCAGAGCCACCGCAAGGTATTCGGCTGTGGCCGCGATACCGAGCATGCCATGCAGAGCCTGTGGATCCTCCTGCGAGCGAAGTATGGTGAGCTGACGCGGGGCGCCTTGGCTAACCCCGACGAGTGGTCCTGGCTCACAGGCTATCTAGGGTAGACAGTAGAAAGCCGCAGGTCTGCCCGGGGGTTCCTCGTCTCTTCTGGTTGCGGCAGAGGCCTTACCCCACGCCCACTGCCGCCGCCACTGTGAGTGGAATGTGGGCGTGCTGGGTCTTGCCGCGGACACGCTTGCCCGCTCGGTGGTACTGCCGTCCTTTGACCTCTGCGGATCTTGGTCCAGTGCCAGCCGCTCTGGCCGGAGTTGCTGCGGAGGATGCTCAGGCTCGGGTTGGGCCCTTGGGGCGCCACCCTCGGATGCTTCCCATCGCAGCGGCCCGGCACCGTCTGGGCGCCGGCGCCGCCGGATCGGGAAGGTAGGGCGAGCAGTGTATCCCTACGCCTCTTCGGTCAGCCGGCTGGCCTCCGGCTCCGTCTGGCCGAGGTATTTCCGATTCGGCTTGAGGTGGTAGGGAACCCGGGCGGGCGAGGACAACTGCTCGAAGGTGAAGGAGCAGATGCGCATCCCCGGGTAGAGGGCCACGGCCATGCGCCCGAGGTTGCCCAGCTCCATCGTCGCGCTGCCTCGCCAGCCTGGCTCGAAGAGTGCCGCCGTGCTGTGGACGATGATCCCGAGCCGGCCCAGGCTGCTGCGCCCCTCCAGTCGGGCCAGGAGGTCGTCCGGCAGCTCGAGCACCTCCACCGTCGAGGCCAGGACGAAGTCGCCCGGCTGGACGATGAATGCCTCGCCCTCGGGGACGACGATCTTGCGCATCGCGTCGCCGAGCGAGGTCGGCTTGTGGGGGTCGATGTAGGCGTTGCGGCTGTGCTCGAAGACCCGGAAGGTGCCTCCCAGCCGGCAGTCGATGGAGCAGGAGCCAAGCTGGGTCGCCAGGTCCGGCGGCGGCGTCAGCTTGATCCGGCCCTCCGCCAGGTAGCGCTCGATGTCGCGGTCAGAGAGTACCATCCCCCAACTCACCCCTCGTCGATGTCGCGTGCTGATGATCCGAAGCTCGCCAGCATCGCGCAGGACGTGCGCTGCGCCGCTAGGAGAGCGTTTGGCGGGCCGGCCACGACGCTAAGGAATCGTGACGAAATAAGTCCTTCAACTCACCGAGCCTCAAGCGCGAGCGGCTGCCGTTACTTCCCCCACCGTCAGCTATGATGAGCGGTTCGGTCGCGTCGGGATACTTCGGCGCCCCCATTTGCTGCCACCACCGACGCACCGTTGCCACGGCAAACTCCGCCGTATCGTGGTCGGTGCCCACGCTCACCCACCCTTGGTTGGCCCCCACGCCGTAGACGCCGTACGGGATCGCCTTACCCGCAGCCTGGCTCGGCAAATCGTGCACCTGGACCAGTTCCGGCTGCCCTACTGTCTGCCATTCTCGCCCGCTGTTCTTGGGCTCCCCCACCAACTCTCTCAGCACAGGGTGCAGCGCCTCAAGCACTCTCTTGACGGCTTCCTCATCTGCCATAGGCACATCATAGCACGGCCCGGAGGAAATGACTGAGTTATTCCGTCACGACGACTTGCGCATCGGCCGGCATCGCTGCAACAGCCGTGCCAGACCGGGGGGCTGGTGCTGGGGGCTGGAAGCCAGAGAGGGGACGAAGCCTGCCGAGCGTCCCAGCGCCGAAGTCCGGCCAGGCGGGCAGCCCTGCCCCAGGCGCAAGCCACGTCGACGTGCCAGGGCACCAGCCCCCGGCTCCCAGCTCCTAGCCCCCCTCGTACAGCTCGTCCCTGAACATCCGGCGCATGAAAGTCAGGTACTCCGCCTTCGTCATCCTGGGGGTGCTCTTCGCCAGGACCCCGCGGGCCCCCTCGGCCTCGCCGCAGAGCAGGTCGATCGCCGTCATCGCCATCAGCTTGGCCGGCCCGAGGTAAGCCGCCTCCGGATCGGCGATCGCGTAGTCCTTGCCGTGGCCCGTGCCCGACGACCCGCTGTGGTACGGGTGGATCGCCGGCATGATGTGCTCGACGTCCCCCATGTCGGTCGATCCGCCCCGGTGGCCGGCCTCGGTGAACTGATCGGCGCCGTAGAGGGCGGCGGCGTTCTCGCGGAAGATGGCGCCAAGGTGCGGGTCGTTCACCTGGGGCAGGTAGCCGGGCATCGTCGCGATCTTCACCTGCGCCCCGAGCGCCAGCGCGCCAGCGCGGAGAGCCCGGTCGACCTTCGCGTCGGCGGCCTCGATGGCCTCGACGGTCTTGCCCCGCACGTACGTCTCCAGCCGAACGTCCGCCGGGATCACGTTGACCACGTCGCCGCCCCTGGTGATGATCGGGTGCACCCGGATGCAGTCGTCGTCCCGGAAGGTCTCGCGCTGGGCGTCGATCGCGGCGAGCGCCACCCTGGCCGCGCTCAGCGCGTTGATCCCGTGGTGGGGCGCGCCGCCCGCGTGCGCCGCCCGCCCGACGTACTGGATCAGCTTCGCCACGCAGCCGTTGGAGGAGCTGGCAATCCCGACCGTGCGGTCCTCCGCGGCCGAGGTCAGGTGGGTCATCATCGCCAGGTCCACGTCGTCCAGCTCGCCCAGCCGGATCAGCTCGGGCTTCCCGGCGAGGAACTCCAGCTTCCCCTGTCGGCGAAGCTCCATCCGGTACTCCAGCTCGACGTACTCCTCGGCCGGCACGGCGATGAGCACGACCCGGCCGGACAACTCGCGCATGGCGCCGCTGCCCACCAGCCCCATCGCCGTCGCGACCAGCGCGGCAATCTGCGCGTTGTGGCCGCAGGCGTGGACCGCCCCGGTCTGGGGGTTGGCCTCGGGGTGGTCGGCGACCGTCAGGGCATCCAGCTCGCCCATCACCGCGACGCCCGGCCCGCCGGCCTCACCTTCGAGGACGCCCTTGACGCCGGTGATCGCCAGGCCCTGGCGGCAGGGTATCCCGAGTCGCCGGAACTCCTTCGCCACGAGCGCCGCCGTCTCGAATTCCTTGAACCCCAGCTCGGGGTTGCGCCTGATCGCCTCGCCGATGGCGAAGACGTCGGCCCGCCTCCGGTCGATCTCTTCGCAGACTGCCGCCTTGAGCGCCTCCCTGGACTGCGCAGCCACGTTCATCCTCCTCCGCCGTATATCACCTTCCCGTCAACTCGGCCACGAGCAGATCCAGCGCCAGGCCACCCTCCAGCCGCCCGGTCTTGATTGCCTGGTCGGTCGCCAGCAGCCGAGGGTAGGCCCTCTCCAGGTCGCCGAGGCTGAAGCGGCGAGCCTGGTCCGCGAGGTTCCGAGCCTGCCAGGCCCCGAGGCGAAGCTGGCTGGCGATCTCCCGCTGGTCCGAGCCGGCCGCCATCAGCTCCCGCGTCTGGAGGAGCAGTCGGAACTGCCGGGCGACCATCGTCAGCACGTAGGGCACCGGCGCCCCCGAGCCCAACAGCTCGCGGAGGAAGCCAAGCGCCCGCCGACGGTCCCGCCGGCCGATGGCGTCCACCAGGTGGAAGACGTTGTCGTCCTGGGCCTCGCTCACGAGGAGCCGGACGTCGGCGAGCGTCACCTCCGCGCCGTCCGCGTAGGTGAGGAGCTTGTCGATCTCGCCGTCGAGCCGGCGGAGGTCGTCGCCGGCCGCCGCACTCAACGCCGCCACGGCATCCGGGCGCATCCGACCCCCCTTGGCCCGGACGCGCCGGCCGACCCACTCCTCGACCTCCTCGGGCCGAAGCTGCCGGCTTTCCATCACCTCGCCGCCGAGCTTCGCGATGGCCTGGCAGATCGGGTTGGTCGACCTGACCGCCGCCTCCGCCGGCTCCAGGAGCACCAGCTCGGTGCTCGCGGGCACCTGAGCGAGCACGTCGACTAGGGCCTGGGCGCGCTCGGCCCGGCTGTTCCGGCGCCGCTCGCCCGACCCGCTCTCGCTCGGCCTGGCCTCGTACAGGCCGACGACTCGCCGGACGATGACGAGCCTCTTCTGGGCGAGGAACGGCATCGCGCCGACCGCCGCCGCCAGCTCGTCAAGGCTCAGGCGCTGGCCGTCCATCTGGGTCGTGTTCAGGGCGACGAGGTCCGGCTCGCCGCATCCCCTTCGGATCTCGGCCAGCCGCTCGCCGCCAAAGAAGTCGTCGGGCAGGAGGTGGATCACGGCGCCTCCGGGGCGCAAAGCTACCTGGCGTGTCTGACTATACCACGTCACGCGTCGGTGTCAAATCGCCTGGAGCGGATGCGCGTGTAAGAGCTGTGCCAGCCAGGTCAGGAAGCCGTTCGAGGCGGCCACCACCGGCGCCAGGATGCCCCCCGGCCCGGCGCGTGGCACGCTTGATGCGAGCGGTCGCTTTGGTGCCCGGGCATCGCGTCGGCCGATCCGGGCCCACAACCGCAGGTTGGAGCGCCGTGATGATCGACCAGGTGACGCTGGACCGGGTCCAACTGGTCCGGGAGATGATCTCCGAGTACGAGGACGCCCTCAGCCGGGAGCGAGTCCGGCTGGACGCCCTGCGGCTGGACTGGGTGAGGGCCGAGCTCTACGCGCGGGAGATGGAGGAGCAGGGCGACGCCGATAGCGCGCACGAGGCCCGGAAGGCGCGCCTCGAGGCCCACGAGATCCAGCGCCGGGTCGAGGCCACCGAGGAGGAGATCGACCGGATGGAGCAACTCCTCGCCGTCTTCCGCCGCAAGCTCCTGGAGCTTCAGCGCGACCGCTGAAGCGCCTGCTGGATGACCGCTCGCGCCATCGGCGTGGCGACCGTCGCCCCGCCGCCGCCGTGCTCCTTGACGACGGCGATGGCCACCTGAGGGTCGTCGGCCGGAGCGATCCCGATGAACCAGGCGTGCGTGTTCTGGCCGGACCCGACCTCGGCGGTCCCGGTCTTCCCGCCAACCCGCACGCCGGGGATTCGGGCCGGCGACGCGAAGCCATCCTCCACGCCCCGCACCATCATGTCGAGCACCAGCCGCGCCGTCTCCGGCCGGACCACCGTGCGCCACGGCTTGCTCGTCGCCGAGTAGGCGACGCCCCCGTCTGCGGCCCGGACCTGCGACACCAGGTGGGGAGTCGGCGCCACGCCGCCGTTGCCCACCGTCGCCGCGACCAGCGCCATCTGGAGGGGCGTCGCGAGCAGCTCGCCCTGCCCAAAGCCGGTCGAGGCCAGCAGCGGACCGATGAGCCGGCGCTCGGGGTCGGACCGCGCGACCTGGCTCGGCTCCGTGGGGATCTCCAGCGGGATTCCCGACTCGAACCCAAACCGCCGGGCGTACTCGGTCAGGTCGCGCCCGCCGAGCCGCAGCCCGACCTCGGCGAAGCAGGCGTTGCAGGAGTAGGCGTAGGCGTAGGAGAGGTCGAAGGTGCCACGGACCCACTCGTCGCACTTGATCGGGTAGCCCTCGACGACGACCTGGTCGTCGCAGGTGAACTTCGTCGTCGGCGCGTACTGCCCGAGCTCCAGCGCGGCCGCGAGGCTGACCGTCTTGAACACCGACCCGGGCGTGTACAGGCCCTGCGTCGCGCGGTTCAGGAGCGGATGGTCCGGGGAGTCCCGGAGCCGGGGCCAGTCGCGCCCCAGGGCGTTCGGGTCGAAGTAGGGGTGGCTGGCCATCGCCAGCACCTCGCCCGTCCGGGGGTTCAGGACGACGATAGCGCCCGGGCCGTCCCCGAGCGCGGCGTCGGCCGCCTTCTGGAGGTCGAGGTCGATGGTCAGCACCACGTCGGACCCGACCGTGGGCGCGTGCAGCAGCTTGCTTCGCAGACTGCCCGGGAGGCCGACGCCGGCCCGGCCGGCGAGGTACTCGTCGAAGGCATCCTCGACGCCCGAGTTGGCGTAGACCGGGTCGTGGTAGCCGACGACTGCGGCGAGCGCAGGGTAGGCGTAGACCCGGCGGAAGCCCTCCGGCGTCCGCTCGGACCGCGCCAGCACGGCGCCGTTCCGATCGAGGATGCGTCCCCGCTGGGTGTTGCGCTCGTCGGCCGTGAGCCGGTAGGCGTTGTACTTCATATTGCCGGCCAGGGCCGGCGCTTCGAGCACGTGCCAGTAGGCGAGGTCGAGGGCCACGAAGACGAACCCGACGACGAGGATGGCGGCCACCCGCCGCACGTTCCTAACCATCGGCGGTCTCTCCAGGTGCCTCGGCGGAGAGCCGCAGGAGCAGGCCCAGAATGATGAAGTTGGTGATGAGCGAGCTGCCGCCGTAGCTGACGAACGGCAGCGTGATGCCGGTGAGCGGCACCAGCTTGAGGTTGCCGGCGAGGATGATCAGGGCCTGCAGGCCGAGAGTCGTCGTCAGGCCCATCGCGAGCAGCCCCCGGAAGTTGTCGCCCAGGTCGAGCGCGATCCGGAAGCCCCGGATCATCAGGATCAGGTAGATGGCGATGACGGCCAGCCCGCCGACCAGCCCCAGCTCCTCGCCCACGACGGCGAAGGGGAAGTCGGTGTAGGCGGCGGGGATGAGTTCCGGCGCGCCGTAGCCCGGACCCGCGCCGAGTATCCCGCCGCTCGCGAACGCGACCAGCGCCTGGACGATCTGGTAGCCACGCCCCTGCGGATCGGCCCACGGGTTGAGCCAGAGGTCCATCCGGAGCCGGGCGACGCTGAACAGGTGGTAGACCAGGTAGCTGGCGCCGGCCAGGACGGCCAGCCCGGCGACGACGTACACGCCGCGGCCGCTCACGGCGTAGAGCATCGCGACGAAGACGCCGAAGAACAGGAACGTCACCCCCAGGTCGTGCTGGACGAGGAACAAGAGCAGGCTGAGCCCGAGCATCACGAGGGAGGGCGCCAGGTAGGGCAGCGGCGGCAGTCGGAGCGGGCCCAACTGGTAGACGCCCATCGAGAGCAGCTCGCGCTTCTCGTCCAGGTAGGCGGCGAGGAAGGCGACCATCAGCACCTTGGCCAGCTCGGCCGGCTGGAACAGGTAGCCGCCGAAGCCCACCCAGATTCTGACGCCGCTCTGGTTGGGGTCCACGCCGACGACCAGCGTGATCGCCAGCAGGGCCAGACCGACCAGCGCCCAGGTGTAGCGGTACCGACGCAGCCAGCCGACCACGCCGCTGCCGAAGATCACCCCGAGCAAGAGGGCCGTCCCGACGGCGAGCCAGGCCGCCTGCCGGGGGAGCAAGTCCGGCCGGGTTCGGGCGATGACCACGAGGCCGAGGCCGCAAAGGACCGCCGCCAGCGGGAGCAGCACCTGGTCGGCGCCGGGCCGGCGCCAGATCAGGCTGACGTGCGCGGCAAGGAACGCTCCGAGCAGGACCAGGACCGGCCAGAGCGACGGCCCGACGGCCTCCTGCCGAAGCAGCGCGAGCCCCGCCAGCCCGGCGGCGGCGATCCCGACGGCCAGCGCCAGCAGAGGCAGCTCGACCAGACGCAGACGACCCACTTAGGCCCTTCCAGTGACGGACCCTCACCCCGCCTTCGGCACCCCTCTCGCCGGCGGCAGCAGAGCGGGAGAGGGGCTGGGGGTGAGGGCGTGATCCTGTCTCTACAGATACTTCCCGATCAGCGGCCTCAACTGCTCCTTCACCTGGGCCGGGATCGCCTCCCGCTGGGTGACGATGGCCGTGGCGAGCGCGGTGGCGCACTCGCAGGTACGCTCACCCGAGAGCTTGCCCACCGCCGCCCGGACGATGCGCTTCGCCGTGGCTACGTTCCTGAACAGGTTAGCCACGATCATCTCGACCGAGACGGCCTCCTCACTGGTGTGCCAGACGTCGTAGTCGGTGGCGAACGCCAGCGTCGCGTAGCAGATCTCGGCCTCCCGAGCCAGCTTCGCCTCCGGCACCGCGGTCATGCCGATGACGTCCACGCCCCACTGCCGATAGATGCGGGACTCGGCCCGAGTCGAGAACTGGGGGCCCTCGATGCAGAGGTACGTGCCGCCACGGTGAACCCGGGGCGCGCACTCCTCCGCCGCCTCGTAGAGGACGGCGCTCAGGTCCGGGCAGAAGGGGTCGGCGAAGCCGACGTGGGCGACGAGCCCATCGCCGAAGAACGTGCTCGGCCGGCGGCGCGTCCAGTCGAAGATCTGATCCGGGATGACGACGTCGAGGGGGTGGATGTCCTCACGCATGCTGCCGCAGGCGCTGATCGAGATGATGCGCTCGACGCCGAGGGTCTTGAGCGCGAAGATGTTGGCGCGCTGGTTCAGCTCGCCGGGACTGACGCGATGTCCCCGGCCGTGCCGGGGGAGGAAGGCCACGCGCTGGCCGCCGAGCGTGCCCACGACGACGGCGTCGCTGGGCTCGCCGAAGGGCGTCGAGACCCGGACCTCCTCCACGTCCTGGATGCCCTCCATCTGATAGAAGCCGGTGCCCCCGATGACCGCCAGTTTCGCCGTTGTCATACTACCCTCCAACCGGCAGGAGCCGGATTCACAGGATACGCAGGATGAGCGGGATACACAGGATGGTCGGAAGGGGGAGCGTCGATGACCTGCCACTGACCCCGGCCGCGGGAAGTGGGAGTCGTGCGCGATCCTCCGCCCAGGTCCATCCTGTTCATCCCGGCAATCCTGTGCATCCTGTGAATCGCGTCACTCCTTGCTCAACTTGAAGCGCACCCGGCCGACCTGGATGACGTCGTTGTGCGCGACGGGGGTCGGCACGGTGACGTCCCGGTTGTTGAGCTGCGTGCCGTTGGTGCTGCCCAGGTCCTCCAGCCACCACCGGCCGTCCTTCCAGCTCAGCAGGGCGTGGGTCGTCGAGACGAAGCTGTCCGGAATCTCGATCGTGCAGCTCGGGTCCCGGCCGATCGAGGTGGTGGGCCGCAGCTCGAACTCCCTGGCGGCCAGCCCGAGGCCTTCGTCGGCGCCGACGACGACGAGACGGCCGAGCCGTCGCCCCGGCGCCGGCTGGCGAGCCCGCCCGCCCCGGCCCAGGTCCCGCGCGACCACCAGGACGACGGCCAGGAGGAACAGGTAGAGGCCCGCGATGAGCGCAAGCCGGAGCAGCAGGATGCCGACCTCAGGCGCCACGCCCGGACCCCTGCGCCGGCTCGGCCTGGAAGAGCAGCTCGAAGCCCCCGAGCGAGATGACGTCGCCGGGCTTCAGCGGCTCCTCGACCGCGGGGCGCCCGTTGAGGAGCGTGCCGTTGGTGCTGCGCAGGTCCCGAACGTAGTACCGGCTCTCGCGCAGCCGGATCTCGGCGTGGTAGCGGGAGACGCGGGTATCCTCGAGCACGACGTCGTTGTCCAGCGCCCGGCCCAGCGTGACGACCGATCTGGCCACGGGATACTTGCTTCCGTCGGCGCTCGCGACCAGCCGGCAGACGGCGCCGTCCGCCGTCTGACCCGCCGCGCTCTTGGCTACCGGCGACGGAGCCGACACGGCCTGGAAGCGCTGAGTGTGCTCGGCGATCTCGGCCTCCGGGGTCGCCGGGGGCGGACGGTCCGCGAGGCGGGCGGCCACCCGAATCTGGTGGCGCCCGACGGACCCCGACGCCTCGAGCCGAACGGCCGGTCGGCTGAGGAACGAAAGCCCTTGCTCCCGGGCGGCCTCGCGGAGGTACTCCTCCAGCTCGCGCTCGAGCGCCCGCTGGACGGTCTGGAAGCGCTGGAAGTCGTCGGGGCTCAGTTGAACGGTGTAGTCGTTGGGCGCGATGGCGCGTCCCACGCCGATGGTCCGCTCGGTCTCCATCGCTCGCGCCAGGCGCTTGGCCATCTCGACCGGCTGCACCTGGGCGCCAAGCAAGCCGACCAGCGATCCCTCGAAAATCCCCGCGATCAGCTCTTCAAACCGGGACAAGGCGCTCACAGACCACCCCTCGCGGCTTTCGTCCGACGGCCACCAGCCATCGGCCGCCGGACGCATAGGAGATTATAGCTCAGGAGGAACGGCGGGGCAAACGGCGCCGTCCTGCCCTTGACGGAGATACCCCGCTTCGGGTAGAATATAGTTGACGATAGCTACCAAGTGAATAGGGGCTTGAGGAGGAGTAGCCGCCAGCCGCCTGGTAGAGAACCGGGGCAGCGTGAAAGCCCGGGCAGGCATCGGCGGCGAACGGCGCCTCACGGGGCCTTGTCCATACGAGTGGCCCGGCAGCGGTCTGCCGGGCAAGTAGGGTGGAACCGCGGGAGAGCATCCCGTCCCTATGCTGGGGGCGGGGTGCTTTTGTTGTGGTTGTGGACTGAAGGTAGGGGCTGAGTCGAAAGGAGGAGCAGGCATGAGCGCACCAACAGTGAGTTACGCGCGCGGCCTCAGCGCTCTCGCGCGGGAGGACCCGGAGGTCTTCTCCGCCATTCAGCGCGAGGAGCGCCGGCTGCGCGACAAGATACAGTTGATCGCGTCGGAGAACTACGTCAGCGCGGCCGTGCTGGAGGCTACCGGCTCGGTGCTGACCCAGAAGTACGCCGAGGGGCTGCCCGGCCGGCGCTATTACCAGGGCTGCGAGTGGATCGACGTCGTCGAGCGCCTGGC
>Ga0315282_10016077_pt1 | contig 10971 bp, 8 predicted proteins | sample YL17G07_20_MG_FD_203693 | JGI IMG/M metagenome (GOLD analysis project Ga0315282, IMG submission 203693) | Sediment microbial communities from Yellowstone Lake, YNP, Wyoming, USA - YL17G07_20 | ecosystem: Environmental > Aquatic > Freshwater > Lake > Sediment | place: USA: Wyoming | collected...
GGACAACAACGCGCTATCGTAGGTATACCCTTCTCCCAGCGCTTCCAATACACGCTGGATCTTCTCATGTCCGTACTCCTGCACTAAAAACTGGACTACGGACAGGGATTCAGCATAGGTTAAACTGGGATCCCCGTCGATTTCCTGGTATTCATAACTGATCGACCGCAGGGAAAATAATTCGTTGTAATAAATTGCATCCTTGATGAGTTTGGCATATTCCGGGTCGGCCGGACCTTCGGTATAGACGGCGATCCCTTCATTCAGCCAGAGGGGGACAGATCCATAACAACCGCCCATAACGCCGTTGACGGCAACATGCGCGAGTTCGTGGGCTATGGTGGTTTTCCCCCAGGTTTCTTCTCCCGATCCGATTCCGATTACGATGGTTCTTTGATTCTCCCAGAACGTCATTCCCCCGATCCAAGCCGGTTCCCCCACCAGGGCATCTTTCATCGCCTGGGTAGAGTCGTAGATGTAAAGGTTGATATCCGACTCAGGCCAGGCTCCCACGTCGTCGATCAGTATGGTCCGGGCGTTCTCGGCGGTGTGCATAAGGTCTTGGGCGTAGGCTTGCGTCCCCTGGTACCAATGCAGGATGATGTTTCCGGAATGAATGGAACTCCAGGGGTGAACCGAATCAATCCATGTGACCCATTTTTTCTCGGTGCGCGTTTCGTTTCCCTGCGCATCGATCAGATGCCAATCCCACCAAATTTTCATACCCGGAGGCAGATCGCCGATGGCGGCCACCGACAAGGTCCACTCGCTCTGGATGTGCGTGCCCGGGGTAAAGTCTGATGGAATTGCAATATTGATATCGGGAGAACAATCTCGGCCTTCCACGCCGTATTCCAATTCCACGGTCTGGATTTCCGCATCCGCCTGGGCTTCGATGGAAAAATCGATCCGCGTCGGATACGATGCTACGGCATCGGCATGCAATACGGTGATGGGAAATTCCGTCGCGGCGGCCGCCGCCGACAGCCATATCCCCAGACCCGCAATCAGGATTTTTTGCAATCGGTTCATGGATGCGATGGGCTTCCGGAAGCCTCGGATAGGAACTCCTCGCGGAGCAAACGGTATTTCCCCGTGGATATGGCTTCCCGGATTTCCGAAACGAGGTTGAAGATGACCGACAGGTTGTGAATGGTAAGCAGCGTTGCCCCGAGCATTTCCTTGGATTGGATGAGATGCCGCACGTACGCCCGGGAAAAGTTCGCACAGGTATAGCAGGCGCAGGTGGGATCGATCGGGCGAGGATCACGGGCAAAATCCGCGCCCAGCAGATTCAAACGCCCATGGCGGAGAATCGCGGCGTGATGCCTGGCCAGCCGGGTGGGAAGGACGCAATCAAACATGTCCATCCCGCGCGCCACCCCTTCCACCAAATCCGCAGGCGAACCGACCCCCATTAAATATCTTGGGCGACCTTCCGGCAGGCAGGAATCCATCCAATCCAGAACCTTGTATGTTTCCGGTTTGCTTTCCCCCACCGAGAGACCTCCCACGGCGTTCCCGGGAAATCCCAGGGATCCGATCCATGCGGCCGACTCCTCCCGCAGATCCTGGAAAATTCCTCCCTGGACGATCCCAAATAGGGCTTGGTCGGACCGCCGGTGCGCCTCCTTGGATCGCCTGGCCCAGGCGTGGGTGCGCTGCATAGCCACCCGGTTGTATTCATACTCGGTCGGCTCCGGACATTCATCCAGCGCCATGATGATATCCGCTCCGAGATTTTCCTGGATTGCAACGGCTTTCTCCGGCGTCAAGCGGTGCAGCGAGCCATCCCAATGGGATTTGAAAGTGATCCCCTCTTCATCCACGGCGCGAATGGATCGCAGGGAGAACACCTGGTATCCTCCCGAATCGGTCAGGATGGGTTTCGGCCAGCCCATGAACTTGTGCAAACCGCCCAGCCCGGCGATTACTTCGTCTCCCGGGCGCAAATATAAATGGTACGTGTTCGCCAGAACCAGCGACGCGCCCAGCTCCTCCAATTGAACGGGGGTGAGGGATTTTACGGTCGCCTGCGTGCCGACCGGCATGAACACCGGCGTTGGAATTTCGCCGTGCGGGGTTTTGAGCCGGCCCGTCCGGGCTCTGCCATCCCGTGCGGTTATGTCAAATGAAAATTCTTCCATCTTATAGGGCCCAAAAAACCTTCAAACCAATCATGACGATCAACAGGACGATTACCGTCAGCAGCCCGCCCACTTTCAAATAATCGCGGAAGGAATATCCTCCCGATCCCATCACCAGGATATTTACCGGATGGCCCAGGGGGGTTAGAAACGCAAGGGAACAACCAAGCGCGACGGCCATGCCGATCGCGCGCGGGTTGGCTCCGGCCACGGAAGCCAGGGTCAGACCGATCGGCGTAAGCACGATGGATGCGACCTGGCTTCCCAGCAATTGGGCGAGGCACAAGCCGCCCAGAAGCAATCCGACGGCCAACAGGTCGGGACTGGAATGGGCCAGCCCCCCCAGGACAAACTTCGCGAAATAATCCGCCAGTCCGGTCGACCGGATGGCAATTCCGAGCGGCCACATTCCGGCGATGAGAAAAATCGCCTTCCATTCCACGGACCGGTACGCGTCGTCCATGGTCAGGCAGCCGGTGAGGATCATCAGGATCGCGCCGACCAGGGCGATCTCGGCCACCGGAAGCCATCCCACGGCGGCAATCCCGAGCACCATGATCATGATCAGGGCGGCCTTTCTCGCCTTGCTGGGCTGCAAGACCGCGTCCGGATCCTCTTCCAGAAGAATAAAATCCGGTTGATCGCGGAGGAGCCGCATTTGCATCGGGCTGCCCTGGACCAGCAGGGCATCCCCGAATCGCAGCGGGGTGTCGGCCAACCCCTCCTTTAATGGCTGCCCTTCCCGCCAGATCGCCAGAACATTCAACCGGTATTTATCGCGGAAGTAGATCTCCTTCAATGTTTTTCCGGCCAGGGTGGCCCGCGGCGAGAGTACCACCTCACCCAACGTAGTGTTTTCGTCAGCCACTTCCATTGGAATTTTCGGCCGGGGGAGAATTTTCAAACCACAGACTTCGATCTCCGATTGAACCACTTCCCCCTGTACGACCAAAACGTCCCCCACCCGCACGACTTCATCACCCCGCGGTGCAAACGTGATGTGCCCGCCGCGTGAAATGCCCACGATGTTGATCCCAAACCGCCGTGCCCAATCCCCCTCGCGGATATTGATCCCGGCCATGCAGGATCCCGGCACGACCTGCAGTTCGCTCAAATTTCTCCGGATCCCGTATAACGCGGCCAACTCCGCATGGAGGCGTTCCGCCCGCACCAGTTGACCCGCCGGGTAACGGAGCGGGAGAATTCTTCGGCCCACAAAGGTCAAATAAAGGGCGCCGCCCGCCACGACGAACACGCCGATCGGAAGAAAATCCAGCAACCCGAAGGGCCGGTAGCCCGCCGTGCGCAGCGCGTCGGAAACGATGATATTCGACGTGGTCAGAAGGGTGGCCATCCCGCCCAGGATCGTACCGAACGCCAGCGGCATGAGCAGCTTCGAGGGCGGCGTGCGGGTCTGGCGCGAGAGCGCGATCACCGCCGGCATAAGCACTCCGGCGGCGGCGATGTTGTTCATGAACAGCGAGAGCAGCGCCGCGGCCAGAGTGGTCACAAAGATCAAGCGCGGCTCGCTTCGCTTGGCCAGGCGGAACATCTGCCGTCCGATGAATTTCGTCACCCCGGATTGGTGCAGTCCTTCCGAGATGATGAAGATCGCCAGGATGGTGATCACCGCCGAGCTGCTGAATCCGCTGAAGGCCCCCTGCGGGGTCACCAGCCCGGTCAGCCCGAGGACGGTCAAGGCCACGATTGCGATCAGATCCGGTCTTAATCGACCGTAGATGAGGAGAACCGATACTGTAGCGAGGATAAGGAGAAGGAGAATTTCCTGAGGGGTCATGCTGCTGGAATTATAAGCCCATCCCTTCCCTTAGGAACATTTTCTTTTCTTCCCTTTGCAGTTTTTTGCCCGATGGATATCCAAGCGAAAAATCCGGGTGTCACCGCTGGTATAGCATTGTTTTTTTATTCGGTTTTAGGTCCCGGGCCACGCAATCACGACGGGGCTCAAGAGCGACCACAACCCACCGCCGTCGTTGGTTTGCACCAGGCTGTATCCGCCTTCCTTCATCGCGATCGCAAACCCCAGCGTGGAGCTGACGAAATCAAACCGCCCGTCCCACGTGACGGTGGAGATCTGCGGCCAGTTGTATCCGCCGTTTTCCGACCGGTAGATATTCTTCCCCAGCGCCCAAATTCTGTTTCCATCCAGCGTGAAGATATCGCCGCCGGGATAGGCCAGATAGCTCCAATTGCTGCCGGAAACCGGCCCCCGGTAAAGGTAAGGAATGGCGGTTCCGGGGTCGGTGCTCATATCCATGCACTCCACGCCAAGATAGATCTGAGTGCCGCGGACGAAGGGAGCGCGCACTCCGCAGGCATATTGCATCGCGGTAAACAGATCCGGATGTCCGATCGGCGCGGGAAGGTGGATGGGGTTCCAGCTCGACCCGCCGTCTCCCGTTTGGAAGAGCAGCGCGCCCGGAGCGACGCCGTTACAATCACCCGTCAGCCAGCCGTTGGACGCGTCGGAAAACATCAACCCGGTTTTTGTGCAGCCCTGAATTCCCCCGTCGTTGTACGGATCGATCACGCGCGACCAGGTGGCCCCGCCGTCGCTTGTCCGGTAGAGGGCGACATAATCGTGGTTCATTCCCGCGCCGACGTGCGCCAGCACCCATCCGGCGCTCGGTGTGGCAAAGAAAACGTCCGAGACATAATACGTTTCCTCCAGATCGGCGGTGGCCAAGGGGGAACCGGGCTGCCACGTGCGCCCTCCATCGGTGGTTTTCCAGACGACCGGGTTTGCTGGAATTTTGGACGCATCCGGAAAATGATATGTCACCCAGGCCGTGTCGGTCGTGGAGAAGAAGCCGACTGCTCCGAGGGAAGCCGCTTCGGCCGCGGATGTCGCCACCGCCGGAGGGGTCACTTCAAACCAGGATGTTCCCCCGTCCATTGTGCGGAATATGTGGCCAAAGTTTCCGCTCATATGGGAACCGCCAATCCCCCAGCCATTCTGGGCATCCAGCATATTGATCCGGGTCAGGTCGATGGAGGTTCCGATCGCCATCGGGGGAATCCCCAACGGATTTAATGTAATCGTTGCCGTCGGCGTCAAGGTCGGGGTGAAGGGGTTGGGGGTCGGGCTGGGTTGCCCGTGCGCGGGTGCCGTCAATGTATTTGTCGCCGGAAAGAACGGAACGGTCGGAAAGGAGATCGCCGTCGGCTTGCCGGAGAAAGGCAGATTGCATGCTACTAGGACCGTCAGAAGGATTCCTCCCGCCGCCATGTGGAATTTATTTTTCATCGAAAATCTCCTTCTCGCCTTCCGCTGATTGCCCATCGGAGTGTATCACCCTTTTCTCCGTCCGAGTCGTTCCGGGATAGGCATTTTTTCTTTCCGGTTGCTGGTTCACTCTACGTTGACATCTCGGGGGGTTCGCCTTAATATTGAAAATGATTATCAATATTATCACGCCTGTTGACCCCGTTCCTCCGGTATGCGGTTCGCCTTTTTCCGAGAGAATGGGCAGCTTGCCGGAAGAAAAAATCGATACGAGGGGAGCTCTCTTGAAAATCCTGATCCGTTATTGTCTGATTTTTCTCATTGGCTTTCTAGTTTCCGGATGCGGTGTCCGAACGCCGGCCCCGACCGCGCTGACAGCCGTCGCGACGGAAAATTTTCTCGCCGATATCGCCCGGAACATCGCTGGCGACCGCGCGGCGGTTTCCGCCCTGGTTCCCTCCGGGATTGACCCCCACGATTTTCAGCCCAGTCCGAAGGATCTGGCCGCGGTTGCCCAAAGTCGGATGCTGATCGTCAACGGAGCCGGTCTGGAGGGCTGGCTTACCCAGGCGTTGAACAACATTGGCGGCAACCGGATCGTAGTCGCCGCGTCGCAGGGGTTGCCCGGCAGGACCGGAGGATACGGATTAGGTTCGCCGGCCTCAACCGGACTTCCCGCGACGGCTTCTCCTGCGAATACCGACCCGCATTTTTGGATGGACCCTGTTTTGGTTAAAACCTATGTGAACAACATCCGCGACGGATTGATACAACTCGATCCGGCCGGTCAGGACGTTTATCGACAGAATGCAAACGCCTATTCCGCCCAATTGGATGGATTGGATCAATGGATCCGCTCGCAAGTTGCATTGATTCCTCCGGGCCGGAGACTGCTCGTGACCGATCATGAAGATCTGGGATATTTTGCCGATGAATACGGGTTTAAATTAATCGGGGCGATCACCCCCGAAACAAGTTCCGAGGCGGAGCCGTCCGCCTCCCACATCGCGGATCTGATTTCGCAAATCCGGGCTTCCGCTGATAAAGCGATATTCCTCGACATCGGAACCAACACGCAATTGGCGGATCAAATTTGCCGCGAAGCCGGCTGCCGGGTCGTCAGGGATCTGTACATCCATTGGGTAACCCCGCCGGGCGGCGCCGCGCCGACCTATTTGGAAATGATAAGGCATAATGTCACGGTAATCGTGGAGGCGCTTCGATGACGGAAAACGTTTTGGTCCCGCAGCCGCAAAACGCCTGGCTGGAACTGGAACACGTGGATGCCGGATATGACGGAAGGCTGGCTCTGGAAGATCTATCCTTTCATATTCCCGAAGGCGTCCGAGTGGCGCTTATCGGTCCCAACGGCGCCGGCAAATCCACTCTCTTTAAAGTACTGGCGCGGCTGCTCCCCCTTCGCAAGGGAGATATTCGCATTCATGGGCTTCCGCTTGGCCATCACTGCGATTGCCTGGCGTACGTTCCTCAAAAAGAGGAGGTTGATTGGCAATTCCCAGTAACTGTCAAAGATGTTGTTTTAATGGGAAGGTATGGAAAGAATAATTGGCTGGAAAGGATGAAAAAAGAAGATGATTTAGTGACTATGCGCAGTATGATACAAATGGGAATTTCAGACCTAGCCAATACACCCATCTCCGATCTTTCCGGCGGCCAACAGCAACGTGCCTTCTTGGCGCGCGCGCTGGCCCAGGAGCCCCATATCCTTCTTATGGATGAGCCTTTTAATGGCGTCGACCTGACAACCCAGGAAAAATTATTCGAGATCCTGGACGAGCTTCGCCGGCAATCCGTGACCACCATCGTCGCCACCCATGATTTAAATCTCGCCCTGACAAAATTCGACTTGGCCATACTGCTTAACCGCCGGCTCATCGCCATCGGGCCTCCCGCCCAAGTCCTGCGCCGCGAGCCGATTCGCCAGGCGTTTGGAAACCAGGCCCTCGACCTCGACCAAATGATCGTCGTCGATCAATGCTGCCCGGAGTAGATCCCCTTATGTTGGATTTCTTCCTCTCCCCCCTTCAGTTCCAATTCATGCAGCGCGGATTATTGGCGTCGGTCCTCGTCAGCGGGCTCTGCGCGATCGTCGGGTGTTTCGTCGTGCTGCGATCCATGGCTTTTCTGGGGGACGCCATGTCGCACTCCGTCCTCCCCGGCGTGGCCGTGGCCTACCTGGTGGGAGGAAATCTGACTTTGGGGGCGCTGATCGCGGCCGTGGCGGTCGCGCTGGGAATTTCCGTCGTCTCGCGCCGGGGAACTCTGCGGGAAGATACAGCAATCGGGATTCTATTCAGTTCGGCGCTGGCTTTGGGAATCGCGTTGATCAGCACGATCCGATCGTACGCGGTGGATCTGAGCCATATTTTATTCGGCAACGTACTCGGCGTGGGGCCGAATGATCTGTTGTGGATCGGCGGACTCGGAATCGCGGTCCTGGCGATCCTCGCGCTGGCCTACCGCCCGCTGCTTGTGCTTGCGTTCGACCCAATCCTGGCAGCCACCCTCCGCCTGCCGGTCGAAAGGTTGAGGGCATTGCTGCTCGTGTTGATTTCAATAACAATCGTCGTTTCGCTGCAGGTTGTGGGGATAGCGCTGGTGGCGGCCATGCTGGTGACGCCCGCGGCGACAGCGTTCCTTCTCACCCGCCGTCTGCCCACCATGGCGGCCGTTTCCGCCCTGCTGGGCATCCTTTCCGGCGTGGCGGGATTGTACGCCAGCTACTATCTCAATATCGCCTCCGGCGCGTCGGTCGTGCTTTCGGCCACCTTCTTCTTCCTGCTGGCATTTTTCTTTTCCCCGCGGAGGGGCATTCTGGCGTCACGATTGCGAGCTCGGCGAAACCTGTAGAATGAGGAATGGCAGGAGGGCTGTTTGGTTACAGCATGCCATCCGGGCTTGACACTCCGGTTGATTCGGGTAATATTGGGTTGGATATCCCTTTTCCAAACCCACTTCCCGGGATGCATTCCGGCCCGGACGAATGACAGCATATTGGCCCACTAGCTCAATCGGTAGAGCAGCTGACTCTTAATCAGTTGGTTGAGGGTTCGAGTCCCCCGTGGGTCACCTCGAACAGCACCGGTTGAGCGAATGGGGAAATACAGGACCAGAAGAACCCCCACCCTTTGGGTGTCATCCACGATCCGTTGATTGCGTTTCCGATTTCTCTTCCGTTGTCCCGATCTCCTTCCCGCATTCTCAAGGTTTCCGATTTACAGGACGCTGATTAACCAAACTGGAAATCCTTCCGATCGAAAGAAATGAGAGCCCAGACATGAACATATCTGAATTGGAAAAAACTTCGCTGGTCGATTTGCGCCGCTTGGCCAAAGAATTTGAAATTCCGAGTGCCGTCCGGATGAAGAAGGAAGACCTCATCCTGCGCCTGCTGCAGGCGAACGCCGAGCGGCAGGGGTTGGAACTCCGTGGCGGGATTCTGGAAATCGTCGACGAAGGGATCGGTTTCCTGCGGGCGGACCATTATCTCCCCGGCCAGAATGATATTTACGTCTCCCAATCGCAAATACGCCGTTTCAGCCTGCGCACCGGCGATATGGTCATCGGCCAGGTACGGTCTCCCAAGGAAACGGAGAAATATTACGGGCTGCTGCGCGTGGAAGCCATCAACGGGTTGGATCCCGAAGGCGCCAAGCAGCGGCCCATCTTCGAGGACCTGGTCCCGATTTTTCCGGATCAACGGTTTGATCTGGAGACCGACCCCCATGAGTTGACCACCCGGCTTCTGAATCTCGTCGCCCCAATCGGCCGCGGACAGCGCGGCTTGATCGTCTCCCCGCCCAAGGCCGGCAAGACCACCGTCCTCAAGCATATCGCCAACGCGATTTCCATCAAGTATCCCGAAGTGCATCTGATGGTGTCGCTGATCGGCGAGCGGCCGGAGGAAGTCACCGATATGGACCGCTCCGTCGATGCGGAAGTGATTTCGTCCACTTTTGACGAACCGGTGACTTCGCACGTCCGGGTGGCGGAAATCGCCCTGGAACGCGCGAAACGACTGGTGGAGATCGGCCATCATGTGGTCATCCTGCTGGATTCCATCACCCGGCTGGGACGGGCTTACAACCTGGTGGTTACCCCCTCCGGCCGGACTCTCTCCGGCGGTCTGGATCCGGCGGCGCTCTATCCGCCCAAACGTTTCTTTGGCGCCGCCCGGAACATCGAAGGCGGCGGATCGCTGACCATCATCGCCACCTGCCTGGTCGATACCGGCTCCCGCCTCGACGACGTCATCTACGAGGAATTTAAGGGAACCGGAAATATGGAGCTTCTGCTTTCGCGGAAGTTGCAGGAACGCAGAATCTTCCCGGCCTTCGATATCGAGCGATCGTCCACCCGGCGCGAGGAACTGCTGCTCGGACCGGATATCACGCCGAGGGTTTGGTTGATGCGCCGGATGGTCGCGCAAATGGCCACCCCGCCTCCCGGCGGCGCGGGGTTGGATATTACCACCGCCACCGAGGCCATTCTGCAGCGTCTGCAGCAAACCAACGATAATATGGAATTTCTGGAGAGCCTAGCAAAGGACAACATTTGATGTCTGGACCGTTTCCCGCCCTTCCGATGGGTCAATGAGTATCTTAAAACCTCCGCCGCCCGTTCAATCCCGTCAAAAAGAGAACGCCGTTCCGACGCCGGTTGCATCGTTATGGGAAACCATCACGCACATCGGTTTGCGGACCACGGTCATGCGCTATGTGGGGCACCTGCTCATCCTTGTGGTGGTGGCATCGGGCGCCTGGCTCGCGCGTTCCTCCCTGCTGGATCTGTTGCCGGCAAGAATCCAGATCAATCCCCCAGCTCCGCTGCAGACCCCGACCCCCACGGCCGTCGCAGCGGCGGTTCTGCCGAGCTCTTCGTCAACCGACGGGGTTTCCTTCATCGGCCGGCTCATTAACCCGCGAACGTTTCTTCCCAATCAACCCCGCTCAGAGGTCGTCATCTATACGGTGACGACCGGGGACACCCTATTCGGAATTGCGGCGAAATACAACCTGAAACCCGAAACCCTGCTCTGGTCCAATAACAGCATCCTCAAAGACGATCCGGATTTGCTGACCCCGGGAATGAACTTGTTTATTCTTCCGGTGGACGGTGTTTATTATCAATGGCATGAGAGCGATAAATTAGATGCGGTTGCGGAAAATTTCGGGGTAAACATCGTCGACATCGTTTCCTGGCCGGGAAATCATCTGGATCCGAATATCGATCCGGAGAAACCGGCCATCGCTCCGGACACTTGGCTGGTCATTCCCGGCGGGCACCGGGCATTCGTGCAATGGCAGGTCCCGATCCTGCGCCGGACTGACAAGATGAAATGGATTTGGGGGGGCGCCGGCGCATGCCAGGGTCCGTATTTAAGCAGTTCCCAGGGAACCGGATATTTTATCTGGCCCACTGACAGCCACGCCGTGACGGGAAATCCGTACACATCCTGGCACCACGCCATCGACCTCTTTGCCCGATTGGGCGATAAAATTTACGCATCTGATAGCGGGGTGGTCGTATTTTCCGGGATGAGCTCCTGGGGATACG
>Ga0315282_10016079_pt1 | contig 10971 bp, 11 predicted proteins | sample YL17G07_20_MG_FD_203693 | JGI IMG/M metagenome (GOLD analysis project Ga0315282, IMG submission 203693) | Sediment microbial communities from Yellowstone Lake, YNP, Wyoming, USA - YL17G07_20 | ecosystem: Environmental > Aquatic > Freshwater > Lake > Sediment | place: USA: Wyoming | collected...
GGTAAAGCGCCTCGTATCCAAAGTGATAATCATTGTTTCTCTTGAAATTACGGGCAATCAGATTGTTTCCAGAGGACCACGACGTTTTCGTACAAACCCATCGTGAACTGTGAAACAGTAACGCTTATCCCGTGATGTTCCGCTGTTTAAGTGAAGGCTCGAATCCCAAGGAACGGAGTGTGACCCTATTTTCAGCATGTTCCACTTCTTTGATGTTGGGGCTCTTGTGCCAGACCGCTGTTGAAGGCAACATTGTTATAGAACCTCTTTCCGAGTCGAAAGTCATCAGAGACTTCGTCATCCGGAAACGAGACTGAGGAGAGAGACCATGGACGAAAAAGAAAAAAAGGTTCCGCTGCACGAAGCCATGGAACAAGTCAGAGTCATTGGAAGACGTCTTGCCTTGATGCATCTGGCATTTTCGAAAATGTTCATCGAGGAGTTGGGTGAATACAAGGGCAAGAAAGCTATCATCAAAGCCGTGATGGAATACGGTCGGATGGTAGGAGAATCGAGTAAGGCAGGTCACCAAGATCTTCCTTTCTACGGGATTCATGAGAAGTACACTTACGACGACAAGGAGTTTCTCGACACGCGGGAACAGGCGAACATTGCTGGGAAAGATTTCGACTTCTCGCGCTATCGCGTCCATGGATGCGTACTGGCCAAGACCTTTCTCGAGCACAACGAGAAAGAGCTGGGCTGCCTCTACTGCTATGTCGATTCGGCAAAGAGCATGGCTACCGATCCCAGCAAGAAGCTGATGCACACGACCTGTGAAATGGTAGGGGATGGATTCTGCGCCTTCGATCTTGTCCCCACAACTGAGAAGGAACGGAAAGACTTTGAGGGCAAGAACGTGGACTGGAAGGAGGTCGACCCCATTCTGATCAAGGGAAGTAAGTAAGGAATGGTTCAGAAGAAATGTCGTTTCATCATACGTTGATCAGGAATGGTTGGGAACATGTAATTTCAAATGGGGAGATGGACGAGATTATTTATTTTATGGATGGCAGAGCGAAAACCTCATGGGATGGAAAAGAAGTTGAAGTATCGCCGGGATCCTGCGTGTATATTCCCTCAGGTTGTGAATATAAGTACCAGACTTTTGGCGACGCAACGATGGTTTGCGTCTTTTCACCGCCGGCAGAATAAAAAATCTGTTAGTGGAGGAAGCTATTATGAGGACCAAAGTTTCCATTGTAAAGGGTTCGCTGAATCCTCAAGAAAAAGAGATCAGGGGAATGGTTGAGAGAGCCATTGAGCTAATAGGAGGTATAGACGATATTATTTCAAGAGGTGATCGAGTTCTCATTAAACCTAATGTTGCATATGAATTAAAGCCTGGAGAAACGGAAGTATCTGATCCTAGAGTGGCTAAGGCAGTTTACGATATCCTTGTTGAGAGGGGAGCCAAGCCCGTAATAGGAGAATCTTCTGCTGCAGGGGTTGATGGAGAAGCTGCGTTGAAAGCATCTGGGTATTATGATCTGCGCGATCAAGGCTACGAGGTTATGAATTTAAAGACACAAAAAACGGTAGTTCTTAATAATCCTAAAGCGAAGGTTTTAAAGAAAGCGAGAATATTTAAGCTGGCTAAAGAAGTTGATGCCATCATCAGTTTGCCTGTTATCAAGACCCACGATCACGAACCGGCGACGTTGGGTCTCAAGAATATGAAAGGGGTGATGCCAGATTCAGAGAAGAAGAAGTTTCATAGTAAATATGGGCTAAGCCAGGCCATAGCAGATTTAAACCTTGTGGTGAAGCCAAAGCTAACGATCGTGGATGGAATATTTTGCCGTGAGGGGTTGGGGTATCCGTGGTCTGAAGAGGTTGAAATGGATCTCATCCTGGCGGGGAAAGATCCGGTAGCCGTAGACACAGTCACGCTATTGGTAATGGGTTTTGATCCCAAACAGCAAAGGCACGCCGTATTAGCCGAAGAACATGGCATTGGTACAATGGATGTGAATGAAATCGAGGTGGTTGGAGAAGAAATAGAGAGCGTGAAGAGGAGATTTAAAACTGCAGCGGAGGCCCTTCAATCGATACTGAAGCTCCAAGATTTTAGAATCATTTCCAATGATAAGATGTGTACCGGTTGCAGGGGGGTGATGTTCTATTTTCTGAAAGTACTGAATGACCAAGGGAAACTGGATCAGATAAAAGATTTAACTTTTGTCCTTGGGGAACAGGCAAGTTTGCCGGAGATCGACAAGGAGAAAACAATTTTAGTTGGTGTTTGTACTGAGCGCTACAAAGGGTTAGGCCGTTATGTGCCTGGTTGTCCACCGTTGAGTTCTACGGTGATCACTGAGATAGTACAAACCAAGACGAAGCAAATCTATGCGTCAAAGTGACCGAGGAGGCGCTTTAAACCCATGCGGATTATGAAAGGTCAAGATACATTATCTAAGGAAATACAATAAATAAAGAGCCGGTATTTTGAGAAGACGAGAAAATCAAGCTTCTTAAACTCCAAGGCGGCAAATTTTCTTGCCTGATGGAGATACGCGAACCTTCGTATTTTTTGAGCCTTACCCTATTTATAGGGTGAGGGAAGAGGGTTGTTATATCTTCGATGTGGGTGGGAATAAATATATTGATCTTATGAATAATTACACTTCCCTTATCCATGGACATAATCATCCTAAGGTAAGAGAGGCCGTAGCCAAACAGTTGGAATGCGGGACTATATTCGGTGCACCCATCAAAGTCAATGTCAGTTGCCTGAAATTCTATTCAATCGAGTTCCATCTATCGAAAAGATAAGGTTCTGCAATAGGGGTACAGAAGCAACAATGTTCGCTATCAGGGCGGCTAGCGCTTAACAGGAAAGAATAAGGTCATAAAAATAGAAGGAGGCGCCTCCCGGTCAGTGAGTACTTCAAACTACAGGGAGGATTCAGCCACCTCACAGCCAAGGACATCCAATTGATCCAAACCAATGTGGATGAGAACTGGGAGGAGTTTCTGAATAAAGCTTCGGCGAAGAAGACAAGCCCAGTCGGAAAAGCGCATCAGATCAAAAATAAGACTTCAAGCAAGACGATCAGAAACTGAATTTTAGACGCGAACCATTCAAGAGTCTTCTGAATAAGAGGTGTATGGGCTCTGGGGACCTGTGCGGGGGAATTCAATGCGTTCGTATGAATTCTGAGGTCTATCGGCACTTCATCATCCGATGGTCTTCTCAAGGCGGGTTAATTCTTGAATCAACAGAGTATATGATAAAATCAACTCCAGTTTTCATGTACAGCTGTGCGATTGTTTCGGAATCAGCGAAAATACCTACTTTGAGGTCGGGGGAATGGGCTTTCTGGCATACGTTAGCGACCGATTCAACCACCAGCGGATGATCAAGCTTTCCAGGCAGGCCTAAGGAGTTTGACAGGTCGACGGGACCAATGAATATCGCATCCATTTCTTTTAAACACAAAATGTCGTCGATGATGTCCAACGATAGATGAAGAGATTCCCTGTGTCAACAGGGTTTATCGTCGCAATCGAACTCTGAATCGTCCTCTTTATTAAAAACCGATCGGATCATTCAATGGGACGAGCGGTCTTGCTCAACGCGAGAAAATATGGGTGGCCCAAACGTCCAGTGGTTGTTGTCTGTGTTGACGGGTGCGGACCGGAGTACATCCAACAGGGGCTTCAAGACAGGATTCTCCCGAATGTCGAGAGATTCGCAAAGAACGGATTTGTCAGTGAGGCGCTGGGCATCATCCCAAGTTTCACCAATCCCAACAATCTGTCGATCGTGACGGGAGCTCCCGCTTCCGTCCATGGAATCGTGGGGAATTACTTCCTCAATCCGCGTACCGGAGAGGAAGTGATGATGGATGACCCAAAGTTCCTGCGCTGTGAAACCCTGTTTGCTGAGTTTTCAAAAGCAGGGGCTCACATCGTCATCATCACGGCAAAAGACAAATTACGAAAGCTTCTGGGTCATCACCTCCGGAATGGCATCTGCTTTTCTTCAGAAAAGGCTGACCAGTGTCGTCTCGACGAGAATGGCATTGAGAATGTCCTCGACCTTGTGGGCCGACCCTTGCCCGATGTTTATTCGGCTGAACTCTCCTTCTTTGTGCTTGAAGCAGGGTTGAAAATCCTTAGGCGTAAAGCTCCGGATTTCATGTATCTCTCTTTGACGGACTACGTTCAGCACAAGTATCCTCCAGGCACAAAGGAGGCGAATGCATTCCTCCAAGGATTGGATGAGTCGTTGGGGTACTTTGCCGGGACAGGGGCACTCGTAGCTGTGACGGCTGATCACGGGATGAATGATAAATCAAAGGTAGATGGATCGCCGAATGTGATCTATCTGCAAGATGTGCTTGATCAGGAATTTAAGTCTGGAAAAACAAAGGTGATCTGTCCCATCACTGATCCGTACGTCGTCCATCACGGGTCATTGGGTTCGTTCGTCATGGTCTATTGCTATCAGAATCTAAACCCAAGAACCGCTGGCAATCTTATAAATGGTTTGGCGGGAGTCGAAAAGGTGCTATCTCGAGAGATAGCATGCAGGGAGTTTGAGCTTCCTCCAGATCTCGTGGGAGATCTGATCGTTCTCGGAGATGAACATACGGTTCTGGGCTCGACGTCGACGGCACATGATCTTTCTGCGCTAAAAGGAGCGCGATTGCGGTCGCATGGAGGTCTCACGGAGCAAAGAGTCCCCTTCATTCTTTCGAGTCCTCTGGCCGAGAAGTATGCAACTTTAGCTGCTTCAAGACCTCTGCGCAATTTCGATATCTTTGACTTTGCTCTTAACGGGACTCTATGAATTTTGAAATATGGCATTGGGAAGGGGAGGGCTCATGGGGAACAAAGAGGGCAAGAGGCCAGTATGGCACGGGCGGGCATTTGACTTCGATGAAGAAGTCATCGCTCTGCCGAATGGTAAAAGGATTGTCGCAGGGGTCATTGAGCATCCTGGATCATCGGCCATTGTTCCTGTTCGAGAAGACGGATCAGTCGTCATGATTGAACAGTACCGACCTGCCATTCGTGATTTTGTCTGGGAGATTCCAGCAGGGTGTATGGATCCGGGAGAGGATCCGCTTACATGCGCGAAGAGGGAACTACAAGAGGAAACCGGCTATGCTGGAAACCGATTTCAGAAAGTAGGGGAGATTTGGGTGGCTCCTGGCTACAGTACCGAGTGCATTCACCTCTTCTTGGCCACAGAGCTCATGCCAAGCGAGTCCCATCTCGATGAAGATGAGCTCCTCAGCGTCCATTTCTTCCCTTTCTTGAAAGCCCTGGAGATGGTGGCAAGAAATGAGATCAAAGATGCCATGACAATGATCGCACTCCAGATGGCCTATCCAGTGTGGAACGGAATAATAGGAAGTAGTGCGTAACCTGTATGTGCCCTTATGGGATCCATCAGCCCTTCCGTATATGACGGAGTGTTTTGAATATAATAACAAATATTAACTTGAATTAAAGTATATAACATTCTATAAGAAAAAGGATTTGGCCTAGAATCCTCACCCCTTCTCCCTCAGAGCGGGAAGGAGGATGAGACAAAAAGAAGAAGGAGGAGAAATCGATATGGCACAGGATCATAAGGACGATATCCAGTTGATGTATGAAAGGGCTAAGAAAGCCTTTGAGGTGGTGGAGTATTGGCCTCAAGAAAAGGTTGACGAGATGTGTGCTGCCGTGGGCTGGGAATGGCAGAAGGACGAGAATGTTAAGGCCATGGCTAAGTCTGCTGTCGATGAAGGCAAGATCGGTGTCTACGACGACAAAATCAATAAGATACGGAGTAAGGTCCGGGGCAGCATCAACGAATTCAAAGGGGTGAAGACCTGCGGCCTCGTCAGGGAAGACAAGAAGAGAGGGATCAAGATCTACGCCAAACCCATGGGAGTGGTGGCCAACGTGGTTCCCATGACGAACCCTGAAGGGACGGTCTGTACGATCGGTCTCAGTCTCCTGAAGACCCGGAATGCGATGATCTGTTCTCCCCATCCGAGGACAAAACAGTGTTCCTATATGGCGGTCGAGATCGCGAGGAAAGCCCTCAAGAAAGTGGGTGCCCCCGAAGATCTCTTCCAGTGCATCCAGTTCCCCTCGAACGAGAAGACCCAGGAACTGATGCGAAACGTCGACTTCGTCATGGCGACCGGTGGAGCCGCACTGATCAAGGTTGTGTATGGAGCTGGCAAACCCTGTCACACCGTCGGAGCGGGGAACGTGGTCTCCATTGTGGATGATACCGCTGATCTTCCTGCGGCGGCTAACAAGATCATGCGCTCCAAAACGGCCAACAACTCCACCTCCTGCTCTTCAGAAAACGCCGTGGCGATCTATAACCCCATCTACGACAAGTTCATGGACCTCTTAAAGAAAGAGGGGGGGTACCTCTGCACGACTGAAGAACGTGAGAAATTGAGAAAGGCGCTTTGGCCAGATGGGAAGACCATCAATCGGGACATTTTCGGCCGATCGGTTCCCGTCATTGCGGAGGCGGCGGGGATCAAGCCTCCAGCGGGAACGAAGTTCCTGATGGTCATGGGCGAGAAAATCGGCCCTGAGGACCGTTTTTCAGGGGAGAAGTTGAGCCTCGTCCTGACCGTATGGAAATGGAAAGATTGGAACGAGATGCTCAACCGCCTTGAGAAGATCCTTGAGTTTTCCGGGATCGGTCATTCGGTTTCTCTCCACAGCAATCGGCAGGAGCGCATGGAGGAGCTCGCCGTCCGGGCGAAAGTGGGCCGTGTGGAATGCAACATGCCTCACTGCCTGGTCAACACGGGGAGCTGGTACAATGGCCAGATCTGGACCGAGAGTCTGGGTTGCGGAAGCTGGGCAGGGAACATGACAAGCGAGAACATCAACTACCGCAACTTCCTCAACTACACATGGCTTTCGGTCCCGGTGGAGGAGTACATCCCGCCCGATGAGCAGCTCTTCGGAGACTATTTCAAGAAGTGGGGAAAAGATTGAGAAGTGAACGCGAACTCAGGAACCTCGGGGATTAGGTCTTGAGGTGTACTCCGTCGCCCATGGGTTAACCGTATGGATAAGCATTTGAAGGGACTGCGAAAGATACTTGTCTTTGTGATGGATCAAGTAGAACTTTCGTTTCAAGGTGGGGTTGGCGAGAGGGATCGCTTTCAACTTTTTTCTCTGAACCTCTTCCCTCACAACATTTTCTGAGATCGCTGAGAGGCCCATCCCTTTTCGGCTGCTGATCTCCGTGCGCGATCTCGTGGGGCAAATTGGTAATTTAAGGAGGATGAAACCATGGGAAAAATCAGTATGGTGATGTGCGATCTTTCAGGGACCACGGTCCAGGACGATATGGGAGTGAGAGATTGCCTTTATCAGGCAGCCCAGGAGTTTAAGCTGAAAACGACGGCAGAGGAAATCCTCTACAACATGGGAACGAACAAGATCCATCTCTATCAGTTTCTCATCGCGAGAGAGATGGGGAAAAAGATCGACATCGAAGATTTCGAACGAGTCAAACATCCTGAAACCTACGACCGAGCCAAGAAAGTCTTTGACCGCTACCAGGAGATCATGCTCGAGTATTACGGAAAGAAATGCAAAGAGGTTCCCGGGGCATCGGACACGTTTCGATGGTGTCACAAGCACGGGATCAAGGTGGCCACGGACACGGGATTCCATCGAGTGATTACCGAAGCCATTATGGAGGGGCTGGGTTGGATCAGGGATGGACTGGTTGACCTTTTTGTGGACGTGCAGCATATTCCTGGGGAGATCGGGCGTCCCGCGCCCTTCATGATCTTCTACGCCATGACCCAATTGAACATTCAGAGTGTCCATGAAGTGATCAAGATTGGGGATACGCCAGCGGATTTGCTCGAAGGCCGAAATGCGGGTTGCCGGGGCGTGATCGGGGTTCTGAGCGGTCCTCGACCGGTCACGGACTGGGGAAAATACTGGCACACCCACGTGATTCCCAGTGTGGCTGATCTTCCTGATCTCATCGAGAAGGAATTCCTGTAATAGGAAGGAGAAAAAAATGGATTCGTCCAGAATTACAGAAAGTGAAAAGAAGTATGTCATTCACAGTTGGATAGCACAGAAAGATTTTAAACCCTTCATTGTGACCAAAGCACAGGGAGCCGTTCTCTGGGATGATGCCGGAAAGAAATACCTCGACTTTTCGTCCCAGCTTTTCAATGTGAACGCCGGCCATCAGCATCCCAAGGTCATTGCAGCCATCAAGGAACAGGCCGACAAACTCTGCTACATCGGTCCTGGACCTGCCAACGAAACACGAGCAGAGCTGTGCCGGATGTTAGCCGAAATCACTCCCGGTGATCTCATCAAGAGTTTTCTTTCCACGGGAGGTGCCACAGCTAACGAAAATGCCATGAAGATCGCCAAGGCCTATACCGGAAGGCCGAAGATCATTTCCAGGTGGCGATCCTACCACGGGGCGACCTACGGAGCCATGTCCATCACCGGAGATCCACGAAGGCTTCCCAACGAGCCGGGGATTCCAGGAATCGTCCGCATCTGGGATCCTTTCTGCTACCGATGCTTCTTCGACAAAACCTATCCTGAGTGCAACCTTTTCTGTGCTGACCAGATCCGTGAGGTGATTGAGGTCGAAGGGCCGAAGACGATTGCGGGGATCATCGTCGAGCCGATTACCGGAAGTAACTGCCGGATCGTTCCTCCGGATGGCTATATGCAGCGACTCCGACAGATCTGTGACGAGTACAAGATCCTTTTCATTACGGACGAAGTCATGACCGGTTTCGGACGGACCGGAAAGATGTTTGCCTGCGAACACTGGAATGTGGTTCCGGATATCATGACTCTGGCCAAAGCGATCAACAATGCAACCCTTCCCCTTGGAGCTACGGTGGTCAGAAAAGAGATTGCAGATTTTATGGAAGACCACATGTTCTGGGGTGGATTAACCCAATTTGGGAACCCTGCGTCCTGTGCGGCAGCGATTGCCTCTATCAAGGTTTACAAGGAAGAGGGACTGGTTGAAAACTCGAGAGTGCTCGGGCTGAAATTGTTGAAGGAACTGGAGATGATAAAGCAGAAGCACCCAAGCATAGGAGACGTGAGAGGTCTCGGCCTCTTTGCAGCGATTGAATTAGTCAAGGATCGAAAGACAAGGGAGCCGCTTGTTCCTTGGACTGTCGAAAATTACGAAAAGAAGAATCCTACGGTCAGTTCGGTTTTGGCTCAAATGAAGGCGGAAGGCGTGCTAGGATACTCCCGATGGAATATTCTTTTCATAGCGCCACCTCTGTGTACCACCGAGGAACAATTGATGGAGGGGCTCCGTGTCATTGATAAAGCGGTGAATATCGTGGACGAGGCCATTTCAAAGAAATAGATCCTACCAGGGCTGGGGAGATGTATGTAAAAGAAATCTCTCCAGCCTGTTATAGTTTCCCATCCGTCTTGGTTTGACAGAAAAAAGCTGGTGTCATGCTGCGTCGACCTCCCAAGGAGACGAAGGCTGTTCCCCCATCTTCTCAGGGTGGCAAAAACCCTGTGGATCTCTCTTTTCAAGTCTTCCCGGGCGGTTCTTTTGGTGAATTTAATCTTCCCCGGGAGCTTTCGACGGTTCTCTCCCACGGAAAAGGATCAAGGGTTTATGATGTTTTAGGGAAAGAGTTTATCGACTGCTCACTCTCCTGGGGGTCTGCCATTCTGGGGCACGCCCATCCCGCCATCAATGATGCTGTTCGAAAACAGATCGAAAAAGGGTCGAGCTTCGCCTATGTAAATGAAGTGGCCCTTGAACTAGCCCAAGAACTCGTCCGGGCCATTCCGTGTGCTGAGAAGATTCGGTTTGCTGCTTCAGGAACGGAAGCGACCTTCTACTGTCTCCGATTCGCCAGGGCTTACACTGGCAAACCGAAAATCCTAAAGTTCGAAGGGGCCTATCATGGAGCTCACGATGTGGGTGTCATGAGCCTCTTTCCGAGAAGACTCATGCCTTACCCTTCACCCGAGCCGACTTCCGCAGGGGTTTCGAGGGAAGCGGGAAAAGAAGTTCTGATCGCTCCTTACAACGATCTTGAAACAACACGAAGGATTATTAATCGCTATGCCAATGAACTGGCCTGTGTGATCATGGAGCCGCTCCAGCGATGTACGCCGCCAGTGAAGGGGTTCCTTGAAGGGATTCGAGACATCACGAAGGAGAAGGGTATCCTTCTCGTCTTTGATGAGGTGGTCACAGGATTTCGTCTTGCCTATGGAGGAGCCCAGGAGTATTATGGGATCACTCCGGATCTGGCAGCCTTTGGAAAAGCCATGGGAGGAGGATATCCTATCGGTGCCATCTGTGGCCGTGCTGACATCATGGATCTCTGTATCGAGGCGAACCTCGGTCAGGAGCGATATGTCTGGTTTGCCTCCACGCTGGCAGGAAACCCAGTTTCAGCAGCGGCCAGCCTTGCCACGCTGGGAGAGTTGCGAAAGCCTGGGGTTTACCAACGTCTCCATGCTCTCGGCGAGGGGTTAAGACAAGGGTACAAGACGCTCCTTGAGGAATTGGAAATTCCTGGTCAGGTCTTGGGGGACGGCCCTCTTTGCCAGGTTCTATTTGTCGAGGAACCCGTGAGAGACTATCGGACCGCCGTTAAGGCTAACCGTGAAAAGGGAAGGCAGTTTATGCTCGGGCTCTTCGAGAACGGCATCTTCTTGAACCCCATGGGAACCAAAATGTACCTCTCGTTGGCCCATACGGATGAGGAAATTGGGAGAGTGCTCGACATTAGCCGAAAAGTTCTAAGAAAGTTGTTTTAATTGACCGGAAGCTAGATTCCCAACCATTCTAAGAACACCATTTTTCGGGGACTCGAGATAATATTTAAAGAAAGGAGTTAAGATGCTTAATTTCTTAGATGTCTATGAACGTGCCGTCAAAGGCCCCATCATGAGCGAAAGGGACTTTGACATGAAGTTGTTTATCCCCACGTTGAATAAAGCCGTCAA
>Ga0315282_10016080_pt1 | contig 10971 bp, 7 predicted proteins | sample YL17G07_20_MG_FD_203693 | JGI IMG/M metagenome (GOLD analysis project Ga0315282, IMG submission 203693) | Sediment microbial communities from Yellowstone Lake, YNP, Wyoming, USA - YL17G07_20 | ecosystem: Environmental > Aquatic > Freshwater > Lake > Sediment | place: USA: Wyoming | collected...
GGAAGAAAAAAAGAAAAAAATTCGGAGGTTGGAAGAAAAGTTGGATGGAAAAGCCCGGCCTTTGTCCCCATTTTGGCCCGTCCCCATCCAGCACCCTGTTATTTTGGGGACAAAGCTCAAAAAAGCCGTTAAAATCCAGCCAGTTAGAAGCTCAATTACTATCATTAACTCATCACTCATCACTCTGCACTCCGCACTCCCTACTATTGTAAAAATGTTGCAGATTTTGGAGCAGTATGTTGTATGTCGTATATCGTATGTAGGAGGAAAGAATAGGGAATGAAGGGTGAAAGGTGAAGGGTGAAGAGTAAAGGATGCAATCAGCCCCAGGCCTGAAGCCTCAAGCCTCAAGCCTTTTCCGATAGGCTCGCCAGCTTGAAGTTAGAGGCGAAGTGTGTTATAGAAGGTAAGGTTTTCGGCGGCGTAGCTCAGTGGTTAGAGCATGCGGCTCATATCCGCAGTGTCCGGGGTTCAACTCCCTGCGCCGCCACCAATTTGCGATTGATACCCGCCCGGGCGTTATCCTTCTTGCCCTTTTTCCGAAAAGGGTTTTTTCATGGAGCGACTGATTTCAGAGGCGCTCGCCGCCATCCAGCGCTACCGGATGCTCGAGCCGGGAGCGGCCGTGGTGGTGGGCCTGTCCGGCGGGCCCGACTCGGTCGCCCTGGCCCTCCTCCTGCTCGGCCTTCGCTCCCGCTTCCGCCTCCAGCTTCATCTCGCCCATCTCCACCATGGTTTGCGCGGAAAGAGCGCGGACCAGGATCAGGCCCTGGTCGCCGGGCTGGCAGAGAACTGGCGATTGCCCCTGACCATCGAGCGCGCCGACGTGCGCGCGCTGGCGAAGAGCCGTCGGCTCTCGCTGGAAGAAGCCGGCCGGCAAGCCCGCTATGATTTCCTGGAACGGACCCGGCAGGCCCTGGGCGCGAGCCGGATCGCGCTCGCTCATCACGCCGATGATTCCATCGAGACCTTGCTGATCAACCTGCTCCGGGGGGCGGCGGCGACCGGGCTCTCCGGGATTCCGCCGACGCGCGGCCCGGTCATCCGGCCCTTGATCGCGAGCACCCGCGCCGCCATTCTGGCCTTTCTCAAAGCGCACCAGCAAAAGTGGCGGGAAGACCCGAGCAACCGCGACCTCAGGTTCCTGCGCAACCGCGTCCGGCATCAGTTGTTGCCCGAGCTGGAATCCCTCAATCCCAGCGTGCGCAAGGTTTTGTATCGAACCGTGAAAGCCCTGGCCGAAGAGAACGAAGCCCTGGCCTGGGCCGCGGACCGAATCCTGGGCCAGGCCGAGTTCAAGGCCGCGGAAGGACTGCGCTGGCAGCGCAACGCCGTGCTCGAGGTGCCCGGGGGCCTCCGCCTGGTGTGGTATCGCCGGCAACTCGAGCGCTGGCAAGGGAATTTGCTCGGGCTTGCCCAGGCGCATCTCCTCGCCCTGGACGCGCTGGCCAGCGGTGAAAAACCTCAGGCCGAGATCCACCTGCCCGGCGGCATCCGGGCCCGGCGCCGCTATGAGCGGATGGAGCTGGTCTTTGCCCGGCCGGCGGCCTTGCCCGTGCCGACCCGACCCGAGCTCTCTCTGCTCGTGCCTGGCCGCGTGGTCTGGCCCCTCGTCGAAAATCGGCCGGCCCTGATTGCGGCGGAATACGCGCCGCCGCCGGCGCGCTTCGCCAAGACGCCTCGGTCGGCGGAAGTTCCGGCTGATCTCCAGGAGCGGCTCGGCCATTGCCGCGTCTGGCTCGATCCGGACCGCCTGCCCGGCCCGCTCTTGGTCCGCGCCTTCCAGCCCGGCGACCGCATCCGGCCGCTCGGTTTCAGCGGCACCCGCAAGCTCAAGGACGTTTTCATGGAGCTGCGCCTCCCCCGCGAACTGCGCAAGGTCTGGCCGGTGGTGGCGGCAGGGTCCCAGGTGGTCTGGGTTCCGGGTTACCGCATCGGCCGCGAGTTCAAGCTCACGCCCGAGAGCCGCCGGGCTTTGCGGCTTGATTTCCAGTGGCCTCGGCAATCTTACGGGTGAGGGCGGAGACGGGCAGCTCGCGGAGCCGCGAGGGTTTGATCCAGCGAGAGGCCTGATAGATTCCCTGATCGCAAGGCGGCAGCAGAACTCGATCCCGCCGACCGGGCCGGCACCGACCCTGCACAACCTCGCACCAGACCGCGCGATGGGTAAGCCGGTGCTTCACTCGCTTTTTTCTTTTGGCCAGTTCGATCCGCAGCCCCAGCCGCTCGCCCAGCGCCTCGGCCAGGCGGCTGCGCTCATCGGCGCGAGCGAAGGGCGCGAAGGCCGGAAACTCCCACAGCCCGGCCCACAGCCCCCGGCCCGGCCGTTTCAGCAACAACACCCGATCGCCCCGGGCCAGCACCAGGACCAAGCGGCGCATCTTGGCCGGCTCGGGTTTCCGGCTGGTCCTGGGCAAGCGCGAAGGCTCGCCGGCCTGGTAAGCCAGGCACAATTTTCTGACCGGGCAGGCCGCGCAGGCAGGATTGGCCGGCGTGCAGATGGTCGCGCCCAGCTCCATCATGGCCTGGTTATAGTCCCCGGGCCGATGGGGGGGAACAAGCCTTTGCGCGACGTCCCACAAGTTTTTTCGGACCGCGGGCCGGGCCGGATCCTCGGCCACCTCGAGCAGGCGGCACAGCACCCGGATCACGTTGCCGTCCAAGACCGCCTTCGCCTCGTTGAACGCAATGCTCGCGATCGCGGCCGCCGTGTACCGGCCCACGCCGGGCAGGCGGACAAGGTCGGCCGAGGTTTGCGGCAGCTCGCTGCCGAAGTCCGCGACAATCATCCGCGCCGCGGCGTGGAGAAGCTCGGCGCGGCGGTAGTAACCCAGGCCGGCCCACTGCTTGAGCACCTCTTCAAGGGGCGCCCGGGCCAGGCTCTTCACCTCGGGGAAGCGACGGAGAAATTTCCGGTAATAAGGCTCCACCGTCTTGACCTGGGTCTGCTGGAGCATGATCTCCGCGATCCAGACGGCGTAAGGATCGCGGTTCCTGCGCCAGGGCAGGTCGCGGCGGGACCGGTCATACCAGGCCAGCAAGGGCCGCGACCAACGCCGGGCCAAGGCGGCTAGCCGGCGCTCAAGCAGCGGCTGCGGTTCTCGCTTCACTCTTCCAGCATAACAAAAGCGCCGGAGGGGGCAAACGAGAGTCAGGTGAATCTACGCAGAGAATACCCATGAGCAGCGCCCTCACCCGAACCCTCTCCCGGAGGGAGAGGGCGAGAGCGCTGGAGGTAGATGGACCGGAAGCTTGGCATTTCCCGGCCTCCATTTTATAATTTGATCCATGCCGGATCCGACCCTGCGGCCGCCTCTCACCACTCGAATTTTCCCCCTGCTCATCATCGCCGCAGTCGTGACCCTGTTCTTCGCCCCGGCCCTTTTCTTCGGAAAGGCGTATTTCTTCCGCGACCTGTGCATGGAGATCGTGCCCAAGCGCCAGTTCTGGGCCGACCACCACGGCTTCGTGCTCTGGAACCCTTACGTTTTCGCGGGCGAGCCTTATGCCGCCAACCCTCAGTCGTCAGCCTTTTACCCGCTGAGCTGGCTCTGGCTGCTCGGGCCGGCGGAAGTCATGCTGGGGCCTTACCTCGCGCTCCATTTCCTGCTGGCCGGAGTTTTCGCCTACTTGCTTTTCCTCGAGCTGGGCTTGCGCCGCTCGAGCGCGCTCGCCGGCAGCCTGGCCTTCATCCTGGGAGGAGGTTTTGCTTCGCTCCAGCTCCAGGTGGTGAACCTGAACTCCGCGGCCTGGGCGCCGGGCATTTTCTGGATGGGAATTCGCTTGCAAAAGACAGGATCTCTCCGCTCCACTTTGGCCCTGGGAATCCTGGTTGGGCTTCAAATCCTGGGCGGCGAGCCGGAAATCTGTTACCTCACCCTGCTCGCGCTGTTCGCCTTCTTGCTCTTTCACGCCCGGTCCGGCGGATGGAAAATTTGGCCCCGACTTTTGCTGGCGCTGATCGCCGCTCTGGGCTTATCCGCGATCCAGTGGGTACTGACCCTGGAGATGACCGGACTTTCCAACCGCGCCGCGGGTTTCAACCTGGCCCAGGCTTCGGCCTATTCTCTCGAAGCCCGCGATCTCATTTCTCTGATCGTGCCGCACGTTTTTCTCGAACCTCTCTCCAATCACTGGGGCTTTGGCTTCTGGTCCCAACGTTTGCCCTTCTTCCTCAGCATCTACCCAGGCATCATCGTCCTTCTGCTCCTGCCCGTGGCGCTTCGATCCGGGCGCCGGCGCGAGGCCATCTTCTGGACCGGCCTGGCTCTGATTTCTTTATGGCTGGCCCTGGGGCCGGAGGGACATCTCTACACCCTGGCCCATCGCTGGCTCCCCGGCCTCGACCGCTTCCGCTTCCCGGAGCGGGCCTTGATTATTTTTGGTCTGGCTCTGGCCGGGCTGGCTGGCCTGGGCATTGAAGCTTTACCGGATCAGTTCCGACCCGGCGGAACCATTAGAAGCTACCTGATGGTACTGGTCCCCGCGTTACTATATGGCATATTCCTGGAGGTTTGGCTCTCCCGGCCGTCATTATACGATTACCTCGACCCCTGGTTATTTTTTCATTCCGCGCTCCAAGTGATGTATTTCGTTCTCGCTCTGGTCTTAATCTTGGGGCTGCTCTTGTTAGCCTCCCGATTCCTGCGCTTGATCCCGGCCGCGGTCGGCTTGCTGCTGGTCCTCGATCTCTTCCTGGCGCATCGCCTCCTCAACCCGACCACCAACCGGGCCTTTTACAATTCCTTTCCGGCCTGGGTTCAGGAACTCAAGAGCGCCAGCGGCCCGCTCCCGAGCCGGGTTTATATCGCTCCCCCGCCTAACCTGCCCGACCAGTTTCTCGGTCGCGATGAAGCCCCGCTCGATTTCTATCGCACCCAGCGCGAATGGCTTCAGCCTTTTTTCGCGCTCCCTGATCGGATCCCGGACCTTCAGGCCCACAGCTCGTTCCGGCTCGGACTGTTTGACGAGATGCAATCCCTTCTTTATCAGGCCGATCCCGGCCAGCGGGACCGCTTGCTCGCCTTTTGCGGCGTGGGCAAAGTAGCGGTGCCCGGCCAGGGAATGATGACGATACCGAACCCCTTGCCCCGGGCCTATCTCGCGTTCTCCACTTTCTGGGCCGAAAGCCATGTCCAGGCCTTGCAACTTCTCGCCGAGGAGAGAACGGATAACCGGAGAACTGTTATTCTGGAAGGTGGGGTGCCCGCGCCGGTGGTGTCCATTCCGCCGCCCATCCGGCCCGCGGAGGTGGTTCGCTATTCAAACGAGCGGGTGGAAATAAAATTTACAGCTCCGCAACCGGCCGTGTTGGTGCTCCTCGACAGTTATTATCCGGGTTGGGAGGCCCGGGTGGATGAAAAGCCGGTTCGCATTCTTCAAGCCAATGCTTTTTTCCGGGCGGTTCGAGTCCCGGCTGGCCGGCATCAGGTGCGGTTCGAGTATCGTCCCAGCCATTGGCGATTAGCCTGGGGGCTTACGGCCGGCACGGCTTTGCTCGTAGGATTGCTCTGGATCATTCCCCAGCGCCTCCGAAAGGAAGGTTGCCGGTGAAGCCGGGCGGCAGGGCGTGGCTCACGCTGCTGGCCTTGATCCTGGTCGGCTCGCCGCTCTTCGAGGGGGGCACGACCTACTTGCCGGTGACCGGGCTGCGCCTGGCAATTCTGATCCTGGCCGCGGGCTTTTTCCGGGAGGGACTGCGCCAACCGGTCTGGACGGTGGCAAGCTCCCGCTTCAACCTCCTGATTTTTGTCTTCTGGGCCCTGACCGCGGTCTCCCTGGTCCGCAGCCCTTACCCATACATGACTGCATACTGGTACGTGAACATTTTCTTCCTGATCCTGCTCTACTACCTCGCGCTCCAGGTCGGCGCCCTGGCCGAGCCGGACCGCGACCGCATCCTCCACGCCGCCGGCACCCTCCTGATCCTGATCGGGGTCGGCCAAAGCCTGTGGGCGATCCTGGAGTTCGGCTTGGGCCGCGCGAGCCGCGCCAGCGCCGGCTTTTTCAATCCCAACGGCCTGGCGGGTTACCTGCTGGCCATCAGCCCCCTGGTCCTCGCCCGCCTCTTGTTTGTCCCGGCCGGGGCTTGGCGCAAAGCCCTGGCCGCCGCGGCTTTGGCCTTGATGGTCGTCGCGATTCTCTGCACCCGGTCGCGGGCCCTGGCGGTCGCTTTCCTCTCGTTCGGCACGCTCCTGTTCCTGCGCTTCCGGCGGGGGGCCGTGCTCGGGATCGCCGCGGCCGCGATCCTGCTGGTCGCGGTCCCCAACCCGCTGCGCGAGCGGATGCTGACGCTTGGCCAGGGCGATCCTTACGCCTGGGAGCGGCTTCGGATCTACGAGGCGAGCCTGGAAATGATCCGCGACCATCCTGCCGGGGTCGGGCTGGGCCTGTATAAGTACTTTTATCCGCGCTATGGCCGGGCCGTGGAGACGATCAAGGTCGGCCGTTACGAGAAGACCGCCGGCACCGCTCACAGCGAGCTGCTGCACCTGGCCGCTGAATTGAGCTTGCTGGCGCCGCTGCTGCTCCTGGGCATGGCCCTGCCCTGGATCGTGCTCGCGCTCCTGCGCTTCGGCCGCCAGGGGAAGCCCGGCCCCGAGTCGCGCCGCGCCGACGCCCTGGGCGCGGCTGGCGGCCTGCTGGCGATCCTCGCCCACGCCCTGATTGACGCCAATTTGCACGAGACCGCGATTGCGGTGGTGGCCGTGGCGCTGGCGGCTATGCTCTCGGTCGCTTTGGGCGATTCGGGCGCGGGGATTCGCCTCGGCCGGCTCAGCTTCCGACGACCCGCGGTTTTGAAAGCCCTGCTTCTGGTCCTGACCCCGCTTCTGGCCGCGGCCCTGATCTTTATTTCCGCCGCCTATGGCCTGACCGAGGCCTGCTCCCGGATCCCGGAGCTGGACCGGCGGATTCAAAAGCTCTCTCGGCTCGCGCCTTACAACCCCGGCTATGCGCCGCTGCCCGATGCTTTGAGCAGAGCTTTGTTCCAGAAAGCCAAGGACACCGGGCAAGTGGAATACCTGGAGCGGGCCATCAAAGAGGAAGCCCTGGCTCTGGGCCTGAACCCGAACAACTATCAGTACGCGGAGGGCTTGGGCGCGCTCTACCTGGCGCTCTCCGCCGGGCTGAATGATCAGCCGCCCCGGATCACGGTGGCGGAAAAGTATTTTCACCAGGCGCTTGCCCTTTACCCGAATAATCCTTTTGTGCTGGAGCATCTGGCCGAGATTGCGCGGTTGCGCCGGGACTTTAGCCGGGAAGAGCGGATGTTGCGGGAGGCGCTGGGCCGGGAGCCGTACTTTTTGCAGGCTCGGGCGGAGTTGATCTCCGGCCTGTACCGTCACCAGCAGGCGCCGGCGGCGCAAAAGGAGTTTGAGATGCTTTTGGCCCAGGTGAATGAAATTCATGGTATGGTTAAGAATCGGCCCGATATGTTTGCCAGCCTTTACCAGCGGCAGTTGCTGTCGCTGCCGGCGGGGCAGTTGGACGCGCTCCGGGCCTTGTTCAATCGAAAGGCTGAGCCGACGCATTGAAGGCGGGGCGGCCGGGGCGGAGAGGATTCGGGGAGGAGGAAGGTCATGCGAGGGATGTTGTGGTTCGGAGCGCTTTTCGAGGCGTACAAGATGCTTTTCCTGGGGTTTATTTTTTTTGGGCTGACCCTGCTGGTGGTGTTTGCCTACGTGGAGTACAAGCTGATCCGGGAGCGGCACAAGGTGGAGGAGCTTCGGATCAACAAGCGGAAGATGATCCAGGATTTGGAGCGGAAGTTGGAGGAGCTGCGGGCGGCCAAGGACCGGGATCACCAGGAGCTGGCGGCGCGGATTTCGGAATTAGAGGCGAAGTTGCCGAAAGGGAGTGGGAAAGGGCCATGATAGGACGGATGCAAAAGAGCAAGCTCTGGCTGGGGATTGCCCTCGCGATCCTGGCGCTGTTGAGTTGCGCCAGCGCCCCGAAAAAACCGGAGAGCATCAGGCGCGGGGATTACGGCCCGGTCAAGCAATATCTTTCCGCCTGGATTCCGCAGCAGATGAAGAAAGCCAAGGTGGTCGGGCTGAGCATCGCGCTGGTGGATGACCAGGAGATCATTTGGGCCGAAGGCTTTGGCTGGGCGGATCAGAAGAACAAGGTTCCGGCCACGGCCGAGACCGTGTATCGGGTCGGGTCCATCTCCAAGCTGTTTACCGATACCGCGGTCATGCAATTAGCCGAGCAGAAGCGGATTGACATTGACCAGCCCCTGCAAACCTACCTGCCCGAATTTTCGATCAAGACCCGTTTTCCCGAGGCCGGGCCTATTACTCCGCGCACCATCATGACCCATCACTCCGGCCTGCCGGGGGACCGAGGCCAAGGATTTATCGCGCCCAATCCCGTTTCGCTGGCGGAGTTGGTCGAAGAGATCAAAGATGAATACGCGGCCTTTCCGCCGAACCTGGTCATGTCCTATTCGAACCTGGGCATTGCCCTGTTGGGCCGCATGGTGGAAAAAGTGAGCGGACAGGATTTCGCGGCTTACGCAAAAAATAATATTTTACAACCGCTGGGCATGAAGCATTCTTCTTTTCGGCTCGATCCCGAGGTTCAGTCCCTCCTTTCCAAAGGTAATGTCAAGGGCAAGGAAATCGAGAAAATGCCCATCCGCGATTATCCGGCCGGCTCCTTATACAGCAGTGTTTCGGATTTAAGCCGTTTGATGGAAATGGTCTTTGCCGATGGGAAAAGCGGAGACGGGCGAATTCTACGGCCGGAGACCCTGGCCGAGATGCTCCGCGTTCAGAACGGCGAGGCGCCCCTGGACCTGGATTGGACCATGGGTCTGGGCTGGTGGAGAACCGAGCTGGTGGGAGGGATGCACCCTCTGGCCTATGCCGGCCGGGTCGCTCAGCATGGCGGGGATATTTTTTGTTTTCATAGCATGTTGGTCGCCTTGCTTGACCACAAATTGGGAGTAGTGGTGTTGGCCAATTCCGGCGCGGGAGAATTGCCCGGTCAAGTGGCGGTCGAGGCCTTGAAGATGGCTCTTCTGGCCAAGGCCGGGCTGAAAGAACCGGAGCCGGAAAAACCCTCGCCGAAAATTGCTCTTTCTTCGGATGAGCTGAAAAAGCATGAGGGTTATTATGAAACCGGAAGCGGAGCCGGAGGCGGAGTTGGAGTCATGGCCGTCAGCGTTCGGAGAGGTCGCTTGCACGCCCGGCTGAAGGGAAAATCCCTGGAGAGTGCGGAGTTTGTCCCCCACGCCAATGGAAATTATTCGCTCCGGCCCCTGCTCGCGGAGATCATTCCGATCCGGATCAAAATGTTGGAGGCGTTCCAATTGTCCTTTCAGGAAATCGCGGGGTATCAAATCTTGATCGTCCATCAAGGGGATCAGCGCTTGCTCTTCGGCGAAAAGCTGGCCCCGGTTCCGATTCCCGAAGCCTGGCAAAAACGGGCGGGCCAGTGGGAGGTGGTCAATCCAGGGGAAGATCTCATGGTCTTGCAGAATCTCCGGATCAAACCGGAAAGCGATTTTCTGTTCGCTCAACTCCAGGGAGTTTTTATAAAGGCGAAATGGAAGAGTTTTATCGTGTTGGCCCCGGTTTCCGATACCGAGGCGATCCTGATGGGTTTGGGGAGGGGCAAGGGAGAGACGGTTCAGGCCGTGACCAGGAATGGCGAGGAACGACTTGAGTATTCCGGCTTTGAATACCGCCGGAAACCCTGAACCATTGGGTAGCCCACATAGCTTGCTAGGTGGGCCGGAGGCGGGTTTGGGGAAACCTGCGACATTGCGCCATTCAAATCGCGCTTGCATTAAAGAGATCCTGCGCTTTCGCGCGCACAGAGCCAGCTCTGTGCGCTACCCAATTGATGGGAGGAATTTAGAATAAATATTCAATCGGACCAATATTGGTACAAGTGGACAAGAAAGGGAAAGGCAGTACTTAGACATCTTAAAATCATTGGGTAGCCCACATAGCTTGCTATGTGGGCGGTAGCAGGTTTCCTTGATGCGAAAACATGTTTTCACCGGTGAAGGCCATTATCATTATGTTACCTTCTCCTGCCTGGGCCGGCGGAGACTGCTCGCCACTGCTCGGGCCAGGCAGATCGTGATTTCAGTGCTGGGCACCTTGGCCCAGAGGGATCGAGTTCGTGTGGCCGGCTTCGTGATTATGCCCGACCACGTCCACGCGGTGCTCTGGTTTAATAATGACGAAGATTTGCCCACGGTCATGCAAACCTGGAAGAGGCTTTCCGCCCACTATCTAAAAGAATTTTATGCCCAAACGCGACCGGACTTACTGGATTATTTAAAACACCATCGGAATGGTGAAGAAATCGTATCTTTCTGGCAAAGACGTTACTATGACTTTAATCTTTATTCAGAAGTGAAATTCTTGGAGAAGCTCAATTATCTGCATAACAATCCGGTTAAAAAGGGATTGGTCCCAAAGCCGGATGATTACCCATGGAGCAGTGCGCGGTGGTATAGCCAAGGGAAAAGTGTGGGGGTTAGAATTGATCCCGGGGGAGTTTGAACCTGCGCTTTCGCGCGCACCAAGCCAGTTTGGTGCGCTACCTCTTATTCAGGGTAGCCCACAGAGCTTGCTCTGTGGGCCGAAGGCAGGTTGGGGGAAACTTTTGGCATCGCGCCATGCAAATTGTGCTTGGGCAATACGTATCCTGCGCTTTCGCGCGCACAGAGCCAGCTCTGTGCGCTACCCCGTTGCTTAATGAAGAAACAGGAAAGTATCTGATGATCATCAGCGCCAGCCGGCGCACGGACATTCCGGCTTTTTACTCGGAGTGGCTGATGAACCGGATCCGGGCCGGGTTCTGCATGGTCCGCAATCCCTTCCAGCCCGGCCAGGTGAGCCGGGTCTCCCTGCGGCTGGAGGACGTGGACGCCATCGTCTTCTGGAGCAAGAACCCCCAGCCCCTAATCTTGCGCCTGGACGAGCTTGACCAGCGTGGGTATCGCTACTA
>Ga0315282_10016081_pt1 | contig 10971 bp, 9 predicted proteins | sample YL17G07_20_MG_FD_203693 | JGI IMG/M metagenome (GOLD analysis project Ga0315282, IMG submission 203693) | Sediment microbial communities from Yellowstone Lake, YNP, Wyoming, USA - YL17G07_20 | ecosystem: Environmental > Aquatic > Freshwater > Lake > Sediment | place: USA: Wyoming | collected...
CACCGAGGCGTTGCAGCAAAAGCACGGGAAGGATTTCCGAGTCCTTACCATCGGGCAGGCCGGAGAAAATCTAGTTCCTTACGCTGCTATTATTTCCGAGCTCAACGCCGCTGGGCGAACTGGGATGGGAGCAGTCTTAGGATCGAAGAAGCTCAAGGCCATACTCCTTCGGGGCACCCGAACTATCAAGGTAGCGAACCCAGAGAAATTACGTCACATCGCGAGGGAAATTTTACAAATCGTGAATAACGACCCCATATGCAGCCTCGCCCGAAAATATGGGACCCTGCTTTATCTATCCTGGTGCGGAGCAATCCCGGGTGGCCTAGCCTTTACGAATTGGCGAGAAAGCTGGATTGAGGGATGGGCCGATCAGGAGTGGGAAAAGGCGATCGTCGATCAATACCTGGTGAGTCACAGAGGTTGTTTTTCCTGCCCCATTCGCTGCAGCAAAATCCTCCAGATTCAAAAAGCGAATGAATCATCACGCCCAACCAAGCTCGAGTTCGTAACGGCGGCATCTTTGGGAAGGAATCTGCAAATCTACGATCCGGAATACATTATCAAGGCCACAGAACTCTGTAATGACTTCGGACTCGATACTCTGCAGACCGCCGCGACCATAGCCTGTGCCATTGAATGTTACCAGAACGGAATTATCGACCGTAAGGTCACCGGCGAGCTGGACTTGCAGTGGGGACATGGCGGGCTGGTGCTAAAGCTCATAAGGCAAATCGCCTTTCGGGAAGGATTGGGGACCGCTCTGGCTGAGGGATTAAGAAATGTCGGTAGATGTTTCGGCAAAAGGGCAGAGAAGTATGCAGTCCACGTGAAGGGAATGGCTGTCGAAACCTCCATGGATCCCAGGGTGTATAAGGTTTATGGTTCCAGGTCGGCAGTGAGCAGTCGGGGAGCGTGCCATATGCGATCGGCTTTCCCCGGAGGGATGAACCTGGATGAAAAGCCCTTTACAGAAGGGGTTAAAGATTTTATCCAGATGGAGAAGATTAACGCCCTCACGGATATGATGGGTATCTGTAAATTGTTTTATGGAGCCTTCTCCGAATCCGTCGAGAGGGCGATGGAAAAAGTAAAGAAGATTCCGGAGCTCTACTCAGCGGTTACAGGAATCGAGACCGACTGGGAAGCATTAATGCTGGCGGCGGAGCGGGTTCAGAATGTGGAAAGACAGTTTAATCTTCGCCAAGGCCTGACCAAAGCACAGGATCGATTGCCCAAAAGATTCACAGAAGATGCCCTCACTGCCCCCAACTCCCGGGGAGCAGTTTATGACCTGAAAGATTCTTTCCTGAACGAATATTACGCCCAGAAAGGGTGGACCCGGGAAGGAAAGCTTAGAAAAGGCAAACTAAAGGAATTAGAAATAAGAGAAGAAAATCATTAAATGCCTGTCTAGTTGAGGTAGAAAAAAAGAAGGGAGGTAGGGGAAATGATCTACAGGGTAAAATTCGTTGTGGCATTGGTTTCAAGCGTTATGCTCTTTTGGTCCGGGATGGCATTGGCGGTCGAAGGGGTAACCAAAGACAAGATAAAAATAGGGGTCTATGGTTTCCTCACGGGTGCCGGGTCGGCGTATGGCTTGGCTGGGAGAGATGGTTTGTTGATCGCCTTGGATGAGATCAACAATGCTGGAGGGGTGCATGGAAGAAAACTGGAGATAATTTTCGAGGACGATTTCAGCACCCCCGCCGGGTCCATTGCCGCAGTCAAGAAACTACTTGTTAAAGAAAAAGTTTTCGCTTTGGTTGCCATGGGAGGTTCTAACCCTTTTGTGGCGAGTATCCCATATCTGGTGGAAGCTAAAATTCCAGTGGTAGGAATGATGCCTTCTTCTCCCAAAATGTGCAAGCCCTTTAATAAGTATATTTTCCGCGCTACCTGCACCAACGACCAACTCGGGGGCTATGCCATGGCTGATTTTGCCATGCAATTCCTAAAACCCAAGACCGTGGCTGTATGCAATCAGTCGGATGAATACGGGAGAATGGGAGCAAGCTACGTGATAATCCGCCTCAGGGATAAATGGAATGTAAAACCCTTGATTCAGGTCGAATACGATCGCGCGGCTACCGATGTAAGTTCTCAAATCTTAAAGTTAAAGGAACTCAACCCCGAGGTGACTTTTGTTTTTGCCTATACCAAATTGGGCGGGATGACAGCCCGCCAGGCTCATGAGCTGGGGTTAAAAACCCAATTCGTGGGATCAACCGCAGCCGGTTCTTATTTGCCCTTTTTGGAGATTGCGGGTGAAGGCGGAAGTGGTTTCATCTCGGCCTCCATTTTGCCAGTTTTGATTGAGTCGGACGACCCTGGAATGGCGGAATTTCTGAAGAAACTTGAGAAGAAATTCCCCAGCCGGATCGGCAATATTCAGGGAGCGGAGCCTTATGGATATCACGGGCTGAAAGTATTCGCTGAGGGACTAAAACTGGCCGGGAAGGATTTGACACGAGAAAAATTTATCCAGGGCCTGGAAAAAATTAAAAATTTCAAAACTCCAGTTTACTATCCCACAACCTTCTCTCCAACTCTGCATGACGGGGTCAATATGGTGAAATTCCTAATGATTTTGAAAAATCAGAAACGCATCCTCTTAGAACCCAATATTGGCGGGACGCAATTAATGAAGGAAGTCTTAGAATCCAAGGAATGAGGGAATCGGTCAGATGCCGTTAGAACTCTGGGGCTGGGGGGAATTCCTGCCGGCAGGAATTCCCCCTTCACCGAAGGGGCTTTCCTCCAGACGGAAGGGATCCCTCAGATCACAAAGAAAAGGATGTTTGACTAGGACGGGACGATGGATATTCAAATTGTTATAAGTGGGATTGTAGCTGGAAGCATTTATGCCCTGATCGCCGTGTGCTTTGTAATCGTCTACAAAGCAACCCAAGTGGTAAATTTTGGGCAGGGCGAGGTTGTCATGATCGGGGCTTACAGTGGAATTGTATTCTTTTCCATCGTTGGTCTCTCTTATTCCCTCTCCTATATCATGACGATCCTCGTGGGCATTGTCCTGGGAGTCATTATGGGGCTGATTTGTAATATGGCTCAGCTCAAATTTAAAGTAAATTTATTCAACATGTTTATCGTTACCCTGGCTATAGGATTCATTTTGAAAAGCGCAGTAATGCTGGTTATGGGGCCCAATCCTTATACCCTTCCGCCCATTCCGGGGATGGATACGGCTCCTCGAAAGATGGCCGGAGTTTTCATCTCTCCCCTCCATATCGCTATTATCACCATCGCCTTGGCCATCATGGTTGCCCTGGCACTATTTTTTAAATTTACTAAAATCGGCAAAGCGATGAGAGCCAGTTCACTAAGAATCATCGCGGCCAAAACTGTCGGGATCAATGTTACCTTTATGTTTCTTCTCATTTGGATCATTAACGGTATCGTAGGAGTGAATATTGGCTTGTTGCTCTCCCCTTTGGTTCCCGCAGAAACTACTATGGGTCTGGTTGGGATCAAGGCCTTCGCCGCTGCCATCATCGGAGGTTTTACCAGCATTCCCGGGGCGATCGTGGGAGGCTTTATTTTGGGAGTGATTGAAAACCTCTCCGGGTTTTTTATTTCTACAGCCTTTAAGGATGCGGTGGCCTTTATCATCCTGATCATTTTCTTGTTGTTTAGACCTACCGGCTTATTCGAAAAACGTTTTACCAAGAGGGTGTGATGAGCAATTTCAAAAAGACCTCTTCGAAAACAAGGTTTACCTACGTCGTTTATCTTTTGGTGGCGATATTTTTTGGTACTTCTCCTTTTTTTATTGACGCCTATTTTCTCTATATATTTAATTTAATCGGGATTGGCGTCATTTTGACCATCGGGCTCAACTTGGTCATGGGCTATGCAGGGCAGATATCGCTCTCCCATGGGGCCTTCTTTGGGATGGGAGCCTACGGGACGGCCATTCTGGTGGAAAAGTTGGGGCTTAGTTTCTGGGTTGCTTGGCCGCTGGGGGGAATATTGGCAGCTATTATCGGGATAATCATCGGCCTGCCTGCTCTGAGGGTAGGGGGGCACTATTTAGCACTGGTAACCCTGGGCGCCAATGAAATTTTCAATTTGATTTTAATACATTCCGAAGGTCTTACCGAAGGAGTAGTTGGATTGAAGGTGGCCAGACCCCGTATCGGATCCTTTGCTTTCAGTGAAGATGCCTATTTTTTTTATATTGTCTTTATTACGTGCGTGGTTCTGATTTGGGTGGCCAATAATATTATAAATTCCCAATTCGGCAGGGCCTTCAATGCAATTCGGGAGAGCGAAACCGCAGCCCAGGCTATTGCCATAAATCTTTATGAATACAAATTGATCGCCTTCGCGATCAGTGCCTTTTATGCCGGGATCGCCGGCGGCTTATATGGCTCTTTGATCAAATTTATTGATCCAACGAATTTTGATTTGTTTCTCTCCATTAAATATTTGGCTATCGTCATTGTGGGTGGTCTCGGGAGTATACCTGGATCCTTGATTGGAGCGGGTATTATGACCGTCTTACCTGAATTATTTCGGGCCTTTGGCGATTATCAGCATTTGATTTATGGCTTTATTTTATTGATTTTTGTAATTTTTCTGCCCCGTGGCATCATCGGCCTGTTATCTTCTTTAAGAGGGATTTTTGGAGTAAAGCTCAGAGCTTAAAAATTAGATCAAGGTATCTCATGGAAATCATCGAACTTCGTAATGTAAGCAAGAGTTTCGGAGGAAAAGTCGTGCTGCATGACTTCGATTTAAAGATAAGCGGAGGGGAAATCAGAGCCCTAATCGGACCCAACGGAGCTGGGAAAACGGTAGTCCTAAACCTGATAAGTGGGTTTTACAAGGCGGATAAAGGGGAAATTTATTTTAATAAAGCCTTATTGAACCCTAAAATGCCCTACGAGATAACCAACCTGGGCATAGGAAGGACTTTCCAAAAAGTAGAGATCTTCCCGAGCATGAGCGTTCTGGAAAATGTTCTCGCCGGTTTCCACCGGGAGTTTAAGAGTGGCTTGTTGAGCGTCTCTCTGGGATTGAAGAGAACCAAGGAAGAAGAGAGAAGGCTGCGGGAAGAGGGGATGAAGAAATTGGATTTTGTCGGCTTGGCCTCATCCGCCAATGAACTGGCCACGAATTTACCCTACGGGAAGCTAAGATTGTTGGAGTTGGCCCGGGCTTTGTCCACCTCTCCTCAATTCATCATGTTGGATGAGCCAGTTGCCGGAATGAGCAGCGAAGAGATAGAAAACTTGAAAGGATTATTATACCAATTGAAACATATGGGGATAACCATCCTGCTTGTAGAACATGTAATGAGATTGGTGATGGATATTTCTCATTGTATAACCGTTTTGGATTACGGAGAAAAAATTGCCGAAGGATCACCGGAAGAGATCGCTAATAACGAAAAGGTCCTGGAGGCGTATTTGGGGAAGAGAAGGGATGTTAAGAGTCGAGCAAATTGACACCTATTACGGGATAATCAAGGCGTTGAAATCCCTGTCGATCCGTGTTCAGGAAAAGGCCATCATCACCATTTTAGGGCCAAACGGGGCGGGGAAAACGACGACGGTGAATAGCATCATTGGGGTGCATAGAATTAATACCGGAAGAATTTATTTCGGCGATGAAAGGATAGATAGACTGCCAACCCACAAAATCGCGCGCTTGGGAATTTCGGTAGTTTCCCAGGAGAGGGATATTTTCCATGAAATGACGGTATTAGAAAATTTGGAAATGGGAGCTTATTATCGGGGAAATACTAAAGAAATCAAGAAGGATATGATGAAGATTTACAGTTATTTCCCCATACTGCAGAAGAAGGAGAAACACGACTCATGGACTTTAAGCGGTGGGGAGCAGCAGATGTTGCTGATCGGCCGGGCCCTGATTGCCAATCCCAAATTGCTCCTCCTGGATGAGCCGTCTCTGGGATTGGGTCCTCTAATAGTCGATCTGATATTTGATATTATCAGACGGGTAAATGAAGCGGGAATAACGATTCTGCTGGTTGAACAGAATGCCAATATGGCCCTGTCGATAGCTGATTACGGATATGTCTTAGAGATGGGGGAAATAAAGATCACCGGGAAAGCAGACGAGTTAATAACCAACGAAGCCATTAAAAAATCATATCTGGGTATTAAATAAGGATTTTTAATCTTGGGGATTGGAATTAGTTAAGGAAAATCATGAAAATAGAAAATTTATTTAAACCGAAGAAAATAAACAATTTAGAACTAAAAAATAGATTCGTTATGCCTCCGATGGTAACCAACTTTGCTACAAAAGATGGATGTGTATCGGAGCGGATGAGGAACTACTACGGGAAAAGAGCCCAGGGGGGGGTGGGGTTAGTTATCCTGGAAGCGGCATACAGCGGTTCCGTTCGCCCTACAGGGCGGCTTTATATTGGAAAGGGGAACGGGGCCGGGGAACTCCAGAAATTGGTCGAATTAATCCGCCACTTCGGGGCCAAGGTAGCCCTGGAGATAAATCCAGCCACCGAGAAAAAAGGAAACCTCACCTCGCGAGAAATCGATCAGATTATCCAGGAGTGCGTAGAAGGGGCGGCCACCGTAAAAAAATGCGGTTTTGACGCCATCCAAGTCCACCCCTCTAACGAGTACATAGACTTTTTCTTCTCTCCCCAAATCAACCGCAGGACGGATTGTTACGGGGGAACTCTGAAAAATCGGGCGAGATTTGCCGTCGAACTTATCCAAAACATCAAGAGCGAGGTTGGAAAAGATTTTCCCCTCATCGTGAGATTCTGTGCCGCCGATCACCTTGTTGGTGGTTTTGGGATAGAGGAGTCTCGATGCGTTGCCAGGTATTTGGAGGCGGCCGGGGCCGATGCCCTGGACATCGTCTCAGGAATATCCGACAGCTTTGAACATATCATACCTCCCATGTGCTTCCCGAATGGGTCTAACTCCAGACTAGCGGGACAGATCAAGAGAGAAGTCGGGATCCCAATTATCGTCGCGGGAAAAATCAATGATCCTTTGGTGGCCGGGGGGATTATTGAGCGACAGGAAGCAGACATGGTTGACTTGGGGAGAGCCCTAATAGCTGATCCGGAGTGGCCCCGAAAAGTATTAATGAATCAATGGGATGAACTCTTAAGTTGCGTGGCCTGTAACCAGGGATGCATCAACCGGTGCCTGGAGGGCTTGCCTATAAATTGTTCCATTAACCCGACAGTGGGAAGAGAAGAGATTCATCCGCTTGATGAGCGTGAGAGAAAGACTCAGAAAAAAAGGGTTTTGGTTGTGGGGGGAGGCCCCGCTGGCCTGCAAGCTGCCCTTAGGGTTGCAAGTAAGGGCCACGAAGTGGAACTGTGCGAGGTGAAGAACGAACTGGGGGGACAAATGGCGCTGGCCTGTGTTTCTCCTCATAAACAGGACCTTTCAAAGTTCAAAAAATACCTGGAAGGGCAAGTAAGAAAAAAGGGTATCAAGCTTTCGCTGAATACTGAAGTTAATACAAGGTGCATCGCCGAGAAACACCCCAATGTGGTGATCATCGCTACTGGAGCGGAGCCCATCATCCCCGAGATCGAAGGATGGAATAATTTGAATTCACTGTCCGCCCTGGAAGTACTGGCGGGCTCAGGAAAAATCGGGGAAAAAATCATCATCATAGGGGGGGGGATGGTAGGTATGGAGACTGCCGAATACTTGCTGGCCCAAGGAAAGAGAACCGTGGTGATAGAGAAATTGGAGGAAGTGGCCAAGGATATGGAGATTTTCGCCAGGAAAGTAATGCTGGAGCGAATCAAAAAGGAAGATTTAAAAGTTATCACTGAGGCCGAGGTTAAGAAAGTTACCCCAGAGGGAGCGTGGGTCATACATGAAGGCCAGGAGGTTTTTATCGAAGGGGATACATTAGTATACGCTATTGGAATGAAAAGTAAAAACAAGCTTGCTGCGGACCTAAGAGGAGAGTACGAGGTATACAATATTGGAGATTGTGTTCATCCAAGAAGAATCCTGGAGGCGGTCTCCGAGGGTTACCAGGTAACTGAAAAATTCTAACGGAGGAGAAATGGAAACTATAGGGGCGGTGGACGTCTGGATACAACCCCACACCAAAGAATGTGCCGGACGGTGGTCTGCCGAGATGGCCCATGTGTTGAAACTTTTCGGAAGAGAAACGACTCTGGCCGGCATATCCATTGAAGAAATGGTGGCTGAGATGGACCAAGCTGGGATAGAGAAGGCCGTAATGTCGGCCTTGATGGACCCCAAGGGGCATATTGTGACCAACGAGTTTGTTGCTGAGGTGATCAATAAGTATCCAGGCAGATTCATCGGCCAGTTTGCCTATGATCCCCGCACAGGGATGAAAGCGGTAAGGGAACTAGAGAATTTCGTAAGGGAATTCAATTTTGGAGGTCTGAAAATTGAGCCTTTTATTTTTCATACTCCACCCAATGACAAAGTCTATTATCCCCTTTATGCGAAGTGTTGTGAATTGGAGATACCGGTGACAATTCAAGTGGGACATACCGCTCCTCTTCTTCCCTCGGCGACGGGAAAGCCGATATATCTGGACGAAGTTGCCCTTGATTTTCCAGAGTTGAAGATTGTAGCCGGGCATATTGGCTGGCCCTGGACCGAGGAGATGATCAGCATCGCTTGGAAGCATCCAAACGTCTATATCGATACTTCCGCACATACCCCCAAGCATTATCCCCCAGCCTTTGTCCATTTTCTAAAAACCTTTGGACAGGACAAATCTTTATTTGCCACTGATTGGCCATTACTTCCCTTTTCCCGGCCCATGCAAGAGATCGATAGTCTGGGTTTGTCGAGGAGCATAAAAAGAAAATTCCTCAGAGAGAACGCCCTTAAAGTCTTTCCATTTCGCGAGTAGTAGCTCAAGGAGGCACGCCTTGAATAATTTAGGAATCATTGACAGCTACGTTACCCCGAATACTCCAGAGATCGCCAGGACCTGGCCCAAGGATTTTGTGGATTTTTTCAAGCGCATTGGTCGAGTGAAAGCGGTCGAGGGCTTGCCTATAAAAGAAATGATTAAAGAAATGGACCGGGTGGGAATTGAAAAAGTCCTCCTCAATGCCATAGATACTCAGGCTTTCAGCATTCCCAACGAGGTTGTAGGAGAGATTATTCTCCAGTATCCCTCCAGATTCTTTGGTTGCGCCATGATCGAAGTAACCCGTAAAATGGGGGGCGTAAGAGAGTTGGAAAGATTGGTAAAGAAATATGGGTTTAAAGCATTTAAGCTGATTCCTTCCTACCTTAACCTACCCCCAAACGACAAGATTTATTTTCCATATTATTCCAAATGCTGCGAACTCGGGCTCACGGTACAGGTACAGGTGGGCCGTACCAACCTACCTTTTCTAAATGAACCCGGGAGGCCAGCCTACCTGGAAGAAGTCATTCTCTTCTTCCCAGAACTTAAAATTATAGGCTCCCATATTGGATACCCTTGGACCGATGAAATGATTGTCCTCGCCGAAAAGTACGAAAATGTCTATATCGATACTGCCTGTTATAATCCCAGTACATTTGAAGATACCTTTGTCAACTTTTTAAAAGGCAGAGGAAATAAGAAGGTGTTGTTGGCCAGCGACTGGCCGGTTGCGGAATTTGAAAATTACATTAAAGAATTTATGGATCTGCATCTATCCGAGGAGACGATGGTTAATATACTTAGAGACAATGCCTGTAGGGCTTTTCATTTGACGTAATAAGCTTTTGAAAGAACGAAAGGATCGCCTTGCCTCAAAGGTCTAAAAGAAATTAAGACAGGAGGAGAAAAATGGAGCATGTGGATATTATAAAAAAGCACGATTACGAAGAGATATCAATCCTCCAAAACAGGAAAGCCAAGTTGTTTGCTATCAACGTCATTCATGATACTACCAGGGGCCCAGCCGTCGGCGGAATGCGTTTTATGAAGTATAAAAACGAAAATGATGCATTGTATGATGCCTTGAGATTGGCTAAGAGCATGACCTACAAGAGTGCTGCCGCCGATTTGAGCTGTGGCGGAGGAAAGACGGTTATCATGGACATTGATGGTATGGACAGGAAATTAGCCTTGAAGACGGTGGCTCGCTTCATTGAAAGCTTAAATGGGAGAAGATATGGGGGGAGAGATTTGGGTGTATCTGTTGAAGATATTGATATCATGAGGACCGTAACGAAATGGGTGCCCGATGAAAGTGCCACTGGGGTCGGAGATTTATCTGAAGCTACTGCCTTCGGAGTTTACCATGCTATGAGGGCTTGTCTGGAAGAAGTGTATGCGAGTGACTCCTTCTGCGGAAAGAAGATTGCAGTGCAGGGAGTTGGCGAAGTGGGGTACTGGCTAGGGAAATATGCAGTGGAGGGGGGAGCCCAGGTGGTGGTGGCCGATGTTAATGCGAAGGCAGTGGAAAAAATGATCAAGGATTTTAAGGTCGTGGCGGTATCACCCGATAAAATCTACGGGGTAAATTGCGATGTTTTTTCTCCTTGCGCCGTAGGAGGGGTAATGAATTCTACAAACATCGCCCAGCTCCAATGCAAGATTGTAGCTGGCAGTGCCAATAATACTCTAAAGAGTGAGGGGGATGGAGTTAGTCTGTATCAAAAAGGAATCATTTACGCTCCGGACTATATCATAAACTCTGGGGCCATGATCCAGTGGTGGTTCAGGCAAACCACTTACCCGGTTAGGGACAAGCGAGATGGCCGAGAGGTGGTCGCCAATTTGTACAATGTAGTAAAGAGTATTCTAAAAACCTCCAGAGAAAAGAAATTGGCTCCCTCCTTGGTCGCCGATCAATATGCAGAGAGCAAACTAAAGCCGGAGAAGACTTATGCTGATATGAACTGGGGAGCTTAGTGTAAAGGGTCCCTGGGCATAAGGCGGTAGGAGTGAGTTCATACAACGTGTATTTTTCAAGTCGTTTTGGACGCTAAGGGCAAAGGGATGTTTGAGTTA
>Ga0315282_10016082_pt1 | contig 10970 bp, 9 predicted proteins | sample YL17G07_20_MG_FD_203693 | JGI IMG/M metagenome (GOLD analysis project Ga0315282, IMG submission 203693) | Sediment microbial communities from Yellowstone Lake, YNP, Wyoming, USA - YL17G07_20 | ecosystem: Environmental > Aquatic > Freshwater > Lake > Sediment | place: USA: Wyoming | collected...
TTTTACTGGGAATTCTTCTACTGGGAGCAATACTGATATCGGGATGTAACGCAGAGCAGAATGCGGCACAAGCGAAGAATGGCGACGTTGTCCAGGTGGATTATACTGGAACACTGGAAAACGGCACCGTATTTGATACGTCGGTGGGAGGTGAACCTTTGAACTTTACTTTAGGTGAGGGTCAAGTGATTCCCGGGTTTGAACAAGCTGTCCTGGGGATGAAAGTCGGGGAATCGAAAACCTTTACCATTCCAGCGGATGAGGCCTACGGCCAATACCGTGATGACCTGGTACAGGTAATAAATCGAGAGGACCTTCCGGCTGGCCTGGACCCGGAGGTTGGTGAGCAGCTGCAGGGGCCTAGACCAGATGGTGGAACAGGCATATGCACTGTAACCAATGTCACTGACACGACGGTAACAGTAGATTTTAACCCCCCTCTTGCGGGGAAAAACCTGACCTTTGAAATTAAGCTTTTGAGCATACAATAAATTACCTTTCCTCCTTACCAAATAGTATATTTCTTACCTTTTTGAACGGCTATGTGTCTCTCTTGTTCCAACAGTTTTTCCGTGCATCTGCTCCACCTGGAAATTTTCCATTCATAACGCCTCCCATTTTCAATGTGCGCCAGTCAATTGGTCTCTACACTACATAGTCCTAATCATGTTTTCAATTGCAACTAATAGGAAAACCCTCTACTAGGTGCTAAAATACTTCATAAAGCATGCTTCAGGAGAATCGCCAACAGGTAGTAGCTTTTAGACTGACCTGGTGCCATCCATCATGGTAGTAGGTGTGAGATTATGCCTAATCCGCTAGGCTCAATTGTGCCGATATTGGATCTCCTCGGGAAGGAGCTCAAAATCCTTCCAGCTACTGGTGGCGCTGTAGAGGAGCTTCAGCATCCCGACCAAGAAGAAATTGAAGATATAGTCATAAATAAAGGTGTCGAAGAGGTTACCTCTTTTGCAGAGACTCCAGAACCTGATGTTTCCAACCTTTATAAACCAACGCCGCCTATCTTTCGCCGTGAAAAGTGCCTATTCAAGTTTTTCATCGATGGCAGTATCCGCACCTACTTTCTCGCTACTGGAATTGAGGGAAGAAGGTCATTCCCCATTGAGCTAGCACAAATCGGAGCAGCGGTAGTTGAGAGGAATGAAGATGGGAAAATTAAAATCCACACCAACAAACAAAAAGTATTACTCTTGCTTCCTAAGCAAAGCCAAGGAATTTCAGATACCTTGTGGGATGAGCTTCGCAGAATTGAAAGGCCCGATTTTCTCGAGATTATTGATTTTACCTTGTCGGACACCCTAAGTGATGCTAAAAAAGACCCACGAGATAAGGCAGGTGCCAAAGCTCGCTCCGAGATGCACAAATTGGAGATAGGCCTTATCAAATCTACGGACTCATACCGTAATGAAAACACTTGGCTTATATTGGACGGGAGTGTTCAATTTATAGAAGAGGATATCTGGGATTATTGGAGAACTGAGCAAGGTCCTTGTCTCATTGGCGTTGCCAAATCATTTAAAAAAGACCCTATATTCCAATTTGGGCGTAGCTCCTCTCAGAGGAAAGATATTACAAGCATCTTGGCTGGGCTTCCCCATGCCCACAGAACCGCTGTGTTTGGTGCCTACGGGGGCAAGGTGGCTTTTTGGTATGTGCGTTTAAGAGAGCAAAGGGAATTGGATTATCCTCTAATGGGAGTGGTAAAAGTTGAATTACCTTGTCCTGACTGCACACCCGTTCCATCTGACCTCGCTGACCTTGTTTCAAGGGTTCTGGTTGCCGAAAGAAATGTTAGCCCTTATGGTTTAGACAGGAGATGGCATTGCTCCCTTTATCCCATATATATTGCTGAACAAGTAATAAAAAACAAATTCTTCTCCAGAGATGTTTTGATGGGCTCCATAAAGTGGCCCACACCACAATTAGGAGGTGTGACATGAACGAAAGAGAACCTATCCAGAAAATTGGTAAGACTTCTGCTACTGATAGGAATACAAATACCTCTGATAAATTCAACTTCTGGCTTACTCCCGGAACTATAGTCAATCCTTTTGATATCGTTGAGGTAGGGCAAGTGAGCCATGAAGGAGAGAGTAAAACCTTCGGCTTAGTAACGGAGCTTGAGCATATGACTGACTCACCTACTCATCTGGCGAACTTCATCTCAAGCGATTTCGGTGAACTCACCGAAGAACCTAATACACCGAGACAGGGAACAACTATCGCCCATGTAAATGTGTTGAGAAATGATAAAGACATATATATGCCAGTAACTAGCGAGAAAATAGTGAGCTTTGCCGATGAAGATGGCATACAAGTTGCTCTTGGCATGGATGCTATGGAGCCTCAGAATAGAATACCTGCTGGACTTATCAAGATGAGCAATGGAGTTGGCGCTGTTGCTTTCGTTGACCGTCGCTATCTACTTGGACCAGAATCTGCCCATGTAAACATATCAGGTATCAGCGGTCTGGCAACAAAGACTTCCTATGCTATGTTCCTTATCCAATCTATATTGCAAAAGACTCCCGAGGAGCAGAAGGATAAGATTGCTGTCATTATTCTCAATGTTAAGCATGGTGACCTATTACAGATTGACCAGCGTCCGGAAAGAAACCCCTCGGTAGAGGAGATGGAAATGTGGGAAGCCCTCGGCTTGGAACCCAAGCCCTTTGATTCCGACAAAGTGCACTACTTTGTGCCCCGTGGCAGGAACGGGCTGCCTAACTGCTTCTACGAACCAAATTTTTACCAGATTTACGCCTATGACCTTGAGTCTGCTGCTGATAAGCTTGACTTGCTATTCGCTCAGATCCCAGATGCTTATTTCACTCTAGAATCTATTATCAGTGAAATCAGGGAGGGCATAAGAAATAGGGAACCTGAGTTCAGAAATGTTCATAGTTGGGATAACTTGCTTAATGGGAAACCTCTATTTGATCCTCAAACAGGCGCTGCAGTAAAGGATTGGCGTGGCATAAGAGGCTCCTCAATTGGCGTCTTCAGACGCCATATCAGGAGGATGGTTAGAACTAGCCAGTCAGGAATCTTTGTGGATGGACTTCACACCAATGAGAAAGTTTTAAGCGATGAAATTCTGAACATTCAGGGTGGACATACTTATGTTATAGATATCGCCCGCCTTTATGAACATGAACAGATGCTGGTCTTCGGTGATTTGCTGAGAACCGTTTATAGCCTCAAAGCAGAGCTAGGAGAGGATAGAAAATCACCAGTGCCAGAAAAGATTGTCTTCTTCGTCGACGAACTAAATAAATATGCTCCTAAAGGAGAGAGGACAGCCCCCCTTACCCAAAATGTTTTGGAGATTGCGGAGAGAGGAAGGTCGCTGGGAGTCATCCTCATTTCAGCTCAGCAATTCGTGAGTGCAGTTCACTCTCGAGTTACTGGTAATTGCGCTACCAAGGTGATAGGAAGAAGCGGCTCTTCCGAAATTATGCAGTCTGATTATGGGTTCATTGACCGGGAGATAAGATCCAACCTCACTCGCCTGGCTCAAGGGGAACTTCTCCTTAGCCACGCAGTTTACCGCCAGCCAATAAAGATAGTTTTCCCCAAGCCTGCGTATCGGCAGCCAGAGGCTTAGCTATGGCTATAAACATTGAGGATGAGATTAAGGCGGTAGCCTCCGATTTTGCCCGGCAGATTCAAACGGCTGCTGCTGAGGCTCATAATGAGGCTGAATTCAGAACAAAAGTCGCTCGTTTCGTTGAGGAGTTTTCTGATAAAGTTAGACTCCCTATTTATCTAAGAGAAGAATACACCTTAGTAGAGGGCAGGGCGGATGCAGTTTATAACCGATTGGTGTTGGAATACAAAGCACCAGGCGTTCTGAGAGAAAATAATAGCTATGGGTCAAACAGAGACGCAATCAAGCAGGTAAAGGATTATATTCAAGGGCTGGTCAGACGAGAACACCATAAACCCGAACGTTTAGCCGGAGTAGTACTTGACGGACATTACTTCATTTTTGTGCGCTCTAGGGAAAAAGTATGGCAGGAAGACCGACCAGCCAAGGTAGAATCCTCCTCCACCGAGTATTTTCTAAAGTTGCTCGCTTCTCTTTCTACAGAACTTGCTCTCATCCCTGATAACCTCATCCGTGGTTTTGGAGAAAATACTCGGGTCTCTCGCTGGGCGGTGAGTACCTTATATAAGGCTCTTATTGAAAGCCAAAACCCCAAGGTGAAAAAGCTGTTTGAGCAGTGGTCACTACAGTTTGGTGAGGTCTGTGACTATGAGGCAGCTTCCAAGCTGAAAGTAGATGCCTTTGCCCGAAGATTTGGCATAACCGGCAAGGATATTAAGTCTTTTTATTTCTTCTTTTGTCTCCATACTTATTATGCCACATTCATCAAATTGCTCGCGGTTCAGGTAGTAAACTACTACGCCATGCCTCGGCTAGGGACAGATATAAGACAGGCAGCTACTTTCGATAGCCAGCAGCTAAGAGCCTATATGGAAAAGATGGAAGATGGTGGAATCTTCAAAGAGCTTGGCATTATCAACTTCATGGAAGGCGATTTCTTCAGGTGGTATCTTGATGTCTGGGATGAGCCAATTTATCAGGCAGCGAAAGAAGTAGTTTCAACTCTAGCCAACTACTCCTTAGTTACCCTGGATGTCGATCCTGACTCCACCCGAGACCTTTTGAAAAAGCTTTACCAGCAACTTATGCCTGGTGAACTGAGACACAATCTCGGCGAATATTATACACCAGACTGGCTTGCCGAAAGGCTACTCGTCATGCTATGCGGAGAGCGCTGCTATCAAAGGAATGTTGCCGATGTTACCCCTGATAAGCGGCTGCTTGACCCGGCATGCGGTTCAGGAACATTCTTGGTTATCGCTATAAAAAGAATTCGTGAATACGCTTCTGAGCAGATGCTTCCAGAATCACAGGTTCTGGATAAGATTCTCTCTAATGTGGTTGGTTTTGATCTAAATCCCTTGGCGGTTATCTCGGCGAGGACAAACTACTTGCTGGCTTTGGGTGACCTGCTCCAGCATAGAAAGGGAGACGTAAACATCCCCATCTATTTGTGCGACTCCATTATGACCCCTCAAGAAGGCAAAGACCTCTTCAGCAAGGGAATATTGAGATTTCCTACTGCCGTAGGTTTTCTTTCCCTTCCCAAAAGCCTGATTCAAGCTCAGTATATTGATAAGCTATCCAATCTCCTTGAGGAATCGGTTAAGCTTAATCTTGATAAAGAGCAGTTTATACAAAGGCTCTGTCAGGAACTGCCGCTAATACCAGAACATGATAGTAGAGATATTGAGGTAGTAGCTAGTCTTTATGAAAACCTCCTTACCTTCCAGAGACAAGGTATCAATGGCATATGGGCAAGGATTATCAAAAATGCCTTCGCTCCTCTCTTTGTTGGAGAATTCGATTATATAGCTGGCAATCCCCCTTGGGTCAACTGGGAGAACCTGCCTGAAAACTACAGGCAAGACACAAAGCCTTTATGGGAAGAACATGGTCTATTTCCACACGGTGGCATGGATACCATTCTTGGCAAAGGTAAAAAGGACATTTCCATGCTAATGACTTATGTGGCCATGGATAAGTACCTTAAGAACGGCGGCAAACTCGGTTTCTTAATCACACAGTCCGTCTTCAAAACTGCTGGTGCTGGTCAGGGATTTAGGCGGTTTCTGCTAGGTACTGGCGAGTATATCCAGGTTCAGCATGTGGACGATATGGTAGAACTCCAGCCATTTGAAGGAGCATCAAATAGAACCAGTGTGGTTATCATGCAAAAGGGAAGACAAACCAAATATCCGATGCCCTCCTATCTCTACTGGAAGAAGGTAGTCAAAGGAAAGTCCATAGCTATTGATAGCAGCCTGGATGATGTTTTACAGATGACGGAAAGAAAGCAGTTTACCGCCGAACCGGTTAATGCAAAAGATACCACATCCCCTTGGCTAACTGGAAAGCCAAAGGCAATCAAAGCGGTTAAAAAGATACTAGGTCAGTCTGAATATGAAGCTCATGCTGGCTGCTATACTGGAGGAGCCAACGGCGTATATTGGATGGATATTATAGATAAGAGGCCTGATGGACTGGTAGTAATTTCCAATATTACCGAGGGAGCAAAGAGAAAGGTAGAAAGCGTCCAGATGGCTATTGAGCCAGATTTACTCTATCCATTGTTACGTGGACGGGATGTAAAGCGGTGGCGTGCTGAACCTTCGTCCTACATACTGATGGCACAAGACCCAGACAAGAGATGTGGCATTGATGAAGATGAAATGAAGGTAGACTATCCTAAAACATACTTATACCTTAATAGATTTGAGTCAGCACTTAGGCAACGGAAATCAAGAGGGGTGACTGACATGATAGAGGGGGGTCTTCCGTTCTATACGATGTTCGCTGTCGGTGACTATACCCTCGCTCCGTATAAGGTAGTGTGGACAAGAATTGGAACGGTAGAAGCTGCTGTCGTTAATACCTTGGATGGTAAGTCCATAATCCCACAAGAGACTATCACCTTAGTCGCATGTACTACCAAAGAAGAGGCTCACTACATAGCTAGTTTGATAAATTCTTCTATTTTCCAGTATGCGGTTACGTCATACTCACAAGCTGGTGGCAAAAGCATGGGGTCAATGCATGTTCTGCAAAACATCCGCATACCTAAATTTGACTCTGCCAATAAGGTGCATCAAGAGCTTGTTGGTCTTTCCCAAAACGCTCAGTATGCCACAGCAATGGGTGATGAGGTGGGCTTAAAAGAGCTTGAGCAACACATAGACGAGCTTGCTGCCCAAATCTGGGGATTAACTAGCGATGAGCTGAAGGAAATCAAAGAATCGTTGGCAGAGCTAGGGTAAGAAGATATGGCAAATACAGCGTCTAATGAAGATATGCGGGCGCAGGATTCTAGCGTAGAATTTCTGCTTGAGGAATACCGTAACATCGCTACAACTCATGACCGAATGCGTGACGTCATAAATCGCATGTTCTACTATTTTTTGTTACTCAGCGCCGTCCCGTTTACCGTGGCGACTATCGTTTTTCGTGAAACGGAATTTGACATCCAGAAGCTGCCAACAAGTATAGGATGGCTGTTCACAATTATTAGTGCCAGTATTCTATTTCTGAGCCTTGCCTGTGCATCGGCACGGTTTCGGCAGAACCAATATGCTAAAACAGTGAATCGTATCCGTCACTACTTTGCCGACCACGATACACAGATTTTGCCATACCTGTTGTTACCCACATCTGGTGAATTGCCACGCACCAATTACTTAGGTCATGTATTTTGGTATTTACTTTCAATGGCATTGATTGGAGGCTTATATGCATGTCTTGGAGCCTTCTCAATTCTCAGTTACAACATCTGGACAGGCTTTGGGGCCTTCCTGGTATACCTAGCTCTATTTGTCCTCTTGGTGTGGTTTGTCTACAGAACCAACTTCAGAAAAGCCGTTGACAAGGCGGTTGAAGGGAAGAGAACAAAGACTGGGGGAGTTAACCCACATGGTGATTGAGAACTCTACCCTTGGTAACTTCATAGATGCGATTAAAAACCAGGTCCGTCCCCTTAAGGTTCTTCTTGTTGAACCCCAGAAATCTCGAAAATATCATACCCCGTATCCCCCTTTGGGGCTGCTTAAGCTGGCTGCTTATCACCGGCGAAGGCGAGATATGGTCAGGCTAGTTAATGGTATTTCAGATGACGGATTTGAGCCCGACATAATCCATATCACCAGCCTCTTTACCTATGCCTGGGAGCCGGTTCACGAGGTAATCTGTTTCTATAGCAATAGATACAAAAAGGCGAGAGTCGTAGTGGGTGGTGTTTATGCTTCCCTATGCCCAGACCATCTAAACGAGAGCTTCGGAAACAGAATTGAAATCTGCCAAGGTGTGGTGCCAGAACTTGATGAGCTTCTCCCCGCTTATTGGCTTATCCCCGAGTGGAAAACGAGCATACTTTTCTCTTCGAGAGGATGCATAAGAAGATGTCCCTTTTGCTCTGTCCCCAAGCTGGAGCCAAAGTTTGAAGCTAAGAAGTCCATCAAGCATCTCATTTATCCCGGTCACAATAAGGTGATTCTTTGGGATAACAACATCCTCGCCTCTCCTTACTGGCGAAATATTTTTGATGAATTAGAAGAATCGGGTATGGGGGTAGATTTCAATCAGGGACTTGACGCTAGACTATTAACCGAAGAAACGGCACTTAGCCTTAAGAGATTAAAGATTCCTATAATAAGGTTAGCCTATGATAGCAAAGGAATCAAGGAATCCTTGAGGAAAGCCATTGGTCTATTAAAGGATGTTGGTATAGATGGGAGAAGAATTGTAGTATATTGCCTCTATGGCTATCTGGATACTCCGGAAGGTTTTCTTGAGCGGATAAAAGACCTCATCACTTGGGGTGTCGTTGCCTACCCAATGAGATACCAGCCACTAGAGCCTTGTAATAAGGATAGCTATATATCTCCAAACTGGACAAAGGACCAGCTTGAAATGCTGGCTAAAGCTAGGAGAGTCATCGGCTATGGCGGTGCCTTCCCACCGTATGAGGGCTTAAAGAAGAAAATTCTAAACGCTAATACTTTTGAAAAGGCTTTTGGGCTTAGACCACGTACCCACCCCAGAACCAAGGCAGTAAATCATTCAAAGAAGGATTCTAAAAACTGCACAAACTAGCGGATTGTTTGGTGCGCCGAAATCAGGAACCTCAGTTTCCGCCGCTGGTGTCAACGCCCACAGGTGTTAGGGGACGCCTGGCACTATCAGCCTTCAACATAACCAACGCCGTGGCAAACAGGCGATAGCACCTTTTCTATTGCCTACAATTTTTGCTGCGGTATTACATCCTGCAAGGCAGCAGCGGTTTGGTCAGCCGCGGGAAGCCCTGCTTGGGGTGAGTAGTTACCCTCACTTTGAGCGTTCAACCTGACGCTGGAGCCTTCCCAGAAGTTGAAGGAATATTTGGAATAAGCATTGCACATATTTTGGGCGAATTCTAGGGACACCATACCAATTAGGCTCGCTACAAATCAGGTATTATTTCCCCAGAATACCACATGGCTGTGCCTCGCTTTCAGCTAGTATACCTTGTTTTGCCAGTATTTTTAACAGGAGCATCTGAATAGTAGCCTCAATAAGCTCATATGCTTTGTAGCCTGCGTAAGGAGGGATACAGCCTCGTTAGCTAAGGCGGTATTCGATTTTCTGTTACCTCACTTGAGCTATTGACCACTGTAACTCAGGGGGTTACAATTGTAATCAAAATGAAGACAGTTATGGGAAACAAGAATCTTTCATCGATACTGTTCACCAAGACACGGCGGGCGGTCCTTTCCCTACTTTACGGGCATGTTGACGAATCCTTTTATGTCCGCCAGATTGCCAGGATGACCGGAGCCGGCCTGGGGCCGGTGCAGAGGGAGCTGAAAACCCTGACGGATACTGGCATCATCATCCGTGAAGTTCAAGGTAGGCAGGTATATCATCGAGCCAATACCCGGTGCCCTATTTTCGATGAGCTTAAAATCATCGTCAGGAAAACCTTCGGCATGGCTGATGTCATCAGGCATTCTCTTGCCGCTGTGGCAGACAGGATACAGGTTGCCTTCATCTTCGGTTCCATTGCCAGCGGCAATGCGGGTAAAGCCAGCGATATAGATGTTATGATAGTTGGGGATATTTCCTTTGGTGACATAGTCTCCCTTCTTTCCAGGGCGGAAGAACAACTGGGGCGGGAGATAAATTCGGTTGTCTATCCCGTTGCCGAGTTTAAACAGAAGGCGAAAGGTGATCATCACTTCGTCAAGTCCGTGCTCGAAAGCGAAAAGATATTTCTGGTAGGTGGTGAAGGTGAGCTTGCAAGACTGGTTAAATGAAGGTCGCTTGAAGGCTCATAAAACCAGCCGGAAAGAAATCGAGCAGCTTTTTGCTGTATTCGAGCGCGACATGAGGGACACTAGGGCTGAAGACCTGAGTGCCGACAGAAGGTTTGCCACCGCATACAACGCCGCGCTCATGGCGGCCAGAGCCGCTCTGGCTGCCAGCGGCTACCGAACGTCAGGTGAAGGCAGTCATTACTGGACTATTCAATCTCTGGCTTTTACTCTGCAACTTGATACCAATACGATAACTAAATTCAATAAATTCCGCCAGAAACGTAATATAAGTGACTATGAGATGATTGGCATGGTCTCAGAGCAAGAAGTGAGCGAGATGGTTGCCCTGGCAAAAACATTGCGTGAAACGGTAGCAGCCTGGCTGAAGAATAACCATCCGGAGCTTGTTTAGACGATTTTACCAAGTTTTGCCAGTATTTTTAACAAGAGCATCTGCTTGAAGCCTGAGGACATCGCGCCTGTCTAAACTTTTTGATAATTCCAGGGACACCATACCAATTAGGCCTACTACAAATCAGGTATTATATCCCCAGAATACCCGATTACTCTTCCTCATCATAACTGCTTAGCAACAGCAAACTTGATTGAAAGGCAGATAAACTGTGTAACATCCGGAGACGGAGTCATCTTGAGGCTACAATATATCCAGCGATGAGAATTAGAACACCACCGACAAGCATGAGCGGTGTGGGCGGCTGGGCTAGGAAGAGAAAGCCGAAAACCACGGCGCTGGCGGGCTCCAAATAAGTGAAAACTACCGCCTTCTGAGCCTTTACCATTCCAAGGCCTTTAAGGTAGAGTGTAACGGCAAATGCCGTGTTGAAGACACCCAAAACCAGCAGAAGTATCCATGGAGCTAAATCTGGAGAAAAATCAGTGCCTATTACGAAGGGAAGGAGAAAAATTGCGGCTACAGAGTAAGAATAAAATGCTACGACTAGACTTGAGAAGCTGGATAAAGCCCTCTTAGACGCGATGACAAATCCGGCATAGGCGAGGCCGGCAAGGAGCCCAAGAATTACTCCCCAAAGATT
>Ga0315282_10016083_pt1 | contig 10970 bp, 9 predicted proteins | sample YL17G07_20_MG_FD_203693 | JGI IMG/M metagenome (GOLD analysis project Ga0315282, IMG submission 203693) | Sediment microbial communities from Yellowstone Lake, YNP, Wyoming, USA - YL17G07_20 | ecosystem: Environmental > Aquatic > Freshwater > Lake > Sediment | place: USA: Wyoming | collected...
CGGCCACGATGCCCAAGACCCGCCAATCCAGCGTGTCCACGAACGCATCGTAGGCTCGCACGGGATCATCCTGGGGGACATACTCCTCAATACTTCGGGGCAAAAACATCTGTTGGGAACGCTCGGATTGCCGAAATGCCATCGCAGGACTCCTTTCCAAAATCCTACCGCCCATCATACATCCCTCCGCCAAAAAGGAAAGAACCTCCTTATCAGAATTGTGACACAGCCTGTTCGCTTGACGATGCCACCCGTCACGTTGACCGACTTTGCGTTTGCCTTGCTCGAAGCCGGCAAGCCTCTGGACAGACGGCACACCTCTTTTATACGATGCCTCCAATGATTCACGGATGCTTACAACTGGGACCGGGAGCGAGCGCCTGATGGACTTCCTGGCGATCAAGAAGGCGTGGGAGATCCTCCGCAGACCCGATGTGTGTGCGCCGCCCTACCACGTGCAGCTCGAAGTGACCACGCACTGCAACATGGCCTGCTACATGTGCGTGCGGAACGAGGTGATCAAGCACCCGCAGCACCTGGCGTTCGACGATTACCTTCGGATTTTCGATCAGACGCGGCCGCGGAAGCTGACTTTGTCCGGGGCGGGCGAGCCACTGCTGTGCCCGGACCTAGTCCGGATGATCGCGCATGCCCGCAGCCACGGGACATCGATGATGATTCCGAGCAACGGCACGCTGCTGTTGCGGCCAGAGGTGGCGCAAGGCATCGTCGAGGCGAAGCTGAACGTCATCAAGATTTCGATCGACGCCGCCACGCCGCAAACCTATCATGCCATCCGACGGCAGGACTGCTTCGACAAGATCATCGAAGGCATCGAGCGTGTCAACGAGCTCAAGACCCGCCGGGCGAGCCGCTGGCCCGAGATGCGATTCGATGTCGTCATCCTCAAAGAGAACTGCACGGAGCTCGCCGAGATCGTCAAGCTGGCCGCACGTTTGAAGGTCGGCACCGTCTTCTTCCGAGCGCTCCAGGCCACCGGCATCGGCGGCCGGCGGGAGAGAGTCATCGGCAAGGATGTGGATTTCGACGGCCTGCACCGTAGTGTCCGGCAAGGCATCTGTGAGGCAAGACGCCTCGGCATCCGGACGAACCTCAAGGACGTCGCCCGCGACTTCCAGGCCTATCGATCTCTCTACGTGAAGCAGGATGCCTCCATGTCCAACCAGGTCTGCCTGCTGCCCTGGCTGCAGTGCTTCATCTCCGTCCGCGGCGAGCTCTCACCCTGCTGCGCGACCTACACGAACGCAGGCTTCTCCGCCGGCAACGTCCTGAAAGAGGGATTCGAGGCGGTTTGGAATGGCGAAAGGATGCAGGCCCTGCGCCGGCAATTCCGCAAGCGACAGAACACGTTTGCCGTCTGCCGCGACTGCATTCCGCGCAGCCTGCCTGTGCTGGTGAAGATGAGCTCGATGCTTCCCGGGTTCGTCTTTGCTCACCGGTTGTAGCTTTGCGAGAATTATCGCCTGGAGCCGACCTTGGCGGAGAAGAGAAAGCTCTTCCAGGAACAGACGGCCCTGAGGAAGATCCCGGCGTAGATCAGGCCGTTGGTGACGGGCGAGTAGTCTTTGGCGAAGTGCTTTCTGTGGAACAGGTACATGGCCCGGTAGAATTCGAAGGCGGCCTTTCGGCTGTTGTACTTGGTGGACTCGCCCTTGTAGTGAACGATCCTGGCGGCCGGATAGTACATGACAGCCCAGCCGGCGCGTTTGGCCCGCAGGCACCAGTCGAGCTCCTCGCCGTACATGAAGAATCGCTCATCGAGCAGGCCGATATCCTTGACCGCTTGCCGTCGGATCATCAGGAACGCACCCGAAACCGCATCGACCTCGTGTGCATACTCCGCATCCTCGTAGGTCAGGTTGTACCTGGCCATGACCCTGCTCCGCGGGAACAGCTTACTCAGGCCGGTCAGACGGTAGAAGGCCACCCCGGGGGTGGGAATGCTCCGCCGGCAGGCGAGCTGAAGCGTGCCGTCGCGATTGAGCACCTTGCAGCCGGCGATGCCGACCTCCGGGTGCTCGTTCATGTACTTCAGCACGTGGTCGATCGCGTCGTCGATCACGAGCGTATCCGGGTTGAGCAGCAGAATGTAGTCGGAGTCACTCCGGGAGATGACCATGTTGTTGGCCTTGGAGAACCCGACGTTGCACGCGTTCTCGATCACCTGCACGCGGGGGAACTGCGACCTGAGCATGGCGACGCTGTTGTCGCGGGAGTGGTTATCGACGACCCAGATATCCAGCGGGGTGCCATTGGCACCGGTGTAGATCGACTCCAGGCAGCCTTTGAGCATCCGCTCCGTATTATAGTTAACGATGACAATCGAAAGCTTCATATACCCACAACCAGGCGTTTGCGTCATTCTCCTCCCGCGCCGGCTTGAGGCCTGAGGCGCCGGTATGACCCACGAGCTACCGGCTCAAGTCCTCATAGACCTGTTTCTGCAGCCCGGCTATTGTAGCAATTTCAAATTGGGCCTCAACTCTTTTTCGTGCGGCATCGACAAGGCGGCACACTTCCTGGCCGGGCCTGGCCAGCAGGGCCAGCACCGCCCCGGCGATCGCGCCGCTGTCCCGGGGCGGCACGACATACCCGGTCTGTCCGTGGAGGACCAGCTCCCGTACCGCCCCGACATCCGTCGCGACCACCGGCGTCTTCATCGCCATCGCCTCCAGCACGACCAGTGGGCAGGACTCCAGGACCGAGGGCAGCACGAAGACATCCAGGGCCGATAACACTGCAGGAATGTCCTCGCGAAACTCGGCATAGACAACGTCTTGCGTCAGACCGAGCTGCTCCGTCAATCGTTGGAGGGACTCCCAGCATTCGGGGTCGGTGTCCAGCCGGCGGCCGACGATCAGGAACTTGGCGGACGAAACCTTCCTTTTGATCTCAGCAGCAGCCTCCAGGAAATACGTATGGCCCTTGAGGCGATTCAGATTGCCGATGGCGCCGATGAGCGTGCAGTCGGCGGGAACACCCAACTCCTGCCGGATGCGCTGGCGCTCTGCTGGGCCGTGCCGGCTGGGGTCGAACCGGGCCGTATCCACGCCCGAGTATAATACGACGGTCTTGTCCCGCAGCCTGGGCCGGCCGGCGGTGCGTGATTGCCTGAGGCCCTGGCCCTGCACGATCACCGTCGAGGCCAGGGCCGTCACCAGGGGCAGAAGCACCCGCTGAGCCGCATGGGGCAGGTGGTCGTTGTAGTGCCAGACAATCGGCCTGCCGGTCAGTAGGGCCGCCAGGGCGGGGACAAGATTCGTCACCCCATCGACGTGCACGACGTCAATCTTGCGCGACCGGATGATCCGGCAGATCTTCAGAAGGTTGACGGGAAGAAAGACGAAGAACGCGGCGAAGTTGCGGAGGCAATGCCGCCGCCTGTAGCACTGGATGCGCCGGCACAGGAACGACTCGAACCCAGCCGGACGCCACGCCTCCTCGCTTTTCTGTCCAAGCAGGAAGAGCGTCTCAACGCCCTTGTCCCTCAAGTGCTCCGCCACACTTAGCGCCAGCCGGTGCGGGCCGCCGAACCGGCTGTCGAGGATGCAGTAGAGCACCCGGATCGGCTGCGAATTGTCGGGATCATGCTTCATACGCATCGCTCAGGTCGCCAGCACCAGCAGCGAGAATCCGCCGAAAACCCGCGAGGCCAGGTCCTCTCCGAAGACCCCGGCGAGTCGTCGAAACGAGTTGCACACGCGAGTGCGGAGTTGTTTATGCGTCGATTCCAGGGCTACACGCGTCAGGAAGCTGTCCACGATTTCATAACCGGCGTTCCGCAGACTGTCCAAGGCAGTTTCTCGCGTGAAATAGTGCAGGTGTCCGGCGACTTGGCGAATCGCTGACAGCTTGCCCGGGCGAAGCACCGCCTGCACCGACAAATCGAGCGGGATATGGAGGACCTTGTACCGGCTTCGTGGCTTCACCGCGCGCAGAAACGAGATGTAATCCTCCAGGTGCTCGATCAGGTCGATCAGCAGCAGCAGGTCGAAGGAGGCCCCTGCTTCCTGAAGAAAGTCCCGGCAGTGGAACCGCAGGCGGTCGTTGGCCCGCTCCCGGCACAGGGCAATCGCCTGCGGCGAGATGTCGTAGCCGCAAAATTCGCAGGACGGGCCCATGCGACTCTGGAGCTGCCGCAGCACCTCGCCGGCCCCGCAGCCCACCTCGCAGATCGTCCTCGGCTCGAGCGAGTGACGCTGGAGCATGCGGAGAATCTGCTGCGCTTTCCACGCGGAATCCTCAACGTGCCAGGTGGGATTCCTGGCCAGGTACTCGCCGCTGCTGTAGAGTTCATTTGCCATCGCGCGATCCCGCGACTGCCACAACGCTCCAGTCTGTCCGTGCCGCGGCCGGTCCGGACTGCCCCGGCTCCAGCGAGTACCGGAAGAACACGAAGCCGAACAGGACCTGCAGATAGACCTGGTTCGAGAACAAAAAGTAATTGTAGAAGGAGAACAGGATGAACACGAGCAAAACCACGTACAGGTTCAGCAGGGGGAAGTACCTGCCCGCGTGCGCCTTCAGCGCGGAGACCGCCCAGCCGAGCACATACGGCGCCACGGCTACGCCGAGCATGCCGAAGTCCTCGTAGAAATTCCGCAGGTATGTGTACACGTTGGCCGCGTACGGGACCAGGACGAACTCCCCGTAGATCGACAGGTTGGTCTCCGGGACCAAGCCAAAGCGGCACAGCCACTTGTAAAGCGGGAAGAACATGTACTCGCCGAAGTGGTGACGGCCGTCAAAACTGTTGAGGAACTCGTTGAACGCCGCCAGCGGGGAGGCCATGTACCAGAAGAGGTGATAGAGGAATCCCGCCAGGCGGTCGGCCCGGCCGTACTCGGCGCTTTTTTGCAGCAGCAGGTCGATCACGAAGAACAGCACGACCACGGCGGCCAGCGGAATCAGCAGGCCCGGGACGTCGCGCTTCACCGCGTCATGCTGATCGAAGCAGCGAAGGGTGCAATAGGCAAATACCAGGTAGAGGATGTTCACCGTGGCCTCGTACCGGCTGAGATTCGTCACGGCCACCGCCAGGGAGATCAGAAGAAACCCGCCGAGATAAACGTACCGGGCTCTGGTCCGCCCGACGTGCAGGAAGACGCCCAGCAGAATGAACCCGATGGAAAACAGGCTGCTCGTGACGGACATCAGCATGACCACCCCGCTGGTCTGGAGTACGTTGGCGGCGATGAACGTGACCAGCTTGATGCGCAGCAGGCGAGGGTCCATCAACAGCGTGAAGAAACTTGCGTCGGAATGAGCGGCGATCACGGCGATCCGGTAGAATCCGAGCGATAGCGCGATCAGGCCCGTGAGTCCGGTGAATCGCAGGGCCCGCCGGACTCTGTCGGGATTGAGCGGCCGCACCTGTGTCAGATCGGCCTCGGCCGGCGCCGGCCCGCGGCTCCTGAACAGGGCCCATGTCAGGTATCCCAGGCAGAATGCCGCGATGTTCAGACCGATCGCACTCAGGGCCGACGAGCCGGGCGGCGGAAAGACACCGGCGCACACCCCCGACAGGTACAGACCGACGGCGCAGCCCCAGACGAGCAGGAACAGCAGCAGCGGATTGGCGATGTATCGAATCATGGGTGCAGGTCTTCCCGTCTGCCCAGCCTGCCGGCCAGCCCGTCACGGAGCGCCCGCAGGACGAGAGCCAGTCCCCATCGCCCGTGTCGCAGCCCCCGCGCCAGGCTCAGCACGATCAGCCGCAGGTTCCTCAGGCCGCTGAACCGGAAGTGCCGGTTCACGACGAGCATATTCCGGATATTGTAGTACTGTTTCCAATCGAAAGGCAGTCGGCGGGCCTGGGGATGGAAGACGCGGCTGTCGATCACGGTGTACAGGCGGAACTTCTTGGCCAGGCGCCAGAGGTAGTCCTTCTCATCGCCAATGATGAAGAACTCGCGGTTCGGCAGGCCGACGATCTCGACGGCGCGGGCCGGGATGAACGTCCCGTTGAACGGGCAGGCCCAGCGGTATAGGCCGTTTTCAATCCGGCCCCGGACCTGCGACAAATGCCAGTAGTACGTGCCCACTTTCGGGTCGCCGCCGGCGGATAACTCCTGCAGCGGAAAGGCGAGTTGCTCACGATCGGTCTGGTTGCGGGCAATCGCCAGAGAGTTCAGGATGAAGGGTTCGCCGGAGGAAGCCACAAGCGTGTCCTTCTTCCGCACCAGCGCCTCCAGCGCATCCGGCGAAGTCAGCAGGTCATCATCCATGAGCCAGAGCCAGTCGAATCCGGCGGCGGCGGCCCGCTGCATCCCCTCGGCGAATCCCCCCGCCCCGCCGGTATTCTGCGGCATGCGAACGTAGTGCACCTCTGAACTCCGGGCCGACGACACTGGCAGCGCGACGGACCTCACCGTCTCCACCGGTTTGTCGGCGTTGGGAGCATCATAAACTCGCGAGTTTCCCGCTGCATGGGTGGCATCGTCAAACGCAGCTTGGCGATAGTTTACCCATCCGCCATCGCCAAGGCCTTCGGCCTTGACGCTGCCACCCGCCTGCATAATTTGTGCCCGTCCGATCTCAGGAATGTGGAAGGTTGTCTCGACGCTTCGCTCGGCCGGACGGATCCAGCCCCTGTCGAGCAGGATTTCATAGGTCCCGTCCGCGGAGGCATTGTCGATGATGTACAGCGCATCGAGCGGATGGCTCTGCCGCAGCAATGAGTCGAGACTCTCGACCAGCAGCGACTTGCGATTGTACGTCACCACGACGGCGGCAATTCTCTCTGGCTTGCTCTCAGGCACGATCCCGAATCTTCTGAAAAAGCTCCAACGCGCGAGCGACCACCTGATCCATGTTCAGGTACTGGTACTGCGCAAGTCTACCAACAAAGTGCGTCGCGTCCAATTCATCGGCCTCCGCTTTGTACCGGGCGTACAGGGCGCGATTCACCGCCGTGGGCACGGGGTAGCAGGCGGGCCCCTCGTCGCTGCCGTACTCGTAGCAGATCGCTGTCTGCGCGTGCTCCTGCAGGTACAACTGCTTGAACTCGGTGATCCGCGTGTAGTCCTGCTCGTTGGGATAGTTGACGACGGCGGCGTCCTGGAATCGCTCGACGGGCAGGGTCTCGAATCGGAAGACCTCGCTGCGGTACGGCAGCCGGCCGTGCCGGTAGTCGAAGAACTCGTCGATCGCGCCGGTGAAGATGAGCCTCGGGAAATCGACCGACCCTGCAACGTCCTTGTAGTCCGTCTCCAAGCGGACCTCGATATTCGGGCTGTCGAGCATCCGCTCGAACACCCGCGTGTAGCCCTGCGAGGGAATCCCCTGCCAAGGGTCCGTGAAGTACCGCGTGTCTCGGTCGAAGCGGACCGGCAGCCGGCGGGTCACCTCCGGGTTCAGCTCCTCCGGGAACAGCCCCCACTGCTTCTTCGTGTAGTTCTTGAACAGCAGCTCGTAGAGCTCCGTGCCGACCTGCGAAACCACAACGTCCCGCGCATTTTCGATTCGCGTCAGCGGGACCCTGTGCCGCTCGAAGTGCCGGCGCATCTCGTCGGGTGTGAACGGCCGGTCATAGAGCCGCTCCATCGTGTCGAGGTTGATCGGCAAGTACACCTGCTTGGCGCCGACCTTCGCGAGGACCCGGTGCACGTAGCCGTTCCACTGCGTGAACCGGCACAGGTAATCCCAAACGTCCTTGCTGCTCGTGTGGAATATGTGCGGGCCGTAACGCTGGACGAGCAGGCCCTGCTCGTTGCGGGAGTCGTGGGCGTTTCCGCCGACGTGATTTCGGCGTTCCACCACCAGGACCCGCTGGTTCAGGCCGTTGGCCAGCCGCTCCGCCAGCACGCAGCCGGCGAAACCCGCCCCCACGATGAGCGCGTCATACTTCACAGTGTTCTCCCTGGACCCGCACCTGGAACACGTCCAGGCCGTTCTTTCGCAGGCAGATCAACATCACCGTAGTGACGAACGTCTCCGTCATCACGGCGGAGATCGAAACCCCGATATGCCGCAGCGGTCCGACCAGCGCCAGCGCCACGAAGATATTCAAGACTCCGGCCGCCGTTAAGATCCTCGTCATGGTCCGCTTGAGCCCGAAATTCACCATGATCTGCACGCCGAAGATGTTGCTCAGGCCGATGATGAATGGAAGGGCCGACAAGATGCGAATCACCGGCACACCCTCGGCGAACTGCTTGCCGAGGATCACCCGCGCGATGTAGGGCGCTGTGGCAAACAGGGTTATCGACAATCCCAGGGTCAGGACGCTGACCAGCTTCGTCACGCGCGCAATGAAGACCAGGGCCGCCTGCCTCGACTGCGAGGCCAGCTTGCCGATGTGCGGGAAGATCGCCTGCGACAGCGGAATCTGAAGGCCCTGAACGGCCCGCGCGATCTTGTCCCCGGCGGCATAGTAGGCCACAGCCGCATCGTCCGCGAACAGACCCAGGATGACAATGTTGCTGGTCGTATAGAGACTCGTGGCCATCCGCGAGAGGAAGATGTGCCAGCCGTCCTTGAACTCACGCTTGAGCACACTGACGGCGGGCACGTGGAAGCGGATCGGAAAGTCGCGGAAGGCCAGGAACAGTGCCGCCAGTCCCGTCAGGATACTGCTGGCGGACTGGAGCAGCGGGACGTAGAGATAATCCGACGGTCCCGCAACGAAGATGAAGATCGCGACGATGAACAGGACCCGGGCAATGACGTTCAGTGTGGCGATGTGCTTCATCCGCTCCATGCCCTGGAAGAGCCACACGGGGAAGAGCCATTGGCCGATGACGTGCCCGAAGGCCAGCAGGTAGACCGCCCAATCGACGCGGAGCCGGGGAATGCCCAGGATCATCAGGACCAGCGCCGCAAGGCTCAGCACCAGCAGCAGGAATCGCAGGAGCATGACCGCCGAGAAGATTTCCGAGACCTTGGCCGGATCTTCCCGGTGCACCGCCACCTCGCGGGTCGCCGACAGGCTGAAACCATAATCCGTCACGGTCAGGAAGTAGATGCTGACGGCCCGAGCGAATTCGACCAGGCCGTACTTCGAGTCGCCCAGAACCCGGAACAGGTACGGCAGGATGATCACCGGTACGATGTAATTGCTGGCCTGGACAACGGATAGAGAGAAGAAGTTGCTGAGAATCCGGCGATTCCGCCGCCCGGCGGCTTTGATTCTGGTCAGCATGTTGGACAGCTTGTGCACGATCGTCAAGGCCGGCGGCCACTTCCTTTTCTATACCAGCGGCGTGGCGGTCCAGGGCTTTGGCCGGCGCTGGACGGCCGCGATGGCCTCTCACTCATGCGGACTCTGCAACCCGGGAATGCAGCCGCGCCCCTCGTGCCGGGACTCCAGCGCGACGGCGGCAAACGTCGTCAGCATCAGGGACAAGACCAACGCCAGAATGCCCCCTCGCACTACGTACTTGGGAACAGGGTAGATCACGGGGTTCTCGCCGGCGCGGGTGCCTGCCAGAAGCAGGTTCTCCGTCTTGCGGATATACGATTTCAGGTAATCGGCGAGCATCTCCTCCTTGTTGGCCAGCAACTGCTGGCCGAGAAAACCGAGGAACTGCTGCACCGTGTAGTGTGTCAGGATGTTCTGCTCGACTTCGTTGAGCAGCTTGTCGTTCAGTTGCAGGATGCCGATGTAGAAGCTGTATCGCTCCTTATTGACGTTGACCGTCTCCTGGAGATCGATGATCTTTGCCTGCACGGCCCGAACCTGATACGACAGGGGCAGAAACTCGCTGCTGCCTTTGATATCGTTGAACTGGAGGACCACGCGGTCCTGGGCAGGGTCGGGCGTCGAGCCGTCCATCGCTTTGAGCTTTTCCAGGCGTGCCTGCTCCTTCTGCAGATCGATCAACAGGGTGAACCGGTTGTCCTCGATATCCGCCGCCATGGTCTTGAACCGGCGGATCGATTCCTTCAAGTCCTTTCTAACAGCGTACATAGGCAGGACCTGCTCGAAGTTGCTCGTGACGACCTCCGCCATTGTCTGCACATCCTGCCTGGACCGGCCGGTGATCTCGATCGACAGGAGTTGGGCCTGCAGGCCGCTGATCTTTTCCGACGTGGCGGGGTCCGTCGTCTGCAGGCGCTTAGGATAAGCCGGCATGGCCGTAAACTGAATCAGCCTCTGCAGCGAGCTTTCCGTCTCGCAGTCCAGCAGCTCCCGGGCGCACCGGGCCAGCCCCTTCTCCTGGAGTTGCCGGCTGATCCTGGCCAGGTTCTCAGAACTGTAGAATTGATGCAGCAACACATTGTACTCGCTCTCCGTCATCGGATGCTCGTACACGAATGTCGCCGTATACTTTGGCGGCCAGAAATGCAGCAGCAGGCCCACCAGCAGCGCCGCCAAGACCGACCCCCCGCCGATCAGGAGCTTCCATCGCCACAGCAGGAGCAGGAATTGGCCCATCGCTGTCTGGCGGGGACCAGTCGCCTGTCCGGAGTCACGGAATCCAGCGCCTGGGGCGGTTGCGGTTGTCTCGTCCGGATTCATTATGGATTGACGCCAAAAAATCCTGCCGGGGAACGGCTCACATCATCTTCTACCGCCTTTCGGCGACGGCTCACACAGCCGAGCAGCCACTATAGGTGCTTGCGGAACTGCTGTCAAGGCGTGGACTTACGTTTGCCACGATGATCGGCCACGGGACGCCGCCCCACCTGAGCCTGCCCGGACCCCGGTGGACACAGGGCCGGCACTGTTTATCGGACGATTCAGGGCCCGGAGCGATGCCGCAGCGAGAGCCGGGTCATTTGTGTCCACGCTTCGGTCTGCCGGTCTCGGTGCGTAGCTCGCCGGCATGCCTGGCCCGGCCTCTGCCGCACCTCGGACACGGCCGGGATTCCCGGAATTGGTGTGCGACTAATTTTCGTGGGGATTGTACGGCCTCTGGGCGGTTGGACGGCGTATGAGGAGAATGGAATTGTACGGTCATTCAATCATACAGCAAGGAAGTACTCATGCACGAGAAGCTCACCGC
>Ga0315282_10016084_pt1 | contig 10970 bp, 9 predicted proteins | sample YL17G07_20_MG_FD_203693 | JGI IMG/M metagenome (GOLD analysis project Ga0315282, IMG submission 203693) | Sediment microbial communities from Yellowstone Lake, YNP, Wyoming, USA - YL17G07_20 | ecosystem: Environmental > Aquatic > Freshwater > Lake > Sediment | place: USA: Wyoming | collected...
CTGGCAGGATCAGCACCGGGTGTTAGACGCCAAAATCCTGTGGCACCCCCAACCTCAGCCGGTCGAGGTGTCGCCTCCGCCGCACACCGGGCACCTGCGCACCTTCTTCAAGGCCGAGTCGGTGGCCCTGGTGGGTGCCTCCGGCACATTCGGCAAGGTCAGCAATGCCTTGCTGGACAGCCTGCTCTATCACGGCTACCGGGGAAAGGTCTACCCGGTCAATCCGCGCTGGACCGAGATCATGGGGGTGAAATGTTACCCCTCGCTGGCCGACATTCCTTACCCGATTGATCTGGTAGTGGTCACGATCCCCTTGTCCCTGGTGCCCGACTTGATTCGAGTGTGTGCGGACAAGGGCATTCACAACATGGTGGTCATTTCTGGCGGGGGCAAGGAGCTGGGCAGCGAACAGGCGCAGGTGGAGGCGTGCATCCGCCAGGCGTCTCGCGAGCACGACGTGCGGTTGATCGGGCCGAACTGCCTGGGCGTGTTTGATGCCTATTCCCGGTTAGACACCATCTTTCTTTTGCACGAGCGCCTGTTGCGCCCCCAACCCGGGCGCGTCTCGATCATCACCCAATCGGGAACGGTGGGCGTCACGTTTCTGGAAGATGCCGCCACGATGGGGCTGAGCAAGTTCGTCAGCTACGGCAACCGGGCCGACGTGGACGAGGGCGATTTGTTAGCCTTCCTGGTCGACGACCCGGAGACTGACGTCATCGCCATATACCTGGAAGGTCTGGAAGGCGGGCGTGAGTTCTTCAACGTGGCCCGCCAGGTGGCCCGAAAAAAGCCCATCGTCGTATTCAAGGTGGGCCGCACCGAACGAGCCGCGCGCGCCTCGATGTCGCACACCGGTTTCTTCGGCGGCGCCTATGGGGTGGCCCACGGCGCGTTCAAACAGGCGGGGTTGATCGAGGTCGATAGCTACGAGGAGCTGCGGGCGGCCTGCCGCATCCTGGCCATGCAGCCGTTCGCCAAGGGGCCGCGGGTGGGCATGATCAGCAATGGGGGCGGCGTCCTGGTGCAGGCGGTGGACCTGCTCAAGATGTATGAGCTGGAACTGCCCGACCTCAGCCCAGAGGCGGTGCGCAAATTGAAAGAGGTCTACCCGCCGTACTACCAGGCCCAAAACCCGGTCGACCTGACCGGCTCCGCCACCAGCAGCGACTACGAAGTGGGGGTAGACATTCTGTTGCAGGACCCCGACATCGACATCGTGATGACCTGGTTCGTCTTCCAGACGCCCGCGCTGGCCGAGGATGTGGTGCAGCGCCTGGTCAGGTTGAGCCGAAAGTACCACAAGCCCATGGTGTTCGGGGCCACCGGCGGACCGTACACGGTCAGCCGCATCGTGGCCATCGTAGGCGAGGGTATCCCCGTCTTTCGCTCGGTGCGGGAATGGGTGGCGGCCGCCCATGCCAGCATGCTGGCCGGGCGCCAGCTTTCGACTTAGGATCACACCCATGAGCAAATTAACGGAACTCAGCGCAGCGGCTGCGCTGATACCCGATGGAGCCTCCCTCTCGTTGGGTGGGTTCACCACCCAACGCCACCCGATGGCGTTGGTGTATGAGCTCATCCGGCTGCGGCGGCGCAACCTGTATCTATTCGGACATTCGCCGGGCGGGGATTGGGACATCTTGATCGGCGCCGGCTGCGTCAAGCGGGCGGAGCTGGCCTACGAGGCCGACGAGGCGTTCAATACCATCGGGCCGCGCTGGCGGTTGGCGGTCGAGCGCGGCCAGATTGAATGGGAGGATTACAGCAATTTCACGATGGTCGCCCGCTTCACCGCCGGGGCGATGGGCATTCCTTTCATGCCGGTGCGCAGCCTGCTGGGCAGCGACGTATTGGCCCGCCAGACGCTGACCGGTGCACAGCGTGCGGCCGACCCGCGCTCCTCCGCCAAGAAGCTGCACGTCTTGGACAACCCCTTCTGTCCCGGCGACCGGGTGGTGCTGGTGCCGGCCATCCACACTGATTTCGCCGTCCTGCACGTCCAAAAGGCCACGCCAGACGGCATCCTGCGCATTGAGGGCCAGACCTTCGCCGATGTGCAGCAGGCGCTGTGTGCGGATACGATCATTGCCACCGCCGAGGAGATCGTCGAAGAAGATGCCCTGCGCTGCCAGCCGGAACGCAACCCGATACCCCATTTTGCCGTCAAGCACGTCTGTCACGTGCCGTTCGGCGCCCACCCCTATGCAGTCTTCAACGCCTATGACTATGACCCGCAGCAACTCCGGCTGTATCACTGCGGAGCGGAAGACGACGCCACCTTTTGCCGGTACCTCGACCGCTTCGTCTATGGGGTCAGCACCCACGCCGGATACCTGGAGGCCGTCGGCGGCGCCGCCCACCTGGATGGCTTGAGGGCGCACCCCGAGTATGGGTATCGGCCGGACCTGAGGCGGAGGGAGTAGGGAGTAGGGAGTAAGGACCACCCCGGCCCACAGAATCCCTGGCATGATGAGACACTTTGACGCATCATCTGCCCTTTGGTATACTTGATGCATGCCGCCAAACCGGAACAGGCAACCCATGTTTCGTCCCACTCCCACGTACGCAACGCTCGATGATTGGATTGCACGCGAGGCGACCCCGTTCTCCCTCGATTCGCCCGGGACCTTCAACGCCGCCGTCGATAAGGTGATCGCCTCGCTGGGTGACTCGGTGGAACTATTGGGCGTCGGCGAAGCGCTCCACGGCGGGGAGGACATTCTCGTCCTCCGCAACCGGCTCTTCCAGCACCTGGTGGAGGCACATGGCTACAGCGCCATCGCCATCGAGAGCAGTTTCCCTCGGGCGCGCCCGGTGAACGAGTACGTGGCCGGTCGCGGCCCGGCATCATATGAGGCGGTGCAGGAGGCCGGGTTTAGCCACGGCTTCGGCCGGCTCGACGCGAATCGCGAACTCGTCGAGTGGATGCGGCAGTACAACGCCAATCCTTCCCATCGCGTCAAACTCCAGTTCTACGGCTTCGACAGTCCGACCGAAATGATGGGCAGCGATAGTCCACGCCAGGTGCTGCATTTTGTGCTCGATTACCTCGCCTCGATGGATCCTGCCGACGGCCAGGAGCACCGCGAGCACATCGACCCGCTTCTTGGCCAGGACTCTGATTGGGAGAACCCCGCCGCGTTGGCCGACCCGGCGCAGTCGGTGGGCCGGTCGCCGGCCGCGGCTGCGCTGCGGATTGAGACGGAGGATCTCATTTCAGAACTGCGCACACGCCGTCCCGAATGGGTGGCGAAGAGCGACGAAAGCCGCTATTTGGAAGCCGTGCAATATGCCTCGGTGGCGCGGCAGTTGCTGAACTATCATGCCGCGTTGGCGCGAGAGTCGAAAGGCCGGGTTGCCGGACTCCTCGGCCTTCGCGACGCGTTGATGGCGGACAATCTGGCGTATATGGTGTCCCGCGAGCGCGGCCGGGGGAAGGTGTTGGCCTTCGCTCACAACAGCCACCTGCAGCGCGGAAAGACACACTGGCAGTGGGGCACTGATGCACTCATATGGTGGCCGGCGGGAGCGCACCTCGATGAGATGTTCGGCCCGCGCTATGCCGTCGTCGGTTCGGCCGTGGGCGTTTCTGATGCCAATGGCATCGGCCAGCCCGAAGCCGGCACTCTTGAGGCGCGTCTGACAGCCGTGCCGGGGCCGGCGCGGTTCATTCCAACTCACAAAGGCCAGGGGCTTCCAACCTCGGAAATCGCAGCTCTTCCGATTCGCTCCCGCAGCACGAAGAACCCGACCTACACGACAGCACTCAACCCTCAAGCCTTCACCGATTTCGACTGGTTGGTTGTCCTGGATTCAACGACATACAGCCGCGGTGGTCCGCCACTGCAATAGAAGAAGCAATGCCCACGCCGAAGCAGGAAACCATCCGGTTCAGCCTGACGGAGTTGATGGCGGTGGCGGCCGCTCGCGAAATCGCCGACGGCGAGGTGGTGTTTGCCGGCACCGGGCTGCCCATGTTGGGGGCGATGCTGGCCCAACACACCCACGCGCCTCACTGCTGCCTGATTTTCCAGGCCGGCACGGTGGCATCGCAGCTGGCCCATCTGCCAATGTCGGTGGGCGATCCGCGCACCCTGTATCGAGCGGCCACCGCCGCCGGCCTGAGCGAGGTGTTCACCTATGTCCTGCAGGCCGGGCGAGTGGACGTCGGGTTTCTGAGCGGCGCCCAGATCGACCGCTTCGGCAATATCAACAGCACCTCGATTGGCGCTGACCCCTCCCGGCCGCGGGTGCGCTTTTCGGGCAGCGGCGGCGCCTGCGATATTGCCTGCCTGGCCCGGCGCACCGTGATCATCGCTAAACACGAAAAGCGCCGCTTTCCCGAGCACGTGGACTACATCACCAGCCCGGGCTGGCTCGAGGGCGGGGACAGCCGCCGCCGATGCGGCCTGGTCCGGGGCGGCCCCTGCGTCGTGGTGACCACCAAGGGGGTGCTGCGCTTCCGGCCGGATACCAAAGTGATGTACCTGGCCAGCTTCCACCCCGGCCTGAGCGCACAGGCCGTCGCCGCCGACACCGGCTTCGCGTTGGATATCGAGGGAGCCGTCGAAACGCCCGCCCCTACCCCAGAGGAACTGCGCATCCTGCGCCAGGTCGTAGACCCCGAGCGCATCTTCTTGAGGTGAGGGAACGCACCGCCGTGAACCGGCGGTGCTGGGGCGAGCGCACCGCCGTAAACCGGCGGTGCTGGTTGTCCAGCACCGGCGCTTCAGGCCGGTGCTGGGCGTCCCAGTCTGTCGGCCACCTGCTGATAGGCCGGCTGAGCCTTGTGGTCAGACGGCAGCCGGCCGGCTGCCAGCCGGGCCAGCTCCACCAGGGTGGCGTCGGTGCGCCAGCGGGCGACCAGATCTGCGGGCAGGGCATCCTGCTGGGCCAGCGCGACCAACAGGTGCAGCCGGTCGATGGCGTTCATGCCAGGTGGCGTTTCCAGCCTGTTCAATTCTCGGGTCAAGAATTCGCGCCGTTTAACCTCGGGTACCACCCGGATGACATCTTTGGTGCGGCGCACCAGCTGCCGCTGGACCAGGGCCGGTAGCGTGAGCTGTGGATCGCGTGCCAGCCGCCAGGCCAGCTGGGCCGCCGGCAGCCGGCTCTGCCCCAGCAGGGTGGTGACATACAGCCGGCTGACCGAGTCGAGCCCTGCCGGCCAGCGCCGCGCTTCCACTTCCTCAATCAGTTGGTCGACCATCTGCCCGATTCCCGGCACATTTCGCTCACGGTCGCCGTCCAGTGCCCGGTCGAGCGTCACCGGCTGGTCCAGGTGCCGGACGAACGACTGCCCCTGGTAAGCATGCCGGGTGTATTCCTCCAGGCACTGGCCCAGGGCGACGATCGAGATATCCTGGGGCGACAGCTGGCGCTGCTCCGCCTGGGCTGCCAGCCGAAAAACGCACTCCTCAGCGCGTTGGCCGATCCTCTCAGCCAGCGCCTGCCAGGTGACCGGCTCGGGTTGAACCAGCTGCCTGGCGCATACCACCAGGCTAAAGTAGGTCAGCGCGGCCGTGTTCTCGATCGATGGGCCGGCGCCGCTTCTGACGCGGAGCGGATAGATGGCCTTGACGCACAGACCGGCATCCAATACCGGTCGGAGGAGGGTTGCCCACGGCTCGGCAGCGGAGCGGCGACAGCACAAAACCAGCAGCCCGTCGTCGGCCAGGGTGTCGGCAGCCTGCGCCAGCAGCCGGGCCAGCCGCCCGGCCGCCGGGGGAGCAGCCTGGGCAGCCGGCGGCGCCGAGCGGCCGAAGATGACGGGGTAGTCGGGAGCGAGCGCGGTGCGCAGCCACGCCTGGAAGAAGTCGGAGAGGAGCCCGTCTGCCGGTTGGCCGCCGCCTGCCAGGTCGATGGTCATCAGGTGGACCGAATGCCGGCCCAGCGCCGCCCGGTCGAGTTCCGTCGAAGGGCGGCACAACAGCGAGCGCACGCCGCGGCTCGGAACCATGCTGTCGCCCACCGCCAACCGGATCGCCCGGCCGGCACTGCTCAGAAATATGTCGCTGGGCTGCTGCGCCCATGCTATCTCGTCCTCGACGGCGGCCACCTGGCCCGGGAACGTGTGGCCGGGATTGGGGTCGGCGCCGGCCCGGTCGAGGCAGGGCCACGGATGCATCTCGCTGGTCAACAAACCGGGCACCCCCCACCGGATGCCGAACGGCCCGCTGACCCGGCCGCTGCCGGGCTGGTAGCTGGTCAGGCGGTTGGTGTGCTCCAGAGTGCCGCTCCACGCCAGCACCAGGTACTCGCGAGCGTCGTCGTCTTCGACGCTCAGGATGGCGTCGCGCAGGCGCGCCGACACCAAGAGTTGCCGCTCGTTGAACAGATCGGTCCATCGCCGCATTCCGTGATCCAGCAGCGCACCCGAGTGCCGCGAACCGGCCGGCGGGTTGCCTGAGTCGCCGGAAACAATCGGCTGGTCGGGCAGTCGCCGGCCGGTCGATTCGGCCTCTAGGCGCTGCTCAGCCTGCTCGTAGAGCGCCAGGTCGGCGGCATCCGGCCGTTTATACCCCTGCCAGGCGCAGTTCGGGCAATTCACTCGAACTGCCACCATCTGATAGATCGGGCGATTTTCAGATTGCAGCGCACTCAGCAGGTTATGGCTGGCACCACAACCGGGGCAGGTGAAGCTCTGGCCCGTCACGCAGCCCGAGTGCAGCCGCTCCGGCGGTGTGAAGCTGTGGCACGCCGGGCATTGGCTGCCGGACGCGAGGTCCCCGGCGCCGGAGTATACCTCACCGCAGCTCGGGCAAACCAGGGTGCGCGCCGCGGCGGCGCGGCGGGATGTGGCCGGGCGATCCAACAATACAAAGGACGGAAACAGTGCCACCTGCCTGCCGCAGCCAGGTGCCGGACAATGCACTGCCCTGACCCAGATGATTTGGGGGGTTTCGCCCGGCTGGTTGCAGGCCGGGCAGTGGGTTTGATAGTAGGAGCGGATGTCGGCGGCCATGCCCGCTTCCACCTGATCGAAGGCGCGGCGGAGGGCAGCCGCATCCATACCGGCCGTGCCCTGCTTGATGGTGAACCAGGCCACCGGATCGGCGACCAACCCGACGGCATTTGCGCCCAGGCGCAGGCTTTCCGCGATCACCGCGCTGCCGGCCATATCCGGGTCGAGCACCAGCCGGCCGTGCGCGGCGCGTTTGACCACCCCTCCGGCCTGCTCGTCCATCTGGTAGTAAAGCCGCTGCCAGGCGGTCGGTTCGAGCTGCTCCCATTCGGCCCGCTCGATCAGGCTGGCCAGCAGCGCCGTCCGCCAAAGGCTGTCCAGCCGCCGCCCCCACCGCTTGCGCAAGCTGCCGGGGGCCTGGCGACGGCTGGCCTCCTTATACAGAAGGCGACCCACCTCATGCACGGGAAAGTCGTATTCGATGTATCGCTCGGGACGAGGCATACGCCAGCAGCCCTCCTCAGCTATGGCGTGGCGTCACGGTCACCACGCCGGCGGGTCAATCCCACTCAATATCACCTCACCGGCGGCGGTGATAACGGCCTCAGCCAGCGGCACGCTCTCCAGATCGGCCAGCCGGTAGCGCGATGTGAACAGGTGCATCGTCTTGTTCGCCGAGCCGCGCAGCCCGCTGGCCAGTCGTTGGGCAGCCACGTACCGCCCGGCAATCAGCACGTCCACGCAGCCCGGCCATTCCCCGGCGCCCAGCAGCCGGCATACTTCTTGCCAGGAGAAGCCGGTGAACAGCACCACCGACAGCGGCGTCTCGCGCCGGATCCGCTTCAAGAGGTTGACGAGTGGCCGCCACTGGTGCAGCGGTTCGCCGCCGCTGACCGTGATGCCTTCGACGGTTGATCCCAGTGCCGCGATGCGCTGGAACAGGTCGGCCACCGTCACCCGCTCCCCACCCTGGCGTGGATGCGTCTGGGGATTGAAGCAGCCAGGGCAGCGCAGCCGGCACCCCTGCACCCAGATCACGGCGCGCGGCCCTGGGCCGTTGACCCGGCTGAACGGCAGGAACTCGTGAATCTGCAAGACTTGATCGTCCAACATCGCCGCCGCTCTGCCGGGCACTACGGGTGCCGGCCCAGCTGTTGCTGCTCCTCGGTCTGCTCGGGTGCCGCTTCATACAGATCGGCGGTCATCTGGCGCGTCTCGACCTGTCCGCCCAGGGCTGCTTCCAGCGGCTGGGTGATGTCCAGGCAGGCCGTGCCCTTGACTCCGCGCACCGCCAGGCTGACCTGGCCATCCTTATCTATGGTAACCTCGATCTCCTGCAATTCCATGCCTGTCTCCTGACAAGAATACCTGTTCTGTCACCCTGAGCGCAGCGAAGGGTCTCTGGCACCACCACCAGATGCTTCGCTGCGCTCAGGGTGACATTTGGTCACCCGACGCGCCGCAGCACCAGCCGGATGCGTTCCCCCGGCTCGGTCTCCTCGCTGACCAGCTCGAAGCCCTGGTCCTCCAGCTTAGCCCGGGTCGCGTGATAGGCATAGCGTTGGGCGACGCGCTGCAGGAAGTCCTTTTGGTGGATGCCGCGTACATCCCACCAATCGGCCACCAGTTCGTAGCCGTTGGCAGTCTTGTGGAAGCCGATATCGTGGCCTCCGCGACCGGTGGATACCTTGATATCCACCGTGGCGCGCTGGCCGCCAAATCCCCTGACCTGGGCCGGCCCGCGCTCCCAGGTGTAACCCAAATCGGTCAACGCCTGCGTCAGAAATTCCGCCTCGACCATCTGGGTCTTAATCCGGCTGATGTGTGACATCGGCTCGGTCCTCCTTCACGTTAATTTTACCACCGGATAGTCGCGATGCGTCAGCTTCGCCGTCTTCAAATCGCGCGCGGTGATCAACAGCCGCTTGTTGGCGTCGACGGAGAAGCTGACCTCGAAACATGGCTCGCCCGGCCCGGCGGGTGACGCCAGGGTCAGAAAGGTGGGATTGGCCTCATTCATCCAGAAGTTAGCCCGGCGTTCTTCCTCGTCCGGTGAGACGGGCATGATGCGGGCCGCTCCCGACGGATCGAATACGAGTTCCACCGGCTGCCCGCCGGTGCACCGGCGGCGCTCGCTCATCTCGAAGATGGCGATGCCCAGTCGAGCCTGGCCCGGGTAGGTGGCCTTCACCGTCAGGCGGGCCAGCGGTTCGCGGGTAGGATAGGGGGTGCCCCGCCTGACGATGGTCCGGTAATCGTGCTCCCCGGTGCGCGGATTCAGGTAGCGGATCGCATAGTCATGTTGGATGTGGTCGTAGAAGTCGACCCCGGCGACGAAGGCGGCCGCCCCGCGCGCCACGGCGTCGAGGGGACGTTTGAGCATCACCCGCTCGCGCCCGAACATGCGGCGCAGGGTTTGTTGCACCGACGGAATCTGGCTGCTGCCGCCCACCATCAACACCGCTTTGACGTCATCCTCCCGGTAGCCACGTTCCAGCGATTCGTTCAGGGCGCGGCGCACCGTCTGCTCGATCTGGGTGAACGCCTCGTGCTCGTCGAGTATCTCTTCAAAACGGCCGCGGGTAACCTGGGCCGCCAGGAGCGCGCCGGTGGCCGGATTCATGCTGCTGATGTCGGCTGTTTCTCGAAACGACAGGCGCTCCTTGGCTCGTTCGCACTCGACCAACAGCGCGGCGCTGATGTCGCGCACGTCGTCGTCTATGTCGCTGCGCCCGCTCTGACGGAGCACCTCCTGAAACAGCCATTGGTCGATGCTGGTCCCGCCCAGCTCGGCGCCGGCCTTGCCCAACACCCGGCAGCGTCGCCCGACGGCGGCCTGCCCCGGGCCGCTCGGGGCCAGCCCGATTTCTTCGACCAGAACCAGCGCGGCGTGCAGGGTGCCGCCCCCGAAGTCAAACATGAGGTACACGTCGCCGGGTTGGATATGCGCGCCGTACCCCAGAGCCGCGGCGGAGGGTTCGTCGATCAGCCGGACGCGGGGCATGCCGGCTGCTTCGGCCACGCCGGTCAGCCAGTTCTCGTAGTGCTCAAATGCCTCCACCGGCACCGTCAGGGCAATCTCCTGATCCGCCGGCTCGAGCTCGGCCGCCGCGAACAATAGTACGCTGGACAGAAAGTCGCGCCCGGCTTCGAAGTGGGAAACCTCGCGCCCGTCCAGGTGCACCTTGACCGGGCTTCGGTTGGCGATGTACCGCTTCATCCAACGAAAAGCGCGTGACGAGTGATAGAGATTCTGGCTCAGCACCTGGTTGCCGATCCAACGCCGCTGCTCCTCGCCATAGTATATCAATGACGGCACGACCCAGACTTGCTCGTCGCCCTGTTGCACCAGCCGGCCATAGTCCGGCACGTGCAGCGGCACGCCCTCGCGGCGCAGCTCATCCCAGACCGCCACTACGGTATTGGAAGTTCCAAAATCCACGGCCAATCGGCCGCCCATCCACGATCCTCCTTACTCCCTACTCCCTACTCCTTGCCTTGCCACGCCGGCCCTGCGGATCATCTTCCCGGCGTAAGACATTCCGCTGAACTTGATGACGACCGGCTCACCCGGCACCAGCTCGACCTTGTCGCTCAACGGCTGATGCGTGTTGGGATCGTAGGGCACCACCTGGCCCACCTCGCCCCTGAGCGCCAGGCCATACTCCTCCAGGACCCGCACCAACTGCTTGGCGGTGATGAGCACGCCCTTGGCCTGGACGGGCTGGTTTTCTACCTCTAACAGATAGGTCTGGGTCAACAGCTGGCTGATGGGCGCGGCGAGGTCGGTCAATACCTGCTCAATCTGGGCCTGCATCGCCCCGGTAATGCGGGTGGTCGAGCGGCTGCGCTCCCGTTCCAGCTCGTCCCGGAAAGTTGCCAGCTGGCGATCTCGTGCCACCAGTTCCAGCTGCAGGCCTTGCAGGTCGCGCTCCAATGCCAGCAACCGGTCGGTTTGATTTTCGACCGGTTTGGGTTTCCTGCGCAGCCATGCGTCCAGCCAGCCAGGTATCGCCACCCCTCACTCCACCTCAATATCAAATTCACCCAGTTTGATGGCCGG
>Ga0315282_10016085_pt1 | contig 10969 bp, 8 predicted proteins | sample YL17G07_20_MG_FD_203693 | JGI IMG/M metagenome (GOLD analysis project Ga0315282, IMG submission 203693) | Sediment microbial communities from Yellowstone Lake, YNP, Wyoming, USA - YL17G07_20 | ecosystem: Environmental > Aquatic > Freshwater > Lake > Sediment | place: USA: Wyoming | collected...
TAGACGTAAAAGGGAGTCATACTTGATCGTCGCTTCTCAGCAGGACAGTTTTCCTTTTCAGTTAAGATATTATTTGCTTCTTGACCGAGGATAAAAACTTATAAGAAAATCTTGAATGATAGACTGTGAAATCGGTCTAACTGCTTTAGGATGGTTCATGTGACGAAGCTGAACAAGGTAGATGAGTTTGTGGTTTCGACGTTGAAAGACGCTGGCAAGGGTTTGACGCTTGCGGAGATCGCTGAGAAAACTGGCGAGTCTCCGAAGAAGGTTTACAAGTCTCTGCGGAAGCTCTTTGAGAACGAGATCATTGACACTGTGAACCGTCAGTACAGACTCTTGAAGACGTAGACCGCGGGTTTCTTTGACTATTTTTCTTCTTTCCTTTTCTCGGTGACGGCTTCTTTCGCTCCCTTTCCGAACGCTTTCACGACGCCGAATCCTTTCTTAATCCCTCTTCCGAGGGTTTCGCCTGCTTTCCCAGCTGCTTCTTCAGCTTTTCCCTTCTTCTTTTCCTCTTTGGTCATGATGTCCACCTTCTTGTAACACCTTTTAATGGTTGGGGCTCAATTTTAATGTTTTTGGAGATCGTCTCCAGCTTGTTTAAGTAGTGTGAACGTTACTTGAGAGGTTACGATATTCCCTGTTTCGCGTTTCTCCTCGATTAACAGGCCTACCCCCAGGGTTTTTCGCGGCAAGTGCCGTTAGAGAGTCTTTGGCGGATACTGCTGAGGTATTGCTGCTGGTTGGGAAGCCGTTTCCAACATAGAGTTTAGAGCGAGTTGATGCATCTGCGTCCAGTCAAAACATTTTCGTGGTGAAAGTTGTTTCACGGAGACTCTCTGATGGGGTGTTTCCGGAGTGAAGTTTTATTTCATGTCTAAGGAGAATTCTTAAAGCTTAATGACGCATAGGGTCTCGTTGGTAAGAGGGACAAATGTGTCTTCTTCTCATGAAAATTCGGTGAAGAAGTACTATGATGATAAAGGCTCGACATATGACGATTATTCCAAGCAACTATGGAGCAGAGTGTATGATGCCGTAACGTGGAAGATTACAGAACCTTATGTTCCTAAGAATTCTGGAGCTCTTGTCTTTGATGCCGCCGGTGGAACGGGAAAATGGACTATTCCTATCGCAAAGTGCGGTCCAAGAGTGGTCTTAGGAGACATTTCTCAAGGGATGCTGAAGGTTGCGGAAGAGAAGATAGTCCAAGAGGGGCTGCAAGACCGAGTGCAAGTCAAAGAATGCGACCTGCGCAAACTCGATTTTAAAGACGAGACGTTTGACCTCGTGTTCTGTGAACACGCTCTTTGTTTCATAAAGGAACAGGAAACTGTCATAAAGGAACTGGTCAGGGTTCTGAAGAAAGGTCATCCCTTAATCTTGACCGGTCAGAACCGATACGTGTTGGCGCTTTCAATAGTCGCGGAAGACGCTGGTTATGCATCCAAAGTGTTGTTAAAGGAAACTCCGTTTATCATGCGTCAGAGTCTGGAAGTCTATGCTCTGTCACCTCAAGAGTTCATGCAGATGCTGGAGAACAACGGTGTGAGAGTAGACAGGATTGTGGGAAAACTCTTCACTATGCCCCTCGGTTTTTCCTGGGAGAGGTTGACAAGTGAAGGATTCACTGAGGAACTCTTCGAAGAAATAATGCGCGTTGAACTTGAGTTAGCCAACAGACCAGACACTGTCTGTCTCGGCTCACATTTTCAAGCAATAGGACACAAAAGACGTTCCTAGTCATATGTAAAATGCCCTTTAGCGCGCGCTGCCTGTTAATATTCGGAGGTTTCCTGGAAAGTCGAGGAATCTCCATCAAGGAAGTCGTTAGATTCGCGCGCGCGGAACTTCGACGATTTTTCTAAGAGAGAACCTGAGGGCCGAAAAGCTTTGAAAGATTATTATCTCAAAAAACGCGCGGTCATAGATAAGAACACCAAAGCACCTAAAGAGTTCTTTAAGTCTCTTGTAAGTTTTGTTTCTTGAGTTTTTGCATTCACAAGGGAGTGTGTGAAACATTCTGCGTATCAAAGAAATTCTTGGCCAGCGCGCATGCCTGTTCCGAAATTGGCCAAAAATGGTTTTTATTCGCCTTCCATGATTCAAAGAAGGTCTTGGGCTTCATATCTGTTCTTGATTTCTTAGTAACTGTCTTGCGGAGCACTGGCAGAAATGTGCAAAACGGAATTATGGCCATTTTTGACCATTTTAGGAACACGCATGCGCGCTACCAGCGTTGCTTACTCCTCAACTCTTGATGATGTCATTGACTTGTGATTTCTGAGCGTGCAGTCAAATAAGGTCATGATGGCTGCCATGTGTTCCTTGAAAGAGCATTTCTTGCTCTGGTAATGAAATGGTGACTTCATATAACACTTACTTGTGTGGCCTTTCTTCTTTAGCTCTGAAAGAAAAAGATGGGATTTGCGGGTGATGTCTCCACTAGCCTAGGATTCAACTCCCATCCTCGGCTTTTGGGCATAGCGCGCGCTAAACGGAAGCAGAAATAAAGTGTCGTGAGACATCTCCATCTGAGTGATAGCCGCGCCTCTAGGAACCGAAGATTTTTTTTACTTTTCCCACGTTTTGAGCGAAATTCTTGTCCCGTCTACAAGACTTTTCGATTTCGTCCAGCGATGGAGCCTCAATCGGCTCAATGAATTCTTTGAACTCATCAACAAGTTGAGTCAGCCTCTCTTTGGAGGTTATATAGTCATCGAAAATCGCTATCTTGAAGCAATGGATTACTGATTTTCTGATTTGGGCGACGAATTCATCTTTGTCCCATTCGTCAATATTATTGAGTGCCTCTCTGACTAACTCGCTAAAAGCTATGAAATCCTGTTCTTCGATCTTTCGTTTCTCCATGGTTCGACTGAAATTCATGTGAGCAACATCCGACCAGGCCTCCATCTTACTTGGGTCCAGTTCCAAGGCCCTCGCGAAGTGTTTTGCGGCTTTTTCATTGTTTTCCGTCCCGCCTAAGTCATGAAGAGCACTTCCTTTGCTAGCCCAAGCCGGGGCGTAATTAGGATCTATTCTCAAGGTTGTATCAAACCATTCGATGGCTTTGACAATCAAACTGTGTTTGGTGGTCTCGTCCTTTTCTCCTACGCTTTGTTTAAGCAGGATGTTGCCTTTGAAATACGCTGCGCTGGCGTCTTTGTCGTTTATCTCTAGTGCTTTGTTAATGCATTCTAAAGCTTCAGGATATCTTCCAAGTCTTCGCAGGTTATTGCTCTTGTCCATGTAGACCATGATGTTTGTGGGTTCTATTCTCAAAATCTTGTCTTGGTATTTGATGTCCCCTTCGTAGTCCTTCAATCTGTGGAACGCGAATTCTTTCTGGTACAACGTCTTAATGCTCATTGGATCTGTTTCAAGAGAAAGAAGGTCAACTAGCGAGGTTTTCAGTATTGTGTTCAACGGTATTAGCGGAGACATCGCTTTTTCTTTTGACCATTGAATCCAGTTTCTTGACCAATCGATTTTCCTGGACAGAATTCTCGGCAAATCTGTCAGTTGGGCTTCCTGAGAGATTTCTAGGGCTCGATTATATGTTTCCGAAATTTCTTTCAAAATCTCTATCCTATTATTTTTCTCATTTGAACAAGAGGCTAAGTCTTTGAGGTTTTCAGCCGTCTCTATCAGCAATCTGACAGCTTCGCGTGGATCGTATTCGCCAAGCTTACTGAGCAGATTGGTTGCTTCTCTGAAGCTCTTAAGGGCCAGAACAAAGTCCCCTTTCTCCGTGTGTATCTTCCCGATACCGATTCTCGACAGATGACTGTATCTTTTCTGCCCTTGGTCTTTCTCTAGCTGTATGCTCTTTGTTAGAGCTTTCAACGCAGGGTCAGTCTTTTTTTCCTGTAGGTATTCCCATCCTAGGTTGTACCACGAATGGGCATCATCGTCGCGGAACGACACGGAAAGCTCAAAGAATCTTGCAGCCAGTTCCTTAGGCACCATCGGAAGGAGATTGCTGGAAATACTCCAACCTATTTCACTCCACTTCGAGGCCAAACCATTTCTCTGGGCTTCTTCATTGCGTATGTCTCTTCTTCTTAAGTGATAATAGAAATCCTTCGTCCATATGAGAGCCGTGAAGATCTTCTCCAACAGAACGCGCATGACTTGTTGTTGGTCGATGGATTCGGCAAGGTTTTCGTGATACTTCCATGTGTGTTGCGTCTCGTCGATTTCTTGGGAGCTGTTTTTTCTCATCTCTGCCACAGCTTGCTGGGCATTTTCATTTTTCCCGTTGAGCCTGAGAGAATGGTACAAGGCACTTGCTTTGAGGTCCATGAGGTTCTCTCCGGTCGCGATTCTCCCGATGCTGTCTAGAATTAGCTTAATGTCATACCATTCGTCTGAAAGCCTTGCTATTTCCCTACCGTCGTCCTTGGCATGAAGCTCCACTAGATTAAGAATCGATTTCAGTAATGTCGTCATGATCGCTTGAAGTGGTAGTTCTCGATTGTATTCCGAGAGCCACATCTCATCTCTAGTGGTGTCGATTCCTTTCTTGGACGCTTTTTTTATTTCTATTGCCCTTTTCTTATCTATTATCGCTTCTTTCAATTTTCCGCTGAGAAATTCCATACGGGCCTTTCTTCCCAATATCATCGCTAATCTTCTTTGACATTGCATTCTGTCAGCTTCATAGGAATTAGGCAAGAACATCTTGTTTGCTTCCGCTGCTTTTTGGACAGCTGACGCGGTTTGGTCAAGGCTGCGTATTGCATTCCCGTATTCTCTTCGATCATAGAATATTCCCGCCTTGGTCATCAAGACGCCGGCCAAGTCGGCCCAGTTGCGAGGTTCACCTGCATAACATTCAATGGCCTTTATTGCAGCAGCCTTGGCCAACTGAAGATATTCAATCCAGACATCTTCAGGTGAATTTTCCATCATGGATTTCAGTTTCTTGATTAAGCTACCGTACCCTCTTGAGGTGTTTTCAACTCTCTTCGACTCGACGTACCATTTCAGGGCCTCAGCCTCTTCGTTTTTCCTTTCATGGAGCCGACCCACTACCCAACGAGACCAAGAATCGTTGGGATATAGGTTAATTGACCTGTAGAATTTGATCGCCTGATCACAGTCTTCAATCGGTATCGCATCAGCTGCAATCCTCAATATCTGCAAGAGGGTATTTTCGAAGAAACCCCATTCTTCGGTCCTCTGAACTTCCCTTTGAACATTATTGGCGTAGAAATCCAGCGCATATTTTAGTGCATGCGCTCTTGCTCCAGTGCTTAGGTTTCTGACTCCCCATATTCTGGCAATGTCTGCCAGGATGAACCACGTGCCATAGTACTTTGTTGGAATTGTGCATCGTACTAAGCCTTCCTGAAGCTCGTGAAGATACGTTACCGTGAGTAGAGATTCAAAATGATCGCCGACGTCCAAGAGTGCCTTTCTTGCTTCTTCAAGATCTGGAGCATCTTCCAAAATCAACAAGCCGTTCTCTATTGCTTCTCTGATCTGATTCTTCAGCGAATAATGGGGAATTCCGATCCGACCAACTTTTGATACAGAGTGTTCAGTGTGAAAAGTCAGCAGATTGCCCATTTTGTGGGTAATCGCTTTCTTGTTTATTGAAGTATCTGTGTCTAGCTCGTCCACACCCCATTCTGTAAGTGATCGGACAAAATTCTCGGTTACTGGGTATTCCTGCTTTGCCAAGAATATCAGCAATAGTGGGAGAGACTTGTCGCCACTGACGAAATAGTCTCTGTTGATTGTGTTCCAGACAAGTCTGGTCATGCCTTTTGGGTATCGTTCAACGGTCTTCAATGTGAATTCATGAGAGCTTGTTGAGATGTCGTCAACAAGAAAGACAATATACCCACGCAATCCTTCACTTTTTCTTGCGACAAGCTTGACGGCTTCATTGAATTCTGGATCATCGAATGACATCGGGATTTTGATATTTTTCTTGTATCGATCCCAAGTGAGATAGTTGACCAGCAGGTTTTTCACGTTCTCAAATTGATCGTCAGGTTCAACATGTTCTTCATCTAAGTAAAACTTCTTACATTTGTTCCATCTGGGCCTTTCTTTGTCTTGAAGGATTTTCTCCAAGGTGCGCTTTTGGTCGTCTCTAAGACTTGCGATTAACTTGTATCCGCCCTTCAATATCCACTCAAACAGCGCAAGGCATTTACGCGCATATTCCTCATCATTTTCCCCTGTTCTTTTTAGCCCATCAGCTGCGAACAGAATCTGTCTGGCAGCATAGTCTCTAAATTTACTCTTGAGTAAAGATTCAACATCATCCCGTACGTCGTCCAGTTCTTCGGGAGTCAAGTATGGATTGAGAAAAACAATAGCCTTCCAAGGACTCATGTTTTGCTTTATTTTCTTAAGACATCCATCAACAAGACAGAGCAGAAGAGTAGTTTTCCCCACCTGCTGCAAGCCCGTCACTAGTAGTATGCTATGTTTGGTCAACTTCTCTAATGAACTCTTCAATGATTGTGCATCAAAACTTATGACGCCGGTTTCCGTTTTCTGTTTCCATTCGTTCTTGTCTAGGGGGTTCTCAAGGAAACCACGTGCAGATGTTAGGTCGCAAAGCTCATCATGAGAAGTCACTACGGAGAAATCTTCGCTAGGATATACTCCTTTTTCCACCCTCATCGTTATACCCTCTTCTTCTGCCTACTGGTTTCAACCAGATGAGAATGAGAAAGCAAACGTACAAGACAGCGTAAAGCGTCACAAGGATCAGTGGGAATAAGTAGAACGCGAAGAAAGTGGCGACTATCTCAAACAGAACTGCCAAAATGAAACCTAGAAGCAGACTCACTCCCAGTTTGAGACCGAGGAGTCCTCTATGGTGGAATTTCTCAATAGCTTCCGCGTCTTCCCGCACTGTCTGCCCACCTCTTAGCCTCGCCTTAGCATACATTTCGATGGTATCATGCGAATATAGAAAGGAGAAAGTGAAAGAGAAAATTGAGAGTGTCATAATCAAGATCATGAGAAAAATCATGATGTTGTGCAGAATCATTACGACATTCGAGTTAATCCATATAGTGGGCCCGCCTTCATAAAGGGCAAAAGGCACTATGTCTTCCCCTTTTTGAATGATTTCCCTAGGGACTAAGGAGGAAAAAGTGAAAGCCAACAATCCAGCTTCTATGCTTATCATCGCAAGAGCGACGGTCAAGTTTGTTGACGCTAACTCTGCTATTCTCGAAATCCGCCTTTCCTGATGTTCCACCATTGCTCATCGCCTTTCGCGCGCGATTCCCACTTGAAGGTCTCTTTCATACATTCAGATTGGGTCTTTCTTAGAGTTTTCTATTCGTCAGTTTCGATCGATCTTTGTGATTCCAGAGTTTCCATCACTGCTCGTTCTGCCATTGTTTATGGCCGCATCACTCATAGCGCGCGCGCTTCAATTAGTCACTCTCAACCCTGTCTGGACTGTGATCAATTAGCGCGCGACATCCCGCGAGCTCTTAGTCTTTTATATGGCTAACCGTTTTCTTGTGATTGTCAGTTTTCTCACGGTATCTTCAAAGTGTCTCGTTGTCAACGCACTCAGGGACGCTATGATACTTCCAGCGATGAACGTGCTCACGTCGGGTATTAGGAACCCAAGTAGCAGGAGGAGGACTCCTGCGCCGGAGAGTCCCCAGCCTATTCTGTTGCGCTTCTTGTATCTTTTGATCTTGCTGTCCAAGTATTGGACAACCATGGTGTGTTCTGTTGCGTCTGGAGACAGGTTCTTGAGGTATTCATACTCACACTTTCTGGAACATATAGGGATGCCTAGCTCCTTGTCCTTGAACAGAAAACTCTTGCTTGGGTTGCCACACGCGGCGCACGGCATTCTCCTTGCCATCTTATGCACCGTGTCTAGTTTGCTTTTCCTCTTGATAGTCTGTGGCGAAAAGAGAATCGCTCCTGTGTCTGAAGCAGAATACCAGAGATTTCGGCCACCGCTTTCTCTTTGTCAGCGGAGCGCAGGTGTAACTCGTAGTGTACACCGTTTGTGAGGGTCGCTATCATGCCGGTGGTCCAAGAGCCGGTGCTCAATGATTCGTCGAACAATGTCAGCTCTGAGCTTAAAGGCGCGTTCGGTGCTGTGTTGATGACAACAGTCTGTATGCCTTCCTTTCTTATCATTTCTGCGACTGATATTGCGTCTGTGCGTGCTTCTTTCTCGTAATGGTAGAAAGAGGCGTCTAGAGGGTTGAATTCCCTTGTCAAGCCGGTTCGCAGGTCATCTCTGAGGGGTATGTTGGCTTCGCCGTCAGTGATTATTGTGAGCACCGGAATTGTAGAGCTGTTTCTTCGTTTTTCTTCCTTCAAGACTTCCAGTCCTTTCAGCATCCCAGCGGCCAAGGGTGTCAGCCCACTCATTCGCAGCTTCAGCAGCTTGTTGGTCACGAGTCTCAGGTTTGCCGTGGGGTGCTGTGCGACAACGGCTCCCGTGTCCTTGAAGGCCACAAGACCAACTCTGTCTCGGTACCTGTAGGCGTCGTTGTGCAGTCTCAGCATGACTTCTTTTACGCTGTCGATTCCCTCGAGCATTGATTCACTGAGGTCTAAAACGAAGACTATTGTCATCGGCGCCCTATAGATTCGCAGCTTTTCCTTGACATCCTCAGGGCGAATCGTGATTGCGATGTCAAAATCGTGTTCTCTTCCTTTTTGCTTCCTTGCGGCAGACCTGATGGTTGCTGGGAAATGGATATCCGAGGCTGATGATTTTGGGGTTTTCCATCCTACCGAACGCCCCCGACGGATTGATGTTAACGATTCGGCTCTTTTTCCAACAGTCCTAACAGGCTGCTTCGAAGGTTTTTTGCGGTTGGAAAAGAACCTGAATGGGAGAAACCTGCTCTCTTTGATTCTGTCAAGGAACTTTGCGCCACTGACCAGTCGGGCCAAGGACAGTTCGGATTTGTTGATCAACGGCGCATGCTTGCCTCCCTTTTCAGGAGGAGCGTTGATCAGAAGGTCTGTTTTCTGCTTTCCGCTGGTTCGTGTCCGTTGATCTGTGGGTGTTTCTCCGTCAAACATCTTTGCTCTGCCGAATTGCTTTTCTGTTCCGCTTCGACTTCTCAGCCCGAAAGGCGAAAGAAGTCGCGTCTTGAGGTTTTTGGGTAAAGGCTCTTCGCGGTCGAGAGTCCCCTTCACTTTTTCCTTCATTCTGCCCTTCTCGCTTCCGGCATCGTAGTTCGCCTCCTTGAGTTTCATGGAAAGGGCGTTTCTAATCTCTTGAGATGTTGCCGGCTCCAGGAATCCTCCTTCTCTAGTCCTGTGGTTGAGCGCAAGCTCGGCCGCTTTTGCAACATGTTCGACCGTAACCACTTTTTTGTTTTCGAACGCAGCCAGGGTTCTCGCAGTTTTTGCTATGACGATGTCTGGGCGCACGCCGTCGACTTTGAGCTCAATGCACACCCTGCAGATCACTTCGATCAGTCGTTCAGAGAGTTCAACCTTGGGCAGGTTCTCTCTGGCTTGAGCTATTCTGGCTTTGAGTTCTTCTTGAGCAGCATTAGCTTTCTTGACGAAGGCTTCCGGGTTGGCTTCAAAATCGATGTTTCTCTTGACAATTTCAACGCGGTCCATCGCGTAGGCAATGTTGTGAGCTTCTGCCGATAGTGCGAAGCGATCAAGCAGCTGTGGTCTGATTTGGCCCTCTTCAGGGTTCATCGTGCCCACCAGTATGAAACGTGAGGGGTGTTTCACCGAGACTCCTTCACGCTCCGCGATGTTCCATCCGGTTGCCGCAGCGTCTAGGAGATCATCTGCTATGTGGTCTGGCAGCAAGTTCACTTCATCTATGTAGAGTATGTTCTGATTGGCTTCTGCCAAGATTCCAGGTTCAAAAGACTGCGTTCCAGATTTTATTGCCTTTTCAATGTCGAGAGTTCCCACGACCGCATCTTCTGTTGCTCCAAGGGGGAGATCCACAACCCGCATCTTCTTTTCCTGTGATTGTAATGAACCGTCTCTAAAGTAGTCGGCTCGGCATTTCTCGCACATGTTCGAAGGGTCGTCTGGGTTGCAGTTGAACGGGCAATCTTTAACTGTCTTGATGTTGGGCAGGACGTCGGCCAGCGCTCTCACAGCGGTGGTTTTCCCTGATCCTTTTGATCCCCTGATCAACACTCCCCCGATTTTGGGGTTAACGGCGTTCAGAATGAGTGCAAGCTTGAGATCGTCAAGCGAGACGATAGCAGAAAAAGGGAAAATCGTGGTTTCTGACACTTTTCCCCCTCAAGTTACAAGTTGGACGCCCAGCTAATGAACTTGTCGAAAGCATCGCTCTTTGCCGAGAGCACAGTGATGAGATCCCTGTTTGGGTTTGGGAGGGTAAAGTTTTATTTTTGCGATACGCAAATATAGGCTGCGAAGCGAATGGTGACAGACAGCATGTCATCCATCACTATTTTGGTGCCGCCGCCTACTTTGGCTATTCTGATGATTTTGATCGGTCTTCTAATAGTGCTTATTGGATTCAATGCTTTCAACTTCATTGCTATAGCCATTGGCATCATGATTATGGGAATAGGTTTTTGGAGACTGGCACTGAAAATTAAGCAATACGTATATCGACACTGATAGCGTGGCCATTGTTTTCCAAAAAAGAATAGTCAGTGTGTGTGGGGTAAAGTTTTTTTCCCAACGCAACAATGCGAATGCGAGGCTTAGATCAATCGGACTTCCGCGCTTGTCGGCAAATTGGTTTGCTTTCGTTTCTTTGCGACTTGCCAAAGGTTTTGAATGGTTCTTTGAAAGATCTCCCTTTCCTTGGTAAGGATTTCGACAGAATCTGCGAGTTCCTCCTTTTGAACACGCAATTTGTTCGTTTCTTCTCGAAGCTGCCAGATTCTTCGTTTGGACGCCTTCGTCTCCTTTCTTAACTCCGCAACCTCTCTTCGAAGCGTCTCCACCTGGCCAGTCAAGACATTCATGTACGCCTTCAACTCATCGT
>Ga0315282_10016086_pt1 | contig 10968 bp, 8 predicted proteins | sample YL17G07_20_MG_FD_203693 | JGI IMG/M metagenome (GOLD analysis project Ga0315282, IMG submission 203693) | Sediment microbial communities from Yellowstone Lake, YNP, Wyoming, USA - YL17G07_20 | ecosystem: Environmental > Aquatic > Freshwater > Lake > Sediment | place: USA: Wyoming | collected...
GCACGCCAGGTGGTAGATCTGGTCTACCTCGGCAAAAAAAGGATGGATGATGTCGTGCCGGATAAACTCGAAGTAGGGATGTCCCAGGAGATGCCGGATGTTATCCCGACTTCCCGAAAAGAGATTGTCGACACAGAGGACATCGTGTCCCCGCTTGATCAATTCATCACAGAGATGACTACCGATAAATCCTGAGCCACCGGTCACAAGAATACGCGACATAGGCCTCCTCCTCAGGCCATTTGGTTTCTCTGGTTTCTTTCGTTTCTCTGGTTCATTAAACCAAAGAAACCAAACAAACCAGACAAACCAGAGAAACGTGTTATACGTGTCATACGTTATAGTAAGAGTGGTACCACTCCACAAACTTCTTGATCCCTGCCTCGATGGGGGTGGAGGGCTTGAAACCTACATCCCTCACGAGATCATCGACATCCGCACACGTAGAGGGAACGTCGCCCGGCTGTATTGGCAGGAGGTTCTTCTCTGCTTTTTTGCCCAAACAATTCTCAAGAACCTCAATAAATCTCATGAGCTCAACCGGATTGTTGTTCCCTATATTGTAAAGCCTGTAAGGGGCATAGCTTGTCCCGGCATCAGGATGATTGCCATTCCACCCCGCGTTGGGCTCGGGGGTTTTCTCCATGACTCTCACCACTCCCTCGATAATATCATCGATATAGGTAAAGTCCCGCTCCATTTTTCCATAATTGAAAACGTCAATAGGTCTTCCTTCAAGAATGGCCTTTGTAAATAGGAACAGAACCATGTCAGGCCGACCCCACGGCCCATAAACAGTGAAAAACCTGAGGCCGGTACAGGGAAGGTTAAATAGACTTGCATAGGTGTGGGCCATCAGCTCGTTCGCTTTCTTGGTCGCTCCATAAAGGGAAACCGGATGATCCACATTGTCATGCACGGAGAACGGCATTTTTGTATTTGCCCCGTAGACAGAACTGGATGAGGCAAAGATGAGATGTTCGACCCGGTAGTTTCTGCATCCTTCAAGAATGTTCAGGAAGCCGGAGATATTCGCATCGATATAAGCATAGGGGTTTCCTAATGAGTATCTCACCCCTGCCTGGGCAGCAAGGTTCACAACTCTATCGAACCGTTCCAGGGAAAACAGCTCGGTCAGATAGGCCCTATCGGAAAGGTCGGCTTTCATGAATCGAAAGTTCCTGCTCCCGCTCAGTTGCCTCAATCTGTCTTGCTTGAGATTGACATCGTAGTAATCGTTAAGGTTATCGAGACCGACCACGTCCTGGCTGGTCTCGATCAATTTCTTACATAGATGAAAACCGATAAATCCGGCTGCGCCGGTCACCAAAATGCGGGCCACCCGGTTCCCTCCCCTGGTCATTCGTTATGGGTCATGGGTAATGCGTCATTCAATAGAGAGCGCCATAAATTCATCCGCATCTGAACCCCTGCCAGTATAGTGATTCAACAATCACTTTACAATCCGTTCGTGGTGAGTCTGTCGAACCATGAACGGAACTCATTGATATCGTTCACCCTTCGACAAGCTCAGGGCGAACGGGGACCGTAAACAAGTGTCAGATTCGCTACACTAGATAAGTTGGCTGTACGGCCCTGGTGTTCAAAAGATTTTCGATTTCTCAGCATCAAACCTCTAACCTCTAACCTTCAACCAGTTCATCCACTGGCGGATGAGGAATAAAGCCAGGACGATTCCAGCGATGTCGAGAAGAACATCAGCGAACGATGCATCACGGGATGGGATGAAGGACTGATGAAACTCGTCAGCGATACCGATGAAAACGGCAATAAGCCCCGGGAGCAACCGGGGCATAGCGTCGCTGGGTCGCAAAACTGTCGCAGCGCCGTTGCGTCTTTGCGTCTTTGCGTCAAAAAACCGTTGAGTCGGATTACCGGTCATTGGTAATTGGTCATGGGTCATCGGCCCTTTACGGGGGAATAGAGAGCGGAATTTGATAGGGGAAAAAGAAAAATAGAGAAGGAAAGTCAAGATACCGTAAAGGGGGATATGGAGAAGACTATAAGGATTAAGAACCGAAATCTCAGAGACAACCGAGGAGCCAGCCATCAGAAAGATTACGGCAACATAGATGCACGAAAGAGAAAGGAAGAAGATGTTCATGGGGATTTAGGTAACTGGTCATCAGTCATTTGTCAAACCAAAGCTCAAAATAAAAAATCGAAACGCTCATCGGTCAATGACCACAGTTGAACCTCATGACTTAATGACCAATTAGCATTGACTTCTCTCAGAGCCTTATCGGTTCCACGTCGAGTTGGTCCATTTCCACAGAGACCGACTCTTGAAGCAGATCAACCGATATCACCAGACGGTTTTTGTTCGGCTTCGTCTTGATCAGCATCCCTTCCACACCCGTAAGGGCGCCATGCACCACCCGAACCCTCATGCCTTCTTTCAGATAAGGATACGGCGTAACAGTAATACCATTTTTCATTAGAGTCTGAATGGCATTGACCTGTTCGTCCGGAATGGGGGCCGGCGTCCCGTCGTTGCAAAGAATCCTGACGACGCCTTTCGTCTTCAAAATGTCAAGATGTACGTAAGCATCCATCGGGGCCCTGACGAAAAGATAGCCAGGGAAAAGGGGAAGAAGTATCTTCATCCGACGATCCTTCCGGCGACTCCACCGTTCCATCAAGGGGAGAAAAGCCTCGAGATCCTTCTCCTTCAAGCGATCGTAGACTCTCTGCTCATGTCGAGATCGGGTGTAGACTGCAAACCAATGAAAAAGCGTTGAGTCATTCGTCATAGGTCATTAGTCATGGGTCATTCAAGATCGCCACCCTTCTCACCGGGGTGATGGGCCGATGTGGGGGAGGAAGCGATTCGAAGGACCGTTGCAAAGATAAACGTGTACAGAAAAGCGTTGGCGGGGACCTGGATGTTCCTTTCAACAAGGCTGTGAAGCATAAGGGCCATGATCCCCACCAGGCCACCGATCCCGATATTCCTTTCCGATTCTCCATGGGAGAGCAGACGAATGCCAAAGATTGCTTTATAAAAAAGGATGAGGAATAAGATCAAGAGAAGCCCGATACCTATCACTCCCACCTCTGAGGCGAGCTGCAGGAAGTCGTTCTCCGCGTGGGTCGCAATGCCCGGTTTATAAGACGAATCGTACATAGGATATACCTGTACAAAAGTCCCGAGACCGGAGCCGAAGACAGGGAATTCTTCGATGATCCGGGAGGTATCCCCCCACATCTCCCACCTCGATTTAAAATCTTCGGAAGAGGCAAGAAAACGATTCATCACCGCATCGAGGCCAATCCATGCTCCCCAGAGCAGGGCCAGGACCAGGATCAAGACCGGTTTCTTCGAAAACCTCCCCTTCTTCCCGGGATCTTTGAGAAAAAGGCTAATCGCGCCAAAAGAGAAGAGAAGGCTTGCGATCCCCATCCTCGAGGCCGAAAAGAGAAGCCCCAGGATCATCAAAATAATGCCAAATCCGACGAGAAGGGTCTTCCCGTCCAGGGACGAGAGCCGATAACGCCAGCTCCTGAACTGACTTCGCTGAAAAAAGTCGCGGGAGAAAAGGAAGCCAGTGCTTAAGGGAATGACCATAAGGAGATACCCTGCGAAGTAGTTCCGGTTGATGAATGTCCCCGTAACCGAGGACACCAGCCCCTTTAAATGGAAGATCTGATTGTGGCCACTAAAGAATTCAAACATCCCGTAGAGCGACTCCAATACTCCCACCAGAAAGATCGCGAGCATAAACCCGCTCCTGGTCCGGCGTTCCCCTTTCCACCCCTCCCACTGCAGGAGGAAGATGAAAAGTCCTGTCAGGGTGAGCCACTTGAAGAACTCGATCTTTGTGGCAAAGGGGAAAACAGATAGTTCAAAGCTAAAAGCTGAAAGCTCAAAGGCAGGGCTGCTGATTGAAAGGGAATGGCGGAGCTCGTAGCTCCTGGGTGAAATGAATCTGACCAACCCCGATGGGAGCGGAACCATCTGAAGAAGGACCAGGCAGAGAAAAAGGATGATCATTGCGAATTGCGGATTGCGAATTGCGAATTGTAAAGAAGACACATCTTTCAATGTGGAAACATGAGGAATTGCGGAATGGGGATTGCGGATTGCGGAATCAAGGGCCCAGAAGATAATGATCAGCAAAATACCCATCTCCATCAATGAGAAGGCCCAGATTTCCACCGAGCCCAAGGCCAAGGGTGTGAAGATGAGAAGAAGAATGAGAAGAGATTGGATGAAATAGCTAAACATAGTCAGGTAGTCTTGCGTCCCAGCGTCGTTAAGCCATTGAGTTTATCTGCCACGACGACCTGTCAATCCGCTTCCCTATGGATGAATCCAATGCCAGAATGAGCGATTTCCGCAGCCGCAACCTTTAAGGTTGCGCTATTTTTACGGAATCTCAGGCAATCTTGTCGCACGCTGAAGCCTGCGGCTACAAACACTGACTGTGTATTCCTCAAATACCATCCCTCTCTCCTTGTTCAAGGCGAGATGGGGTCGGGGATGCTCGGTCGTCGGCCTTCGAGGACTGCTTGGGGATATTCCGTCACCATCTTCCAAGCTTCTTCTGCCCCGAGGATTTTTCCTGCGGCCCTCACTGCCGTGGACAGAACCGGGGGCCTTCCATCAACCGAATGGGCATCCGAGGCAATAACATGGATGAGCCTGCTTGCGAGCAGTTTTTCCGCGACGCGCCTGATCCCGGACCCAAAGCCACCGGTTAAACTCATGGCTGTCACCTGTCCCAGACAACCCCTCTGTATCATTTCGTAATAACGCTCGGGTTTCCGGGCGATCTCCAGATTCCTCTCAGGGTGGCTGATGATCGGGATAACCCCTCTCGCCATCAACTGGAAAAGAACCTCCTCAGCCCGGTACGGGATTCCTTGAGAGGGAAATTCCACCATGATATAACAACCCTTATCATTCAGGGTTCCGACCTCTTCCCCCTCAAACAGTCTTACAATGTCTGAAGAGAAGGAGACATCCGCCCCGGGAAGGACCCTGAAGGAGATTGCGGATTGCGGATTGCGGATTGCGGATTGGGTATTCTCCCCTCCGAATTCTGAATTCTGGATTCCAAACTCAAGAAGGGCTTCGTTCAGTTCTTCGACTTTGTTGAGGATTGTGGACCGATCGTTTCGATACACGCCGTTCAGGGTATGAGGGGTCGCAACCATCATCCTCACGCCATCACGATAGGCCATCTGGCACATCGTGATGGATTCTTCCAGAGATCGGGCTCCGTCATCCAATCCGTAAAGAATGTGGGTGTGAATATCAATCATCCGTTGATCCCCTGACACAGGTTTTCCGAGCCCGAAGGAAATGGCAACCTCTCTCCCCGCTTGAGATTCGTTGTCCCGCCACAGTAGAACGCCTCGCAATGACGTCCGTCAACAGACCGGTCCTCACCCTATTACTGGTATTGATAATCGAGGAAGACTATCTTAAGAGCATCGTTTTCTCGCGACAGCAGCCATCGAATCTGCCCTCGCCAGACTTTCTTCTCCCCTCCCTTTCTCAACACCTGATCCACCTCAAAGCCGGCTTTGATTTCCAGCCAGGTCTGATTCGCTTCCACCATCGGGTCCATGAGTCGATACCGGAGTTCTTTGCTCTCGCCGAAAAAATGAGTGTAGATCCTTCTAATCCCTTCCAGCCCGTCCTTCTGATTTAGAACCGCCCGCGATGAAAAAAGCAACAGGAAACCTTCGATATCTTTCTCGACGTATCGCTCCGCATATTTTGACAGAAACTCCCCGATCTCGGCCTTCAAAACGTCGCCGGGTGGCTTCGTCGCAGGGTCGCCCGCCCGCTCAGGCAAACTATCGGTCATTCGCAATGGCTCATCGGTCACTGAAACAATGGGTCCCTTCGTTGGAGACTCGCCCGCCCGCTCAGGCAAACTACCGGTCATTCGCAATGGCTCATCGGTCATTGAAACAATCGGTCCCTTCGTTGGAGACTCGCCCGGCTGCTGTGTCAAACTGCTGGTCACCGGTAATTGCTCATTGGTCATTGAACCGGTTGATCGTTGAGTCGTGGCGGCGGGTTCCGGGGGAACCTGATGCTGGAGAGGTGAAACAGGCGTCTCACGTTTCGCATGTTTCTTTGACTCCGAGATTTCTACTCCGGGACGACCCTTTACAACATATCTCCCCTCGCCCATCGTTCGCCCTTCGGCTTCGGGAGGAGAAGCGCTCCGGGAGGCCTCCTCGCCCGGACCCTTCTCCTGCAAAGTCGTCCTGAAATAGACAAGGCCGGAGACGACAAAAAGGACCGGGAGAACTGCAAGAATAATCCCCCTCCGCAGATAAACCTTTCTTTTCTTGCGATCGTACGCTCTCTTGAGATCGTACTGCACCCGGGTGGACGAGTGCTTCAGGATATGATAGGCCTCATTGATCTCTCTTAACCTCTCATCATCGACTTTCTTTTTTGCCTCCCGATCGGGATGGAATCGCCTCATCAGTTTAATCCAGCGCTGCCGGATTTTCTCTTCAGTGGCGTTCTCTTTTATACCCAGGATTTTGTAGTAGTCCTGCGATTTAGTCATGGGTCAATAGGTATTGGTCACTCAACAAATGACTAATGACTCCTACTGGGTTTCGTAGAGACGGACGTTGTCGAGCCAGACTGTTCCTGCGATGAACCGGTCGAACTTATCGGTCCTTTCCCGTCTCACTCTGACCATTCCACCCCGGGTAAGGGGCGGAGTCCGAAAAACAATCGTTAACTCTTTCCAGTTATTATCTCCGGTCAGGGATTCGGATGCGCCATGAAACGAAGCCCCGACGCCCACGACCTCCATTCTCACCCCGCTTCGGGTCGTAATGCCTTCTGTCTTCATAGAGGCCCTGAGCATATAGTCCGTGCTGGGTTTAAGAGGCACAAACTGAGAGACGTGATAAAAGTCGACATTCTCCTTTCCATCGAAGGCAATCCGGAGGGCGCTTTTCCCTTCGAATGCCCTGGCATGATCTCGGGAGATCGTAGCTCCGGCGGCAGTCCCGATCCTCCAGTCGAACCCCCCTCCCAGGATCTTCTCCTTCTCAAACCCTCCATTTGTAATGAGATTCTCATTCGCAGGAACTGAAAGCCCCTCCTCCCGAAGCCGCGCCTTCCATACCTTAAAGGCTTCCATCAGTTCTCCCTGAGAGATCAGAAAGTCAATATGCCGAAGCGTCTCCGCGCGGTCCCTTGGATAACGGAGGGATACCTTCTTGTCCCAGGCCTTTTTGGCCGAGGCATTGTCCCCGATCTCATAGAGATAGGTGATATACTGGCTGAGTGAGGAAGGGTTCTCCGGAACGATCCTGTTCAGGATGAGTTCAGTGTCATGGGTCATTCCAACGAGGAGATCGTAGATCGCACTGCTCTGGCCCGGATAATGGGAGAGGAGGTAGGAAAAGTGGGAAAATGCCTTTTCGGAAGCTCCTTGCTGCAGGAAGAGGTTCCCGGTTACCCATCTTCCCTGGTAACCCGCGGGAAAAACCCGTAGAGCGTTTTCGAGGGCGCACCCCATGGCGACGCTATTTCCCGTCCTCTGATAGACCCGTGCCAGGGCAAGCCAGTATTCCTGTTCGAGGGGGTTTCGCTCAATGGCCTTGCGGAGATAGCGCTCGGACTTCTCCAGGTCGGTCTGAAGAAGGCTCCATTGGTACAGGACGCCCAATCGGTAAAACGGGTCGGGATTATCTGGCGTTAAGCGGATTGCTTCAAAGAGGTCTTCTCTGGAAGTCCCTGAAATGGAGAGGACGAACCCTCTCCATATATTCAATGTGTGGTAGCCGATGAAAAGGGAAAAGGAGATAAGCAAAAATGGAACGAGGCATCTCTTCATCAAAGATCACCGCTTCTTTTCATCAAGTGGAAATCTGATCTTCACCTGAATCAAAGGGCAGCTCTTTCTTCTTTCTTTCCTTTCCATAGTAGTAATAGTGGCGGTAATAGTAGTAACCATAGTCGCTCCGCTGAAGGTCGACGCGGTTGATGACGACTCCGAGAATCTTTGCATTCACCTGCAGAAGGACATCCTTGGCATGCTGAAGGGTCTCTCTGGGGGTTTTCCCGCCCAGGACCACGAGGATCACTCCGTCTACAGCGGTCGAGAGGATGACCGCATCGGCAAAGCCCAATACCGGAGGCGAATCGAGAATGATATGTTCAAACTTCTCTCTGAGAGACCGCATCATCGTCTTAAAAAGATTGGAGCCCAGCAGTTCGGATGGATTGGGAGGCAAGGGGCCTGCAGGAATGAAATAGAGGTTTGGAACCTCCGACTTCCTGATAATCGATTCGAGATCGCCGTTGCCGGAGAGATAATTCGAAAGCCCCGCGCCATTATCTTCTTCGAATACCTTATGGATCCTCGGTTTTCGTAAATCCGCATCGACCACGAGGACCGGGACCCCTGTCTGGGAGAGGGCAATGGCTGTATTGACAACCGTCGTCGTCTTGCCCTCGAACGGGTTGGGGCTGGAGATCACCAGAGTCTTGGGAGGGTGCTCAGAGAAGGAGAGAAGGACCGAGGTCCGGATATTCCGGTAGGCCTCCGACAGGATCGATTTGGGATGGCCGTGGGTGACCAGCTCGACCGGATAGTAGGCACCGTTCTCCAGCCGCTTCTTTCTTTCGCAGGAGATCTCCGGAACCATCCCAAAGGACGGAAGCCGGAGCAATCCCTCCACATCCTCAGGGGTCTTCACCGTGTTGTCGAGATACTCGAAGAAGAAGGCCAAACCGACTCCAAGGAAAAGGCCCACCACAGCGGCGAGAAGAAGGTTCATCTGCTTGTTGGGCTTGAAGGGGCTCGTGGGCACTTCGGCGTGATCAATGACCTTGATGTTGCTGGCTGTCATGCTGAGGGAAACCCCGGCCTGTTTCACTCTCTGAAGCAGGTCCTTGTAAAGGTCCCTGTTCGTGTCGGCCTCCCGCTTCAGGATGTTATACTGAATGGCCTTATCCTTCATCTCCATGGCCTTTGCCTTCTGCTGTTCGAAGGCCGCACGAACGAGTGACTCCCTCCGGAGAGCGGATTCGTAGTCATTTCGGATGCCCGCCACGACTCGATTGGTCTCGCTGTCGATGCGCTTCTGAACGGAATCCATCTGCTTCTTCAGCCGGACCATTTCGGGGTATTCCGGCTTGTAGGTCTCCGAGAGCTTCATGTACTGGGTTTCAAACTGAATATAGCTCTGCTTCAAATCGAGGATGAGCTTGTTCTCCGAGACCATCGGAAGGGTATCCGAATTTCGATCTTTGGTCTGACGGTAAATAGCCTCCTTCGCCATCCGGTCTGCCTCGGCCTTCGCCATGGCCTCGTTCAGGTCCGTCAGACGCTGCATCGTGATGTTCTCCTTTTCCTCAAGGGACAGGATGTCGTGCTTCGAACCGAAGGCCTGAAGGGCCTCGTCCGCCCTTTCCACCTTCGCCTTCAACAGATCGATCTGCGTCGTCAACCAGTCTTTGGCCTGTTCGGTCGCGCTAAACCGGTGCTCCAGGCTCTGCTGAATATAGTTTGTCGCCAGCGTATTGGCCACCCGGCTCGAAAGCTCAGGGTAGTTCGAATCAAAATGGACCTTGACGAGCCGGGAGTTCCGGATCGGTTCGACCTTCAGCTTGCCAAGAAACGCATTGATCAAACCCGTCTCTTTTGCCATCTCAGGAGTATTTTTCCCGGAGTCCGTGTCTTTCAAAGGGTCTTTAGAAGGAACTTTTGAAGGGTTCTTCCCCGATGAAGAGAAAATCCTTGTGAGGCCAGAGATGGAAGCCCAGATATCCGATCTCCATTTCTGAAAAGGGCTCGGGGGCTGGGGGAGAAATTCGGAATGCTCCGAGAGTTTAAGGGAATCGATCACCCGCTTGGCGAGGGACCGGCTTTCAAGGATCTTGTACTGGGTCTGATAGTAGTCCTGATCCCACATGTTCACCGAGAAGATCTCTTTAAAATCGACGATCTGGGGATTCTCCTTGTCGATCTGTATCGTGCACGTGCCCCTGTACACCGGTTTCATCGTAAAGGTGCCGATGGCTGTGGTGACGAGAACGATGAGGAAGAAGGCAAGGATCGTCCATCTGCGCTTCCGGATGATTTTCCAGTAGTCCCTGAGATTGACCTCCTTCTCTTCCTGGGAAGCAAGACCGTACCCGGGGGGACCTGGAAGCTGGTAAGGTTCGTCTACAGGAAACTGTCTCATGTCATGCTCCGTCTGCTCTAAAGCGTCCCACCCAAGGAGACACCGCCGATTCGCCCTTTGATGAAATCCCAGATCTCGCTCAAAGCGGCTTTCGTCCCGCTCTTGGGAACGATGACGATATCGTTCTCCTTGAGGAAGAGATCATCCGCTTTGCCTTCCTGAATGGCATAGGCATCCACGACGAGGATTTCCTTCTCGTTGCCTTTTCCCGAATACCGGAAGATTTTCGTCTCCGCACCGGCAGCCTCGTATTTCAATCCGCCTGCCAGCGTAAGGGCCTGGCTGACTGTCAGCTTCTTTCCCCCCAGAGCAAAGCCACCGGGGCTTTTTACTTCGCCGCCCACGAAGATCTTGCCCGAAGCCGGAACGTTGATGACGTCTCCATTGAAAAGAGTCAAGTTGAGAGTGAGATCGCCGCTGACCAGCAACTGCTCAAGGTCAATGACGACCGCCTTGGGACCCAGATCCTTGGACTCCTCCTCCTTCTTCAGGGCCTCTTCTTCAAGCCTCGGGGGGCGGATTAGAAAGAGCAGCCTTCCTGCGTCCCCTTTCAGCCCTCCCGCCATCGCCAGCATGTCGAGAATTGTCTTCTGGCCTGTCACGTCGAAGACACTCGGTTTCTCAACAGCACCCATGACAGAAATCCGCTGGCTTCGATACTCCTTGATGAAGACACTCACGTGAGGGTCCTGAAAATACTTCTCTGCCAGAAGATCCCTGATCTCCTTCTCCAATTCAGTGGCTGTTAATCCCTTGACCTTGAGG
>Ga0315282_10016087_pt1 | contig 10967 bp, 11 predicted proteins | sample YL17G07_20_MG_FD_203693 | JGI IMG/M metagenome (GOLD analysis project Ga0315282, IMG submission 203693) | Sediment microbial communities from Yellowstone Lake, YNP, Wyoming, USA - YL17G07_20 | ecosystem: Environmental > Aquatic > Freshwater > Lake > Sediment | place: USA: Wyoming | collected...
GATGAGCTGCTCGCCAATAAGATCTACCCGACGTTCAGGGAGATGAGAGAGGCCATTGCGCAAAGGATCAGGACGAAAAGATTCGGGCTGGATATCATTGATTATTTATGTTAGTCACTATAGTTTAGTCTTGACGTAGTTCGTTGGATATCCTTTCAGCAACTAAGGGAGAATGCGATAAAGCTTTAATCACATTTTTCAACACTCACCTGAGCTTAATTGGACGTCCTGTTCTTGGGTACGGCCGCGGCCGAAGGCTATCCGGGAGCCTTCTGCAGGTGCAGGAATTGCCTGAGGGCCAGTAAAGAGGGGGGAAGGAGCTTAAGGAAGAGGTCTGCGATCCTGGTCGATAATGAACTCCTGGTAGATATCCCACCAGACCTTTATTGGAGTGCTATTACACACAACGTAGACCTTGCACATCTGCATTCGATTCTAGTGACGCATAGCCATGGCGATCATTTCCATCCCCAAATACTCGAGTATAGGAAAAGCTCATTCGCCCTTGTGCCTCTACCAATCCTAACGCTCTTCTGCGATAATGCGGTCATGCCCCTTGTCAAAAGCGCTGTTGGGCGGATAGATGAGGCCAGGCTACGGTTGAGATCAATAAGGCCCTACAGGCGATATGGAGCCAAGAGATTCGATTTCACACCGATCCCGGCAAACCATATGACAAGCATAAGGGGTGAGGTCTCATACAACTATATTCTCGAATGCGATGGAAGGGAGATCCTCTATGCCAGTGACACTGGGTTCTATGCCAGCGAGGTTCTGAGCTTCCTCCTGAGGAGGGATTTTGACATGATCATCGTCGAGTGTACTATGGGCGATAAATTTTACAAATATCACATGAATTATGAGTTGGTCCTGGCTTTGCACCAGTGGGCCAAGTGGAATTGCGTACTAAAAAGGGGGGCGAAATTTATTGTCACGCACATGGCACATGATGGCTGCGGAACCCACTCAGAGGTAAGGTCGATTTTGGAACCACATGGCATAACCGTGGCATATGATGGCCTTCAAGTGCATGCATAGGCCCTTGCACGGTCTCCCTTCCTCACGCATTTAGAAAACTGTCCCGATCATGAACAATCCGCAGGACCGCCGACCTTAATTGGTACATGGATGATAGTGGGTTTATCGGATGCGAAGCCTTGTCGAATAGCTTTTACGATCTCACCAGCGCTCTCAGCCATCATCCCATCAGCGCCGAAGGCCTTTGCGACCTCGGCGTATTTTATGGACCCGAATCTGCTGGCCAGTATGCCATCTTCGCCAAAGGCCTGTCTTTGGCCGCTGACGACAATCCCCCAAGCACTATCGTCGGCCACAACCGCCACAAAGGGAAGGTTCTGACGGGCTGCGGATTCGATCTCAGCGGTAGTAAAACCGAAGGCACCATCACCGGAGAGCAGTAGCACGGGTCTTTCTGGGAATGCGAGTTTTGCCGCCATAGCTCCTGGAATGCCCCAGCCGACGACGCCACTAGCGCCGCACGTCAGCCAACGGCTTGGATAATGATCCGCGAGCACCATGTGTGCCCATTGGCCAATGTTGCCACCATCGATCAGTAAGATTGTGTCGTCCGTCAAGAACGGTCGGATTGCTTCAATTATGTGTCTTCCTGTCATAGGCTGTTCAGGCAGAGTGCCCTTAACCCAACGTTCGTGAAAGAGCCCCCATCTTCGCCTCGACTCATCGAGCCATGCTGCGTGCGAGGAAATCGAACCGAATCGCTGGATCTCAGCCGTGAGCCCCTTCAAACAAATGGAGGGGTTGGCCACTATGGCTATGTCCGGCTCTACTCCCTGCCGCAACGCGCATGGGTCTGAGTCAATGCGTATGATGCGCAGATCCTTTTGAACAGCTGGTGGCTTCAGGAAGCCGATCCTATAATCCACCTGCGCTCCAACCAGGATGACCAAGTCGGCATCCGCGAGGAGCTTTGGCTCCCCGCTTGCAGCCCCTACAACCCCTAGGAAATTAGGATGAGGCCTCTCGACGATCCCTCTATCCCATATCGGCGTGACAACCGGTACTGCTGCGACTTCGCTGAACTCCATTGCTGGACCCTGTGCCTGGGCATGGAATGCGCCGGTCCCTACTATCAATAGAGGGGACTGCGAGTGGTTGATGAGCTTGGCTGCATTGCGAAGCAGTTCGGGCGAAGGGCTTCCAGGAGCTTGCATGTAAGGGAGCATTCGAGTTGGTTCCCCTATGAGCCCACCGACCTGATCTTCGAGGACATCGAGCGGAACGGTTAGGTGGGCAGGACCTGGGCGACCGGTGCATGCGGCCGCGATGGCCTGTCGGGTCAAGAAGGCCAGATCATCTGCTCGGGTCACCAGAGAGGAGAACTTGCATATTGGCGCAGCTAGGGCTACTTGGTCGAACTCCTGAAAGACGCCACGTCGAGCTCCATATCCCGCACTCGCCCCCGTAATCAGCAGAACAGCTGCACCATCGAAGAAGGAGTTGGCAATTCCCGTCAGGGCATTTATGTGTGCAATCCCGCTACTGACCGCGCACACGCCCAATTGACCCGTAAGCCTCGCATATGCATCGGCGATGTAGGCAGAAGCCTGTTCGTTGTGCGTGTCTATCAATCTGATGTCGGCTCTTCTACAGGCCAGATAGAAGGGATTCATTCCGTTCCCGCAGAGAGTTGCAACCCAACGGACACCGTGCCTTGCAAGCTCAGCGACTAGGATGTCCGCTCCAGTCAAGGCCATGTTTTTACCACCGGATCATGGTTCAACATATCCCCCACTGGAACAGTGTTCCATAACAAGATGCCGAAAACTATCAAGGCATTATCTTCAGGCTTCAATCATCGATATTTGACTACTTACGCTTTCTTACTTGACTGGCAGGTAAGGCCCAGAGGGTATCGCCTAGCGACGATGAAAAACAAAATGATAATTAACCACCGATGGCCATAATTTGCTATGGTTGACTTGATCATAACCCCATTGCAATTGAGGTGGTACTGACGGCATCAGATCTAGTATTAAATGAAGTGCCAAAACTCAGCGAGGGTTCTCTCATAATCGGGCTGAGCGGATGGGGGGATGCCGGCAGTGTATCGACGTTATGCGTCACTTATCTGATTGAGAAGCTGGGTGCAACGGAAATTGGCGAGATTACACCGGGGAGATTTTATGACTACAGCGCACAGCGTCCACACGTGAGCATAGAGGGTGGGTTGATAAAGGACTACGCGCCACCCAAGAATCAGTTCTACTACTGGAAGGCGAAGACAGGACGCCCCGCGATCTTGCTCCTGAGGGGAGCGGAGCCGCATATCGATTGGCCGGCATATTCTCAGAATGTGCTTGATGCTGTTGAGAAAACGGGTGTACGGCGAATCTATATGATCGGCGCCTATGTTGGAAACGTCCCTCACACCGTGGAGCCGGCCATATCAATCTCATCGAGATCCGAATCATTCCTTAAAGAGGTCGGTCATCTAGGCCTTGAGGCCACTAACTACAGCGGCACCACAGGGATCTATAGCGAGATAATCGAAGGAAGCCATAAGCGAGGCATCGATGCCATGAGTATCTGGGGTGCCGTTCCCCCATATGTTCAGGGCGCAAACCCCAAAGTGGCCTTCTTCATCCTGGATAAGATCGTGTCGATGATCGGCCTTGAGGTCTCGCTGCTCGAGATGAAAGGGAAGGGTGATGAACTTGATGAACAGCTGGCATTGGAGGCGAAGCAGAACCCGGACTTGCGCCGTTTGATCTCGAGCATGGAGCTGGAGTATAGAGCCGTTCGGCGATTCGACTCCTACATCGTATAGGGTCGCTGTTGCCATTCACACGAGCAATGGATCCTACGATGCATAGATAAGGTACCATAAGGAATAACGAAGCCGGCTCATTGTCTTTCAGAATCGATGGCGATCTCAGGATTAGGCTCCCCGACTTAGATGCCTTGCCAGGCCGCATCGAGGGCGTAAGGGTCGTCTCTACAAATCCTGGCCTAGAGGATTACAAAATGAAGATCGTTGAAGTGGTTAAGGTGAAATACGACCTAAACTCACTGAAGGACGGTAAGACCTTCAGGGCCTATCGCGACTTCTTCTGGAGAATCGGTGTTGATCCCACGAAGAACAGGCCGGCAGCAGAAGCGCTGATTCGCCGAATCCTTTCGGGTAAGTCCCTGCCAACTATAAATAACCTCGTCGATGCCTACAATATTGCCTCTATCGAGACGGAGATAGCACTCGCGGCATTTGATGCCGATAGGATATACGGTGACCTCGTCATGAGACTTGCTAGAAGAGGGGAAGAATTCGTAGGGATTGGAATGGCGAGGTCCATAACGCTGACCGGTTGTGAGGTTGTCTTGGCCGACGACAAGAGATTGGTCGCCATCTATCCGCATAGAGATGCTCAACACTCGTGCATAACTCTTGAGACTACCAATGTCCTACTCCTTGCTTGTGGAGTCCCTTCCATAGATGAGGAGTCCCTTAAGGTAGCATTGAATATCGCAGCGAATTACATCACCAAGTTCTGCGGAGGAACTGCCCAAGCAAGATGATGTCCTGCCACAACGATTGGGGCTAGTCGAGGCATCGCAAATGAAACGAAGAGACATAGGGTATAATGCCGTCATATCGAAAGGCTCGTCCTGATTTCGGTGTCTTCTTCCAGATCCTTGTCAAACACTTGTACTCTAAGGCAAATCATGCTTTGAACACAGCACTTATATGGTCCAATGGATCCAGGGCAAGGTGGTGTTGGGAAGTGGGAAATGAGACAAGGACTGAGGAATTTCGAGTATCAGGGAGTGAACTCGTCGAAAAAGTTAAGGAACTTGTGCACCAGGGGAATATCAGGAGGATCGTGATAAAGAATCCCGAAGGCAAGGTGTTGATGGAGTTCCCATTAACGATAGGAGTTGTTGGGGCACTACTACTCCCAACATTGGTAGCGCTCGGCGTCATAGCCGTATTGGTGACTCAGTGCACCATCGAAGTCGAGAGAGTCGTCTAGCGCGATTACTAGTTTAGCCTTTATCCCGACGCGTTAAGATCCTCTAGGGGACTGCCTTTTTTTCGATTTCTCTATAATCGCTATCATCCGTTCGCCTAAATCATGAAGCATTGATTTGAGTTCCTTCAGATCATCCTCTACAAGTTTTCTATCTTCAAGAAGTAGGAGAAAGTTGTGGTAAAAATATTCAGAGGCTAGATTAAAATTGCCTTTAATATCGGTTTTTCCAGCTTCTTTTCGCTCCTTTAGCGCTCTAATTAGTTCTTCCCTTTTTGAAAACTCCTCTGCTGTGTATTTTTCACGGCGCGCGCGCACGCGTTTGCTCTCCGGTGCCTTCTTCATCTAGATATCAACCTCTATTTTTGGAATTTTCATTCCACATAAATTCAATCCTTTAATCTTCATTCCTTTCATGATGAGATTCATATCGAGTTTTTCCGAAATCGCAGAATCTGTTGTAACCTTACCCTTTAGGTCCTTAAATTCTAATCCGCCTTTAACCCTCATTATTACTTGTGAAATGGTCAGGGTAAGATTGACCCAAATATCAGCGCTATTAGCATCACCGTGAAGAATCGCTGAGTCAGAGTTAATCACTTTAGGTGTAGTTATTGTTATTTTATTTGTAGAGACGGCTTCAAATTTAGGAGTAGTGACGGATGGGATGGCGATGTTCAACGCGTTTATATTTCTCATCGCTATCTGCGGGGTCAATATTCCCTTAGACTCCATTTTCTCTATATTCGTTTCCTCAGTTATAACGTCATTGGGGCTCATTAGGTTCTGTACTGGAAGGCAGATGCCGAGACGTATACCCAAGGGATTTTCTAATGGCACGTTCGTGCATTTCATATCAATAGTGTCAGTATTAACTTCAGTTATGGTTGTTTTTCGAATTGGATCAGGCGACATTGAAAAAGGACCGATGTTCATCGTTGGCGACAGCATTGAAAAACTACCACTTTTGAAAACGATTTCGCCCAACGGAAAAATCTCCGTTACAACAGGAAAATCCACGCCCCCATCTATAGGCCACCAACCTAAACATAGGGGAAGCTCAATCTCTCCTCCGAAGGTGCTGCTAATTGAATATGTAATTTCCAACTCAACATCTTTTGCCTTACACGAAGCGTATGTAAAATTACCGCTGAAATTATTCAGCTTGAGACTCGGAATCGTCATCGTACTAATTTCGATTTGGTCAATAGTAAGTGGACCCCCTATGCTAGAGGCTATCTCCGATTGAGGCATTATCATACGGGTTGTTACCTTTTTACGCCTAGGGCAACGTGGTTCAGGAGTAGGACAACTATGACACCGCGTATCTATTTTTGACATGCAATCAAGAAGGTTGAGCAAGCAACCCAAAGCGTTCTGATTAGAAATGATTACTGAGGACTTTGATGCTTGAATCTTACCTCTCCTCTTGGCCATTGTTATAAAAAAAGTTCACACATATATATATAAATTTTATGGTAAAATGCTTTGCCTACGTGCTTATGAGAGATGCATTAGTTATAGTACGGTGAAGCCGAGATACTATTAGCGTAACTTGTATGTTAAGAAGTAAAATCGTGGAGATTTGCGACTTAACGATATGATTTTTTGCCATAGCTGGTACGTTCTCAGGAGCGTCAGTGGATCGCCACATACTTTTAGTTCATCTGTGTAAAACGCTTCTTCAAGAGTCAGTTCACCCTCGAGAATCCTAAAGAGGCACCTCCTCGAGAGGCTCACACGTATATTAATTTCCTTCTTCCTCACCCTTCTGACAATCTTTATTTTACCCCTTCGTATTTTTATTATGATTGTTTCGTCATCAAGAGTCTGAAGGCACGTAATTCCCCTCGCATCTCTTATGAGTTCGTGAAGTTGCAGGGGATAATCTTCCCTCAATAAATCAAGCAGAGCGTATATGAAACTCCTAAGCTTTAAGGGCATATTTCTTCACGGTACCGCGCGGCCTCACGGATTCGAACCAACACGGGATGTTGCCATCGTAGATTTGTCCATCCACAAGGCAACTTAGAGCGGCATTGCAGAACATCTCATGGAAAATAGTTTCCGCATTACTATAGATACCTGAGAGAACTATGTTACAAACAGCCATAGGCGTAAAGACGATCTTGACCTTGTCAGAATTATTGAAGCCGGAAAAGGTTATTCTTCGAGGTATATAAGGACGGTAATCAGGATATAATAAACGCGTTATTCCAGGGCAGAATTTCTGGTCGCCCGAGTAGTTTCCTGTTCTACTAATGTTGATCCTTTCGCTATCAAAATACTTCTGCTTACTATTCTCTATTTCCATGACAATGCCGCCATGAGACAGATTATCGGTAGGTCCAAATCTGTAAAATAGAAAACTCACTTTACCCGGTTCTCTTCCAACCGAAGGATCGCAGAGAAGAACTCCGGTATCCCATCCCCATGTGCTACCCCAATCGAAAATCCCCCCCTCGTGATCTTGATAACCAGTGCGGGTATTGATCGAATCAGTAACGCCATTTAGTGCCACTTCTCCGGAAACATTGAGCCTAGGCAGTTCCACCCAACAGTCCCAAAGCCTCGACATTTCTGCAGCTGCTTGGATCATTCCCGTATTTAGACGATGCTTGCTTAGGATGTCGAGGACAATTTCCCTACTAGTTGTAGGAGGTAGGACAACTTGAAAGTCGAGGTCAAATGATACGCTATCAAGTTTCCCCTTGGTTTTGAACGAATGATTTTTTTGGTAAGACACTGTAACGTCGTCGCTGAGGAAATCTGGACTGAATGAGGTCACATGCAACTTGTCGAGTGATATGAGTTTCATCTTCGTTACAGCCGTCCCTTGGCTGTCGACGAAAAAAACAAGGGCTCCTCCGTATCCACGTTTCACATCATAAGGATTTCCATATATCGCGAAGTTCAAAAGGCCGAATATACCTTTTTCCCTGTCAAAGAAAACGAAGTCGTGCCACTCTTTGTATAGCGCTAAACGACGTTCGAATATGGATGGCAAAGTAAAGCTGTCAACAAGCCTTGTATCTTGTATACGGAAAAATCCCATTAGTTCCGGTCACGAGTTTAGTGTCATGCTAGGAGTTGCGCCTGCCATCCTAGTGTTTTTATGTACCGCCTTGACTTGAAGCCTCTTCCAAAATTTGAATTAGTCTATCCGAGTGTTTTTGTAAGAGCAGCATCAGGTCAGAGCTAAATTGTAGGTTGGCACGCATCACCTCAGAGACTGAGCCATTGATGAGAGAGCTCAAACCTCTACTATCAAGTTGGGTCACTTGCGTTGTAAACTGGCCAAGTCTTTGTAGGCTAGAAAGGGAAGTCCTGATCGAATCCAACATTATCTTTCTTAATTGTTCTTGGTATTCGGGATCGTTAATAGTCTCCGAGAGTTTGCTTATGATTTTCGGGATAGAAGTTGGATCGATGAGAATGCCAGGAAGTTGTAGTGGGGTATAGTCTACTTCCTCAGTATCTTGAGCCTTAAATTTCCTTGAACTTTGACTCATATTCGGACGCTTTCTAGAACGTTTACTCACATTCTCATCCCTTTAGATATTATTGCCAAATAGAAGTTCATAGGCAAGGGTAGTTGGCTTAAAGTTCTTCTTCAGATAGTACAGCATTCGAAGTCCGGTTATCCTTTTGGCCATATGTAGAATGCTGAGACTCAAGCCTCTGCACCATTTTATGCATTCCTTCTGTGAGTTTATAACTATGAGTTCAGTGAAAAAGGGCATAGTAACTGGTTTATAGCATCCATCAGGGCTCTGGAAATTCTATCCCCTAGTGCCTTGGATTCCCTAAATCATTGAGCTATAACGAGAATGTGACGTATTTGAGCTATGTAGAGCCTGATAGGCAACCTCTAAGTCACTCATGAGAGGAGTGTCCATATCAAGTATGTTCAGGGGCTTTTTTATAGCTTGCCAGCTCGACAGTGTCTAACGAGTGACCGCTGCCGTCATCAGAATAGATGGCACGGTCAACGACTGATGGTAAGCTATACGTAAAGGACCCGACCTATCGTATTTTATCTACGCTCGCTAGTTTCACGTCCATTATAGTTAACGGCGTTGAGGACATCAGGATATCTATCGATCATGTGGACATGAAATCGATAAATACGACATACGATGCCCGCTTCCCGATGATGAAGTGATTTGACTGGCGTTCATGGGATCGGGATTATAGGCTGTGGGGGCATGGGGACGCATTTAGCGAACATGTGCCTTAGAGTTGCCGATACTAGGATAGTTGCCACTTATGATAACCTAGATGAACAAGCTAAAACCCTGGCATCTCAGCTTAAATGTGACAGCTACACACGGGTCGACGATCTTTTTAATCGACCCGATATCGATGCGGTCATTGTCGCAACGCCCAATTACACTCACCGTGAATACAGTGTAGCCGCGCTGAAAGCAGGCAAACATGTTTTCTGCGAGAAGCCCATGGCACTTAGACTAGAAGATTGCGATTCTATGATAGAGACTTCAAACAAGGTTGGATTGACACTTATGATCGGGCATGTGATGCGCTTTTACTCGGGATGTTCCTCTGTAAAGCAAGCTATATCGGATGGCGAGATAGGAAAAACAATCGTGTGCGATGTTTCCAGAGCTGACTGGGTGGAGGTCGGATCCTGGAGCAACAGCTGGAGACGCAGCAGAGAGCTGTGCAATAACAGCCTATTCGAGTCCACAATCCATGAAATAGATCTGATGCGGTGGTTCATGGGCGATATCGAGTCGGTCAGAGGATATGGATCGAACTTTTTACATCCTGAGCTCGATTATGATGACTGTACCATCGCTTCCATGAAATTCAAGAACGGAGCCCTGGGTACGTTGGAGTCGGGCTATGCCTTCAGGCTTGGCGACCATAGGGTGAAGATCAACGGTGCGGGGGGCACTGCTCTGATTGATTTCTATAATTCAACCGTCAGCATCGTTGCAAAAGATAAGGCCAAGCGCATTGAGCCCCTTATTTCGGGCACAGATCCAAATACCGCTGAGCTGCAGCATTTCATGGATTGCCTATCAAAGGGCAAGAAACCCCTGACAAATGGTCTAGAGGGCAGGGGAGCTGTTGAGATAGCCACGGCAATAACCAGATCTGCTAGTAGTGGGATGCCAGTGAGCCTCCCCCTTTAGGATGCCAGCACGTTGAGACTCGGTAAAGTGGGAGAGGAAAGCTTTAGCTTATATAATATCGAACTAAAACCCATGATGACGTGATGGCCGCAATTGAGAACCATCGCCGAGAAGCTGCTGAGGGAGATCCACGAAAAGAAACCAGAGCCGAGTGCCGAACGGCTAAGGAGGGCGCTATCGAGATCGGGCATTCCGGATCGAGTGCCCTTCATGGAGCTCTTCGCGGATGGCGAGGTCATGGCTGCGGTTCTCGGAAAGCCGCTGGACTACTTCTATAGGGATCTTGAGAGCAGGAAGGCGTGGGAGGAGCGCATGCTCTCGCTGATGGAGTTCTATGAGGCGCTCGGTTATGATTACGTTCGAGCAGATACACGCGATTACGAGGCAATGCTGAAGGTCAACCAAGTTGAGAAGGAACAGCTTGCCCTCGGGGAGGTCGGTTCGCGCGCCTACATGTACAGGGCAGTGGACAATTCGCCCGATCTGAATAGGGGCGAGAGGTCATGGGCGAATGAGCACACGGGCGTGATAGCGAACTGGGACGATTTCAAGAGGTATAGGTGGGAGGACCCGGAGTCCATAGCAGAGGAAGGGAATGCGGGGCTGGAATGGATGTGCGATCACGCTCCCTCGAACATGGCTATCGTGACTGGAGCCGGTACTGTTCTCGAGCCTGTGATGTGGCTCATGGGCGTAGAGAACTTCTACCTCAGCCTCTACAGGCAGCCAGATCTCGTGGATGCGATGTTCAAGGTAGTGGGCGAGCTGAGCATCGCCCGCTTCAAGCTCGCGGCGAGGACCG
>Ga0315282_10016088_pt1 | contig 10967 bp, 7 predicted proteins | sample YL17G07_20_MG_FD_203693 | JGI IMG/M metagenome (GOLD analysis project Ga0315282, IMG submission 203693) | Sediment microbial communities from Yellowstone Lake, YNP, Wyoming, USA - YL17G07_20 | ecosystem: Environmental > Aquatic > Freshwater > Lake > Sediment | place: USA: Wyoming | collected...
CAACCCTCCTTTTAGGGTCAGTTATTCGGTAACACCCATTATGAGTCAACGATCCCTTTTTAATCAGTCTCTCGGTAACATTTTTTATGAGGCAATTCGGGGGTCGCCTAGAATACTTCCAAAAAGTCAAAGGGTAGTGTATAATGCAAACCATATTAATCATAATGAAGCCTTTCACTGTGGTCACCCTTTATAGCCAGGGACTTTTTTTTGAGAAGACGCTGCTTTTCCTGACGAAGTCAGACCTGGTTGAACGCGTCGTGATTTTAAGCCAGGAGCCGGTTCATCTGAAAATTCCCAGGTGTCGTGTTCTCGTTTCCGGACCTCTTCCCTCAACCAAAACACTCAGCCTCATTCTGGCTGGAATCCGAACGAAGTATCTACTTCTCTTGCCAGGGATCCAACAAATTTCTATCGAACCTAAAGCCTTGGAGAAAACCCTGAGAGTGGCGGAGTCCATAAAAGCAGGCCTGGTCTATTCGGATTTCTATGACGAAGGCGAACATGGGAAGACCCTTCATCCACTGAATGATTATCAGCGGGGGAGCGTCCGCGATGATTTTGACTTCGGGGCCATGATCCTCTTATCAATCGCTGCCATCCGAAAGTCAGTGAAAAAATACGGTCTCATACCCGACCTCAAATCTGCCTGTCTCTACGACCTTCGTCTGAAGGTCTCCATCGACCATTCTGTGCATCATCTTCAGGAGCCACTCTATTCTTTGATCGGTACGGATGAGACTTCGGGCAGTGAAAAGATATTTGTTTACCTCGATCCCGGCAATGAAGCTGTCCAGAAGGAAATGGAAACAGTTTTCACGGATTACTTGAGGAAGGTAGGGGCTTATCTGCCACCTCATCTACTTAGGCAGTTTGAGCAGACATCGAAGCCGTTCCCGGTGGAGGCGTCAGTCGTCATTCCCGTCCGGAACCGGAAAAAAACGATTGCCGAGGCCGTGAAAAGCGCCCTGTCACAGAAAACGGATTTTCCATTCAATGTGATCGTCGTGGACAACCACTCGGCAGACGGAACGACGCCCATCCTCTCCGATCTGGCCCGTCAGGGTTCCAGTCTGAAGCTCATCGTCCCGAGGAGAACCGATCTTGGCATCGGTGGCTGCTGGAACGAGGCCATTCAGGACGAAGCCTGCGGCCGTTATGCGGTTCAGCTCGATTCGGACGATCTTTACAGCAACGCCCGTGCCTTGCAGAAGATGGTCGACATGCTCCGTCAGGGCAACTTTGCTCTGGTGATCGGCTCCTACACGCTCGTCGATTGGAGGTTGAAGGAAATTCCGCCGGGCCTCATCAACCATCGCGAATGGACGGATGAGAACGGTCACAACAATGCTTTGCGCATCAATGGCCTCGGTGCACCGCGGGCTTTCAATACCGGCCTCATGCGTAATTTCGGTTTTCTCAATGTGAGCTACGGTGAGGATTATGCAGCAGCCTTGCGAGTCTGCCGGGAATATCGGATCGGAAGAATCTATGAAAGCCTCTACCTCTGCAGACGCTGGCCGGGCAACACCGACTCGGCGCTCAGCATTGAAGAGGCAAACCGAAACGATGCCTTCAAGGACAGGATTCGAACCAACGAAATCCTCGCCCGAAAGAAAATTGCAGGGGGCATGGCGCATAGGGCATAGCGAAAAGTCCGTGACCGTGTCGGATGTCACGGGTCCGGATACGGAGACATTATTTTCCCATCTCGGTAATGTATCAAGGAGGATAATCTCCAGCCGTGGGAATCATGATTCGAGCCTGGCAGAAGGAGGATGTCGCCTCCATCCTAAGAATAACCTGGCAGTCCTGGATGGCTACATACTCGAGCTTCATTCCTGAAAGCGACCTGAGATCCTATTTCGACATTCACTATACGGAAGCGTCCCTGTTTGGCATGTTTGATGATCCGCTCGCGTATGGTTTCATTGCAGAGAAGGATCATCAAACCGCGGGTTACGTAAGACTTTTCTTCAACCGGGATGAGGATCGTCTCTATGTCCCTTCGCTGTATTTTCTTCCAGGATTTCAAGGTCAGGGGATGGGCAGGCGACTTCTTGAGGCGGCGGAAGGCTACGCCGGAGAAAAGGGTCTTGATCGACTGTGGATCGGCGTGATGGTGAAAAACAGGCAAGCCCTTGCCTTTTACAGGAAGATGGGATTCCAGTTTGTCCGGGAAGAACCTTTTACCATGGGAGAGACGACGGTGAGTCATCTCATCGGCTATAAGAAATTAGGAAGGAGCCCATTTCTTCGTCGGAAGGTTTATGCCGCCTTCGACGAAGGGAGTAGGGCGAGGAGCCTTTCTGAGCTCTGTCTCGAACTCCTCGCAGAGCAGAAAAAGGTGTGGCTGGAGCTTCGGGAAGCCTACGAATCGCTTAAGGACGTCAGGGAGCGGGATGTCCGTCGGAGAGGATTTCCCATCCGCCTCCAGTACAATCCCGGAAGAATCAAGAACAGCCTGGCCGGCGTAGGCGAAGGAAATGCAAAAGAACGGCGATGTTTCCTCTGCCTCGATAATCTCCCTGAAGGCCAGAAAGGAATCCTCTACCGAAGCGAATACTTAATCCTCTGCAATCCCATGCCTGTTTTTTCTTCTCACTTCACTATCTCCCATTTGGACCATCGGCACCAGGCCGTCGCTGAGTCCATCGACACCCTTCTCCGGCTCATGACCGATTTTGGTTCCGACTGGATGGTCCTCTACAACGGACCCCAATGCGGTGCTTCTGCACCGGATCACCTTCATTTCCAGGCAGGCCCATCGGGAAAGATGCCAATCGAGAAAGAGGTTCAGGAGGGGAGAAGACGCACTTTGATGACACGGGTTGACAGCGTTCTCCTCTATCGCATGAGCGATCTAGGGCGGGAGGTCATCGTTCTTGAGGGAGATGACCCGATGGCTGTGGTCAGAGCTTTCGAGGACTTTCTAAATGCGTTGAAGAATATTCTTCTCACCAGTAAGGAGCCCATGATCAACATCGCCGGCTTCCGGAAGGAAAGGAAATGGTATCTTGCAATCTTTCCGCGCCGAAAACACCGCCCGGGAGCCTTTTTCAAGGAAGGGGATGCTAGGGTTGTGGTCAGCCCGGGGGTGATCGATATGGGGGGTCTCCTTATCACTCCCGTGGAAAGAGATTTCTATCGGCTGGATGCAGCCGCCGCGGAGGGTATTTACAGGGAAGTCTCCCTGGAAGGAAAGACTGTCGAAAGAGCCATCGAAGCTTTGCGCTAAATTTATAAGAAGCTGCCGGAAAGTGATTTTTTACAGCGGCTCAAAAATTCGACTTAGAATTTGATTTCCTGGGTAACGTGTCATATGATATTGTAGTGAGAAAATGATGAACAACAAAATGATTTGCTCCGCATCAACAACGAGAAAGGACTTTCCATGAAGACAAAAGAGTTTTTTATACGGACGTTGATTTGCCTTCTCATCCTGTTCATAATGATACCCCCCTGGGGATTTGCCCAGGACCGGCCGGCAGCGAGACAATTCAGGCAGGAAGAATTGGATCAGATGCTGGCACCCGTTGCGCTTTATCCTGATTCCCTTCTGGCCCAGATTCTGATGGCGGCCACCTACCCCCTTGAGCTAGTGCAGGCGGACCGGTGGACAAAGGCGAATAGAAATCTTGGGGGCGATCAACTCAACGACGCCCTGGACCAAAAAGAGTGGGATCCCAGTGTAAAAGCCCTGGTGCCTTTTCCACAGGTCTTGTCGATGATGAGCGAAAGGCTGGAGTGGACCCAGAAGCTGGGCGATGCCTTTCTGGATCAACAAGACGAAGTGATGGATACAGTTCAGAGATTGAGGGCCAGGGCGCAGGCTGCGGGCAATCTGAGGGACACCGAAGAACAGAGAGTGATGGCAGAAGACGGGGGCATCGTCATTGAGCCTGTGAACCCAGAGGTGGTCTATGTGCCGGTCTATGACCCGACTGTGATTTATGGACCTTGGTGGTACCCGGCTTTTCCTCCCTTCTTTTTCCCACCTCCTCCCGGGGTGATTTTCGTCAGAGGATTCGGCTTTTGGAGAGGCGTAACCGTGGGCAGAGCCTGGGATCATGGATGGGGATACTGGGATTGGCGCCATCATTATATGAATGTAAACATCAACCGCACAATAAACATCAACCGTAACATAAACATTACTCGTACAAACATCCAGACGACTCGGTGGCAGCACGATGTGAGCCATCGGAAGGGTGTGACTTATAGGAATGAGGCGACCCGGGAACGTTATGGCCAGTCAGTAAAGGGAGCGGAGACCCGTCGGGACTTCCGGGGCTTTGGACAGGAGACAAAATACCAAGGGGCTCCGGTAACCACCCGGCGGGGTCCTGACGCCACAAAAGGTGGACAGGGTTCAGTAATCACTCGCAAGGATGTTCCAAAGACAACGGGTGGACAGGGTCCGGCGACCACTCATCGGGATTTTGACAAGACAAAGGGTGGGCAGGCTCCGGCAACCACTCGTCAGGATGTTCCAAAGACAACGGGTGGACAGGCTCCGGTAACCCCTTCCAAGCGTGTTGAACAGCCCAAAGGGGCTGGCGGCATAGTTCAAAAGAGCCCCGACCTTAGCAAGAACAAAAGTGCCTTTGGGGGCGTGGGGCGAGGAAGCGATGCACGAATACAGAGCAATCGGGGTTTCCAAAGCCGCCAGAGCATGTCTTCAAAAGGTGCAGGCAGTGTGGGCCAAGGCAATGTTGGCCGTCCCCGTTAAGGGTTGGGCAGACGATTTAAACACCGTAGTTCGATGGAGGAAAAAGCGATGTTTATCAATACATGGAATCGAAAGAAGCATTGGATCTCCCGTTTTGGTTTAGCAATCATCGTGGGAGTGATGATGTTAACCGGTTTTCATCAGGGTGCTTTTACCGCAGAGGGCAGCCAAAAAAGTTTCAAGTCCCCTGAGGAGGCGGTGAAGGCACTGGTTGAAGCGGTCAAAGGAAATGATACGAAAGAATTGTTGGCGATCTTCGGTCCTAAAGGGAAGGAATTAGTTTCCTCTGGAGATAAGGTTGCTGACGAGACAGGAAGAGGACGTTTTATGAAGGCCTATGAGGAGATGAACAAGCTGGTGAATGAGAATGATACGAGAGTCATCCTCCATGTAGGAAATGGAGATTGGCCTTTTCCGATTCCTGTTGTTAAGAAGGGCGAATATTGGCTCTTTGATACGATAGCGGGCAGGGAAGAGATCCTCAACCGCAGGATCGGCCGCAATGAACTCAATGCCATCCAGGTGTGCCTGGCCTACGTGGACGCACAGCGTGAATACGTGCTGAAGGACCGGGATGAGGACAAGGTGTTGGAATACGCACAGAGAATTATCAGCAAAAAAGGGGAAAAGAGAGGCCTTTACTGGGAGGAAAAAGAGGGCGAACCCCAAAGCCCTCTTGGCCCTCTCATCGCCAAGGCTGCCACGGAGGGATACTCTGGAGAGAGGCCTGTTGGAAGACGAAGCCCTTATCATGGGTATTACTATAGGATTCTAAAGTCCCAGGGCAAGAATGCACCGGGAGGGGAATACGATTATGTGGTGAATGGCAAGATGATCGGCGGATTTGCCTTAGTTGCCTATCCTGCGGAATATGGCAACTCCGGGATCATGACCTTTACTGTGAACCAGGATGGTGTGGTGTATGAGAAGAACCTGGGTCAAGATACTGGGAAGATTGCCGCAGCCATGAAGAAATTCGATCCCGACAAAACCTGGAAGAAGGCAGAATAAGCCTTCTGAGTCATGCTCATCTTCGATTCTGGTGCTGGGCACCGGGGAAAAAGAGGTTGGGACGATCTCCCAGCCTCTTTTTATTTTTGGATGATAAGAGCCCAGGGTACAAAAACTTTATAAAAAAATTTATGTACTGTTCCTCTCGCTGTTCCTTGATTCCTAGGAACAGTTTTAGTATAGTTTTGAGAAAATTAGGTTAGAGGCTATAGGTTGAAGGCTCTCAATGAAAGGGAGAAATAAACGTTATAAGAAGGTGGAATTAGAAGAACAAGTGATTCAGGAATTTTCCTATCGTTGTCCTTATTGTGGTCAACCCGTCTCTTATGACCAATTGGATTTGAAGATAGGGGAGAACGAGATCCAGTGCCCGTCCTGTAAAAAGGCCTATATAAAGGCGGTAGCGCCCTCATTGACTAAGGGCGGTCTCAGATCAGGTCGGCACTAAATGCCGACGCTGCGTTATCTCTATGGTTCGGTCTCAACCGCAATATTCCAAAAACCGGCTCCTCACCCCTATTCAGTATGTGAAAGGGGTAGGACCCAAGCTCGCCAAGCTCTTTGAGAATAAGGGGATTCTGACTGTTGAGGACGCCCTCTACTTTCTGCCACGATGCTATGAAGACCGAAGCAACCTGAAAAAAATCTCCGAACTCGAAGCCGGAAGAAAGGAGACAGGCCTGGGGGAGATACTGTTGTCGGGAGTTGCATATTATCAGAAGGCGAAAAAGAGAGTCTTCGAGGCGGTGGTTGGGGATGGGAGCGGTACGATCACGTTGAAGTGGTTTCATGGCAACGAGAGGTATCTCAGGGAGCGATTTAAGAAAGGCCGCCAACTGATCTTCTCCGGTGAGGTGAGATGGTTCAACTACCAGAGGGAGATTCATCATCCTGATGTGGAAATCGTGGATGGGGACGTTGAGAAGGACTATCTCAACTTCAAGCGGATCGTTCCCATCTATTCCGAAACAGAAGGACTTTACCAGAGGACTTTGAGAAGGTTGATGAAGACCATCTTGGATGGATATGCGGATGAGCTTTCGAGTCCCATCCCACCAGAGATCGTAGAGCGACAGGACCTGATTGATTTTTCGGAGGCTTTCCGGAGGGTCCATTTTCCCCCTGAGGGAGAACCCGTTGATGTTCTCAACCTCCAGCGCTCGGACGGTCACCGACGGATCATCTTTGATGAATTTTTTTTCTTGGAACTCGGCATGGCGTTGAAGAAAACAGGAGTAGCACTGGAGACAGGGATTTCTTTCAAAACAGACGGCCTCTTAGCCCAGAAATTATTAGATCTTCTCTCTTTCAAATTAACCCGCGCCCAGGAGAGGGTGTTGGCAGAGATCAAGGATGATTTGGAAAAACCCCATCCCATGAACCGATTGATCCAGGGAGATGTGGGAAGCGGAAAGACAGTCGTCGCCCTCTTAACCTGTCTGGATGTGGTCGAATGTGGTTATCAAGCTGCCATCATGGCACCCACGGAAGTTTTAGCCGAGCAACACTTTCTCAACCTCCATCGGTGGGTGGAACCGTTGGGAGTCAGAGTGGCCCTGTTAACCAGCAATGTCAAAGGTTCGGAGAGAGAAGAACTTTATCAAAGAATTCAGAACGGAGATGTCCAGCTGGCGATCGGGACCCATGCTGTGATTCAGGAAGCAGTCCAATTCAACCGCTTGGGCCTCGCCATCATTGATGAACAGCACAAATTCGGCGTGGTTCAAAGAGGGCTCTTGAAAAAAAAGGGGGAAAACCCTGACGTTCTGGTCATGACAGCAACTCCCATCCCGAGGACCCTCGCCATGACCGTTTACGGGGATCTTGACGTTTCACTCATCGATGAGATGCCACCCGGAAGGGTACCTGTGGAGACCAAGGTCTATCCTGAACCCGCGAGGGCCAAGGTTTATCGTATCGTTGAGGAGGAGGTCAAGAAGGGTCGCCAGGCATTCGTTGTCTATCCTTTGGTCGACGAGTCTGAGAAATTGGATCTCAAGGATGCCACAAGAATGGCCGAGCATCTCCAGAAAGAAGTCTTTCCAGAGTTTCGGATTGGCCTGCTCCATGGTAGGATGAAGAGTGACGAGAAAGAGTCCATCATGATGGAGGTGAAGGAGGGAAGGATTCAGATCCTCGTCGCTACGACCGTGATCGAAGTGGGAATCGATATCCCCAACGCCTCTGTGATGGTGGTGGAGCATGCAGAACGATTCGGCCTCTCTCAGCTCCATCAGTTGAGGGGAAGGATTGGCCGAGCGCGTTACCCCTCGAAGTGCATTTTACTGGCCCAATACCGGTCTTCCGAGGAGGCTAAAGCTCGGCTTCGAGCCATGGAGAAGACAACCGATGGGTTTAAGATTGCCGAGGAGGACTTGGCCCTCAGGGGACCTGGAGAATTCTTTGGCGTCCGGCAGTCAGGACTGCCGGATTTCAGGGTGGCCCATATCCTCCGGGATACTCCAATTTTGATTGAAGCAAGAAAGGAAGCCTTTCGGCTCATTCAGGAAGACCCTCGACTCACTCTTCCTTCTCATGCAGGAGTGAAGGATGTTTTGATTAAGCGATGGAAGGGGAGAATGGAACTGGCCGCGATCGGGTAATACTCTGAACCCTATGAGATTTCAGGACAGAGGGAATTGAAAAGATAAGGAAATTATGTTAACCCTTTAAGGAAAATCTCCCTTTTGCCGTCCTAAAGCTTTGAAAAAATTCGGGGAGTCGGCCGGGCAAGGATATCTCCAAAGTTTTACAAATGCGGTCATCCTGCCCGCCCTTTGCAAATCGGACAATTTTCTTACACCTTCCGTTCGATAAGGCGGTGTAGGGGGATCAAGTTCTTTTATTCCATTTCAGTGGAAGGAAATGGTGTTATGGAAATGTTTCGTCCTGAAGGCTCAGGATTTCATCGAATGGAGAGGCTTCCGCCTTATATCTTCGGGATTGTCAATCAATTGAAGACGGAGGCGAGACGAAGGGGAGAGGATATCGTTGACTTGGGGATGGGAAACCCTGATCTGCCTACGCCTAAACATATCGTTAATAAATTAATTGATGCCGTAAAAAATCCAAGGAATCACCGATACTCTGCCTCGAAGGGAATCTATAAATTGAGGTGTGCGATCACCGACTGGTACCAAAGGCGTTACGACATCGATCTCGATCCGGAGACAGAGAGTGTGGTCACCATCGGCGCCAAGGAAGGACTCGGACACCTGGCTTTAGCGACCCTTGGCCCTGGAGATGTTGTCCTCGTTCCGGATCCGACCTACCCGATCCACGCCTATTCGGTCGTGATTGCAGGAGGAGATCTCCGTTCTGTTCCTTTGACGGGAGGAGAGGATTTTTTCCAAAGGTTATTGGCGGCCACCAAACAGACTTGGCCTCACCCGAAGATGATCATTGTAAGTTTCCCCCATAATCCTACCACTATCGTGGTGGACCTTAATTTCTTCGAGGATCTGGTAGCTTTTGCGAAAGAGCATCATCTGATGATCGTTCACGATTTGGCTTACGGGGACATCGTCTTCGAGGGGTATAAGGCTCCCAGCCTCCTTCAGGTCAAAGGGGCAAAGGATGTAGGGGTGGAATTCACCTCTCTTTCTAAAAGCTACAATATGCCCGGCTGGCGGGTGGGTTTTGCAGCGGGAAATGCCGAGATGCTGGCGGCTTTGGCAAGATTGAAGAGTTATCTCGATTACGGAGTCTTTCAACCCATTCAGATTGCGGGCATCATTGCCCTCAATGAAGATCAGGATTGTGTTCGTCAAACCGTAGAGGAATACCGGAAGAGGAGGGATGCCCTCGTCAATGGATTGAAACGAGTCGGTTGGGAGCTTGAAAAACCCAAAGGAACGATGTTCGTGTGGGCAGAAATTCCAAAGCCCTTGAAGAAGATGGGGTCGGTTGACTTTTCGAAGCTCTTATTAAGAGAGGGAAAAGTGGCTGTTTCCCCGGGAATCGGTTTTGGTGAATCTGGAGAGGGCTTTGTAAGGTTTGCATTGGTAGAGAACGAAGCTCGCATCAAACAGGCGGTCAAAGGGATTCAGAAGGTTCTGAAAAAGAGTTTATAAGGATAAATTCCAGATCCCAAACTTCAAAGTTCAAATGAAATCTAAATGACTGAATACCGAAAGTCATTTCAAGTGGTAACGTCTTGGTATTTGACATTGACCTGACATTCGAAGGGATAGGGGCGTATGAAAGAGATCAAGGTCGGTCTGATCGGGTTCGGGACAGTAGGTTCCGGCGTGGTAAGAATCCTGCAGAAAAATTCGAGGCTGATCGAAAAGCGTATGGGAGCCAAGCTCGTCGTGAAGCGAATTGCCGACATCGATTTAAAGACAGACCGCGGAGTGAAGGTAAAGCCGGGAGTCCTCACTCGCAGAGCCGGGGATGTGATCAAGGATCCTGAAATCGATATCGTCATGGAGTTAATGGGAGGCGTTGAGCCTGCAAAAACCTTTATCCTGGAAGCCATTCGGAATAAGAAACATATCGTCACCGCCAACAAAGCCCTTCTTGCCCTTCATGGAGATGAGATCTTCAGGGAGGCCCATCGCTTTGGCGTGGATGTCAACTTCGAGGCCTCGGTCGGCGGGGGCATTCCGCTCATCCGGTCGATCAAGGAGGGCCTGGTTGCCAACCGAATCGATTCGATCTTTGGAATTCTGAACGGGACTTCCAACTACATCCTTTCCAAGATGACGGATGAGGGAGGAGACTTTAAAGAAGTCTTAAAGGAAGCCCAAGAGAAAGGATATGCGGAGGCGGACCCGACCTATGATATTGAGGGGATCGATGCGGCTCACAAGTTGGCCATCCTGATCCGACTCGCCTTTGGAACCCCTCTCAGATTTAAGGAGATATTCATTGGAGGAATTTCCGAGATCACACCTCTGGATATTCAATTCAGTCGAGAATTTGGATATCGTATCAAGCTCCTGGCCATTGCCAAAATGGAGAAGGGCAGGATAGAGGCTCATGTCCATCCCACGATGATTCCTGAAGGACACTTGCTTTCGACGGTGGAGGGGGTTTTCAATGCGATTTATATTAAAGGGGATGCCGTTGGACCTGCGCTCTTCTATGGTCAGGGGGCAGGGCAGATGCCCACCGGCAGTGCCGTGGTAAGCGACCTGGTCGAACTGGGGAGGAATGTACTGATCCAAGCCTCCGGACGGCGGGTGCCGCTGCTCTCTTTTCAGGAATGGGCCATAGAAGA